>Ga0302192_10001939_pt1 | contig 12998 bp, 11 predicted proteins | sample II_Bog_E3_2_FD_200230 | JGI IMG/M metagenome (GOLD analysis project Ga0302192, IMG submission 200230) | Peat permafrost microbial communities from Stordalen Mire near Abisko, Sweden - II_Bog_E3_2 | ecosystem: Environmental > Terrestrial > Soil > Wetlands > Peat | place: Sweden: Abisko...
AAATGTGTCTCTTTTACTGCTTCCATTATTTTGTAGTCTTGGGTCGCAAGTCTAAAGTCTTAAGTCCGAGTTTAACGACTTTGGACCTAAGACTTTCGGCTTTGAACTTACTGAATGTCGCCGTAAGCGGCTAATATTTTCCTTACTAACTTATGTCTAACCACATCTTCGCCACTAAGGTAAACGATCTCAATGCCGTGTATATCCGTCAGAATCCTTAATGCAGTATGCAAACCCGATTGCTGTTTTTTCGGTAAATCTATCTGTGTAACGTCGCCGGTAACAATAAACTTGGCCGACGGCCCCATACGGGTTAAAAACATTTTTAACTGCATATCAGTGGCGTTCTGCGCTTCGTCCAAAATAACGAAACAATTGTCCAGTGTACGGCCGCGCATAAACGCCAGTGGCGCTATCTCGATGGTACGGTTCTCCAGGTAGACTTTTAATTTTTCAGCCGGGATCATGTCATCCAGCGCGTCATAAAGCGGCCTTAAGTACGGGTCGATCTTCTCTTTCAGGTCGCCCGGCAAAAAGCCCAGGTTCTCCCCTGCTTCAACAGCCGGCCTGGTAAGTATAATACGTTTGATGTCCTTATTTTTTAACGCCCTCACGGCCAAAGCCACCGCTGTATAGGTTTTGCCGGTGCCCGCCGGCCCAATCGCAAACACTATATCGCTGCGCCCAATACCTTCCACCATCCTGCGCTGGTTGGCAGTTCGCGCCCTTACCATCGCGCCGTTCGGCCCAAAAACGATCACCTCGCCGCTGGCAAATTTATCGGCTGACTGATCAGGTAAAGGAATGTCGCTTGCTTTGGCGCCCAATATACGTTCGATGTCCGTAATATTCAGGTTCTCATATTTCTCCACATGTTGCAGCAGATGTGTGAATTTATCCTGGAAAATATTGAGTTCGTGGTCGTCGCCCAGTACCTTCACTTCGTTTCCCCTGGCCACTATTTTAAGCTTTGGATATTGCTTTTTGATGATCTCGAAGTGATCATTGTTCGGGCCCCATAACACCGCAGGGTTGATTTCGTCGATTGACAGTTTAAGTTCGTTCAATAGAAATTGATTTTTAGTAGCAGATTTTTATGAATTAAAAATTGAATATTTGTAGCACTTTTGTGGGATGTGGGACTTAAGATGTGAGATTTTAGATAAAAATTACTGTCTCAAATCTCGCATCTCATATCTCATACTTTCTTTTAAAATGCTTGCACAAGATTAGTGATAAATATTTAAAATTTTAATGGCAATAATAACTTTAACTACTGATTTGGGCGATAAAGATATTTATCAGGCCGCCCTTAAAGGCAGTATCCTCAAATTGTTGCCAACAGTTAACATTGTCGACATCACCAACAGCGTTTCAGCGTATAATGTCCAGCAGGCGGCATTTGTTTTGAAGAACAGTTTTCACTATTTTCCGGATAATACGGTCCATCTGATCGGCATCGATACAGTTTATAACGAGGACACGCGTTACCTGGCCATTAAGTACAAAAACCACTATTTTGTCGGTGCCGATAACGGTATTTTTTCATTGATGTTTGATAAAGACCCGGAGGAAATTGTTGAGCTAAATATTATGCAGGACCTAAAATTCCTGCATTTTCCACTCGCGGATATTTTTGTAAAAGCTGCCTGCCACCTGGCAAATGGCGGCAAACTAACGAAAATTGGCGTGCCTGTGCCTGATATTGAAAAGAAAATGAACCTGCAACCGGTGATCGAAAAGAACCTGATCAAGGGCGTAGTTATTTATATCGATTCTTTCCAGAATGTGATCACCAATATTACCAAAGACTTTTTTACCTCTGTTCAGCAAGGGCGGCAATTTATGCTGTCGTTCAAACGGAACGAAACCATCAGCCAATTAAGCTGGCATTATAATGAAGTGCCCGAAGGCGAAAAACTTTGCCTGTTTGGCATCAGCGATCACCTCGAAATTGCAATTAACAAAGGAAATGCCAGTGGATTGCTGGGCCTTAACCTTGGCGACAGTGTAATTATCGATTTCCAGGAAGCATGAAAAAAATCAGCCTTACCCTCCTGGCGTTATTTATAACCGCGGCGGTCGTGGCGCAAAAAAATGCCGACTCCCTTGCCTATCAATTACAGCGGGCCAAAATAAACACCATGCTGGCCCTTCGTGCGCAAAAATTCGGGCAGTACGACCAAAGCCTTACCATGCACACCGGGATATTCGGATTGCAAACCAAAAACGATATCCGCCGGTCCAATGATATTTTAATGGACATTGTTAAAACGGACGATGACATTTACAAGCAGATCAAAATCCTGCTTGATTTTCGCGCTTTTCAGCAAACCGAGGTGCTCACGCGCGCCAGCCAGGTTGAAGACAGCCAGCTTGGCTACATGACTACTATCAACAAGTTGCGCAGCCAGTTAGACACGATGAAAGCCGACGCCGCCAAACAGCAAAAGGAAAATGACGACTTGCGGCGCAATTTCATCATTGCCGTCATCCTCGTCGGTTTATTGATTTTGCTTTTATTGAGGCGAAGAAAGAAACCGGCACCTGCAAAAGCAAAAGTAAAAAAGAAGGATTAAGGGCCTCTTTAGGCGTAAAATCCCGGGTGTCCCTTTTGACTACAGGTCACTTTTATACTTTACATAAAGAAATTTAAAATATTGAATATAAACCTTTTATATACTCTATGTGAATAATTACTTTATATTAAAAATTGCTAAAGGCCTCCACTTTCAGGACCTATGAGTGTTTCTCAATACAAACAGGTTGCGATCAAACCCGTCCAGCCAGTTTGATGTGAGGCCCCAATTCCCCTGCCGTTATCTCCGTCGAAATATTCGTGGAATAAAATATAATCCTTAAAGTTCGGGTCGGTTTGCATTTTTTCGTAGTGGCCGAAAACAGCCCGCCGGCCGTTAATGTCGCGCAAAAATAAATTGGATACACGGCCATACAATTCGTCGGCCACCTGCTTCAGGTTCATAAAATTACCGGAATGGGTTGGGCATTCTATCTTGTAATCGTCGCCATAATACTCATGAAACCGGTGCAAGCTTTCAATCAGCAGGTAGTTCACCGGCATCCATATAGGTCCGCGCCAGTTGCTGTTTCCGCCAAACAGGCCGCTATCGCTTTCAGCAGGGGTATACTGTATGGTAAACTGCATACCGTCAACATCGGCTGTATAAGGGTTATTCAGGTGATATTTTGAAACGGAACGGATGCCATAAGGGCTCAGGAATTCATTTTCATCCAGCATATACCGCAGCAGCGATTTCATGCGATAGCCGCGCAGTAAACTTACCAGGTGTTTACCGGGCGTTTTGGTTTCGGACCAGCGCGAGACGAGCGCGGCCAGGTCGGGCCTATTTTCGGCGAACCAGTTGAGACGGTCGCGAAAGATCGGGTTTTCGGTAATGTCAACCTCATCCAAAACTTCAGCGGCAAACAGGGGAATTAACCCTACCATGCTCCTTACCCGCATTTTTTCCACTGTGCCATCAGGCATGTGCAGCTGGTCATAAAAAAAGCCGTCCGCATCGTCCCAAAGCCCATCTTTATTCGACCCAAAATTGGAAATGGCCCCTGCGATATAGATAAAGTGCTCAAAAAACTTTGAGGCAATATCGCGATAGGCGGTGTTGGTAACCGCCAGTTCGGCCGCGATGCGCAGCAAATTTAAAGAATAGGTAGCCATCCAACTGGTGCCGTCTGACTGTTCAAGGGTTTCGCCGGCACGCAGCTGTGCGTTGCGGTCGAAAACGCCGATATTATCCAGCCCCAAAAAACCGCCCTCGAAAATATTATTGCCCTGGGCATCTTTGCGGTTCACCCACCAGGTAAAGTTTAGCATCAGCTTGTGGAATATCCGCTCTAAAAAGTAGGTATCTCCATTGCCGCCATTCTGTGCTTTATCCTGCTGGTAAACCTTCCAGGTTACCATAGCATGAACGGGCGGGTTAGTATCGCCGAAATCCCACTCATAAGCCGGTAACTGGCCATTGGGGTGCATGTACCAATCCCTTACCAAAAGTGTCAGCTGTTGTTTTGCGAAAGCCATATCCACGGCGGCCAACGGCAGGCAGTGGAAGGCCAGGTCCCAGGCCGCAAACCAGGGGTATTCCCACTTATCCGGCATAGAAATAATGTCCTTTGTATTCAGGTGCATCCACTTGCTATTGCGGCCATTCAGCCGTTCTGTCGGTGGAGCGGGTTCAGCCGGGTCGCCGTTTATCCAGTGCCGAACATCGTAATAATAAAACTGCTTACTCCACAACATGCCTGCATAGGCCTGCCGCTGTACCATGCGACGGTCATCGTTCTTGTTGCCCAGCTGCAGGTCGTCATAAAATTTACCTGATTCGGCCACGCGGGCATTGAATATTTCATCAAAATCGCCAAATCCGTTAGCAGCATCTTTGGAAAGCCTTAGCCGCAGCGTAACGCTTTGCTCAGCCAATACTTTTATGTCGTAATTAACAGCTGCTTTGGTGCCTGTTTTCTTTGGATTAAGCGTATCAGCGCCGTGAACGATGTAGTCATTGATGCCATCTTTATAATAACGACGCCCATCATCATAGTTATAAAGTCGTTTGGTATTCGTATTGTTGTTGCAAAACAGCAGATCAGGCGAGCCTTCCGCATTTAGCCATAACTGTTTCAATTCATTGTGATAAACCTCGATCACCCCATGCGAATCGGCGGTAAGCTCAGGGACGTAGTCCGAATAACCCCAATCCCAGGTGTTACGGAACCAAATGGTGGGTAAAACATTTAGTTCGGCATCATGGCTGCCCCGGTTATGCACCGTAATTTTTACCAGGATGTCATCCTGGGTATTTTTGGCATACTCAATAAAAATGTCGAAATAAGCGTTTTGATCAAATGTACCGGTGTCTATCAATTCAAATTCGGGGTCGTTGCGCCCGCGCCGCTTATTTTCTTCCACCAGCCACGCATAAGGATATTCATTTTGGGGATATTTATACAGCATCTTCTGGTAAGAATGCGTAGGTGTATTTTCAAGATAATAATACAACTCCTTCACATCTTCACCATGGTTGCCTTCCGGATTACTCAAACCAAAATAGCGTTCTTTCAATATCGGGTCCTTTTTATTCCAAAGCGCTACCGCGAAACAAAGGGTCTGGTCACGGTCGCAAATACCGCCAATGCCTTCCTCGCCCCAGCGGTACGCCTTGCTGCGGGCCATATCGTGGGTAATATAGTTCCAGGCATCTCCGTTGGCACTGTAATCTTCTCGCACTGTTCCCCATTGGCGGTCGCTAACGTAGGGGCCCCATTTTTTCCAGGTAAGGTCTGTCAGCCGGGTTTGTTCTTTATTCATATTTCTTGGGATTACACCGATTAGTTTTTTGGATTACACCGATTTTTATTTGATTGCACCGATTACTTTTGAGGGACTGGACTGATTACGCCCAGGCATTGCGTAAAAATCTCAACCAATTACCGTGCATTATGTTTCCAATATCCGTGTCATTATATCCGCGACCCTTTAACAATGCGGGCACTTTTTGCAAATCGGCTATGGTTTCCAGGTCATAAGGGCATTGCTCACGTCCAAATGCGCCGTCAAGGTCGGAACCAATACCTATATGCAGTGCATTCCCGGCTACCTGGCAAATATGGTCGAGGTGATCGATCATAACCTCTAAATTACAATTCATTGTCTTGGGGTCTGAAACGCCCCTCTCCCAGCCCGGTACCATCATCCAGGCATCCAAAGCCCCTCCGATTACTGCGCCCCGGTCAACCAAAGCTTTTATCATCTCATCACTAAACTGGCGGTTATGGTCAACCAAAGCCCGGCAATTGTTATGGCTGGCCCAAACATGACCGTTAAAATGATCGAGCGCCTGCCAAAAAGCGTCATCGCACAAGTGGGTGGCATCAAGGATGATGTTTAACCGTTCCATTTCCTTCAGTAATTCAAGCCCAAGTGACCCCATTTGGCCGGTTGCGTCAGTGCCGTTTGCATAACGACCGGGGCCATAGTGCGCGGGACCAACCGCCCGAAGGCCATATCGATAGGCTTGTTCCAAATGGCCTACGGTTACCATCGAGTCTGCCCCTTCAAGGCTTAAAATGTAGCCGACGGGCTTATCTACAGCGGATTTGCCATCATTCCAAAGCGCAAAATGTTTTTCAAGGGTATCTATATTATCGATCTGCACCATTTCGCCCGCGTCTTCCATCGCTTTGTACCAGGCCGCCTGCCCCTGTGTTTGCGCCCACGCCTGTTCAGGCGAATGCCAACCCGGCAACGGATTGTCCGGCGCAACATAGCGCCCTATTTGCGTGGCTACCACCAGGCCGATGTTGCCCCGTCGCAATTCAGGTAAGGAGCAAACACCTTTACTCCGGTCGGGTTTATCTGTCAAGCCAATTTCCCTGCTGTTTATTTCGGAAATAGGCCGCCGCAAATCCCGGTTCCATTCCAGGGCGTTCATGCTGAGATCTAAGTGGGCGTCAATGGTGAACATGGTGTTAGTTTATTGGGTTGATTAAGTTGCATCGCCGGGATCTGCTACGTGTCCTTTCGCCTTTTACTTCAAATAGTTATTTTCCTGTCGCGGGCAGTATTCTCCCATTCGCCAATCACATTGTTATCTTCAATCGTTATCGCACGCTCGTAAAGGGCCACCGTTGGGCAAATGTGGTAGGGTATCCCATATAAGACATCACCTACCTTGTAATTATGCCCTTCACCGGCATCAGCCACCAAATGCTCCTCGCTGTGACCGACAAAAACTAAATCGGGGGCGTTCAGAAAAAGTACCCTTTTGTTTAATTCCTTTTCGGAAGCTATGGACTTATGCCCCAGGTCGAGGCATATTTTTGTTTCGTCAGGCAGGGAGATCACTCTTGAAACCACCAGGGCCGCAGTCAAAAACGTTTGCTCTGCCAATTCGGTCTGGTAGCCTTCGTCCCAATACACAAAGGTGCCGGGGCTACAGTCCACGTGCTTTCTTTTGGCGTGGATGGGGAACGTCGGCGATCCCCCGGCAACGATAGCAGGTTCCGGAAATCCCATTCGCTTCAATTCTGCCTGCATTTTGCTTACCGGCTCAAAACATTCATCGCATTTGGTTTTGCGCGCGTTCATATCTTCATCATGAATATGGCCGTCGTAAGCATGCAGGCCAACCGGCTTTATTCCAGGCAACAGACTACAGTCGGCATAGAGCTGAACAGCGGCGTTACCCGGTGTGATACCCGTCCGGTCCATGCCAACGTTCAGATCGAGATAAACAGGAATATGCAGTTTGTTTTTTGAAGCTTCCGCCGATATTTCGACGGCCGCTGGGATATTATCCACCAGGCAGGAAAACCTGGTGTCGGGGAAGGCCTGTATGAGCCAGATAAAACGTTGCAATTTTGGCCCGATGGGCTGGTAAGCCAGTAAAACATCGGGCGCCTTGCACATGCCTAACATCTCTGCTTCGGCAATGGTTGCGCATTTAAATTTTGTGATACCGGCAGCCAGCATTAATTGGGTCACATCGCTGCTTTTATGTGTTTTTACATGCGGCCTTAAGCGGCTCACCTTATCAATCATACTTTTTAGTATGCTGATATTGCTTTTTACCCTGTCGGGATAAACGACCAGGGCTGGAGTGTCCAGATCTGTGACATTTTCAATCAAATACCAATTGTTACCCATAACGTCTATTCATTAAGAAGATATCCATCTTTCTGACTTTCCGGACTTTACTGACTTCTACACCAACTCAAACAAAGCCTCTATCTCAACCGGAATATTATCCGGCAGCGAGCCCATCCCAACCGCACTGCGAACGCCGATGCCGTTATCTTCGCCCCAAACTTTTGCAAACAGTTCGCTGCATCCATTGATAATAAACGGGTGTTTCTCGAAATCGGGCGTACAATTTACCATACCTAAAACCTTTATCACCCGCTTTACCTTGTCAAGGCTGCCCAGGTTGGCTTTGATGGTCGCGAGTATGGCTAAGCCGACCTGCCGCGCAGCGAGTTTACCCTCCTCGGGTGTTAACTCGTTCCCAATTCGTCCCGTTATCAGCGTGCCGTCGTCCTTCACCGTACCGTGCCCGGAAAGATAAAGGTGTTTTCCATCAACCAGGCAGGGTTTATAAACACCGAGCGGTTTCGGTGCGGGGGGCAGCTTAAGGCCGAGTGCTGCAAAATTTTGCTCAGGCGTATTCATGTTTTTATTTGTAATAATCCAAAGCAAACATAAAATAAAAAGCCGGGTATCCCACCCCCCGGCTTTTACTTAAATCAACAAATCAACTATATAAAAAATCAGAGTTTGCTTTTTTTACGCCTCCATTAGCCTGGGGCCATGGGGGCGTTTTATCCATGTTTTACTCTTTGGCAGCGCAAACCAAAGGGCCAATAGCGCCCCGTAGCTTCCGCCCCGTTCAATCCATTCAAATAATTCCCAGTGGGGATAAAAAAGTTCGGTAGCGATCTTCCATACCAGCAGGAAAACCACCACCTGCCGCAAAGGGCTGATAAGGATGGAAAGTGAAGCCGTTATTTCAAACACGCCTACAAAACGCGCCACTATAGCCAGGTTTGAGAACCCAAGTGCGGTATATTGCTGCATGATGCCTTTCTTCTCGATTATATTTAAAACCCCATGTCCAAACAACAATAAGAAGACAACGCACTGTAAACATAGCTTAACGTTGGCCAGTGTCTTTTTTTCGAATTCATCCGGAGGCCCTATAATGGAAAATAAATGTTGGAAAAATGGCCTTTTCCAACATAAAAGCAACAAAGCGAGCGGTGCGCCATAGTTACCCGCACGCTCGATCATCTCGGCAAACGGCTCACCCGACATTGGCCTCAACAGTGCGGTGAAACATCCCCATATCACCAACCATCCAAACACCAGCTTTGTGGGGTAAAACAACAGCGAAAAGCCCATTAAAATATCCATACCGCCTACAAACGGCATAACATGATAGGCAGAGGCTCGCCCTATGCCAAATACGGCAAAGTAATTGCACCAGATTTCTTTACCAATTATCCCAAATGCACCGTGCCCTATAAAACACATAGCCGCTGCAATGCGCAGGGTGTAGTAAATTTTGTTTTCGTTCTGTATCACCTTATAAACTAATCTGTATTAAAACCATTTTTACCTGGCAGATAGTTCTTCCTCAGCCAGTTTTGTACCTTCAACGCGGGCTTTGATTTTTGCAAAAGCTGTTTTGCGGGTGGTGGACGTATCATCACAAAACGGCGAAAATCCGCAGTCATCGGTGGTGCCTAATTGATTTAACGGGATATATTCCGCTGCCTCAAGCACCCTTTCCTTCACAGTTTCACTGGTCTCGATTACCGGGCTCAGCACATCTATAACCCCCACAAAAGCTTTTTGGTTAGGTTTAAGATATTTTTTGATGATTTTCAAAACCTTCACCCTGTCAGGTTCACTTGCCAACTGAAGATAAAAATTACCGACATTCAAATCAAACAGATGCGGTAAAAAGTCTGCATAGTCAATATCAGCGCTATGTGTCGAATCGTGGTCGCCGCCGGGGCATACATGTACGCCGAACTTTTGTTGCTCTTCTTCGGTAAACCGGTCGAAGACCTGGTTGTTAACGGCAATAAAGTGCTTTAAAACTCCGCCTGAGGGATCGAGTTTAAGGGATAGCCTACCCTCGGTAAAGTCCATCTGCACTTTGTAGGCGCCGTGCTGCAAACATTGCCTGATATCTTTTTCACATTCGTTTAAAAGATCAGTCATAAATTCTTCCTGCGTATAGCCTGGTATTCCGCTTTGCGGATAGATGAGACTAAGGGCCGACGCCGAGATGACCGCCTGTTTAACAGGCAGCTTCGTTTGTTTTTGGGCAGCGGTAAGATACTTTACCGCATAGTTGCCGTATCCGAAGGGGCCGCTGGTTAACAAAGGCAGTTGCCGCGAATGGCCGTCCTCAAAATTAATGACCATGCCTTCCGCGGCTAAATTTGTTAGACCCTCAAGCGGATAGGTCGCGAAACTGGATTTGGTTTGCTCGCCGTCAGTTATCACAGGCGACCCCGTTTTCTCAAACTCGGCCAGGGTATCGCTAACAGCATTGTTATAAAGACCTGTTAAGTCTACGCCGGTGCTTGGGGCAGTAATGGCAGCTATCAACCCGTCCGGGCGGGGAATGCTTCCAATCGGTTCGGTAGGTATTTTCATAATGTTTTTTAATTTGTAGATTATTTAAATTAAATTAATTCCTTGTTGCTAATTCATTATACTTCTGCTGCAAAAACTGGTAGCCGGCCGTTCTGTATTCCGGTGTCGACACGGTAAAATGATCGCCAGGGTAGTAGCCGAAAACAAAACCCGCGTCAATTTTTTTCATCTCGTCATCCAGTAAGTGCACAGGGTAATTCAACAGAAAATTATCCTGGTTGCCGACCGAAACTCTAATCTTTCCCTGTAAATCAGGCTTTAGCTGCTGCCAGTTCGTTCTTACATAAAGCGAAATGTCATAGTTTTTCCAGTGTGCAAAGGTGACCGAATCTATATCGCCGGTCGCCTCGTTAATCAAGCTTCGGGGCGTGCCATCGCTGTTCCTGGTACTGAATACAAAATTGAACGAATGCATCTGCTCGCCACGCCAGATCACGTGTTCCATATCGTACATATTTTTCATAAATATCCATGGGAACCTCCCGGCAATGGTACCTGCCAGTCTTAGTGAGCTATCTTTTGCATAAAACATATTTTTATCGTGGTACAGATCGATTTGCTGAAAACTCCGGAAATCAACCGGGTCAGGCGAACTTGACCAGCAGGCGGTAAACACTTTCGGGTAATGCGTTTGCAGCCAAAGCACCGTCCATCCGCCGCTGCTATGTCCTGTAAGTAAGCGGCCGGCATTGGTTCTATAAGTCTTATCTACCAGCGGGATAAGTTCCTGTGTAAGCGCGTCCCCCCATGGGCCATTATTGTCACTGTTGGCGTAGACCGAGTGTCCACCGGGGCAGTTACCGTCAAGGAAAACTCTTATGCAGGGAGTAGTATCGATTGGCGCGCTGTTATCATTTCGTCCTGAATAAACGTGATAATCACCGCCGTAGCCCGATATCCAATAGAGCACAGGGAATCGTCTTGATGGCTGATTATAATATTCCTTTGGCAGCAATACCGCCGCATTTACCGATGTGGGTCTTTTATAAAAGTTGGTCAGCAATGCTGATGGTGATCTTAATTCCTTTATGAATTGCGTTTCGACAAAAGGCTGTTCTTTGATCACTTCATTGCACACGATATCAAAGGTCTGGCCCGTATTTTTTGTAATCGTCACCAGCACCGATTCGTTATACATGTTGTCGGAGCTGCCGCCTATTGCCCGGCCACCATCATTCCTGTCCCATACTACCTGTGCATGGTATGTTCCACGTTCAATATCCGACAGTGCAACTGGGTAAGAGATGGCGGCATCGTTGAAAACCACTTTTTGATTGGGCTGTACATTATTTACCGCGATAGAAAAACATGGGAACTTGTATACGCCAACCATCTCATCCTTCGGGCTCTTCGAATCTTTGGAAAGATAGAGGAATACATTGCCCGAAAACTTCTCCCCCGACGCAGCAGGGGTATAACTGGCCGTAATTGTTTGACCGATTGCCTGCAATGTGCAAATAGCTATAAGACACAGTAAAGAGACTTTTCTAAAGTTGTTCATAAACTAAATTTTAACCTGTTCTGACGAAATGCCGCTATATTTTAATGTGTTTGGATAAAACGTACTCCACTAATGCCAGAACTCCTGGTATGACTGCACCGGGTTCAATTTTTCACCTTTCATTGCTCCGTCAATACAAAGGCCGTCCATGTTCCAGGTTGAATGAGTATTTTCATCAATAAACACATCATTGTTTCCTTTTTCAAAATGTAGTATTGCTCCGTTCACCAGTCTGTCGTAAACATGAAATGATGCCATATCTTTTTCCAGGGTAAGCAGCACCGGAAGGTCTTGTACCGAATCGTTGATTACTTTGACGTTTACCAATTTATTCCAATCATAGGCCTTTGAAGCATTTTTATTAATTACTCCAATTATCCACGATTTTCGTTTCCACGATGCGGAATCTCTTTTCTCCAGGCCGCTTTTAATCGTCCCGTTATCATAGCCGGCAAGATTAGCATAATTTCTTTTGAAGGAAGTATCGGGCTGCATCACTGCGGAATTAGGGTATTCCCGCAACCATGCCGCCAGCGTTAATTGCCTTGAGGGCAATTCCTTGATGGTCGCACCTTTTAACGGGCCCGCTACTGCCTTACCCGTAGCCTGCTGCCACCAGCTCCCTGTTGCAGCGTCCTGAAACATGGCATTAAAATGATCCATACCCACCAACGTGAATGATTGTTTCCCGCCATTAACAAAAGGGCTGTAAACACGACCGGTCCGGCACACTGTGCAGTAGGTAACCATTACCGGTGTACGCCCAATGGTATCCATTACCTGGTGATGATACCCGATGATCCTGATCGGATAAGCTTTCTCCTGCCCGTCTACCGAAACCCCGATTACCAGTTCATTTTTATCGGTAGTATCGCCAGCCGCAGCAACAAATTCTTTATGTTTAGGCTGGTAAAACATTTTATCGGCTTCAAACCGGTAGTTAAAAAAGAAGAAAATTACACCGTAGAGAATTAAGGTCAAAGACAAAACTACCCTCTTCCAAATCTTTCCGTTTTTAAAAATATCGAGTAAGGGATAAACGATTAATGCTAACGCCAGTATTCTAATCCAAATAATATTATTGCTGATCCAATAGGCCAATGTAACTGTGTTCCCGGACTGACTGCCCGGAAACGGCATAATAAAATACACACGAAGTATTTCAGCTGCAAACAGCAGCAACAATCCGGTTAGCAATAACAATCGTTTCATAATATTATCTCCGGCTAAACAAAGGCGTTAGCATTTTATACATCATTATTCTGTTACAGGCAGGGGAAATTCTGTCCATAC
>Ga0302192_10001943_pt1 | contig 12980 bp, 10 predicted proteins | sample II_Bog_E3_2_FD_200230 | JGI IMG/M metagenome (GOLD analysis project Ga0302192, IMG submission 200230) | Peat permafrost microbial communities from Stordalen Mire near Abisko, Sweden - II_Bog_E3_2 | ecosystem: Environmental > Terrestrial > Soil > Wetlands > Peat | place: Sweden: Abisko...
TCCCGTCGCGAAGGAAAAAGGTTTCAAGGTCGTCACCACCGCCGAAGCCGTGAAGCAGGCCGACGTCATCATGGTCGCGCTGCCCGACACCAAGCAGGCCAAGTGCTACAAGAAAGACATCGAGCCGAATCTGAAGGCCGGCAAGACGCTGGTTTTCTCGCACGGCTTTTCGATTCATTTCAAGACGATTGTTCCGCCCAAGAACGTGAACGTCATCATGGTCGCGCCGAAAGGTCCCGGCCACACCGTCCGCCGCCAATACACCGAAGGCAAGGGCGTTCCCTCACTCATCGCCGTTTATCAAAATCCCGGCAAGGACGCGAAAAAAATTGCGCTCGCCTGGGCCAAGGGCATCGGCGGCACGCGCGCCGGCGTCCTGGAAACGAACTTCAAGGAAGAAACCGAAACCGATTTGTTCGGCGAGCAGACCGTCCTTTGCGGCGGCGCGAGCGCGCTCGTCCAGGCGGGCTTTGAAGTGCTCGTCGAAGCCGGTTATTCGCCGGAGATGGCCTACTTCGAATGTCTGCATGAATTGAAGCTCATCGCCGACCTGATGAACGAAGCCGGCATCAGCGGCATGAGATTCTCGATTTCCGAAACCGCCAAGTGGGGCGACGTGAGCGTCGGCCCGAAAATCATTGACGCCAGCGTGAAGAAACGCATGGCGGCGGCGTTGAAAGACATCCAGTCCGGCAAGTTCGCCAAAGATTGGGTCAAAGAATACGAAGGCGGCTACAAACGCTACAACGCGCTGCTCAAAAAGGGCGAAGCACATCCGATCGAGAAAACCGGCGCCAAACTCCGCGCGCTCATGCCGTGGATGGGCAAGAAGAACATCAAGGGCGCGCAGGCGGCCTACTGATTCAAACTCTCAACACAAAAGCCGCTGGAAAATTCCAGCGGCTTTTTAGTTTTCAGCTCCGGCAAAGCAGCGCTAAAACAAGTTTCTCTTTTCGTTCAAAGCTTTGGCTTCGGGTAGTTCTTGTTGAAGCATCAATGAAAATGACGGCCACTCACCCACTTTCTTGCCCTGCTCTAGCAAAGCGACAACAGTTCCATTTTCCTCCATAAAATAGCCGCTGTTTTCTTCGTGCGAATAGTGACGGCCTCCAATGTAGATTCGAGTTCCGACGTTCCGATACGAGCGAGCCCAAAAAGTATTTGCGGTTGTCAAATCATGACATTGCAACTTTCTTCTATTGAGCAACGGAACATCTTGCTCCATTGATGGAGGAAATCCATATAAACTCATTGAATAAGCAAAACAACCATTCACATAGGACAAGAATTTCAAATAATCGAGAGGCACTTCAAAAGCTCGTTTTTTTGTCAGCCAGTTTGATTGGGCTGGCGGGTAGAGCCGGAACATAAAATATTCTGGTGCAACTTTTATATTTCTTCCCATTTGAAGACTACCATCTTCTTCAAACAGACAATCTGTCGAAACGTATTTCGACAAATGTTCCTTCAAAGCCGAATAGCAATCTGGCAAAGATTCAATTTTTCGGAATACAGCTTCGTCTTGTGTTGCCATAATTATCCTCCTAGCGAACTCGGATCACCCACATCGCCCTTGTTGAAATCCACGTATTCCTCGGTCAAATCGGCGGCATACATCACCGCGTTCGCCTTGCCGAGATTCAGGTTAATATGCAGTTCAAATTCCTTCGGCGCCACGGCGGCGCACAGTTGCTTGAACGTCGCCTTCGTTGGCTGCCCGCGCTTCAAGCTCCACAAAATCTTGGAACTTCCCGTCGCGGAATAGCCGATGTCAATTTTCTCCTCCACCACCGTCGCGGGCGAGTAGCCGATGGCATCAATGATGCGGCCCCAGTTCGGATCGCCGCCATGCCAGCTCGTCTTCACCAGCGCGCTGTTCGCCACCGCGCGCGCGGCGGCATCGGCGTCCTGAATGGTCTTCGCGCCATTTACGCGCACGGTCACGACGCGGTGCACGCCCTCACCGTCGCGCACAATTTTTTTCGCGAGTTCGAGACAGACATGATTCAACGCCATCTGGAAAATTTTAAATTCCGGACTCTTGGCACTGATTTTTTTATTTTCCGCCAAGCCATTCGCCAAAACCAGCACCGTGTCATTGGTGCTCATGTCGCCGTCCACGGTGATGCGATTGAAACTGTTTGCCACCGCTTCATTCAGCGCCGCCTGTAAAACTTTTGCGTCAATCACCGCGTCCGTCGTGATGAAACCCAGCATGGTCGCGTGCAATCCTCCGTGTGGCAAAGTCGCCGGCCGCGCGCCGGTCGGACTCATTCCCGGCTGAATCATCCCCGCGCCTTTGCAAATGCCGCCGATGCGGACTTTTTTTTTGCCAAGCAAAAGTTCCACGGCGATTTGCTTTGGCCGCGAATCGCTCGTCATGATGGCTTCCGTCGCGCGGTCGGCGTGTGCCACCGAGTAGCCCAGTTCCAGCACCGCCTCAACGATGCCCGCACGAACATTGTCCATCGGCATCGTCACGCCGATGCGACCGGTTGAGCCAACGAGCGCCCGGCCGGCGGAAAAACCCAAAGCTTTCTCGGTGAACGCAACCATTTCGCGCGCGTCGGTCATGCCCTGCTTGCCGGTGCAGGCGTTGGCGTTTCCGGAATTCACCACGACGACCTGTGCAGCGCCTTTTTTCACGCGCTCGACGCAGACCTTCACCGGCGCGGCGCAGACCTGATTGGTCGTGAACATGCCGGCAACGGTCGCGGGCGTTTCGGAGACGATGAGCGCCAGGTCGCGCTTCTGGCCTTTGTTGGAACCTTTGCCGGTGCCGAGCTTTTTGATGTCGCAAAACACGCCGCTGGCGAGGAAGCCGGTGGGCGCGACGATTGAGCCGGGAATTTCTTTGAACTGCTTTTTCATTTTCAAAAAATTTAACCGCGAAAAACGCGAACCACACGAAAAAATTGCATCACAATTTCGCGGCCTCGATTTCCAGCCGCACCATGCGGACATGGACTTTGCCTTCCGCATCCGGCGGATGTTTGGCGACGTATCGCTGCGTGACGGCGGCGATGAATTCCTCGCGCAAATTTTCCGGCACGCGCTGGACGAACGGCAGCCACGTCGTGCGCAGCCACGTCGCCAAACCTTCCGCGCCTTGGTAGGTCGCGTCTTTCGGTGCCAGCTTTAGCGCATTGATTATGAAACCGTGTTTCGGCAGCCATTTTTCGTAATCGCCCGGCGAATAAAAAAAATACGGCATCGGCATCCGGCGGAAAAATCCGCGCCAGCGTTTCAACCGCATTTCCGGCCGCAGCGCGAGAAAAACGTCGTGCGCATTGCCTTTGCCACCGCAGGAAACGACCAGCCGGCCGCCGGATTTCAACACCGAGGCGGCACCGCGCAGGATTTTTTCGTGATCGTCAACCCAATGCAGGGCGGCATTTGAAAAAACCAGGTCGAATGGTTTTGGGAAGCGAATTTCCCGCGCGTCAGCGATTTCAAATTTGAGATTTGAAATTTCCGTCGCCGGAAATTGCTGGCGCGCAAAGGCGATCATTTCCGCCGAAGCATCCGCGCCCGTCACCGCGCCGCGCGGCACGGCACGCGCGAGTTCCGCAGTGATTTTGCCGTCGCCGCAGCCGAGGTCGAGAATGTGCTCGTCGTCGCGCAGCTCGAGACGGGCAATGAGTTCACGCGCCCAGACTTGTTGCACGACGGAATTCGCCGCGTAATTCGCCGCGTTCCATTTTACCGCTTGAACAGCTTTTGTCGGCACAACTTAAACCAAGCCGGCGGTTTCCGGCCAGCCGCTCAAGATGTTCAAGCTTTGCACGGCCTGACCGCTCGCGCCTTTGACAAGGTTGTCCTCGGCGCTCATCACGATCAGCCGGCCGGTGCGCGGGTCGAGCCGCCAAGCAATTTCGCAGACGTTGGTGCTGACCACATTTTTCGTGTCGGGAAAACTTTTCCCTTCAAGCAAACGAACAAACGGCTCGTTGGCGTAAGCTTTGGTATAGCACGTTGAGATTTTTTCTCCGAGCACGGTCATTTCTTCCGTTGAAGAAAAATGTATTTCCGGCATGAGGTAAAGCGTGGTCAAAATTCCCCGGTTTACCGGAATCAAATGCGGGGTGAACTGGATCGTCACTTTTATTCCGGCGGCGAGCGAAAGCTGTTCCTCGATCTCGGACAAATGCCGGTGCTTGGGCACGCCGTAGGGGCGCACGCTTTCGTTGCATTCGCAGAACAGATAATCAATCTCGGCCTTGCGACCGGCACCGCTGACGCCGCTCAACGAATCGGCGATGATGCCGGCGGGCTTGATGAGTCCGGCTTTGAGCAGCGGAATCAGCGGCAGCAAAATGCTCGTCGGATAGCAGCCGGGCGAGGCGATGAGCAAAGATTTTTTAATCTCGTCGCGGTAAATTTCCGGCAGGCCGTAAACCGATTTTTTCAGCAAGGCCGGCGCGGGATGATCGTGCGCGTAAAATTCTTTGTAGATTTCCGCGCTCTTGAGCCGGAAATCGGCGCTCAAATCTATGACCACGCAGCCGGCGGCAATCAATGGCACGGCGTATTCCGCCGCGACGCCGTGCGGCAGCGCGAGAAAAACCACGTCGGCCTGCTTCGCCAAAACTTCGGCGTTCGGCTCGGTGAAACGCAGCGATTTGGATTTTGGGTGGCTGGCGAATTTTGGAAAAACTTGCGCGAGGGTCTGCCCGGCGTTCTGGCGCGAGGTGACGGCGACGAGTTCCGCGTGCGGATGGTTGAGCAGCAACTGCACGAGGACTTCGCCGGAATATCCGGACGCACCGACGATGGCGACTTTTTTCGATTTCATTCTTCAAAAAATTTAACCGCGAAACACACGAACTACACGAAAATAAAAAACCCGCCGGCAGAGGCCAGCGGGTTTTGGAAACTTTCCGTTGCGATCAACGCTTCGAGAACTGGAAGCGTTTGCGCGCGCCGGGCTGGCCGTATTTTTTGCGCTCGCGTTCGCGTGGGTCGCGCGTGAGGAAACCCTCCGCCTTCAGCGCGGGGCGCAGTGTGGCGTCGAATTTCAAAAGGGCGCGGGAAATGCCGTGGCGCGTCGCGCCGGCCTGGCCGAGCGGACCGCCGCCGACCACATTCACGCGCACGTCGAGCTTGTCGGCCGTGTTGGTGATGGCGAGCGGCGAGGAAACCGTGGCGCGCTGGGTGTCCAGCGGGAAATAGTTGTCAAACGCGCGGCCGTTGACGGTGATCTTGCCGCTGCCGGCCGCGAGACGGACACGGGCAATCGCCGTTTTGCGGCGGCCGGTGCCGAGGAATTCGATGGTTGCTGTTTTGGCCATAACAAAAATTATTTGGCGGCGGCGAGCACGGCGGGCATTTGCGCGGCGTGGTCGTGCTTCGGACCTTTGAACACTTTCAGCTTGGTGAGCAGCACGCGGCCGAGGCGGTTCTTTGGGATCATGCCCTTGACGGCGTGTTCGATCAGAAACTCGGGGTTCTTGGCGCGCACCTGTTGGACGGTGGCGTATTTTTCACCGCCCTTCCAGCCGGAATAACTCATGTATTCCTTGGCGGTCTCTTTTTTGCCGGTGACGCGGACTTTCTCGGCGTTGATGACGATGACAAAGTCGCCGGCATCGAGGTGCGCGGTGTAAACAGGCTTGTTTTTACCGCGCAGAATGTCAGCCACCTGCACGGCCAGTCGGCCAAGCACGGCGCCGTCGGCATCAATGACATGCCACTTGCGCTGGTCCAAATTAACTTTCGGCAAATGCGTTTTCATCTAAATTCCAATACAAAGGGACGTGGAAAATATCAAACGCGCGGTTGAAGTCAACACGCGATTTCAATTTGTTGGATTGGGCTTTACAGCCGGCGGTGGTTGGGCAAATGATTATTTGCATGAAGAGAATCTTTTTTCTGCTCGTGCTGACCGGACTGCTGTCGCTGCCGCTGGCTGCCTCGGCGCAAACTTCCAGCGCCAAACCCGCCGACCCGAATCCCGCCGCCAAAAAAGTTTGCGAGACCATCTCCATGATCACCGGCGTAGCCATTTCGCCGCTGATGGGCGTCAGCGGTGTCGGCGCGTATGATTATTTCAAGGCCAAAACGCCGGAGGCCAAGGCGAAGCTGCCGTGGTTCGCCAATCCGCTGTTCTGGATTCCGGCGATGCTGCTCGTCGGCGCGTGTTTTTTGAAAGACACCGCCGGCATCGCGCTGCCGGTCGTCTTGAAAAAACCGTTCGACGTCGCTGAAACCATCGAGCACAAAATTTCCGGCCTCGTCGCCACCGGCGCGTTTGTGCCGATCATCGTCAATATGATGCACGAGGTCAACGCCACCGCGTCGAGCGCGACGTTGAGTTCGCTCGGATTCGCCGCCATCACCCTGCCGAACTGGCTTTATGACATCTTGATGACGCCCGTCGCAATGGCCGCGTTTTTCATCGTGTTCCTCGCGTCCAACGCCATCAACATCCTGATTCTGCTGAGCCCGTTCACAACCGTGGATGCAGCGCTCAAAGCATTTCGCACCACCATTCTCGCCAGCGTCGTCGGCACCTCCTTCGTCAATCCGTGGATCGGCGCGGCGTGGGCGCTCATCGTCATCCTGATTTCCTGGCTGATCGCGGGCTGGTCGTTCCGGCTCTCGTATTTCGGCATCGTGTTCATCTGGGAATTTATCACCGGTCGGAGAAACCGTTTCCATCCCGACGCGAAGGAAAACAAAATGTTTCTCGGCCGCAAATGCGAAAAAGTTCCGACGCGCACCTACGGCAAACTTTCGCGCAATGAAAAGGGCGAACTCATCTTCAACTATCATCCGTGGCTCGTGCTGCCGCGCCGCACGCTCGTTCTGCCTGCCGGAAATTACGAAGCCGGTCGCGGCGTTTTCTATTCTGAAATCCTGCGCGTCGAAGGCGATTCCGCCAAGACCGTCATGCTCCTGCCGCCGCGCTATCGCGGCCACGAGGAAGAGATTGCGAGGATTTACCATTTCACCGGCGTCCAAGATGTCGGCCTGCGCGCCGCGTGGTCGTGGTTCAAGAGCCTGTTTGGCGGCAAAACGGCGGCGGCGTAATAGTGCCGCATTTGCTTGACGGCGGCGGCGGAAAGCGGCATTTAACCGCGCCAACGGTAGCGGTTATTTTCCCATGAAACTTTTCCGACGCAAACACGCCGCCGATTTGCAGGCCGAGGCCAAGACCGACCAAAGTCTCAAACGCGCGCTCGGCCCGGTCAATCTCACCGCGCTAGGAATCGGCGCGATCATCGGCGCGGGCATTTTCGTCCTCACCGGCCACGCCGCCGCAAAATATGCCGGGCCGGCCATCGCGATTTCCTTCGTGCTGGCGGGGCTGGCGTGCGCGTTCGCCGGCCTGTGCTATGCGGAATTTGCGGCGATGATCCCGATGTCCGGCTCGGCCTACACCTACGCCTACGCGACGCTCGGTGAATTCATCGCGTGGATCATCGGCTGGGATTTGATCTTGGAATATTTATTTGCCGCCTCAACCGTGGCCGTCGGCTGGTCGGGTTACGTCGTTTCCTTTTTGAAAGATTTTGGCATTGTCATTCCGCCGGAAATGTCCGCCGCCGTGGGCACGCATCTGATTCAAATTCCCAGCACCTTGGCGACCGCCTTGAAAATCAACGACGGCTGGACTTCCATCAATCCGGATTTGTTGAACCAAATCAAACTGGCGGGTGCTGACCCGGTCACGCTCGCACAAGTCACCGCCATTTTCAACGTGCCGGCCATGCTGATTATTTTGGCCGTCACCCTGCTGCTCGTGCTTGGCATCAAGGAATCCGCCTCGTTCAACAACGTCATTGTCGCCGTCAAAATGGTGGTCATCCTCACGTTCATCGCCGTCGGCCTCGCCTTCATCAAGCGGCACAACTGGCATCCGTTCATCCCGCCGGCCACCGGGCCGGGCGAATTCGGCTGGGGCGGCGTGCTGCACGGCGCGGCGGTGATTTTCTTCGCCTACATCGGATTCGACGCCGTGTCCACCGCCGCGCAGGAGGCGAAAAATCCACAGCGCGACATGCCCATCGGAATGCTCGCGTCGCTGGGCATCTGCACCGTGCTTTACATCGCCGTCGCGCTGGTGCTGACCGGGGTGGTGAATTATCAAACGCTCAACGTCCCCGCGCCCATCGCCGTCGCCGTGGATGCGTTCGGAAAAAATCTTGCGTGGCTGCGCACGCTCGTAAAAATCGGTGCCATCGCCGGGCTGTCGTCGGTGATCCTCGTCATGCTGCTCGGCCAGCCGAGAATTTTTTACTGCATGGCGAAAGACGGCTTGCTGCCGCAAATATTCAGCTCCGTGCATCCGAAATTTAAGACGCCGTGGGTCGCGCAAATTTTTACCGGCGGCGTCGCGATGCTCGTGGCCGGGCTGTTCCCTATCGGCCTGCTTGGTGAACTCGTTTCCATCGGCACGCTGCTGGCGTTCGCCATCGTCTGTGCCGGCGTGCTGGTGCTGCGCAAAATCAATCCGGGCATTCACCGCCCGTTCCGCACGCCTGCCGTCTGGCTCGTCGCGCCGCTCGGCATTCTTTTCTGCGGCTGGCTGATGTCCGCACTGCCCGCCGACACCTGGCTGCGGCTCATCATCTGGATGGTCATCGGCTTGGTCATTTATTTCACCTACGGACACCGCCATTCCAAACTGCATCAAGGACTCGGCGGCAAGGCTGGCAAAACCCTTTAAGCTGGTGGCCGGCAAATTCCCGTTTGACAAATGGCCGTCTTATACCTACCGTTCGGTAGGTTATGGTCAAAGATGTCACCGACACCCGCCAGTTGATCCTGCACGCAGCGCTCAAGCGCTTCGCGGACGCCGGCTATGCCGCCACGTCCGTCCAGCACATCGTGGACGACGCCAAGGTTTCCAAGCCCGCGCTCTATTATCATTTTGCCGACAAGGCGGGCTTGTTTCAGGCGCTGGTGCATGAGGCGCACGACCAGCGCTATCGCATTTTGCGCGAGGCGGCGGAAGCCAGCACCGGCATCCATGAGCAATTGGAAAACATCCTCGCCGCGCTGTTTGATTATTTCCGCGAGAACCGGGAACTGATGCGAATTTCCTTTGCGACGATGTTTGCCGCGCCGGGCGAGGTGCCCAAAGACCTTTCCTGCACGGAGAAATGCGAGCGCAATTTCGAGTTCGTCCACTCGCTCATCAAGCGGGCGCTCAAAAACGGCGAGCTGGACAAAAGTTTCAAGAGCCGCGAGCTGGCGTTCGGCTTTTATGGCCTCGCCAACTTTCATCTCGTGTCGCACCTCGTCATGCCGGACTGCGAGCCGGACCGGTTGACGGCGAAGAAAGTTGTGGAACTGTTTCTGGCCGGCGCCGCGCCGAAACCAAACCGCCGGAAAAAATAATTTCAAACCAAGGGAAAACATGAAGAAGATTATTATTGGACTGGTCATCGTCGTCGGCACCGCCGGCGCGCTGGGGTTGGTCAAGGGGTTGCAAATCGGCACGATGATCGCCGCCGGAAAAGCCTTTGTGCCGCCGCCGGAAACCATTTCATCCGCCGTGGCGCACGAGGAAAAATGGCAGGACACGCTCTCCGCCGTCGGCTCGGTCAACGCGGCGCAGGGCGTCATCGTCTCGCCAGAAATCGCCGGGACGGTCACCGAAATCGCCTTTGAATCCGGGGCGACGGTGAATCAGGGCGATTTGCTCATCAAGCTCGACACCTCGTCCGAGGAGGCGCAGGTGCGCGCCGCCGAGGCGCAGGTGCAACTGGCGAAACTGAATCTGGAGCGCACGCAAAAATTGCGCGCGGACAGCACCGTTTCCCAATCTGAGCTCGACCAGGCCGACGCCACGCTGAAACAAAACCAAGCGAACGCCGACGCGATCCAGGCGACGATTGAAAAGAAAAATATCCGTGCGCCGTTCGCCGGCCGGCTTGGCATCCGGCTCGTGAATCTCGGTGAGCAACTGGACGTCGGCAAGGGCATCGTCTCCTTGCAGGCGCTGACGCCGGTGTTCGTGGATTTTTCCATGCCGCAGCAAAATCTTTCCCAGCTGCAGACCGGGTTGGTGGTGCAGGTGACCAGCGACAGCTATCCGGGCACCAACTTCACCGGCGAGCTGACGGCCATCAATCCCGACTTGAACGCGATGACGCGCAGCGTCCAACTGCGGGCGAAGCTGGAAAATGCGGATCAAATGTTGCGGCCGGGAATGTTCGTGCACGTGGCGGTGATTTTGCCGCAGGCGGAAGCGGTGCTGGCGGTGCCGGCGACGGCAATTTTACGCGCACCGTTTGGTGATGCGGTTTACTTGATTGAACCGCAGGTAGCTGGCGGGGTGACGAACCTGGTTGCGCAGCAAAAATTCATCCGCACCGGCCGGATGCATGGCGATTTTGTTAGCGTGGAATCCGGCTTGAAGGCCGGTGACCGCGTGGTGACCTCGGGGCTGTTCAAATTGCACAACGGTTCAACCGTGCAGGAAAACAATGGTGCCTCCGAGTCGCCCCAGCCGTCGCTGACACCCACGCCGCCGAACAGCTAATTTTGTGAACATTCAACATTCAACATTCAACCTCGAACATCCAATGTTTCGTGGATGGAAGTCCATTGAGTGTCGGGCGTTCAAAGTTGGTTGTTGAATGTTTTCCATTCAGAAATGAAATCCTTCACTGATTTATTCATCCGCCGGCCGGTGCTGGCAACCGTCGTCAGCCTAATCATTTTGATCGCGGGCTTGCAGGCGATCCGCTCGCTGAACCTCCGGCAATATCCGCGCAGCGAAAACGCGGCGATCACAGTGACGACGGTCTATGTCGGCGCGAGTGCGAACCTCGTGCGCGGCTTCGTCACTCAACCGCTGGAGCGCGCCATTGCGGCGGCGGACGGCATTGACTACATGGAATCGGCTAGCAAACTCGGCGTGTCCGCGATCACCGTGCATCTGCGGCTGAACTACGATTCTAAAAAGGCGCTGGGCGAAATCAGCTCCAAGGTGGACCAGGTGCGCAACGACCTGCCGCCGGAGGCGGAAATTCCCACGCTCACCATCGTCACCGCCGACTCGCAGTTTGCGTCGGCCTACCTGAGTTTTTCGTCGGACATTTTGCAGGCGAACCAGATTACGGATTATCTCATGCGCGTCGTGCAGCCGCGCCTGACCGCGATCGAAGGCGTGCAAAAGGCGGACATTCTCGGCGGCCGCACCTTCGCGATGCGCATCTGGCTGAAGCCCGAGCGGCTCGCGGCATTCAACATCAGCCCGAACGAAGTCCGCGTGGCGCTCGCGGCGAATAATTTTCTTTCCGCCGTCGGTCAGACCAAAGGCTCGCTCGTCCAGGTCAACCTGACAGCAAACACCGATTTGCGTTCCGTGGATGAATTTAAAAACCTCGTCGTCCGCCGGAACGGCGACCAGCTCGTGCGGTTGAGCGACGTGGCCGACGTGGAACTGGGCGCGGAAGATTACAATTCTGAAGTGCGCTTCAGCAGCGAACGCGCCGTGTTCATGGGCATCTGGGCGCTGCCGAACGCCAACTCGCTCGACGTCGTCAAGCGCGTCCGCGCCGAGCTGGCGCTGATTGAAAAAGATTTACCCACCGGCCTCCAGGCGCGGGTGGCGTATGACGCGACGCAATATATTTCTGACGCGCTGCACGAAGTGGTGAAGACGCTGATCATCACGCTCATCATCGTATCGGTGGTGATTTTCCTGTTCCTCGGCTCGTTCCGCTCGGTGCTGATTCCGTTGGTGGCGATTCCGCTCTCGCTCATCGGCGCGGTGTTTTTGATGCAGGTGTTTGGCTTCACGCTGAATCTGCTGACGCTGCTGGCCATCGTGCTGGCGGTCGGGCTGGTGGTGGACGACGCCATCGTCATCGTCGAAAACGTGGAACGCCACATCCGCGAAGGCAAAACGCCGCTTGATTCCGCGCTGCTCGGTGCGCGCGAACTCGTCGGGCCGGTCATCGCCATGACCATCACGCTGGCGGCGGTCTATGCGCCGATCGCGTTTCAGGGCGGGCTGACCGGTTCGCTGTTCCGGGAATTTGCGCTGACGCTGGCGGGCGCGGTGTTCATCTCCGGCATTGTCGCATTGACGTTGTCTCCGGTCATGTCATCCGTGCTGTTGAACCACGACCGCGAGGAACACGGCTTGGTCGGGCGCATCAACCGCGATTTCGACCGGCTGAAAAACTTTTACGGGCGCGTGCTGGACTGGACGCTGGCGCGGCGGCCATTGGTTTACACGGTTTGGATTGGGCTGTCTTTGCTGACGCTGCCGATGTTCATGCTGGCCTGGCAGGCGAAGGAACCCGCGCCGGCGGAAGACCAGGGCGTCATCTTTGGCGTCGTCGAAACGCCGCCGGACTCGACCATTGACCAGGTTTCATTTTATGCCGACCTGGCCGGAAGCTCGTTTGCCAAGGTGCCGGAGCGGGAGCAGGTTTTTCAACTGACCCAGCCGGACGGAGGTTTTGGCGGGCTGGTGCTCAAGCCCTGGGGCGAGCGGAAGCGGAACGTTTTCCAGATCACGCCGCAAGTGCAGGCGATGGTGAACAACCTGCCGGGCATCCGCATGTTCATGGTCACGCCGCCGCCGCTGCCGACCGGCGGCGAGAATTTTCCGGTGAACCTCGTGCTGTCCGGCACCGGCGAACCGGAGGAGATCTTGAAATACGCGCAGCAGTTGCAGCAGGAATGCGCGACCAACGGCATGTTCGCCTTCCCGCCGATGATTGACACGAAGGTGGACCAGCCGGAAGTCGAGCTGGTGATTGACCGCGACAAGGTCGCCGCGCTCGGCCTTGATATGCAGACGGTCGGCTCGGATCTGGGCGCGCTCGTCGGCGGCAATTATGTGAACCGCTTCGACCTCGCCGGCCGCAGCTACAAGGTCATCCCGCAGCTCGAACGCGGCGCGCGGATGAACGCCGAGCAGTTGCAGAACACCTACGTCAAGGGGCCGGGCGCGCAGCTCATTCCCGTCAGCACCTTCGCGCGGCTGGAAAAACACACGACGCCGCGCGCGC
>Ga0302192_10001949_pt1 | contig 12964 bp, 19 predicted proteins | sample II_Bog_E3_2_FD_200230 | JGI IMG/M metagenome (GOLD analysis project Ga0302192, IMG submission 200230) | Peat permafrost microbial communities from Stordalen Mire near Abisko, Sweden - II_Bog_E3_2 | ecosystem: Environmental > Terrestrial > Soil > Wetlands > Peat | place: Sweden: Abisko...
TGGCTATGCGTCAGTTCTTGGCTATTATAGTGGAGTGGTTTCACCAAATAATGTGGCATTTAATGAATATGGCGACCCTGCCTCCATCACAGTGTCTGGCGGTTTGTTCGATTTGGACTCGGCATATCTGACGTCCGCGATAGATAGCGTCCCTCTGCTGGACATCCAAGTTCAGGGCTTTGTTGGTGCGACGATGCTCTATAATAACACCTATACAGTGAATAATAGCGGTTCCACCTTGATCAATTTTGATTACAGCGGAATCGACAGCGTTACCTTTACTTCGGGCGAAGAACAGTTTGCGATGGATAATTTGACGGTCTTTGTTCCTGAACCTAAATCGTTGAATTTGATTTTACTGATTATACCTTTTGCTGTAATGAACCTTCTGCGGCGGCCTAACAAGTCGCCGGAGCCAACCGCCGTTGGCGCTGGCAGTTCCGCTGTCGCGGTTCACGTCGCGAGTCGGCGGTGGCTCAGCTTTTTTCGTTAGGCGGCTACACATTTATGAAAAACATACTCCTTATTCTATTGTCGGCCTTGCTTGTTTTGGGCTGTTCAAAGAAGCAGACTATTACCGCACCGCCAAAGAACCAAGCCGTTCCCGCACCTCAAGTGAGTGATCTCATCGAAGCTGGAAAAGATATAGTGTTTGGCGGTTCCGTTTTGCATGTGGCCAAGCGCGACGGCAACTCGATTGAGGGCGTCAGAATTGTAACCAAATATGCCGGTGGTGTAGAAAAGACGTTGATAGCCGACACCGGAAGGTTTCGGCAAGGTTCAAACACTCTAACGATTGTTCTCGACAAGGCGGAGTGCCAAACGAAAAGCGAGAGCGGCACAACGACGAACGCCATTCAACACAGGCAGATGGTGTTTTATTTATCTCCATGACGCCGCCTAACAAGTCGCCGGAGCCAACCGCCGTTGGCGCTGTCCGTTCCGCTGTCGCGGTTCACGTCGCGAGTCGGCGGTGGCTCAGCTTTTTTCGTTAGGCATCATTCGCATGTATGAGATCGAGACGTTTGCTTCTACTTCAGACTGTGACAGCCATCACTATGGTTATCTATGTGTTGATGCTTGTTTATATGTTTAATGCGATTATCACCAGCAATCCGATGGCCAACCCAGGTATGGCGGAGCGGGCTATTCAGTCCGCAACCACCATCCAAGAGTTGCAGAGTGATTTCCGCGATGAAGTGCACAATCTTTCATTTTTTGTGCGTAGAAAAAATGAGCTATTACTCATTTTTTACTGTGCGACAATTGTGATGATTGGCTTTCTTGGATGGAGCACGTTTATGATGTCTCGTATCAAGAGAGAGGTTGACCATGATGCCTAACAAGTCGCCGGAGCCAACCGCCGTTGGCGCTTGCCGTTCCGCTGGCGCGGTTCACGCCGCGAGTCGGCGGTGGCTCAGCTTTTTTCGTTAGGCGACTTCACGCGCATGAAAGAGCAGACACATTCTACACGATTTTGGGTTGCGATGCTGACCTTGGTTGGTGCTGCTATTCTTTTTGGCGGCTGGTGCGTGTGTGATTATATCCTTGTTCACTCGCCGCGTTACCCGACTGGCGTGACTGACTACGACTATTGGTTTATTTCTATCGTTCCGGTGGTTATTTTCGCCGTGGATTATTTGCTGGCCACTCGGTGGCAGTTAGCGTCGAGGATTAAGCTTTCGCTGTTGGCCACAGTTCTTGCCGTGCCTGTTGGCGTTGTCCTCGTAGCATTTTGTGGCGTTCCATTTCACTGGAGCATTGGAGGTAGGTTATGATTTACCAGTCGCCTAACAAGTCGCCGGAGCCAACCGCCGTTGGCGCTTGCAGTTCCGCTATCGCGGTTCACGCCGCGAGTCGGCGGTGGCTCAGCTTTCTACGTTAGGCCACATCCAGCGTTTTGATTTTATGAGCCATCCATCACAAGGCACCGTCGAGGGATTGATTTCAGAGCTTGCCAGCATTGCTCCGCCTGGGAGCCAGAACTTCGAGCTTTGGGTTCCGCAGGATCTTACATTCAAAGGCAAACCCTTTCGCCATGATTTTGCGATGGCGATGGTTCTCAGCGAGATTCTGGGCATGGGTTTCACAGTAGATGGTTTCACGGCAGCAGAAGGCGGTAGAGTTTACAAATACAAGGTTATGACATGAAGCTGTGGCCTAACCAGTCGCCGGAGCCAACCGCCGTTGGCGCTTGCAGTTCCGCTGTCGCGGTTCACGTCGCGAGTCGGCGGTGGCTCAGCTTTTTTCGTTAGGCGCTTACACTCTTATGCTATCACTAGACGCCAACTTGCTCATAGCTGACATCGCATCCGGTGATGCCGAGCGCCAGAGGAAGGCGGAAGAAGTTATTTCAGAGATTGACCACGATACTGACGTGGATGCTTCCGTCTTTGTTTCTTCTCTGGCGTCCAAAAATGACGATGTTGTCTTCTGGTCAGAGATTGCTCTTGAGCACCTCGGCGACCGTGGCGGCGCTGCTATTCCGTGCTTGCTGGCACTTTTGCAGCGTGAGCCGTTGTTTCTCCGTCAGATGGCCGTGAAGACACTCGCTGCTGTTGGCCCGAAAGATGCCGAAGCAAGGGCGGCAGTGTTCCGTTCATTTGCGGATTCTAGTCCATTTGTTCGTAGAGAGGCTTTACAGGCGTGCATAGGATTACCGAACCTATCCGCTGATGATTTAGCTGCTATCGCTGCGATGGCCGCCGATTCCGACGAGGCTGTTGCCAGTTGGAGCGAGATTGCTTTGCGAAATATTCGTCTCAATGCACAAGCCAGCGCCTAACAAGTCGCCGGAGCCAACCGCCGTTGGCGCTGTCCGTTCCGCTATCGCGGTTCACGCCGCGAGTCGGCGGTGGCTCAGCTTTTTTCGTTAGGCCACTTCGCACCACCCTAAATATATGAGCACAAAACCAGATGATGAGTTCGTAGCGACGGCAGCAGATCCGGCCCGTCGCCTCACCGCGATTACTGACATCACCAAACGTCGAAATAAGTGTCTTTGGATTGTTGGCATTATCACGCTAGGCTTTTTCGGCATTTGTTTTTTCGGCAGCAGACAGCCTGATGCCATAGTTGTTTTTATGGTGTTGTTTATGTGGATTCAGCTTTTCAAGTATGAGTCAGACTTGAGATTGCTGCTAGTCATTGACCGACTACAAACTTATGATAGACCAGTGGCCTAACCAGTCGCCGGAGCCAACCGCCGTTGGCGCTGGCAGTTCCGCTGTCGCGGTTCACGTCGCGAGTCGGCGGTGGCTCAGCTTTCTACGTTAGGCGGCAGAGCATTTATGAAGTTCACACTTGGAGATGCAAGCAGCGACCTCAAAGTATTATCGGTCGCTAGTTATGCAGTCGGCATTTATGCCATTGTGTTTGGCGGGTTTGGTCTGCTTTGGACATTTGGTTGGGATTTGGTCGGCGTTGTGTCAGGCAACTCGGATGCGATTTCGCTTTTCCGCGACAAGCAGTTTTTGATTTTGTTCGGAGGCGTTTTTATGTATTTCGTTGGCGGGATTGCCTTATTTTATGCAGGCCGATACATGGCGAGACGAGTTCATTTTCGGCGCGTAGTTATTTGCAGTATTGTTGGTTTGTTCGCTTTACCATTCGGTCTAGCAGTTGGCGGCATTACGCTATCTGTGATGACCAGAAAGACAGTTCGTGAGATATTTGCCGCCTAACCAGTCGCCGGAGCCAACCGCCGTTGCCGCTGCGGTTGCAAGCCACGCCGCGAGTCTGCGGTGGCTCAGCTTTCTACGTTAGGCGGCACTGCGTGACGAAAATTGTTTATCACGGTCAAATCTCATAGATGATAAACACACTGACAGTTTTACTATCGGGCTTGCTTCTTTGCGGTTGCTCGCAGAAGCAGGCGACATCAGCAAGTTCAGCGATTGACCTTGTCGAGGCTGGCAAGGACATCACATCATTTAGCAATCTCGTGATACACGTTACGAAGCGCGACGGCACATCTATTGAGGGTATCCAAATTATACAGACGGGGGTTACCAACTTTCTGAAGATGACGATTACTGCCGATACCGGCACGCTTTCATCTGGTTCTTCCAAAGACGCCACAGATAAGAATTTCGTGAAGATTAGCCTTAACAATGCGACAATCGAGACAATTACCGCAACTGGCAAGCAGACAGCCACTCTGCCAGAGTTAACGCTTGAAACACATAGATGATATGGATTCGCCGCCGCCTAACCAGTCGCCGGAGCCAACCGGCATCGGCGCTGCCTTTTACACGCAAGAGTCGTCGGCTCGCCGAGTCGCAGGTTGCCGGTGGCTCAGCTTTTTTCGTTAGGCGTAGCGCCACACTTTATAAAAACGCGATACATTCTCTTTGGTTTGTTGGTGGTTGCCACGGCAGTATTTGCGAGAGCCGTCAGGCTTTGGGATAATACGAAGCCGCCGACACTTCCATTGCCAGCCGCATATCAGCTCGCGGTTACAGCACTTGGCCAAGCCACAAATCAGTTTCATTGTGTCAGTGCGGGCTTAACAACGGAGTATGGGTCGGGTGGATGGGATTTTACATTTTTTTCTACCAACGCTTCCACGATACCGCGAGTATTTTGTGTAGAGTTTGATGGCAAAGTTCACGAAGAAGATTTATCGAAGCCGCAATGAAAGCTACGCCTAACCAGTCGCCGGAGCCAACCGCCGTTGGCGCTTGCCGTTCCGCTATCGCGGTTCACGTCGCGGGTCGGCGGTGGCTCAGCTTTTTTCGTTAGGCTGCTATGCACACTATAAACATTATGAAAAATAACCTCACTAAATATGTCTGCGGCATCTTCCTGCTAGTTACGTTGACTACAGCCAGGGCGCAATCCACCTTTAACTATTATATCACTCCTGCGGGTGGCACGCATTCGCAGGTCACTTGGAACGTTACGGGTAGCTTAACACAATCCCCTGGCGTGGCATGGGAGGCCGGCGGTCAATTTGGAGGAGTGCCTATCGAAACGGCAGGTTTATTTATCAGCAGTTATACTGGCAAGTCATTTCCTCAATCTATATCAGTTCCAGATGGCAGCTATTACCATAATACAGAACTTGGCCAAAATTTCGCAATCAACCTATATTCCGCCACAATATTCGGAAGCACTGATATTTTTGGCCTGGTGACTTCGCCAGCAACCACGGCCGATGGTCAGCATCTGATTTACACTGCGGCAACCCAGTCCGTAATTATTCCGATCCCCTATTCTGATTTTAATGCCGGAAACTACCAGTCAACATTCGCAGCAGGGACATTTTTTGATACGTCTGTAACGGTTAACTTGACAGTGGGTGCCGTCCCGGAGCCGTCCACGCTAGATTTGTCCGCCATGGGCGGGTTGGGCACGCTGCTGTGCTTTCGCCGCCGAAAAAAGTCATAAAAGATACCAAACCAGCCGCCTAACATTGGTGACATCTTTTGACCGAGGCGGAATTAACTCACTGGTGGACGGGTTGTCGGAAGTCGAATGGTTTTAGCTGCACGTCATTCCCCGCGCGAAATCCTAAACGCAAAGGCCCCGGAGCCGGGCGACGTGTCAATTTGGAGCGGAGCCGGCAGAGGCGAGCAAAAGATTGACACGCCGCCCGGCGACATACAATTGAATCTGGATTCGCGCGCGGTTGGCCTGGCGTGGATGCGCCCGTAAAACGGGCATATTTTGGGCGGCATTGGTATCGCACGGGGCAAGGAGAGGGCAAATTATGGCGCCAAGTTGTTGGTCGCTTGTGCTTGGCTGTCACTGTCCGGCTGCCAGTGCTGGATTTGTCTGGCCGGCACGCTGCTATTGAAGAAAATGCAGCCAACATTATGCCCGTCCAATGGGCGCATCTCGGCGGCGTAAGCACCTTCGATCAACAGCACAAATCCCTTCGGATCGATGGTCCCGTCCTGATTTTGGACCGGCACCACCCTGACCGGAACTTGAGCCAAAGCCAGTTCATGAAACGCCGCCTGATTGAATTTCAGGATCCGGGCCATGTTGGCGATTTGGGCTGCCATTTTATGGTCGTCGTGGGCAGAAAATGCCAAACAAATTAGGCTGGCGAGAATCAGCGCCGCCCCCATGCTCCAAACCAAACTGGTGGTCCACGCTGTATTCCAAATCCTTTCTGACCATTCGCACGTGGCTTCGGCCGATGCCCTACGAATACTTTCCAGTGTCGGCATCACCGTGTTGGCCAATTCTTCCGTGCGCTGGATGAACGGTTCAATGACTTGCCGGCGGATGCCGGATTCTAACGCGGCATTGACCCCCCGCACGATGGCCTTGGTATCCACCTGTGCACCCAGATTTTTCACCGTCAATTCAATGGCCACAATGATTGTGTTGCATTTGGCCAGTGTGATCCGGCAAAGCTCGTCCGTCTTTTCGGCATGGTTGGTGATGCTGACATCGCGAGTTTCAATTGTCTTGGCGAGCAATCCGATTTCCTCGCGTAGCTCCTGGATGGTCGCCAGCGAATCGGCGTTGGCCGAAATCATCCGGGCGGGGATGCGTTCGGCGTAATGGGCATACACGTCCAGCAGGAGAAATAGCTGGCTGAAAAACTGCGTGCTGTCGCCTTCGGCGAAGCGATGATAAACCTGCCGCGCCAGCTCCCGCTTTTCAGCGGGATAGGTGGAGAGCATTTCTTCAAATAAATCGGATTCGAGCATAATGACTCCTTTTTAGTTGGTGAGATTCACTTTTGCACCGCGCTTGGCGGCAAACGCTTCGCCGATGGGTGGCGTGATTTTGGGTTTGATGGTGGCCGCTTCAACGGCGGGCAATAGCTTGGCGGCAATCTGGTCGTATTGATTGAACAGGGTCGCGAGCCAGTCCTGCAAGACGCCGCGCGCCATGATGTCCAAGCCAAGGGTGTCGTTACCGATGGCTTCATTGAACGGGATGCCACGCTGATGGTCGGCCTCCAGCTTGGCCAGCCGGAGCTTCACAAATTCTGACAGGACTGGGACGGTGAGGGTGACTGCGCCGCAATCGAGTAATTCCTTTTCCATCGGGCTGTTGTCAAACATCCGGTTTTTAGACGCCCGCGCCGGGTTGCGGACAATGACATAATCCACCTGCCTGCCGCAGAACTGGCAGACGGCAGCAAGGTTGGTCATCACGTCCAGATCATCCAAGGGAAACACCATGAGCGTGATGCCGATGTTCTGCGCGCTGGCGATGTCAAAGAAATGCGTGGCGGAAAGCGCCTTCATCAGTTGCGCGTCCAAATGCGCCCGTGGGTCAATCAGAGTGACGGGTTGGGCGGTCGTCTTTCGCAGAATCAAAATGAGTTCGTCCAGGTCCTCGGCCTGCCCATTGAGCGGCGTTAGCTTGACTTGACCGGGGAATAATCGGGACAGGGTGCGGTTGTCGCCGTCCAGATCAAATCCCTGCCACGAGATGCCGCGTTGGTTGAGCCAGCACGCGCGGGCGGCGGCTTCGATGCTTTTACCCATGTTTCCTTTGGCCTGCATGGGCAGCATCAGGCGATGTTTTATAGTTTTCATATTTCGAGCTTGTTGAACCGATAGGGATTGTCTGTTTCGGTGGTTGTTGTTTGTGGTGTTGATGCTGATGGATTCACTGTGGCCTGAGGTGACGTTGCCGCTTCGTTTTCCCAATGAGGCCGGGCCTGACGTTTCAGGTGGCGCCGGTAGAACTGGTGCAATCCTTGAAACGTGATGGCACAACCCTTCTCGGTGCGGAGCAACGTGGCGATTTCCTGCCAAGTCCGGCGCTGCTGGCGCTGTTCGCGGATGAAATCCACGAATGATTCCAGACGGCTGTGAAAGGCGCGTCCGCCGCCGGAGCGTTCGCGCTTTGCCGGCAGGTCGTCGTTGATGATTTCTGGATTCATCAACATCGAGTTTAGGCGGCTTTGTGCTGACGCGGGTACGGGATAATCGGCGGATTCAATAACAAAGGTGGACGATTAGCCCGGATAACATTTGGCGGTGACTTTTTGACGTTGAATTGGGTTGAAGTCCGTTGAGGCGGCAGGTTGAACTGCGTTGCGCGGTGTTGACGGCGAAGGTTGAAAGGTATTTCGCGGCGTTGAAATCATCAACGTAAATAAACGGATTTCAACGCCTGTTTTTGCGGCTGCATTTTTCCGAAGCGAATGCTTCGGGGATGGTGTCTAACTAAATCACCGGCTTTCCAATTTCAGAAAGCCGCCAGAAATCACGTTCGCCTGAACGTATCAAATTGGATGATGATGGGCGCACTGACCGGGCGTTCTGAAACCGGCAGCGAAACGGAGCAGGTCGGGAGTGGCATGAACGGACGATGGCGGAGTTGAGCGCGGTTTAGAACGACCGGTGAGTGCGTGACCGTCTAGGTTTCACTTGAGGCGATTTGTCTGGCCGGTTGCTGAATACCTGGAAGCAAGCCGGCCAGTCAAAGCGCCGATCACTTTCAGTTCATATTAAATGCGCTGACATCAAAATCAATTGGGCAGTAAATCATCGAGAATTTCACCAGTCTTTCTAACCAAACCGATGCGGGGGAAAATCTTGGCAACCGTGAGCGCATGTTCTTCGGCGGACATGGCCGACATGGCATCTTCCGCAAAAATCTGATTGAACCCGTGTTCGAAAGCAAACCGGGCGGTGCTCTCGACTCCGATGTTGGTCGCGATGCCGCATAGGACGATGGTTGTGATGCCGCGCCGTCGGAACGCCAATTCAAGATCGGTTCCGTAAAAAGCACCCCACTGATGTTTGGTAATTACGAAGTCGCCCGGCTTTGGTCCCATCTCCGGAACAATTTCCGTCCAGTCTGGCGGCGGGGTTTGCGTCGGCCATGGTGCGTCAACTATGGGACGCAACATATCCTTACCATCCGTAGAAAATGCCACCCGCACCAAAAATACAGGCATCCCATTTTTTCGGAACGCAGCGGCAATGGCGGCCGCATTTTTCACGACGGCGTCTGCTGGATATGGAGCTGTATTCCGCCCGACGACACCTTTCTGAAGATCAATGACGACCAGCGCCGTCTTGGCCCGGTCAATGAATGCGGTTTTCATGCCCGGCATGATGCCACATTTCATGGACACCCGCAGCAAGATATAAAAGCTTCGCTGGATTATCCTGAGACTCGATTAGGACGACGCTATCGGGTAATATTTAATCGCCGATGCCATCTGAAGAAACTACAAGACCCACACCCATCGCCAGTGCTCCGCCGGAATTCATTGCGCAGCCTCGGCCAAAGGGGAGTGTGTCATGGCGTGACACCTTTGCCGCCCTGAAACACCGCAATTTCCGGCTGTTCTTCATCGGTCAGCTCGTATCGCTGATCGGAACCTGGATGCAGACCACCGCTCAAGGCTGGCTCGTATATCAGTTAACCGGATCGAAGGTGTTGTTGGGCATGGTGGCGGCCGTCGGAACTTTGCCCATGCTGGTGTTTTCCCTGTGGGGCGGCTCCGTGGCCGACCGGCATCCCAAGCGCACCATCATGTTCTACACCCAGATTGCGATGATGATTACCGCCTTCGTATTTGCCGCGCTGGTGGGGAGTGGCCACATTCAAACGTGGCATATTCTCGCGCTGGCGGCGATGGGCGGTGTGGCGATGGCTTTTGACATGCCCGCACGCCAGGCATTCATGGTCGAAATGACCAGTCACGAAGACCTGATGAATGCGGTGTCGCTGAACAGTTCCATCGTGAATGGCGCACGGGTCGTCGGCCCCGCTGTGGCGGGCTTGCTCATGGCATCCGTTGGCATCACTTGGTGTTTCATCCTGAACGGCGTCAGCTTCATTGCGGTCATCGTGGGACTGTTGATGATGCGTCTGCCCAAGCATGAACCCCGGCCCAAACCGGACTCAACGGGGCGGCATATCCTGGAAGGTTTCAAGTATGTGGCCGGCCACCGTCGCGTGCGCATTTTGCTGCTGCTCTTTGGCGTAGTGGGCATCTTTGGCTGGTCGTATGCGGTGCTGCTGCCTGCTTATGCAACCGACATTCTTCATGTCGGCGAAACTGGCTACGGCGTCCTGCTCAGTGCCAATGGATTCGGGGCACTTTTGGGGGCGCTGACGGTGGCAACTTACGGCAGCCGCGTGCGGCCACGGCTGATGATTCTCGGTGGACTATGGTTGTTCTCAGCCATGCTGGCGCTGTTGGCCATCGTGCGTTGGTATCCGCTGGTGCTCGTGTGCCTGGCCGTTGGCGGTTGGGGAATGATCCTCTATTTCTCAACCACCAACACCCTCATCCAGGGCAGCGTGTCCAACGCGATGCGCGGGCGGGTGATGGGCATCTGGGCGCTGGTGTTCGGCGGCATGATGCCCTTGGGTGGCATTGAGTCGGGATTCCTGTCTCATGCCATGGGCGTGCCGTGGACCATCGCGGTGGGGGCAATCATTTGCGCCGGTGCCGGACTGGTCACCTGGTGGGCAGTGCGGCGCAATCCGACGGCTTCAAATTAATTCTCCGAGGCAACGCGCAGCAATAAAAGTTCCGCGCCCGGAGTTTGCCCGAAAACTTTCTGGCGCAACTTGCGGCCGTGGGTAGCATGGCTACGTTATGATTTTTCTGGTCAAAATACTGAGGTTTGCCATCGGCCCACTCTTACTGATCGACATACATGAACAGGCCATAATTTTACTAATCAAAACTCTTCTGGCGATTGCAACCGGATGGGTTCTGTTGGCGCTATGAACCGCTTCATTTATCTGCATGACCGTTTATTCGGGTTTTCTCTTGCGACTTATGCGGTCAATCGGTTGGTTATTCTGCCGCATCTGGCCGGATTTTTTCACTCGCATCTGTATTGGGGTTGCCGTTTTTGCATTCGCACTTTGATGATTTATTGCTGATGCCCACCGCGCTGCCAGTCGTGCTGTGGATTCAACGGCTTACGGGATTGCGGAAACATGACCTGCCGCCCACTTGGCCGGAGATGTTCTCGCACCTTGCCATCTGGTCGGTGATGTGCAAGGTCGTCGGCCCGTTTTATTACCATATCGGTGTCGCTGATCCGTTGGATATTTTGTTTTTCGCCGCTGGCGGCTGCACGGCTTGCCTATGGTGGAATCGCCCATCTAAACAACCCAGTTCCGTGCCCGCATGAACTTTGACCACCTTGCCGCGCATTATCACTGGATGGAAAAAATCTTTGCCGGCGGGCTGATGCAACGCTGTCGGACAACTTTTTTATCCCACACCAAAAACTGCCGACACGCATTACTGGTCGGCGAAGGCGCGGGGCAATTTCTGGTGGAACTGCTGCGCTCTAATCCGCGAATTCAAATCACCTGCGTCGAGCAAAGCGAAGGCATGATTAAACAGGCCCGTCAACGCCTTATCCGTGAAAGATTGGATGATTCGCAGATTCAATTCCAACAATTGGATGTCCTACACTGGACGCCGCCAAAAGAAAAATCCGATTTGGTCGTCACCAATTTTTTCCTCGACTGTTTCCGTGCGGAACAACGTATGCGTCCGACCAACTACGTCAGGTTTCGGTTGACAAATAATTTGCATCCTGCGCTTTAGGGATTTGAGAGGCGGAAGAATAAATTTCCCGTGGGCGGCGTGATGGTGATGCTGTTCGTGCCGTTGACCGTTGTGATGGAATAACCGCTCGTCGTCCAGCCATTTGTCTGCGCGAGGTTCGTATTCTGTTGCAACGTATAACTGCCGGTGTCCGGCCACGACACGATGACGCTGTTGCCCGAATGCGTAATGATGAGATTCGGCAACCCCGGTGTCTGCACCACCGAGATGAGCGCCCAGAAACCGCCGGTGAGCGAGTAGTTGCCGCCGGTTATCGGCCCGCCGGCATCGTGCTGACCGATGGTGCCGCTCACGGCATACTGGCCGTTTGTGCTGGTGCCGCCGCCGCCGGCGATCTTATACCAGTCAATGGAGTATTGCTGGGCAAACAGAACAACTGGGGCGAGGAGCAGCAAAGCCAGAAACGGCCATAGGCAATTGCTCGTTTTGAATTGCGACGGGGCAGTGACCATCTGTCCTTTGGGCTGTGGTAGGAAGTTCAAACCCAGGCATGAGTTACTCACGCCCGATTCGGTGTTCGGTATTTTCATAAATGTTCCATTCGCCAGAATGGGTTTTAATAGGACTCTTCAGCGGCTTGAACCGTCGCGGTCCAGCGGATGTTAGTCCCCGCGATGCCGGTTACTTGCACCTCCAGAAAACCGGAGTTGACGGCAATGACAACATTCGCCGGACTGAAGCCGAGTTGATTGAGGGTGATGGTGGAGGAATAATTTGCCGTCGCGCCGTTGGCGCCACCGACAATGGAGAAGACGCTGGCCACCCCGCCCACTCCCGCCGTGCGCGCCACAACATTCATGTTGAATGCCATGGACCGGTTGGCCGGCAGGGCGATTTCAAGGGATTGACCGTCCAGATACAAGTTTTGAGAGTTACAGGTAACGCAGTTGGTGGTGGTGGCACCCCGCAGCACATAAAGGGAATACTGGGAATCACCGGCACTTTGAAACGATCCGCTGGAATAGGCCTGTTGCGCATAGTTTGTGGCCACCGCCTGCTGGCCACCAGGTATGGTGGCATAGGAGTTTCCGGCGAGATTGTTGCCGCCGCCGCTTACCGTCGAGTCGTAATTGCTGGCGGTGTTTTGATAGCCACCACTTATCGTCGCGAAAGCCGTGTTGGTGATGACAACGCCAGTGTTGGTGTTCACGCCAAAGCCGCCGCCAATAAGATTGCCATAGCCCCCGCCGATGGTTGAATCAGACGCAAAGGTTTGGATGGTGTTCGTGGTGCCACCACCGATCACGGAATCGCCAGAATAGGACTGGATGAGATTGTTGTCGCCGCCGCCAATGACATCGCCCCCACTGCTGGCTGTATTGCCGATGCCGCCGCCAACGAAAACAGCGCCACCGCTGGCGGCATTCCCCTCGCCCCCGGAAATTGTGGCATAAGCGCCGCTCGCAAAATTTGTCCCGCCGCCGCCCACCG
>Ga0302192_10001964_pt1 | contig 12922 bp, 11 predicted proteins | sample II_Bog_E3_2_FD_200230 | JGI IMG/M metagenome (GOLD analysis project Ga0302192, IMG submission 200230) | Peat permafrost microbial communities from Stordalen Mire near Abisko, Sweden - II_Bog_E3_2 | ecosystem: Environmental > Terrestrial > Soil > Wetlands > Peat | place: Sweden: Abisko...
GCAAGCCGGCGGGCCGCTGGCAAAAAAACTGGCGCTGGCCGGAAAAAAAACCGCGCTGATAGAGAAGCGCTGGATAGGCGGTACCTGCGTAAACGACGGCTGCACACCCACCAAAACCATGGTGGCCTCGGCAAGGATGGCTTATCTGGCCGGCAAAAGCGCGGAACTGGGCGTAAACATAAAAGGCTATTCGGTCGACCTGAAAAAGATAAAAAAACGCAAAGATGCGATTGTACACCAGTTCAGGAACGGCAGCCAGAAGGGGCTCGAAGCGACCAAAAACCTGGATGTTATTTTTGGAGAAGCCACATTTACCGGCGAAAAAACCATTGCCGTAAAACTTAAAAGCGGCCGCACCAAAGAGTTTGCCGCCGAACTGTTTTTTATCAATAGCGGTGCGCAAACCGTTATTCCGGATATCGAGGGCCTGGCGGAGATCGACTATTTAACATCGACCACCATTTTGGACCTGGACGAAGTACCGGAACATTTGCTGGTCATCGGCGGGAACTATATCGGGCTCGAGTTTGGGCAAATGTTCCGCAGGTTTGGCAGTAAAGTAACCGTGGTTGAACGTTCGGCCAGGATCGTATCGCGCGAGGATGAAGATGTGTCAGAAGAGCTGGACAAAATACTAAAGGCCGAAGACATTATCATCTGCACCGGGGCGGTGACCACAGGCTTTAAACAAAAAAAGGCAGGCAAAATAACAGCGACGGTAAAGATCGGCGATAAAGAACAGGTGATCAAATGTTCGCATGTACTGATTGCAGTTGGGCGCACGCCGCAAACCGCGCTGCTAAACCTACCGGCGACCGGGGTTGAAACCGATGAACGCGGCGCAATAAAAACCGACGACAAACTGGAAACCAATGTAAAAGGCGTTTACGCCCTGGGTGATGTAAAAGGCGGCCCGGCTTTTACACACATTAGTTATAACGATTACACCATTGTTTACCGTAACCTGGTTGAAGGCCAAAACCTGACCATAAAGGACAGGCCGGTGCCCTATACCATGTTTACCGACCCGCAGTTGGGCTGCATCGGCCTGAATGAAACGGCGGCAAAAAAGGAAGGCATAAAATTTAAAGTCGCCAAATTGCCGATGGCATATGTAGCCCGCGCCATTGAAACCGGCGATACGCGCGGCTTTATGAAAGCAATTGTAGACCCGGATTCAAAAAAGATATTGGGGGCTACCATTTTAGGCCCCGAAGGCGGGGAAACGATGACCATATTGCAAATGGCCATGGCCGGCGGCATAACCTATGAAGAAATACGATACTTTGTTTTTGCACACCCGCTGTTTGCGGAATCGCTGAATAATTTGTTTATGGCTTTGGAGGGTTAGGCTCACGCACGGGGTTTAAACCCCCTCCCGGCCTCCCCTAAATTTAGGAGAGGAGATATAGTGGTGACGTTAGCATAAAAAATGCACAAATTCTCCCCCTAATCCCGATAGCTATCGGGATAGGGGAGATGTCGGCACAGTCGACAGAGGGGGTAAAAACGGCGACCAGGAAAATAACGCAATAAAACCCAATGATAAAAATCCTTCACCTCAGCAAACACTTTGGCAAAGTAAAGGCCGTGGATGACATTTCCTTTGAGGTGAAGGAGCATGAGAACCTTATCTTACTAGGCACCAGCGGCTGCGGGAAAACGACGACGCTTAAAATGATCAACCGGCTGCTCGAGCCGTCAGCAGGAAAAATCTCCATAGATAACAAAAACATTTTCGACCAACAGCCGGAAACGCTCCGCCGTAGCATTGGGTATGTGCTGCAAAATCACGGACTTTTTCCGCATTATACCGTTGCCGAAAATATTGCTGTCGTACCCCAATTGCTTCAATGGGATAAAAAACGGACGGAGAAACGGATAGCGGAATTAATAGAAAAGCTGCATCTTACGAAAGATCAGCTGCAAGCCTACCCCAGCGAGCTAAGCGGCGGACAGCAGCAACGTGTTGGGCTGGCAAGGGCTCTGGTCGCCGATCCGCCGGTTTTGTTGATGGATGAACCCTTCGGCGCACTGGACAATATTACCCGCTCGAAAATACATGCCGAATTTAAAGCGCTGGATGAACTGAAACGCAAAACCATCATCATGGTTACCCACGACGTGCAGGAAGCCTTTGAGCTGGGCGACCGCATCTGCCTGATGGATAAAGGTAAGATCGTACAAAACGGAACGCCTGCCGAATTGCTGTTTCATCCCAAAAACAACTTCGTAAGGGAGTTTTTGGAGGAACAGCGGTTGAGTTTGGAGTTTAAATCGGTGAAGCTAAAGGATCTGTGGCAATGGTTAACCCCGACCCCCCGGCCCCCTAAAGCGAGAGTGAAAATGTCTGCGGACCTGGGTGTGTGGGCCGGGTTAGAACAGTTTAAATTTAAGGCAGATGATACCATCAACATCGATAACACAGAAAATAACGAAACGAAGTCGGTTGGCTTCGAGCAATTGATGGCGGCTTTTTATCAATATAAACAACAGCAGGCGCATGAATGAGCAACAGCAAACCTTGTGGGATTTTATGCGCCAGCAATCCGGGAAGCTGCTGGAACAAACCATTCAGCACATCGGGCTGACGTTTATTTCGCTGTTTACAGCGGTGCTCATCGGTTTGCCGCTGGGCATATTTATTAGCCGCAGGAAAAAGTTTTCGGGCGCTGTATTGGGCGTTGCAGGCGTGTTGCAGACCATTCCCAGCATTGCTTTGCTGGGCTTTATGATACCGCTATTGGGCATCGGTCCCAAACCGGCTATTGCCGCCTTGTTGTTATATGCGTTGCTGCCCATCATCCGCAATACCTTTACCGGTATTACCGGCGTGGATGCAACGGTTAAGGAGGCAGCGGTTGCCATGGGCATGAGCAAGTGGCAGGTATTATCCAAAGTGGAACTGCCTTTGGCCATGCCGGTAATTTTCGCGGGCATTCGGACAGCAACAGTGATCAACGTGGGCGTGGCTACACTGGCTTCGTACATCGCAGCAGGCGGTTTGGGCGAATTTATTTTCGGCGGCATTTCGCTTAACAATACCAATATGATACTGGCAGGTGCAATACCTGCCGCGTTATTGGCCATTTTGTTTGATTTTTTGCTGTCGCGACTGCAAAATATCAATATCAAAAAGCTAAAGGCAGTCACTGTGGCTTTGCCCTTGCTGCTGATCGTGCTGTCTTCGTTTTATCTTGTCCCTTCTGCTTATGCCACTAAACTGAAGGCCGGCTTCACGCCCGAATTTATGGGGCGACAGGATGGTAACCTTGGCCTGCAAAGTAAATATGGACTAAAGATCAGCACCGTAGTGATTAGCGACGCGGTGATGTATAAGGCTGCTTTTGAGAAGCAGTTGGACGTGATAAGCGGGTACTCCACCGACGGTCGGCTAAAGGCCTATGACCTGGTGGTGCTAAAAGACGACAAAGGTATATTCCCGCCATATTACGCCGCGCCGATTGTAAGAGAAAATTCGCTAAAAAAATTTGCCGGATTAGAAAAAATACTAAATTTGTTAGCTGTAAAAATAAATGACAGCGTAATGACCGCCTTAAACTATAAGACTGATTATCTTCACCAAAACCCTGAAAAGGTGGCGAAAGATTTCCTGGTGGCGCAAAAATTGTGGAAGCCTGCACAAAATGGGGGCGATGGCGAAGTGCGTATCGGTTCAAAAATATTTGGCGAACAATACATCCTGGCAAATATGTACAGTATGCTGATAAAAGGGAACAGCCATTATGATGTGGCGACGAAAACCGGCTTAGGCGGCACAAAAATTTGCTTTGACGCGCTGACCAACGACCAGATAGATTTCTATCCCGAATACACCGGTACCGGTTTGCTGGCCATTTTGCAGCCATCGGCAAAGGTGGTTGATTCGCTTACGCCGAGCCCACAGGCGACCTATAATTTTGTAAATGATGAGTTTGAAAAGAGATATAATATTAAATGGTTAAAACCAATCGGGTTTAATAATGCGTATGCTTTGATGATGAGGAGGGGACAGGCGGAGAAACTAAAAATTAAAACAATTTCGGACCTTAAACGCTATTTGGAAAGCAGGTAATTCCATGGATACAGCAGAACAAATCATCGCCACGGATATAGCTGTACGCTATATGGAGGTGCGCAAGCGTACCGGGCAGATATGCAGCCCGCTGCAAACAGAAGATTATGTAGTGCAGCCGGTGGTGGATGTAAGCCCTCCCAAATGGCATATCGGGCACACCACTTGGTTTTTTGAAACCTTCATCCTGAAGCCTTATTTTATGGGCTACCGGGAGTACAACCCGGAATTCAATTACGTATTTAATAGTTACTACGAAACCGTAGGCAACCGCGTGATCCGCACCGACCGGGGCAACCTGAGCAGGCCAACAGTGATCGATATTTACCGGTATCGTGAGTACGTGGATGAAGCGATGTTAAAGTTTTTGTGTGGCGAAATTTCGGAGGATATAAAGGAACTGATCGTCCTCGGCCTTAACCACGAAGAACAGCACCAGGAGCTTTTATATACCGACATTAAATACATTTTGGGGCACAATCCACTGTTCCCGGCCTATTCGAATGATTACATTTCACCAAAAGTAAAGCGTGTTGATGCCGGTTTTATAAAAATGGAAGAGGGTGTTTATGAAATCGGATTTAAGGGCGAAGGATTTTGCTTTGACAATGAACTTAACCGTCATAAAGTTTATTTAGACGCTTACCAGATCAGCCCAAACCTGGTAACCAATGCGGAATACCTTGAGTTTATGAATGCCGGGGGCTATCACGATTTCCGTCACTGGCATGCCGAGGGGTGGGACTGGGTGAATAAAAACAAAGTGGAAGCACCGATGTACTGGCATTTGATCGACGAGGATTGGTACCAGTATTCGTATCACGGGCTAGGGCCAATCAATCAGCATGATCCGGTTTGCCATATCAGTTATTTCGAGGCTTATGCTTATGCGGCCTGGAAAGGGCTTAGGCTTCCGACAGAATTTGAGTGGGAAGCTGCTGCCCGCAAATTTACATGGGGCAAAAGTTGGGAGTGGACCGAGAGCAGCTACCTGCCCTACCCCGGTTTTGCTAAGGCGCCGGGGGCGATTGGCGAATACAATGGCAAATTTATGGTGAACCAAAAAGTACTGCGCGGGGCATCGGAAGTTACACCGCCGGGCCATAGTCGCATCACTTACCGCAATTTTTTTCAAACCAATTTACGATGGCAATTTACCGGCATTAGGCTAGCCAAATAAATAACCTGACACCAATGAAAAACTACGAAACCATGCAGGCGGTCCCCATTGGGATGGGGATGAGCATACCGGCCAAATCAAAATACGGCCAGTTTTATGCTGACGTGATAACGGGGCTCAGCGCAACGCCAAAATATTTAAATTCAAAATATTTTTATGACGCTGCGGGCGATAAGATATTCCAGGAACTGATGGCCTGTGATGAATATTACCCCACCAATTGCGAACTGGAAATATTTTCGGAGAAAACAGCGGAAATATGCAATGCGATTATTGGCAACGGCGATGCGTTCGACCTGATTGAATTAGGCGCAGGCGATGCCACCAAATCATCGTACCTGCTGGGCTACCTGCTGGACAAACAGGCGGATTTTACCTATCTGCCCATCGATATTTCTGAAAACGTAATTTCCTACCTCAACATTACCCTGCCGGTCACTTTGCCCGGACTGCGGATGGATGGCCTCAATGGCGAATACTTCCAGATGCTTGAAAAGGCTGCGGCGCTATCCAATAAGCGCAAGGTGGTGCTGTTTTTAGGTTCCAATATTGGCAATATGCAGCCCGATGAAGCCGAGGGCTTTTGCCGCGAGCTGCGCAACCATTTGTCGGATGGCGATATGTTGCTGATCGGTTTCGACTTGAAAAAAGACCCGGCAACGGTACTTGCCGCTTACAACGATAAAGAAGGTATCACCCGGCGGTTCAACCTTAACCTGTTGGAACGCATCAACCGCGAATTGGAGGGCAATTTTGACATTAGCAAGTTTACCCATTACCCCGTGTACGATCCCGAAAGCGGCGCCTGTAAAAGCTATTTGGTGAGTGCGGAAGAGCAGGCTATTAAAATTGGTAGCGAAACCATCCGGTTTGCAAAGGATGAATGCATTTTTATGGAGATCTCGCAAAAATTCGCAATTGGGCAAACCGATCAGATTGCCGAAACAGCTTCATTTAAGCCGGTCTATCATTTTTTTGACAGTAAGAAATGGTTTGTTGATTCGATTTGGCTGGCGGTATGACCCAAAATTCGTAGAGACGCGATGCATAGCGTCTCTACCCTCAATAGCTTTCGGTAGTTACCGGTTTTCCGACAACATCGCCCCGTTTTCAGCCGCCACAGCGTAATAATTATCCTTCCCCAGCAAGCCGGTGAGCGTCCGGGCGAAATAGGCGTCCCAGCTGTGCTGCTGCACCCGGTTGGTGGAGTTTTGCGTGTCGTTATCGTAATCCAGGTTGAGCTGCCTGTATTTGGCCTCTATCCGGTCGAAAATCGCGTTTGCCACCTGGTGGTAATTACTCCGGAATATGGTACGGCTGACCGTCCTCAGCAATTCCTGTTGTTCCATATACGAAATATCGTAATGCCCTTGTTCATGCTTTAATATCTCGGCTGTTACCCCGGGCGTGTTCACCCTGCTACGGTCCATCCACGACTGGTCCGTGTTCATAATCAGTTTGATATTAAAGCTCAGGATGTAATAATCATTTTCCGGACGGGCGGTATAGCTGTATTCTATGGTACAACTTGTTTCGGCAACCTCGGCAGAATTGCCGGGATTTGGTACGCCCCTGAAATCAGCGGTGGTTAACATTCTGAACGGCTGGGCAGAAGCGGCCGCCGAAAAAAGTAATAAAAATAAAGTCGTGTAAATCAACTGCTCAAATCTCTTTCCCATTTATTGTTTTTGTAAAAATTTACTTTTTGACTTTCTCAGCATGCATTTGGTTTAACGCCATTAATTCTTTCATCGTATGCTGCATGGCGTCGGTCGATCCATCCAGGAATATAACGTTGCCGGTAGAGTTCTCAGCGAAGTGTTTGATGGACTCCGTCCACATGGTAAACAGGATCACCGAGGTATCCATATTGGCTTCCTTCATTTCTTTAGCCGCTACAGACATACCCTTGGCCACTTCCTCGCGGAACAAGGCAACACCCTGTCCACGCAGTTGCGAGGCCTGCCGTTCTGCCTCTGCCGATATCTTTATCGCATTGCCTTCCGCTTCCGCAGCCTTGGTTTTGGTGATCAGTAATGCCTGGCCTTCGTTTTCGGCAGCAGCTTTTAAATTGTTCGAGGCCACCACCTGGCTCATCGATTTCATGATCACTTCATCAAAGGTGATGTCGTTTAATTGAAGGTCCTGCAAATGATAACCCCAGCCCTCTAAAACCACATCTAATTGCTCTTTCACGTGCTCCACAATGTCCCGCCTTAAAATTAAAACTTCCGACTGCCTTTTAGTGGCCACAAACGCACGGATAGAACCCTCTACTGTACGTATAAGTGCCTGCATAAGGTTACGTTCGTCCACAAATTTAAATGCAACATTGATGATAGCTTCCTCACTTTGATTCAGTACAGAGTAAAGCAGCATCGCTTTAAAGTAAACGTTTGCCTGGTCAAAGGTCACCGCCTGGAACTCGAGTTCCACCGACCGGTTTTGGATGGATATTTTTGAATAAACGCTTTCTATCAGCGGTATCTTAAAATTTAAGCCTGGCATCAATATCCTGCGGTATTTGCCGAATATGGTTATGACGACAATTGTGCCCTGTTTTACAGTCACAAACGAGGAGAATAATATTACTAATACAACGAAAATTACAATAAGGGTGGTTATTTCAGGTGTCATGGTCAATAGTTTTGCTGCGATAAATATACTGGTATTTATTTGGTGTGTTATTTGTTTAATACAAATAGTTTAAACAACAACACAGCAATATGAACTTAAAACGAACCTTCGGGGCAGTTCTTACTGTCCTTGGTATAATCGGCCTGATTTATACCGGCATCGGTATAATAAATCACAACAGTGGCTACACGGTACTTACAGTAGTAGGCATCATCGGGATCATATTTTTCCTGACCGGCATCAGCCTTATCCGTACAACGAGTGATACTGCTTAGCTCTAAGCCTAAAGTCTTAAGTCGGAAAAATGAAAAACAGGCTTAGGACTGTCGACCGTTGACTTAATCCTTCAGGGTCAGTATGCGGCCGTCGTCAGTTATTTTTAAGCCTGGCCGTTCAAAGTCGACCGCTGTCAGCATTTTTATCCTGCTTACCACCCGGTTAAGGCTATCCGGCGCAACGCCATTGTTGCGGCTTTGGGTATTGGCGATGATCTTGCCGCTCAAAAATTCTCCTTTTTTGTTTAAGTAGACTTTCAGTACAGGCGCCATGCCGCAAATCCCGCTTATGCTTACGCTTCGATAGGTGCAGAAATTACCCAGGCTGTAGGCGATAAGCCGGTTTTTGTAAATCTCCATTGCGCGGCATACATGCGGGCCGTTGCCGAAGATGATATCGGCGCCTGCGTCGATCGCGTTATGCGCAAAGGCATGTACATCGCCCCGGTTCTCGGTAAAAAACTTCTCATACGTGCAGGGGATATGCTCATAGGCAACGCCTTCGCCGCCGCCGTGAAAGGAGACAATGACGATATCACACTGCTGTTTAAGCCGTGCGATGATCTCGCGCTGCATTTTAAGGTTAAGCAAGGGCAGCGTAGTGCCATTGGGCGAAAACGCGCAAAACCCGTAGGTGATGCCCTTTATTTTAAATACGGAAGTGGGGTTGGTATAAAGGCCGCCGTAATGTATGCCCGCGCTGTCGAGTGTTTTGGTGGTGCTTATACGGCCGGCATTATCAAAATCATTGATATGGTTATTGGCCAGGCTTACCAGGTTGAACCCCGCATTTTTTAATACCCCTGCATAGCTTACCGGCATGCGGAACAGCCAGGCCTTGCTCAGTTGGTGCAGTTTAAAGTTGACCGGTGCGCCGGTATCCAGTAAAGTTCCTTCCAGGTTGCCAAACTTTACGTCGGCATCGCGCCACTCATTTAATACGTTTTTAAAACTGTTTTTGGCATTGTCGGGCGGCAAACTCCTTGCGTCGGGATAAGATGTCCCAAGCATAATATCGCCAACAGCCGCAATGCAAACCGAATCGGGAACAGCATTGATCTTAGTAGGGTGCACAATAGTTTTTTTCGCCGGCGTGACAGCGGGTTGTTTATCAGCCTCGAAGCTTGCTTGTGTTTCTTCGCACGAGGTGTAAAACAGCAACGCAAAAAAAGCAATTAATACGAAACGCATGGGCACAAAAAAATCCTTCCAAAAATGAAAGGATTTTTTTAATATTTTATGTTAAACCCTGTTAAATTATTTTGTTGGGTATAGGTTTAGTTTTTACCGGTATTATCTTCTTTCGAAAGTTCTTCTTTAAATGATTCCAGCATCCGGCCGCCCCGATAGAAATACCTGCGATAATAGTCGTCATCTAAACTGCTGATGGCAACGCCCCTGTTTGAAGCGTGTGCAAAACGGTTATTGCCCAGGTAAATGCCCACATGCGAAATACGACGGCTGTGTATCTTAAAAAACACCAGGTCGCCTTCCTGCAACTCTTCTTTTCGAACCGGGGTTACCATGCTGAAAATATCCCTCGAGCTGTGCTCCAGGTCCATATTAAACACCTGGCTATAAAGCTGCTTTGTAAAGCCCGAGCAATCGATCCCTTGTTTAGTGCTTCCGCCAAAATGGTAAGGGGTGCCGATCCAATCATAAACAAAATGAAACAGCTTCATGTTGGATGTTGCCGATAAAGCAACGCCCATGATCTGTGAGAGATAATCTTTGGCTAAACTTTCCTGTTCGTCGGAATTTTTGTCGTCAGCGGGGGACGTGTTTGTTTTCGTGGTTTGAGCCTGGGTGGCTAAGACGCTGAAAAATAATGCAATAACGATAAAAATTTTCTTCATTTAATCTTTAGTTTGTCGTTGTTAGGCCAACAAATTGTTTATTAAATTGGACACCCTGTCTGCTGTTGGCTACAAAACTATTTAAAATTCCGATAAATGCAATAGCAATGTCAAACTTTTTCAACATTTGGTTACAAATGTTAATTATTAAAAAACTTAATCTAAGGTTAAAATGCTGATTTTTAGTTAAGTTATTCAAAATTGCCCTTTTATACGCCAAAAAGCCGTACAATGTTGTTAACAAATCAACAAAACGCTCGCTTGGAGGCTTATATTTTTCCATTAATTGAAAAAAGTTGCAAAAACCTTTAACAAAGTTGTGGCAGTTTCGATATTTTCAAGGATATAATTAGATTTGCGCTTTGTTGGAAAAAGCGATCGTTTAATTTACTACATGAATTCAATCGAAATAACTAAAGACACGTACCTGATGTGGTACGAGGCCATGCTGCTGATGCGCCGATTTGAAGAGAAAGCCGGGCAGTTATACGGTCAGCAAAAGATCAGGGGCTTTTGCCACCTGTATATTGGCCAGGAGGCGGTTTTGGCAGGGGCGATGTCGGTGCTGAAACCCGAGGACAGTATGATCACAGCCTATCGCGACCATGCCCATGCCATTGCCAAAGGCGTTGGCATAAATGCAATAATGGCCGAATTATATGGCAAAGCGACCGGCTGCTCCAAAGGCAAAGGCGGCTCGATGCACATGTTCAGCAAGGAGCATCATTTTTATGGCGGGCATGGCATCGTTGGCGGCCAGGTGCCGCTGGGTGCCGGTGTGGCATTTGCCGAGAAATATAAAAAGACCGGTTTTGTAAATGTTGCCTATATGGGCGATGGCGCCGTTCGCCAGGGCTCGCTTACCGAGACCTTCAACATGGCCGCGCTGTGGAAACTACCGGTAATATTTGTTTGCGAAAACAATGGGTACGCCATGGGCACTTCGGTTGCCCGTACCACTGCCGATACTGATATTTATAAAATTGGTTTGCCTTACGGCATCCCCTCATCGCCGGTCGACGGTATGGACCCTGCGGCAGTGCACAAAGCCATGGACGAAGCCGTTCAGCGCGCCCGTGCCGGTGAAGGGCCTACCTTTTTGGAAATGCGCACTTATCGCTATAAAGGCCACTCCATGTCTGATCCGCAGAAATACCGCACCAAGGAGGAGCTGGAATCATACAAAGCGAAAGACCCCATTGAGCTGGTAAAACATACCATCATATCGGAAGGTTATGCAGACGAAAAATGGTTTGAGGAAATTGAAGCTAAGATAAAAGCTGAGGTGGATGCATCCGTTAAATTTTCGGAAGAGTCGCCCTGGCCGGAAGCAACGGAATTATATACCGATGTGTATGTTGAAAAAGATTACCCCTTTATCCGCAGCTAATCGCTACATTTAAACTAAATTATAAACTAAAATTTACCAGGTAGTATATGGCCGAACTAATAAAAATGCCAAAAATGAGCGATACCATGACCGAAGGGGTATTGGCCAAATGGCATAAAAAAGTTGGTGACAAGGTAAAATCGGGCGATGTGTTGGCCGAGATTGAAACCGATAAAGCCACCATGGATTTTGAATCGTACCAGGATGGCACCCTGCTATACATCGGTGTTGAGGAAGGGAAAGCTGTTCCGGTTGATGCGCCCATAGCCGTTATCGGGAACGAGGGTGAGGACTATAAGGCATTGCTTGAGGCGCCCGCTGAAAATAAAGTAGCAGTCGAAAGTGGCAGTGGCAGTAAAGAAGCTGCACCGGAATCACCTGCTACTGCTACTGCCACTGCTAATCCGCCTAAAGCAGAGGCCAAACCCAAAATAGATAAATCAAGCATCCCGGCTACGGTTATCCGCATGCCGGCCCTAAGCGATACGATGACCGAAGGGGTGATCAACAAATGGAATTTTAAAATTGGCGATACCGTAAAATCAGATGATTCGCTGGCTGATGTTGAAACCGATAAGGCCACCATGGAATTGGTGGGATATGAATCGGGAACGTTATTGTACATCGGCCCTAAAGAAGGTGAGGCAGCGCCCGTAAATGGCATCATAGCCATTATTGGTAAAGCCGGAACCGATATTACACCGCTTCTGGAGGACGACGCTGTTGAAGCAGTGGCAGGCGGAAGTAGCAGTGGCAGTGAGGAAGCTGCGCCTGCAGCAGAAGCCGCAACTGAAAGCGATTCCGCTCCATCCGAAGAAGACGACAGCCGCATTAAAGCATCGCCGCTGGCACGTAAAATAGCTAAAGAAAAAGGTATCGACCTTCGCCTTGTAAAAGGTTCAGCCGAAGGTGGTCGTATCATTAAAAAGGACGTTGAGGAATACAAACCAGTAGCAGTAGCAAGTAGCAGTAAAGAAACTGCGGCTGCCGCTACACCAGAACAAGCTGCTACTGCCACTGCCACTGCTACTTTACCGAAGGCGCCGGTAACAATCCCAACCTACGTTGGCGAAGAGAAATTTACCGAAAGGCCGGTTAGCCAGATGCGCAAGGCCATCAGCAGGCGTTTATCCGAAAGCCTTTTCACCGCGCCGCATTTTTATGTAACCATGAGCATCGATATGGACCAGGCTGTTGCAGCCCGCGGCCGTATCAATGAAGTTGCGCCGGTTAAAATATCCTTTAACGATTTTGTGGTGAAAGCCTGTGCCGTTGCCTTAAAACAACACCCGGCCATCAACTCCAGCTTCCTTGGCGATAAAATACGCACCAACGAGCATGTGCACATTGGCGTAGCCGTAGCGGTTGACGAAGGCCTGCTGGTGCCGGTGATCAAATTTGCCGATGGCAAATCGCTAAGCGCCATATCCGTTGAAGTAAAAGACTTTGCAGGCAGGGCCAAAGCAAAAAAACTGCAGCCACCCGAAATGGAAGGCTCAACTTTCACTA
>Ga0302192_10001966_pt1 | contig 12916 bp, 12 predicted proteins | sample II_Bog_E3_2_FD_200230 | JGI IMG/M metagenome (GOLD analysis project Ga0302192, IMG submission 200230) | Peat permafrost microbial communities from Stordalen Mire near Abisko, Sweden - II_Bog_E3_2 | ecosystem: Environmental > Terrestrial > Soil > Wetlands > Peat | place: Sweden: Abisko...
CACGCTTGTTGACGGCAACGATTTTGCGACCACCCAGTGAGACGGCCAGGGTGTTCTCGGCCAGCCCAAAGGCGGCATAGAAGCTTTCCGCCTTGAGCCCGTACGCTTCAAACTTCTCCAGAAACCGTGTGAATGTATCCGCCTTTACGGGTTCCGCAGCGCACATCATCACTCGCAGCGAACTGAGATCGCAACCCTCCAGGCTCTCTTTTGAAAGCCGGCCGGCGCGCAGGCAATAGTCGTAAGCGAAGTTGGGAGCGGCAGTTGCGGTAGCTTGATAAGCGGTGATGGTATCGAACCAGAGGATCGGCCGCTGAATGAAGTCCATGGAAGCGAAGCCGTAGGTCGTGCCGCCTCGCAGCGCAGGATAAAGATAGCAGCCGATCAGGCCCATGTCGTGATACTGAGGAAGCCAGGATACGACCACCGGATTGGGATGGTCGATGACCAGGGGACAGGTGTCCAGGATGTTCTTGTGCGTCACCATCACGCCCTTGGGCTCCATCGTAGACCCCGACGTGTATTGCAGAAACAGAATCTCCGAAGTAGTAGGGAAAGTTTGATCCGAGATTGTTTCCATAAAGTCTTCCGTGACGATCCAGGGCAGACTGGAAATATAGTCAACGTCGACGCCGGACGCCGCAACTCCGCTGCGGGTGAGATTCGTCTTCAGAGATGCGTGGTAGTCCTTGCTCGTTAGAATCCCCGCCGCCTGGCAGTCCTTGGCGATGTGGATCATCTTGTACAGGGCGCTCTGGAAACCGCGAGAACTGGGAGGATAGACCGGTACGGGAATCAATCCGGCGCGCACGCAACCAAAAAACGCGCAGATCATTTCGAGTCCCGGCGGATAGGCGAGAAGCACTCTATCCCCTGCCGCGAAACGACCATTCTTTCGCAAATGTCCGGCGATCGCCTTTGTCCGATGGATAAACGAAGAGTAGGAATACTCTTCGATGGGATTCCCGTTCAGGTCAAGGTAGGAAAAAAGGAGTTTGTGCGGGTGCTCATTCCCCAGTTTGTCCAGTTGGTCCAGAATTGACGTCATAGAAGTTCAGCTATACCCCTCAAGGTGGATTAGGGAAACTCAGTACGTTATAAACAAGAAGCGCCTGCTCTGTCTGTGCGATGGTGAGGCGAAATACGACTAAGTCTCGGGGGTGCGGAATAAGTATCCAGGCCCAAATGAATACAAAAAGAGGCAAACACTTGTGCTATCTGTCGACTGGTAATTTTATGTTAACAGAGCCGGGAATACGACGCGTCGGGTCTGCGCCCCGCTCCGGCTCTGTCTGACCTGAATTTCCTTGATTTTCCACAGCCCTCAGGCTACGGTCAGCCTTTAAGACTGCCGGCGTGGGGCAACAGATCCGCTGCTATACTCCAACCAAAGCGACCAGCCGGGATTCAGAGCGGTTTCGATTCACATGTTGCCATTTGAAGGTCATGCTAGATGGCATTTTCTTGGGAAAAATGCCACTTGACCTCAAGCATCCTGTAAAGTGCAGAATCGAAACCGCTGTAGCCCGGCATACAATAATCGTGTGGAGGTGCCGGTGACGCCCGAGACCAGATCGGTAACTATCGAGCCGGAAATCGATGACCTTGTGCCAGCTGAGGTCTCGCACCGGAAGTCCGTCGCCGACCCGGCAGGTGCGTCTTCCTTCCCGAAAGTCTTACGCCGCCGGCTCGACAAGTTCTTTTCCGACCAGGAACTTTCGCCAAAGGCCGACCTTACGATGTGGGTCAAGATCGTCGCGGGCTTGGCAGTCCTTGGCAGCAGTTGGATTGCTATCTACGCCTTCAGGCCCGATGCCTGGAAGTTTATTGGCCTCTATCTTCTGGGTGGTGTCGCCCAGACGTTCCTGATGCTGAACATCTCCCACGACAGCAACCACAACGCCATCTCGTCCTCGCCGTCGGTCAACAAAACGCTGAACTACGTCTTCGATGTTTGCGGAGTCAACTCGTACATGTGGCGTATCCTCCATCATCGGGGCCACCACTCCTGCATCAATCTTCATGGGGAAGACGACGCGCTGACCGGACGCGGTATCTTTCGGTTTACGCCCCATGAGCCCCGCGCGGGCTGGCACCGGTTCCAGCACATTTACGCCCTGTTTTTCTACGCGATGTTCTCTCTCGACTATGTTTTCGTCCGGGATTTTGAGGCCTTTTTCTTCCCCACTCACGGATACCTGAAACGCACCAGGCATCCGGCGCGGGAGTATGTCATCCTCTTTGCCGGCAAAGCGTTCTATTTCACCTACATGCTCATTTTGCCGATGGTGGTGCTTGGGAAATCGCCTCTGCTGGTAGCGGCGGCCTTCCTGCTGAATCATTTGATTGTCGGTTTGACCGTATCGCTGGTATTTCAGACGACGCACACGATCGACAGCACGTACTTCCCCTCCGACCGCAGCGAGTTTGACAATGGGGTGTATCACATCTTCGCCACAACGGCCGATTATGCGACCACGAACCCGGTCGTAGGCTGGCTCGTTGGCGGCCTCAACCATCACATCGCCCATCATTTGTGCCCTTTCGTGTGCCACACCCACTATGCTCCGCTGACGCGGATCGTGAAGCAGACTGCCGAAGAGTTCGGCGTCCCCTATCGGCAACATCCCACCATGACGCGGGCAATCGTGCATCATCTGATACTTTTGAAACAGTTGGGAAGCGAAAACAATTGGGAAGCGAAAACCGATTTTAGTAGCGAATCCTTAACCTGATGGCTACCCAACCGCTTGAGGCAAAACCCTTGCAGTTTTCCACGGTTTTACACAAGCAACTGAATCAAGAGGTGTGATTTTGCCCACCCCCATACCCGTCGTTTCGCGGTGGCGCTCCTTTGCGGATTCCCCCGCGATGGCCGCAAATCCCGTCAAGGTGCTATCCAAATACACGGCAACTTTTGGAGACACATTTAGCTTCTATCTTGGCGGCATTAAAGAAGCCATCGTTACCACCAATCCCGCTGTCATCCAGCATGTGCTGAAGACCAATGCGGAGAATTACCAAAAGTCCGAAATTCAGGTAAAGCGGATGGGCCACTTCCTGGGCAAAGGTCTTCTTACCACGCACGGAGAAGCCTGGAAAACACAGCGGCGACTCATTCAGAAGGGTTTCGATCGAAAGCAGCTCGAAGCTCTATCCGCCATCATGCAGGACTCCCTCGCCGAGTCGATGGTGAACTTCGACCGCCAGGTCCAGGCCGGCGACGTCGACATCTATCCCCAACTGATGAAAATGACCTTTGCCATGGTCGCCCGTTCGCTTTTCGGAGCCAAGCTCAAGGTCGAAGACATTGACCTAGTCAGCCAAACCATCTGCACCGTCCAGGAATTCATTGTTCGGCAGACCATCCAGCCCTACTTGAATCCCTGGTTCCAAGCCACGGGCGAACTGCGCAAACACGAAGCAATGCGCGCCCGCGCCGACAGCATCCTGCTGGAATACATCAAGAAACGTCGCCACCAGGAACCGGGTCACGACCTGCTGCAGACCCTGATGGACGCCCGTTACAGCGATGGTGAGGGCATGAGCGATGAACTGGTCTTGAGCGAAAGCATGCAACTGCTGGTCGCCGGCCATGAAACATCCTCGAATGGTCTGTCGTGGCTTCTCTATCTTTTGAGTACGCATCCGGAATGCCTCGAGAAAATACGGCAGGAGTTCGATGCTGTGCTGGGGGATGCGCCTCTTACTTTCAGCGACGTTCCCAGACTCGAGTTCACAACCCAGGTCATTCAGGAAGCGCTTCGACTTTACCCGCCGTTTTGGATGATTGACCGCGAGGCCATTGCAGACGACCTTGCGGGGGACGTGGCGATACCCCGGGGATCGACGGTTATTGTGTACGTTTACGGCGCACACCATGCGCCGCGCTACTGGCAGGACCCGGAGCGTTTCGACCCAGCGCGCTTCACCAAAACGAACCAGGCGCAGCACACGCCCTTCACCCATCTCCCCTTTGGGGGCGGACCGCGGGGATGCATCGGCAGCAACTACGCGATGCTGCAGGTCCTCATGATTTTGAGCGATCTGCTCAGGAAATATGACTTTCAGCTGTCCCCCGGCCAAACGATTGAAGCGCGCCCGATGGTGATCCTTCGACCGAAGCACGGAATCCGCATGACCTTCACTCAGACAACTGCACGCGATCGCCATGCAGTCATCCAAGAATAGAAGCAATCGCGACTGATGTGGAAGGTCATCGCGCAAGAGCGGCAATGCGGCCGAGATCCTCTCTGCCCGCATGGATCGGGCTCGCCTTGTTTGCCGCGCTTACTGAAGGGGTCTAAGGCCGTCGGCTACGGCTGTACAAAGAATTCCGACATGGAGGGCGCGGAAGCCGCCGCTGCGGGAGGGTCCGGCAAGCCGAGAGCCTCCATCATTGTGCGTAGCATGCTTTCATGCTGGTATACGGTCGCCGATGTCTGCTGGTAGCCGACCTTGACGTTCGGCCCCCAAAGCACCGGAGAAACACGACCGCCTCCATACTCCGTATCGCTGGTCGCCGCTTCGTCGAAATCCACGATCAGGACGCCGTCGCCTCCCGCTGCGAACGCGGAGTCGCTCGACAAAGGAACCACGATATTGGCCTGCAACCAGGAGTCCGCCTGCTGCGGGGTTCCATTGTGCGCATCGTCATTCACATCGGGCACAATGAACGAGAATTCGGGCAAGGTGTTGTTGGCCACATCGGTTGCGAACTGTGTAAACGGACAGATGACCTGATTTGCCACAGACGCGTTGTCAGCCACGTCAGAGAGCATGGCGAAGGGGTTGTGACGAATCAGGTAAAGACCGGTATTTCCTCCCAGATAACCCTGTGTCGCTCCTTCCGCATAAATCTTGAACGAGACGCCCGAAGCGAGCATCCGGCGAGCTATATTGTCGACATCAAAGACCTGTGTGGAACTGTCATCGTTGGTAAGGATTTGCCCGGTCGTAAGCATGAAGTAGTTGCCAATGGATGGATGCGTATCGGCGTAATAGTTAGTGGGCAAAGCGCCGGACTTGATCATGCTGTTGAGATTGGGCCATTGGCTATTGTCGACAACAGTCGAATAGCTGCTGTTTTCTTCCATGACCAGGACAACATGTTTGCTTTGCGGAGTCACCAATTTTACCGTTACCGTCGTCTCACCGGATTGGGTCGGATCCTGCACACTGGTGGCGGTAACTGTCACACTGCCCACCGCGGATGGCGCGGTCAATAGACCGGTCGCACTTATATCCCCGAGGCTCGAAATCCAAGTTACTGCCGAGTTGTAGCTTCCTGTTCCCTGAACCGTGGACGTGCACTGGGAGGTTGCATTTGGGGCAATTGCCGAGGGTGCGCAGGCAACAGACACCGATGTAATTGTCGGAGGGGTAGTAGTCGACTGCACTGCAACTGATGCGGTTCCGGATTTCGTTGTGTCCTGCGTACTTGTAGCTGTCACGGTAATGCTGCCTGCCGTTGCTGGAGCAGTCAGAAGCCCGCTCGAATTAATGGTTCCGCTGCTCGTCGACCATTTCACCGCCGAGCTGTAGCTTCCTGTTCCCTGTACGGTTGCCGTGCACTGCGAAGTCGCATTCGCGGCAACTGTTGAAGGGGTGCAGGCTACACCGACGGAGGTAATGGTAGGAGAGCTTACAGTAGAAGACTGGCTTCCACTGCTGCCACAACCAATCAAGGCGGCTAGCAACAAGGGAACGGCAAGTGCGAACAGGTGGGGAGACTTCACTGGGAATTTCTCCTTGCGCGGCGGTGTATGACTGGCCATTGCAGAACGGAAAACGAAGCCTCAGATTAGCGGAAATAAAGGCGATTTCCGTTTTGGCCCTCGACGCAAGCGGAGCCTTTCTCGGTTTAGATGCAGAAAAATCAGAGTCGAGCTTTAGAACAGCACATCGAAATCAAACAAGAAGTGCCGTCCATAATTTCCAAAGAATGTTCCAAATTGTGGATCGGCGATGTTGCTGTGCACCTGGAGTGGATTGAGGTGGTTGGTGAGATTGATTCCGCTGACGGACAAACGGATGGCGTGCTTCGGCCCCACATTCAGGTCCTTTGAGGCCCTCGCATCCGCTGTAAAGTAGCGCGGGAATCGCGGCTGGAGATACGGAGCGAAGTCGACGTAGTTCTGCAGCGAATTGGTGGGTTGATAAGGGAATCCGTTGCGCAGTTCGAGCCTTGGCGAAATGCGCATCCTCCACGGAAGATCCGAGGTGCCCCACAGCAGGAACCGGTTGGGAATCTCGCCGGGATTGCTGGCCGTGATGCGCGACTGTACCACGGGAAAGGGAAAGTCTCCGAGATACGAGGCTGCGTCGGTCTGGTCTCCTTTGGCCAGCTGCCGCACATAGGATAGATAGAACTGTCGTGATTTGTTCGATCCTATTCCGGTGGTGAAATCAAATTGGCGCAGTTCTCCTTGACCTGAACTTCCCAGGACCAGCGCACTCCAGTTTGGGTTGATTTCCGGCATTAGCGTGATCTGGTTGCGCAGATCGCTGTGCAGGTAACGCCCCCGCACGGTGAGGAAGGAGCTGAGCGATCGTTCGCCTTCGAGATTCCAGGCAATACTGTAGGGCGCAAAGTTGCCGCTGATATGCTTCTGATCGATGAACGGGAACTCCGACCGCGCTTCGGTACTGGTGAGATTCAAGTAGGTTCGCGGCCCATCCGTAATGTTCCCGTTACCGTCATAGGTTGTGACCACTTGCTGCGGGTAGTTGGAGAACGCGTATGTATCGAGAGGCACCTCGTTGTAGAACACACCGAGACCGCCGCGAATGACGGTCTTGCTCTCGGCTTCGGGCGTCCACGTGAAGCCTGCGCGCGGAGCTACGCGCTTCGTGAATGTCAGGGTTTGTGCCTCACCGCGTACTCCCATATCGAGAGCAAGCCGATCCCCGATGAGCCAGTGGTCCTGCACATAGAGGGCCGGCTCCAGATCCGCCAGCTCGAATCCTCCTCCTTGCGCGAAGTCAATTTGGCGGAGGAGGTGTCCTGAAACATCCTGAATCAGCGTTGTTGATCCTGAGAACGTTCCTTCATCCTCGGCGTGGGCAACAACAGAACCCAACTGCACGTCGTGTTTTCCGTGCCATTCAATAGAGCCGGAACTCCATGTCTCGAGCCATTGGTAGCGCGTAGCCTGGCGGGTTCCTCGCCCGAAGTAGCTTCCGGAATTGCCTGTTGGCGACAACTCCATTTCTCCTGGCGCTTGCGGGCCGACATTCGCTGCGTCGCGGGTCCCGGAAAAGGTGCTTGCCAGAAGGCCATTACCAATCCCCCAACGATGAAGGATCGTGCCTGTATCTTCCTGATAATCGGCATTCGGTGTTACGGGTTCTGGGTCGAAGTAATTCAGATTTGCATATTGCAGATTGTGCGGTGCGAAGTGAAGGGTGGCGGTGATGGTCTGCTTCGGCGACACGGCCCCGTCGAACTGGGTAAAGGAATTGAAGGCATTGCTTCGAATTTGATTGAGCGGAAACGGTAGAGTGCGAACTTCGTCCTTATTGGTGAGGTATTCTGCTCCTTCCAGCATGTACACGCGATGTGCCACGAGTGGGCCTCCAAGATCAATACGTGGCGTAGCGCTTCTAAGGCCCTCAAGGTGTCCACTCCGGATACGAAATAGCGGCAGAGGATCATTGAGGTTGAAATTCCACTTGTCCCCTCCGCGGCGCGTTTCGGCGCTCACCACTCCAGCCGTAAAGCTGCCGTATTGGGCGAGGTAGGGCGACAACGAGACTTTCACAATGTCAACACTATCGACCGGTATGCTCAGTCCGAAGTTTCCGGTCGCCGGGTCAGTCACGTTGACAGAGTTGATCAGCAACGTGCTGTGGTCTTCGTCGGAACCTTCAATGGTGATGCGGCCATCCGGCGTGCGAGTGACGCCGGGCACGAGGGGCAGCGTATCGGTTAGAGTGGACGGCCGCAACGGACTCGTCTTGGCCTCCGCGATGCTCAGTTCAGATTGACTACTTGCGGCCTCGGTGAGAGGCGAGGCGCTGTCGGCATGAACCGTGACGGCCTGCGTGTCTTTCACAGCCTTGCTCATGGCGAACTGAAGGTCGGCTTCTTGGGCCAGATCCTGTGGGGTGAACGTTCCTGTGGTCGGCATATAGCCGGCCAGTGATAGCTTGATTTCGCATGTGCCGCTGTTGCGACAGACAACGGACGCATGTCCATCGCTTCCCGTGGTCGTTGTCTGGATGGGAAAGCCCACTTGGCTCACTTGCACTGCGACTCCACTTAGGGGTGCCGCATGGTCATCCAGGACAGCGATGCGAGTATTCGGTGCTGGAGAACTCTGCGCAAACAAGGTGGGTTCGAGAAGAAGCCAACATGAGATTGTGAGGCACCATGCGGCTATCCCTCTCGACATCAATTTCGATTTGCGACACCGAGGGTTCCCCATACGTACACACTTTCACTCTAGGAGGGGTAGTGCGTCGCACTGCCATTCGCAGGCAACTTGCCTTGCTTCAACAGACGAAAGCCGACAAGCATAGTTATCTTACGAGTTTAAAGTGAACTGCAGAGATCATTTTCATGACAACTTTGTCATTTGAAAAGGAACGTTGTGCAGGCAGTCATTCGAAGCTGGAGTTGCATCTGACTCGTCATCGCACAAGTCGCGCTGCGTGGCTATCGTTGGGCGCACAACCTTGCACCTTAACAAGGCGAGTGAACCGAAGCGCATGGTGAGGTACTTCGATAATGCTGCCTCGATCAGTGCGATTGTGCTGGCGCGGGCCGAGAGTTTTCACTGATCCAGGTCCTGTTGATATTATTAGGTTTTTAGCCCTTCTGGAGTTGAACGGAACATTCTGTTCGCAATAACCCATCTCGTCTGATTTTGCACGGGATATCCACTGCTGGAGCCTCTAATGCTCCGAATGCTGGGTAGTGGGTCAGTTTGGATTTCCACAGGGCAAGAGCGGAGGCGCGTATGATTTCGCCTAAGCCGCTCGAACGTCCTCCGGCGAAACAGCCGGTAAAGAAGACAAAGCATATGACGATTGCGATAGGGATGTTGTGTCAAGGTGGAATAATCGTCGCTGCCGATACGCAAATGACGTACATGGACGGCACCACCTATGACGCCGTTAAGGTCCAAACACTCACAACTGCAACCGGAATTTATGCTATTGCGTATTCCTGCACAGACGTAAACGCGGCGGAGACACTTGTAAACGACATCCTGCTCGACTTGAAATTTGTTGAGCCGAGATCGCTAACCGGATTTGAGGATACAGTCAAGAACCGGATGGCCCAATGGTCTGCCGTCTTTACCGTCAAAGATGATCGCCCCGTCGTCACAATCATTGTGGGAGTCCGCATTAACCCAAACGAATTTGGGCTATATCTTTGCGAGCCTCCAGGTACGATGGTTCTTAAGACGTTCGAAAATTCAAACGGATATGTTGCGGCTGGAGCGGGGATCGCTGTCACAGATCCGATGTTTCGCACGCTTTTCGGTTCTCCCGTTGCGCCCCGCGTTTGCCTCGCCCAACTTTCCTACCTGATGTATAGAGCCAAGAAAGACTGCCGAGGCGCTTGCGGCGGTGCGACCGACGCAGTTCTGCTCTCTGCGGAGCATGCGGAACCGCTATGGATTCAACGCGCCTTAATGAAGATGGCTGAGTGGCGCGGAGGGCTTCTCGATAAAGCACTCGCGCACGTAGCCTCTAAGATTCTTTCTCGTCATGGGTTCGATGACGAATCGCGGTTTGCGGAATTATTCGACCCCAAAGCAGCAAACAAGCTATTCGGGTCATCGCCGTTATTTATCGCCCGAACCGGGGAAGTGATTCGAGAGAGTGAACTAGAGAAGATAATCGACACTCGTAAAGATTTACCCTAGACGGCGCTTGTCTTCTGCTGCCTCTGCTAGTTCCTTTTGTGCTCGTATAACGGACTCGGAAAGAGCCTTTACCGCCGCAAGGCTGAGAACTTCTTCGTATTCCATAACCGGCAACTTCAAAAGGTCTGTCGCGGGACCGTGTACGTCAAACGTCGATCCCTCCAGTTCGCCGAGCAGGATCGTAACTTGGCTGAACTTCTTCTTGACCTGGCGGACAGTTAAAAACAGGGCGTCTAGGTTCTTCCTCGCTTTTTCGTGCCGATAAAGAATCTCCATTTCCTGTTTTTTAATCTCGTCCTCGGTCATCACCCATTTCCCGCCGATCACCATAGCGCACACCTCCCCAATTTTTTACCATGCCGCATATCCAGTCGGGGGAAGTTGCGGGACGATTTTGTAATTTATTAGAAGCGCTTAGGCTGTCTCCCCGAGCGCCCGTCGAAACATATCCCGGTCGATAGTCGATTTCGATACTGTTGGCTTGGGGAGAAGCGCAACCAGTTCTTCGAGACTCCAGACGTGATCCGCCAGGCCCGCCTCCATTGCCGGCGTCACTCTCAGCGATTGATGGACGCGGCAATAGTTGTAATGCATGTAGTGCAGGGCGACCGCGTGAGCGTGGTTCTCAGCCTTCTTGCTGAATCCGTTTGTGAGCCGGGTAAACCGCCGCATCGACATACGCATGGTTAGGTTCTGGCGTTCGACGTAGCTGGTGGAAACGTGGGCTGGGTCTGGATCTCCCATGACCGTCTTCATATCCGAGCCGATGCACTTGGCCGGAGAATAGCGGCGCGTCTCTTCATCGGTGGGAGCGCCGAAAATCTTGTGGAGCATGGCATAGTCGATTTCAGCTCCAAAGGCATTCTCTACCGCCTTCAGATATGGCTTGTGGGCGTCGGTCGTCAACTGTACTCTGTTGCGGATGCGGCTGGCGCAATCCTCCATGAAGTCCTGCGCCCAGCCTCCATCACGGCCGCCCACAAGATAGCCAATGACCAACTTTGTATCAGCGTCGATCCCCACCCAGGTCCAAACGTCTCCCCAACCTTCCGCCTTTTGCTCGGGGCTGGCGTTCTTTTTCTTGCAGCCGACAAAGCACCAAATTTCATCCGCCTGCATCCTGCGTACCTTGAGGTTTCGGACGTGGAAATCATGGAACGTTGCGCAAGCGGTCCCCATATCCTCAAGCAGCTTCACAACGGTATTCTTGGCAACTCCCGTCATGCGAACCGTGGCGCGGATCGAGCACCCCTCAATCAAGCAGCCAATCACTCGTGAGCGTGTTTGGGAGTCCAAGCAGTTCATATTGACTATTATGCTAAAGCGGCATTAGAATGTCAATAGAAAAGTTGGAGCCGTTAAATTAGAGTTTGATTCCGCAAACGCGCTTGATGAATTGTTCGGACAGAAGGGCTGGATCAACATACAGTTTTCCAAACCATTCAAACTGTAAATTGTCATTGGCATCAAGTTTGAAAAGGACCGGCGATTCTGGTTTTAATACCGGTTGATACTCTATGCTGTGTTTGGTAGCTTCTCGCATATCGATTTGGTGGCCATTGAGGTTTAGAGATAGGCTGAGAATTCTAATAGGCAACTGGCGATTTTGAAGAGTGTATTCAAGGTCACGCTGTATGAAATCGCATTGTCTGGAAGTATCGTCGGGGAATGTTCTGTTTAGCTTTTCTGAATCCTCTTTGATCTGACCGATCAGAACCTCCCATACGCGGGGAGCCTTCGCTAAAATCATCTTTGCTTTATGTAGGCGAGATGCAGTTTGTTCTTGGTTAAACTGCGAGTTTCTTTCCTCTGTGCTTTTCATCCTATCGATCCAATCAGACATGCAGCCCCCCATGTGTTTTGCTTGGTCATTAACCGCAAATTCTATAGCAACTCTGAGCCTCATTTTGCCGCCTCAAAAATTACTATCGGCACCGATCCACACATAGACTGACGCTTCCCAGGTAAAGGAGCCATTATGGCGATTGATATGAAACTGACCGACAGGGAGGTTGTCATTTTGATGACTCTTTGTGACTTACTCGGAAAACCTGTGACTATGGAGGCCGCAGAAGATGCCTGCCTTCGTTCGGTAGAAAGAGTGAATCGAGAGACGGCTCAATTGTTGGAAGGCCTGGAGCCGGAAACCTAGTGGTTTATGTGCTTAACGCGGTGCTGTACCCATTCAATTCCACTCCTACGCGAGGATTATAGAGGGGAAAGTCAAGATGGGGCGCGTGTTGCGGGAATTGTTTGCGAATTTATTTTCAGCGCCTACGGCATTCGTCTACGGTTGAACATCCACCCAACTGCGAAAATCGCAGCAAAGATCGATAGAACAATAATTCCCGCCAGATTGGGATGGTGAACATCTAACCTGCTAAGAAAATCTATAACCGCGATCACTAAAATCAGAAAAACTATGACGAGCGCAAGTTGCAATAAAGGGCGCAAGACAGGCTTATCTTTGATGGTCATAGTAGCGCTCCCCGGTACCCTAACCACGTCTATTCCGACGCAGTTCCCAGCCCACCCGAACAACAGCGATGGCAACAAGGGCCACCGGAATGAGGAAGATTAGACGCCAGCTCATTTGGATTCCTTCTTTGGCGTTCCCCACCGCGCCTGGGCAGCTTTAGCCGCCGCTCTCTTCCGAGCGTCCGGCGTCATGGTCACTAGACGGCGCTTGCCGCCCACCAGACCACCCCTGCGTCCCATCGCTGCCATGTATGCTGACAAGCCGGTCGGGGGCGGGGGAACCGGCTGCGCCTCTTCCGTGGACTGCTCTACAATCCACTTAGCGAGCTGGTTCGGATCGCGTGGACGTTTGCCCTTGCCAATGGTCATGGAACTATCATCCCACAAGCCGGAATGCTAAAGCGAGCCTGTGGAAATCCAAACTGACCCACTACCGAATGCTGAAGCTTCTGGTTAGACTATGAAACATGAAGTTTTTGCGCCCCTAGCTCTCGCAGCACCCTTGGTCACGTCTAACCATCTAAGGGGCGAATAATGGCAACTTCCGCGCTGCGTGCGCC
>Ga0302192_10001974_pt1 | contig 12899 bp, 8 predicted proteins | sample II_Bog_E3_2_FD_200230 | JGI IMG/M metagenome (GOLD analysis project Ga0302192, IMG submission 200230) | Peat permafrost microbial communities from Stordalen Mire near Abisko, Sweden - II_Bog_E3_2 | ecosystem: Environmental > Terrestrial > Soil > Wetlands > Peat | place: Sweden: Abisko, Stordalen...
CGGAAAATTGCTTCACAATCGGCATGACATTTTTCTTGTCCGAGTCCTTCACGCTGACAAAGAGGTTGCCTCCCGAGGGAAGGGAAGGAGCGGCGGCCATCTGGGCCTTGGCGTAGGCACGGGGAAAATCGGTGTCGATGCCCATGACCTCGCCGGTGGAGCGCATTTCAGGGCCAAGCGTGATGTCGATGCCGGGGAACTTGATGAAGGGGAAAACGGCTTCCTTCACGCTGTAGTGCGTGGGTATGACCTCCTTGGTGAATCCGAGTTCGGCAAGGGTGCGTCCAGCCATGATCTTGGCGGCAAGCTTGGCAAGGGGAACGCCGATGGCCTTGCTGACGAAGGGCGACGTACGCGAGGCGCGGGGATTGACCTCCAGGACATAGACCTCTTCATCCTTCACGGCGAACTGTACATTCATGAGGCCCCGCACATCGAGTTCGAGTGCCATCGCCTTGGTGGCGTGGCGGATGGTTTCGAGAACTTTCGTTGAGAGTGAGACGGAGGGGAGCACACAGGCACTGTCGCCGCTATGGATGCCGGCTTCCTCGATGTGCTCCATGATGCCTCCAATGACGCACTGCTGGCCGTCCGCGAGGCAATCGACATCAACTTCGGTGGCGTCCTCCAGAAAGCGGTCCACCAGCACGGGACGTTCAGGGCTGACTTCCACGGCGGTGCGAATGTACCGGCGCAGATCCTCCTCGGTATAGACAATCTCCATGGCTCGGCCTCCCAGCACGAAGGAGGGGCGAACAAGAACCGGGTAACCAACTTTGTTGGCGACGGCGACGGCTTCGACTTCCTCTGTGGCGGTACCGCCGGAGGTCTGGCGAAGTCCCAGTTTGTCGATCATCGCGGAGAAGTGCTTGCGATCCTCCGCCATCTCGATGCTTTTCGGCTGGGTGCCGATAATGGTCACGCCCCGGGCCTGAAGCGGACCGGCGAGATTGAGGGGGGTCTGTCCTCCAAACTGGACGACGGCGGCATCGCACTTTTCGCGCTCGTAGATGTTGAGGACATCCTCAAGGGTGAGGGGTTCGAAGAAGAGTTTGTCGCTGGTGTCGTAATCAGTGGAGACGGTCTCAGGATTCGAGTTCACCATGATGGTCTCATACCCCTCTTCCTTGAGTGCGAAGGCGGCATGGACGCAACAGTAGTCGAATTCGATTCCCTGCCCGATGCGGTTGGGGCCGCCGCCGAGGATCATGACCTTCTTCTTGGTTCCCTTGCGGGTCTCGTCCTCGTCACCATAGGTCGAGTAGAAGTAGGGGGTGGCTGCTTCGAATTCCGCGGCGCAGGTATCGACGAGTCGGTAGGTGGGTTCGACTCCCTCGGCCTTCCGCTTGGCGCGGATGGCATCCTCGCTCGTTCCGGAAAGATGGGCGAGTTGGCGGTCGGAGAATCCGAGTTTCTTGGCCTGGCGAAGGGGTATCGAGGAGGGATTCGCGCGGTAGGAGAGTTCCGCTTCGACGAGTTCCTGAATATTGTCGAGGAACCAGGGATCGATGGCGCTGATGGCATGGATTTTCTCGGCGCTGAATCCCGCGAGAAAAGCATGGCGCACGGTAAAGATACGTTCGGCATTGGGCGTACGCAGCAGGAACTCGATCTTCTCCAGATCCCAGCTGCCATCTTTCTTGCGCGGCTCCACATCCTTGGGGTCGCAGCCGAGTCCGGCGCGTCCCGTTTCCAGTGAGCGGAGGGCTTTTTGCAGCGACTGCTTGAAAGTGCGTCCGATCGACATGGCCTCTCCGACGCTCTTCATTTGACTGGTCAGCGTGGAATCCGCCTTTGGGAATTTTTCGAAAGTGAACCGCGGAACTTTGACCACACAATAGTCGATGGTCGGCTCGAAGCAGGCGGTTGTCGTTTTCGTGATGTCATTCTTGAGTTCGTCAAGCGTATAACCCACGGCGAGTTTCGCGGCAATCTTGGCAATCGGGTAGCCCGTGGCCTTGGAAGCGAGGGCCGAGGAGCGCGAGACACGGGGATTCATCTCAATGACGATCTGGCGGCCATCCTTGGGGTTCACGGCAAACTGGATGTTCGATCCACCGGTCTCCACACCGATGGCGCGGATGACGGCGAACGAGGCATCGCGCATCTTCTGGTACTCTTTATCTGTCAGGGTCTGGATCGGAGCGACCGTGATCGAGTCGCCCGTGTGGACACCCATCGGGTCGAAGTTCTCAATGGAACAGATGACGATGCAGTTGTCAGCCTTGTCGCGGATGACCTCCATCTCGAACTCCTTCCAGCCGAGCAGCGACTCCTCGATGAGGACTTCAGTCGTCGGGGACATGTCGAGACCACGGCGCGCGATGGTTTCGAGTTCCTCGCGATTGTAGGCGATCCCGCCACCGGCACCACCCAGGGTGAAGGCGGGACGGATGATCAGGGGATAGGTGCCAATTTTTTTGGCGATCTCAAAAACATCATCAATCGTGTGGGCGGCACCTGAGTTGGCAACCTCCAGACCTATCTCGAGCATGATCTGCTTGAACAATGTCCGGTCTTCCCCGCGATTGATGGCCTCGGCGTTGGCACCGATGAGGCGGACACCATGTTTTTCCAAAACGCCACTGTGCACGAGATCCATGGCAGCGTTGAGGGCTGTCTGACCTCCAAGCGTCGGAAGCAGGGCGTCCGGTTTCTCGCGTTCGATGATCTTCTCAATGATTGCCGGGGTGATCGGCTCGATATAGGTCCGGTTGGCAAACTCCGGATCGGTCATGATCGTGGCAGGATTGGAATTCACCAGAACGACCTCGTAACCCTCTTCTGCGAGCGCCTTGCAGGCCTGAACGCCTGAATAGTCAAATTCGCACCCTTGTCCGATGACGATGGGTCCCGCACCGATCAGCAGGATTTTATGAATGGAAGTATCTTTGGGCATGGGTCAGAAAATGAACGATTGGACTATCAAAAACGGGACTGCATTGAACCCTCTCGACGGAGTGGGAGTCAAGCGACGGGTAATTTCGTCAAAAGATAACTCGTTTCCTCAATCTTCGGGACGAGCAGGGCTTTGTTCAAACTTGCGGGTAGAAGCATGAATCCGCCCGGTTTGAGGGTGATGCCATGGCATTCGATGGCCCCCGTCAGACAGGTCACGATGGCGAAATCATCCTCCGTGGTGATGGACAGAGGAGAGGGGAGATCGAATTTCCTGACCGTGAAGTAGGGGCAGTCGGCCACCAGCGAGTCGGAGACCGGAGTCAGGGCAGGCTCAAAATCCTCAAAATCAATGGAAGCCAGCGATTCCTTGATGTGGAGTTCGCGCGGTTTGCCATCAAGTCCGTGACGGTTCCAGTCAAAGACACGATAGGTGGTGTCACTGTTCTGCTGAACCTCGACGATCACAAGGCCCTCACCAATGGCATGGAGCCTGCCGCTTGGAATAAAAATGCTCTCTCCTGTTTGAGAAGGGGCGCGGTGCAGGGTCTCTTCGACATCACCCTTTTCGAGGGCAGCTTCAAACGCCTCTCTCGTCACTCCCTTCTTCAATCCGGCATAAATGACAGCACCGGGGGAGGCATGAAGGAAATACCAGCATTCGGTCTTTGCTTCCCCTCCCAGTTCGAGAGCCTTGGAGACGGGGGGGTGCACCTGAACAGAAAGTCGTTCGCGCGCATCAAGCAGCTTGATGAGCAGGGGAAAACGAGGGGAGGGATCATCGTTGTGCCGTGTTCCGAAGATTTCCAGACGATGACTGCTCCAGAGTTCGTGGAGGGTTTTTCCCTTCAATGGACCTTCATGAACGACGCTTTGGGCCTCGGGGCGATCGACCATTTCCCAGAGTTCCCCGATCGGCGCACCATGGGGAAGGGTTTTGCCAAGCAGGGTCTTGAAGCGATGGCCACCCCAGACACGTTCCATCGCGAGCGGTTCAAACAGGATCGGTTTTGAGAGAGTCATTGGTGGAGAATCTCTTTTATCCGATAATGGAGGGCAATTGCCAAGAAGGATGCAGAAAGTTGCCCGGAAGTTGTCTGGCAGTTGCCAAAGGTGGGGGATTTCCTGCAAGATCGTTCAAATGGTATCTTCACGCAGCCGATCCTGGGATGAAGTGACAGGATTGCTTCTTTTCTTTGGAGGAATCCTGTTGCTGCTTGCCCTGTTGTCTTTTGACTTAAGGGATGTTCCCGCTTGGGCATTTGGAAAATACACCCCGATTTCTGAGCATCCTGCGAATTTTGTCGGACGGGTTGGTGCGATCGTGGCGCGGTTGATGTATCTTCTTTTTGGGGGTGCCTCCTTCTTTGCCGCTGTCGGATTGCTGGGACTTGGCATTGCCACCTTTACGGGCAAATGTGAACGCTTAGGGATTCGATTTGGCTGGTTGGTTGTCTGTCTCCTGAGTTGGTCGACGCTGCTTGATCTCCAGCATTTTTTCCTCCGGGGCTGGAAGGTGAAATTCGGTATACCTGGTCCTGGAGGATGGTTCGGCCATCAACTCAATCTCGCACTCGGAAGGAATGTGCTGGGAACCGCCGGTTCAAGCCTCATTTTTATCACGCTGGCCCTGGTGAGTTTGATTTTGGCAACCGGATTCCATCCCATCCTGGCGATGCGGAGGTTTTTCACCGCACTCTTTTCCCTGCTCGCCCGATTCGTCAATTTTCTTCAGAGCCGTTCGAAATCGAAAGAGAACGAGTTGTCGGAGGCCGATGTTGATCTCCCTGAAACACCCCGTCCGCCTCGTCGCCGCCGGGGATCGATCCTTTCCGAGGAAATCGAGGTTTCCGATGCCCTTGTCTCGCCAGCACCTTCGGTTGAGCTCCCCGTACCGAAGATCATCGACGCGAGCGTTCCTGCTCCCTCCCGAAAACCGACACTGGCCGAAGTCATGAAAGATAAAGGCAAGTCGAAGCCTCCTGTGTCACCGGAGTCTGGTCTCTCCGACGTGCGTCTGGAGGACTATACCCTACCGGGCCTTGATCTGCTGGAGACCCACGGGAGCGATGAGCACCAACCGGTCGATCCAGCCGAGTTGCAAGGAGTTCAGAAGGTGTTGATCGACACGCTGGCCCAGTTCGGGATCGAGGCTTCCCCTGGGGATATCACCAAAGGACCGACCATCACCCGGTACGAAGTTTATCCTGCCACGGGAGTCCGGGTGGAACGTATCTCGGCTCTGGAAAAAAATCTGGCCCGCGCCACCCGTGCGGAGCGGATCAATATTCTGGCTCCGATTCCGGGCAAGGACACCGTCGGCATTGAGATCGCCAACAACAACAAGGTCAAAGTGGCCATTCGGGAACTTTTTGAGAGTGAGGCCTGGGAGACCACCAAGGCAAAGCTCCCGATTGCACTCGGCAAGGATGTCTATGGCAATGCCATTATCGCCGATCTGGCTGCCATGCCCCATCTGTTGGTGGCGGGAGCAACCGGAAGCGGCAAGAGCGTCTGCATCAACTCCATCATCACGAGCCTTATCTTTCGGCATACCCCGGAGAATCTCCGCTTCATCATGATCGATCCGAAGGTGGTCGAGATGCAGGTCTACAACGAACTGCCTCATCTCGTGACCCCGGTGGTGACCGATCCCAAAAAGGTGCTTCTGGCATTGCGGTGGGTGATTGATGAAATGGAACTCCGCTACCGGATTTTTGCCAAGGTTGGCGTGCGCAACATCACCGGGTTTAACGCTCGTCCCAAGCCCGAGGTGGCCGCACCAAGCGGGATCGATTCGGAGGAAGTGGGGGATGAGGTGATTGGCAATGTTTCTGAGGCTGGCGAACTTTCTGAAGCTCTGGAGGAAGCAGCCGTCGACGAGGAAGTTTTGGAACCAAAGTTACCACTTCCCCCCGATGACGGCATTCAGGTGCCCGATCATATGCCCTTCATTGTCGTGATCGTGGATGAGTTGGCCGATCTCATGCAGACAGCTCCGGCCGATGTGGAAGCTGCCATTGCCCGCATCACCCAGATGGCGCGGGCTGCGGGCATTCACATGATCGTGGCGACGCAGACACCACGCGCCGATGTCGTGACCGGCATCATCAAGGCAAATATTCCAACCCGTATCGCCTTTCAAGTCGCCTCCAAGATCGACAGCCGCGTCATTCTTGATGAAAACGGTGCCGAGCGTCTCCTGGGACAGGGGGACATGCTTTACCTGCCGCCGGGAAGTGCCAAATTCACACGGGCACAGGGCGTGCTGGTGACCGACGAGGAAATCCACCGAGTGGTGAAAAATCTTGCCGCTCAGAGCAAGCCGGTCTTCGAACCGAGTATCTCAGCCAAGCTCTCCGGAGCCGGAATGCCAGAAGAGGATGTCACGGACGAGGATGAGGTATTGGTTGAAAAATGCCTCGATATCATCCGTCAGGAAGGAAAAGCCTCCACCTCGATGCTTCAGCGCAGACTCAGGCTCGGTTATACCCGTGCTGCACGCGTCGTGGACATTTTGGAAGCACGTGGCATTCTAGGTCCCAAGGATGGTGCCAGGGATCGGGAGATTCTGATTGATCTTGATAGCCTGGATGACACCGGCTCCCGCTTCTAATTTTCTTATCCTTTCGTCGACAAAACGCTGATCCATTTTCATGAAACTTTTTCAACCCAAACCTGACTCCGCGCCACTCGGTCCGCTCCTGCGCTCCGCCAGAGAGGCTCGTCACCTCTCCCTTGAAGAGGCCTCCCGATCCTCGCACCTCTCCCTCAAGGAGATTGAAGCCCTGGAGAACGACACCCCGCTTGATTTAAGGTATGCGCGTATTCAGTCGATTTCCTATCTGCGCTTCCTCGGATTGAACCCGACCGAGTTGAAGGATTCCCTGCCCGCCCTCCCAGAACTCAGAACCTCCGGGAGTCGGGTTGTGGTGCGTGGGGAGAATCCCCTCTGGCAGGCCCTCGAATCCCTGCTGGCCATGCTTGCCCCGATGGGCAAAATCGCCCTCGCGCTTGTCCTGCTGGTCGCCCTCCTTGGAAGTTGGGGAATGGTGCGCCAGCTTTCGCGCGTCCGATCCATGCCCTGGGTCTCCTCTACCTATACTGTTCCGCCAGATTCCACACGATGAGTACTTCAGTTGAAAAATCTTTACCTCCAGCCACAATCCGCAAGATCGGACTGATCAGCCTTGGCTGCGCAAAAAATCTGGTCGACGCAGAAATTCTCCTCGGTGATGCCGCGCGCCACGGTTATGAGCTGACCACGGAGACCGATGATGCCGATGTCGTTCTCGTCAATACCTGCGGCTTCATCGACCCTGCCAAGGAGGAGAGTATCAGTGCCATCCTCGAGGCCCATCGCCGCCGTCTGCATGGAGCCAAGGCTGGACAAAAACTTGTTGTCGGGGGGTGTCTTTCCCAGCGTTATTCGACTGATCTCGCCACCCAGTTGCCCGAAGTCGACGCCTTTCTGGGACTCGATGAAATCAAAAATGCCGGATCATTTTTCGACCGTCTTCTCGATGAGGAGCGTGACGGGGAGGGACCGCTCGTGGAGGTCTCACGCCGGGCTGCCTACATCCCTGATTATGACACGCCGAGGGTGCGTCTCACGGCCTCCCACACCGCTTATGTAAAGATCGCAGAAGGATGTAACCATCCCTGTTCCTTCTGTGTGATACCGAGAATGCGCGGACGCCATCGCAGTCGCACGATTGAATCCGTCGTCAGGGAAGTTGAGGGACTTGTTGCTTCCGGAGTGAAGGAGATCAATCTGATCAGCCAGGACACCACTTACTACGGCATGGATCTCTGGGAGGAAAAGGCCGGGCCGAGGCAGCCGGTCGATGAAGCGCGTGGTCCGGGCCTTCCCGCGCTCCTGGACGCACTCGGAGCCATTCCCGGGGAATTCTGGATCCGCCTTCTTTACACGCATCCTGCCCACTGGAGCGATGACATGATCGCCGCCATTGCCCGCAACCCCAAGGTTACCCGGTATGTCGATATGCCGCTCCAACACATCCATGACGCGATGCTCGATTCGATGCGCCGGGAGACGGACAGCGCTCACATCATCAATCTGATCAAGCGAATGCGGGCCGGTATTCCGGGGCTGACGATCCGCACCACCTTTATCGTCGGTTTTCCGGGCGAGACGGAGGAGCATTTCGAGACCCTGCTCGAGTTCATGGAGCAGACCCGCTTTGAGCGTCTTGGTGTTTTCAATTACTCCCGCGAGGAGGAATCCCGCGCTGCCAAACTCCCGGGCCAGATCCACGGAGGAACCAAGAAGCGCCGACAGCGTGAAGCGATGCTTGTGCAGCAGCGGATCGCCGCCGAGGTTGCCGCAGCTCATGTCGGGCAGGAACTCACCGTCCTTGCCGATACAGCTCTCTTGGGGCGTACCGAAGGGGACGCTCCCGATGTTGACTGTCGTGTCCATTTCACGAAACCCGTCCAGACTGGATCGTTCCATCGGGTCAAGGTCACCGGCACGAGAGGATACGATCTCGAAGCTGAGCCCGTCGAAGAATAGCGTCAGGCTCCTTTCATCGACCTCACTTCGACTTCAACTTCAGCGCATGAAATTTCCCTACTCCTTCCCGGTGACGCGTGCTTTCTGCACCTATCTGGGTCAGGTGGCGTTCCTTGCCGGGGAAACTTTTACCTCCATTTTTGCTGGTAGGATTCGCTGGAGACTGGTCCTGCAACAAGTGGATGAAATCGGATTTGGTTCGCAGGCCGTGGTGATCATCACCGGAGCGTTCACCGGGGCGGTCTTTACTGCCCAGACCTTCTTCCAATTTTCCGCCCTCAACATGAGTTCCGCCGTCGGTCCCGTGGTTTCGGTGGCCCTCTGCCGTGAACTCGGCCCGGTGCTCACCGCGCTGATGGTTGCGGGAAGGGTCGGTGCGGCGATGAGCGCCGAGATCGGCACGATGAAAGTTACCGAACAGATCGACGCTCTCCGCGCCTTGGCGGTGAATCCCGTGGATTACCTCGTGGTGCCACGTGCGGTGGCGATGATGATTTCGATGCCGCTGCTGGTAGGGGAGTGCCTTTTCTTTGGCATTATCGCGAGCTATCTGGTCGCCGTGAAACTGCTCAATGTCGGCAGCGTCTATTTCATTCACAACATGTGGAACTTCACCCATGGGAAGGATATCGTGATGGCGATGAGCAAGGGGGTTGTCTTTGCCATCCTGATCGTTTTCATCGCCTGTCAGCAGGGACTCAATACCAAGAACGGTGCTGTCGGTGTGGGACGCTCGACCACCGAGGCGGTCGTGATCAGTTCACTCTGCATCCTGATTGGAAACTTCTTCCTGACCATGGCTCTCAACATTGTCTTCCCCGCCGGGGCGCACTGATATGTCCGTTGACAATCTCATTGAAGTGCGGAATCTGAGGCAGACCTTTTCCGGTCAGGAGATCCTGAGAGGGGTCAATCTTGATATTCCCCGCGGTGAGACTGTTGTCCTGCTCGGCCAGAGTGGCGGAGGAAAGAGTGTCTTTTTGCGTCATCTCATCGGCCTGATCCGCCCTCTTTCCGGCTCGATCAAGATCGATGGCGAAGAAATTAGCCGCCTCAGCGAACGGGAGTTGGAACCGGTCAGACGAAAAATCGGGATGCTCTTTCAGGACGGGGCGCTCTTTGATTCCATGACGGTTTTTGACAATGTCGCCTTCCCTCTCCGGGAGAGGGGGGAGCGCAGTGAGAAGGTGATCAGGGAGAAAGTCGCTCACTCCCTGGAATTGGTTTCTCTTCAGGGTCAGGAGAAGAAGATGCCGGTCAATCTGAGCGGTGGAATGCGCAAACGTGCGGCACTGGCCCGCGCCATCATCTCGGAACCCTCCTGCATTCTCTACGATGAGCCGACGGCCGGTCTCGATCCAATCGTCTCCGACACGATCAACCGGCTCATCCGACGCCTGCAAACTCAACTCAAGGTTACTTCGATCGTCGTGACTCATGACATGATCAGCACGAATTATGTGGCTGATCATGTTGCATTGCTCCGTGAGGGGCGTATTCATTTTACCGGCACGCTGTCTGCCCTTCACAGCTCGACCGATCCCGTGATCCGGGATTTCATCGAAGGGCGTTCTCACGAAATCGATTGATTCACATTCATGGATACCACCAGCAAAGTCACTCAATTCAAGGCAGGCTTCTTCGTCCTGCTTGGAATCATTTCCATCGGGGCTCTGGTCCTGGAATTCGGACGCTTCGGCGACAGCATCAAGAAATACTACACGCTGACCGTGGAGTATCGAAATGCCAGTGGCCTGTTGAAAGGTGCCGATGTCCTGCTTGCCGGTGCCCGGATCGGCTTCATCGGCGACGCGCCGCAGGTGCTGCCGAACATGCGCGGAGTGGCAGTGAAGCTGAACATCGACGATAAGGTGGAGATTCCGCAGGGGAGTATTTTTTCCATCGGAAGCTCCGGATTGCTGGGCGATCGTTTTGTCACGGTGACCATGGGACCGGATGCTGTGGATCAGAAGGCAATTCCGCCCGATTCGGTGATCACAAACGGGGTGAGTGAATCGAGCATTGCCGAGCTTCAGCGCCAGCTTCACGACGAGATTCTGCCTAAGTTCAACGAGGCGCTGGCCCACCTCAATGATGTCAGCATGCCGAAACTCGACGCCACCTTGAGCGACATCAACGGAGTGAGCAGTGATTTGAGAAACAAGGTCTTTAACCCGGAAGGGGTGAAGAATCTCCAGACAACCCTTGCGAATTTCCGCACCACAAGCGATGCACTCGCGGCCTCCTCCGGAGAGATCAAGGGAGTCACCGATCAGGCCAATATTTTCCTGAAGAAGGGAACGATGGCGATGGATTCCGTCAACGGGGCTGTTGTGGACATGAAGGTGTTCATCGCGAATCTGCGCCAGCATGGCATCATTTTCTATCGTGATACGTCCAACGCTGGGCCGATTAAAAAGAACAACTAAGCTTCGTTTGTGATGCAGTTTTCACTCGTTGTCCTGGCGGCTGGCATGGGAAGCAGGTACGGCGGCCTGAAACAACTCGAGTCGGTCGGTCCATCTGGGGAGATTCTGCTTGATTATTCGGTGGCTGATGCGATGGGCGCGGGGTTCACCAAGGTTGTTTTTGTCATTAGGCGCGAAATGCTCGAGCTCTTCCGTGAAATGGTGGGAGTTCGCTACGAGGGGAAAATCGAAGTGGAGTATGCCTTTCAAGAGCTGGAGCCCCTGCCGGGAGGTCGCGTCTCCCCACCCGGACGCACCAAACCGTGGGGCACGGGACATGCAGTGCTGGCTGCTGCTCATCTATTGCGCGGCCCCTTTGCCGTGATCAATGCCGATGATTACTACGGAGCCTCGGGCTTTGCGGAACTGGCATCTTTCATGAAGACGGCGGCCCCAGCCGAATATGCGATGGTTGGATACCGGTTAGATAAAACCCTCTCGGATCATGGGACCGTTTCCCGTGGCATCTGCCGCGCCGATGAAACTGGTTATCTGATCGATATTACCGAACGGACAAGCATTGCGAGGACACCTTCGGGCATCATTGCTGAGGGTAATCCACCCGTTACCTTGAGTGGAGAGGAGGCGACTTCAATGAATTTCTGGGGGCTGTTGCCTGATTTTCTGGAAAAACTGGAACGTCTGTTCGAAGAGTTTCTGGAGGAACGCGGGGAGGATCCTAAAGCGGAGTTTTATCTGCCAGCAGCGGTCAGTTCCCTGATTGGAACTAATGAGGCCACTGTGCGCCTGCTTCATTCCAATGATCCTTGGCTTGGCCTCACTTATCCCGAGGATCGCCCCCTTGTTGCTGCGGCCCTTGCCGAAATGGGTCGGTAGTTATTCCTCCTAGAGTAATTTTTATCTAACTCCATTCATTTTTGGCAGAGAGAAGAAGGAGAGATTATCCCGCAGAGGCGCAGAGAGATATGCGCTTTTATGACGCATGAACTCTTAAATACAATCTCTGCGTTCTGAGCGTCTCTGCGCGAGGATTTTTAACTCATCGATGAAATGGCGAATGAATTCAAACCCTAACAGCCCTATTCGAGGAATCGGGTGAAGGCTGCTGCCGGTTCCCGCTCCGTGCGCAAAGTATTTTCGATTTTCCCCGTATCTTCGTAACCAAGTGCCATGCCGCAGACGAGTTGCTGGTTATCAGGTATTTCCAAATGCCGTGAGACGATCCTGTGATATTTGATGAAAGCTGCCTGCGGACAGGTATCGAGACCACGGGCGCGGGCCGCGAGCATCACATTCTGAAGGAACATCCCGTAATCGAGCCAGCTTCCCTGACCCATGATCCGATCGATCAAAAAAAACAAACCCACGGGCGCACCAAAGAAAGCGTAATTTTTTGCAAACTGTCGGGCCATGTTCTCACGATCCCCCTTGGGAATCCCTAGCAGGGAGTAAAGATCATAGCCGACTTTCCGACGGCGATCGATGTAGGGATGAATCCATTTTTCAGGATAATAGGCATACTCCTGTGTATGCTCGGCATCCTTTGAGGGATCAAGTGTTGTCTCGATCAGTTCCCGGGAAAGGGCATCCTTCCTTGCTCCGGTGACAACGGTGACATGCCACGGCTGCACATTCGTTCCAGAGGGGGCGCGAGCGGCGACATCGAGGATTTCCAGAAGGGTCTCCTTTGGTACCGGAGTCGGCAGAAATCCGCGCACCGAACGCCGTCCACGCATGACGGCATCGACTGTTTCTGCGATCTCGGATTGGTTAACTGGCAGACTCACAGGGATAAAAGGGATGAATGGGGTGAAAAAATAAAAAGTGGGAAAGTGGAAAGAAGGAGTCGAGAGTTAATGGCTGGAGAGGGATTAGCGGAGTCGGGGGTCTTTCGACCTTTGTCCTTCGTCTTTCGACTCTCTTCCCTACGGCTCCGGATATGCCTTGATGAAGTTGGCAAACCAGAGAGCCGAGGGGCCCGGGATACGGTCGTGCGTTTTTTTGTCGAAGGAGAAGAGTCCGAACTGGCCGTGCCA
>Ga0302192_10001978_pt1 | contig 12892 bp, 4 predicted proteins | sample II_Bog_E3_2_FD_200230 | JGI IMG/M metagenome (GOLD analysis project Ga0302192, IMG submission 200230) | Peat permafrost microbial communities from Stordalen Mire near Abisko, Sweden - II_Bog_E3_2 | ecosystem: Environmental > Terrestrial > Soil > Wetlands > Peat | place: Sweden: Abisko, Stordalen...
GTGAAATCCGGCGGGCTGGGCCGGTTGCGGCTCTTGCTCTGAAGTTCCTTCCGACGGGCCTCTCGCGTCTTTATCTGTTCCCACCGATTACCATTTCGCCGCCCGACTCCTTGATCTGTTTGAGCAGGATCGAGACACTATCGCTCACTCCGCCACGGGAGGCTTAATAGTGGAGCAATGAAATGGAATATAAATCGATTATCTATAGATAGGTACACGGAATAGTTCGAGTTGTTTCTCGGCGTTTCTAATCGAGCATTGCTGCAATTAGGCAATGTATTCGCCGCAAGCGATGCGGTTAATACATTGCCTTTGCGGTAAATGCGGTGTATATTCACCGCATGAGGTGCGGCGAATGTACACCCACGAACATCGAGATTGGCCCCAACTTACCTGGAACCGAGAGCTGCTGGCCGAACCGCTCGCCGCCCTCCGTCACCGGCAGGGTAGGCTGATCGGTCATATGGAAGCTCTTGGATTCAAGCTCCGCCAGGAGGCGGTCCTCGAAACCCTGACGGCGGACGTGCTCAAGAGTAGCGAGATCGAGGGGGAGCATCTGGATCCAGAACAGGTGCGGTCTTCCATTGCGCGCCGGCTCGGTATCGATATTGGCGCTCTCAAACCGGCAGACCGCAACGTCGAAGGCGTCGTCGAAATGATGCTCGATGCGACAGGGCGCTACGACCAACCGCTTACCGCGGAAAGGCTGTTTTCCTGGCACGCGTCGCTATTCCCCACAGGTCGCAGCGGCATGACCAAAATCACCACGGGTGCGTGGCGTGACGATAGCAACGGTCCAATGCAGGTTGTATCGGGCCCCATAGGCAGGGAACGCGTCCACTATGAGGCACCGGCCGCAAACAGGCTCGATGGCGAAATGCAGGCATTCTTGAACTGGTTCAACGCAGATGCCGACACCGATCCTGTCCTAAGAGCAGGGAAGGCCCACCTCTGGTTCGTGACCATCCACCCCTTCGATGACGGCAACGGCCGGATTGCGCGGGCCATTACGGACATGATGCTGGCGCGATCTGAAAGCAGTTCTCAGCGCTTCTACAGCATGTCCGCTCAAATCCGGCAGGAGCGCAAAGCTTATTACGACATTCTTGAGAAAACGCAGAAGGGAACTCTGAACATCACGCCCTGGATGGAATGGTTTCTCGGCTGTCTCGGCGGCGCCATCGACGGTGCACAGACAACACTCAGTGCAGTTCTCGCCAAGGCACGTTTCTGGGAAGGGATAGCCGGTATCGCAATCAACGAGCGTCAGCGCCTTGTGCTGAACCGTTTGCTGGACGGCTTCGAGGGCAAACTTACAACCTCGAAGTATGCCAAGCTCGCCAAGTCTTCCACGGATACGGCTCTACGGGACATTCTGTTTCTCGTTGAGCGCGGCATTTTGGTTCGCAACCCGGAAGGCGGTCGGAGCACGAGCTACGCCCTCGCTGCTATAGCGCAATGAACCGTGGATCAGACTGCTGATAGCGCGTATTGCGTTGGTGTTGAATTCACTATCAGGTTGGCTGAACCGCGGTCAGTCCTCACTTCACTAAACCACTAATAAAACCAACCTAAAGCTGCGGCCAAGCTCACCCACATTTGCACTCGGCAGGAGATACCGTAACACTAGCGGTGGACACATCTCCTTCACCGCAGACCGGATTGGTCGGGGCAGGGATGTCATGCACGGTTTTCATTCGCGCTGCGGCGGTGCTCCTATTTGGTGGCGTCTCCAGCCAGCACTCGGTGAGCATGGCTCATTAATCCTTGGCTGAGGTCTGAGAATCTTATGTTATCAGGGGCTGGAAATGGGAACCCACAAGGGCGCTAGCCGCCTGATTTCGCACGCAGAGTTGCAGCGCCAGGTTCTGCGCGATGATGGGAGGAATGGAAAGAAGAGGGGGAAAGGAAGCCGCCCAATTCCGAGAAACCAGAAGGCTCCGCCGGAGCCAAATCAGCCTAACCCGAACCGCAAAGGGGGCCATCCCATCTCGGGATGGCCCTTTTTGTGCACAGAAGTGCACCTGTAGCCGGTACAAGAGTATCCAAAAAGTATCCATCATAGAAACTCGACATCCGGCGCACGTGAAGGAACAATCAATATCGCCAATGTTTACAATGGTTTGATGGTGAGAGCGCTGGGGCTCGAACCCAGGACCAACGCCTTAAAAGGGCGATGCTCTACCAACTGAGCTACGCTCTCGAACCACACTCCCAAGGTAGCATAGTGCGACGGCTTCGAGGCACTCGCCCCGACAGTAGTAAAGGCGCGAAACACTCCCCGTGGGGGGCCGTTTTGTCCCGCGGGATCCGACTCCTGTGCGCAAAGATTACCGCAGTGAGGCCGGGTAATTATCCAGTAATTCGACCCAAGGTGACTTGGGTAGTCACACTTAAGTCGCAGCGCGACTTCATTGACTTGGGATCGGGGCCAAAGTACCCTCAAATCAATTGTATGGCCGATTTTGCGCACGTGAAATCGATGGCAGCGAATACGCCCTTCCCTGGGCCCGATCGCGACACAATGCAAGAGTCTAAAACGGGGTTCCGATGGGCTCACGCGGCACCGAAATAGACGGCCAGCCGACGGCAGACAGTACGCCGGAGGATGTGGCCGCCCTTTACTCGTGGGCCAACCTCCAGGGCGCAAAGTATCGCGACTACTCCGCCTCCCGCCGCGAGTACCGGGCGCAAGTCCGTTACCGCGCAGCCAAGGCCCTCCTCGATCGCGAGTTGAAAGCCCAGGAAGAGGCGGAAGCTTCCGCTGTCGAGGCGGAGCGAATTGCACTCGCCGCAGAGGCCACAGCCCAATTGCCGAACGACGACTACAACCCGGCCACCCGAATCCACTCGCTGATTACTGCTGAGGAGGCCGCACGCAAGGCCGCGGCGGACCGCGTGGAAGCCGCGCGCCGGGCAGAGGCCGCAGCCCATGCCGCCGTGCTCGCCTTCCGCGAAGAACGCGAAGTCTCCGAGGCCCATTCGTCGGCCCGGCGTAAGGCGTTTCTCTTCGAAGAGTCCGAACAGCGTCGCCGTCAAATGGCCGGGCCTCAACCGCGCATTGCGCGAGGCGAAACGCTTATCCCGTCGGACAATCCAAGCTCCCGAAGCCCGACCACCCTGCACTTTCTGGAAAATCGCCTGCACGATTCGCCCGAGCTACTGCCGTCGCCTCCTCATTCCCTGAAGCCGGCATCCGAGAGAGCGCCGCTCGATCCGGCAATCTGGAGTGACCTGTTGGGTCCGGCGTCGGACCAACCTGCCTCGCAGGAGTCCCGGACAAACACCGAAGACTATTCCACACAGTCTGAGTTTGAGTTCGCCAGCCCCGCTTGGCTCTACGCTTCGCAGCCCCCCCCGCGGGCAAGAGCATCGCAGGCAATCACGGTCACTCCAACTGGGGATCTGGTCGCCGGGGACACTCTCCAGGACTCACGCGAGCGCGTCGCAGCGCGATGGTTTGCGCTCAAAGGCGTGTTTGACCATCGCGGGATGGAGTTGCCCGCCATACAGCCGCTCCGTGCGGGGTCCGCCCGTACCCAGATGCTCGCCGTCTTCTCACTGGCGGGAGGCGTGGGCAAGACTAGTCTGGTAGCAACTCTCGGCCGAGCGCTCGCGTCGCAGGGAGAGAAGGTGGTCCTCACCGACACCACGTCCCACGGTCTGCTTCCGATCTATTTTGGCGTGCGCGAAGTTCGCCCCGGCGTAGTCGCCACTCTTTCACCGCCGACTCAGAGTAACGCCCAACCCATCTCTCTGGTTAGCTACGATCTAACGGGCAAAGGTGAATCCGAACGGCAACAGGAGCTGCTTACCGATGAAATCCTCCGCAGCGGGCAAGGCAATCAACGCCTGTTGCTGGACCTTTCCTCTTCATCGAGCTGGCTCGTTCGTCGCATGGCAGACATGCACCCCACCGTGCTCGTCCCTTTGGCGCCGGATATGAACTCCGCCCTCAGCCTGCTCGCGGTGGAACGGCTGTTCCGCAGCATTACCGACTCCGACGGCCGCCCCTTGTCGCCCTTCTACCTCCTCAATCAGTTCGACGGGGCCCTTCCTCTTCACCTCGACGTTCGCGAAGTCCTTCGCCGCCAGCTTGGAGATCGCCTCCTCCACACTGTGATCCGCCGATCGCCAGCGGTCAGCGAGGCGCTCGCCGAGGGCATGACGGTGTTGGACTATGCTGCCAACGCGCCGGTTTCACAGGATTATCTTGAGGTCGCTTCGTGGCTCAGGAGCGTCTCTCCGCCGGCTACGGCGGAGCATCGCGGCGTGCTCCGGGGTGAACAGTGACTCGCTCCCCTCTATGGAGAGAGTTTCAATCTGGAGACACCAGGCTGTTGCGTGCCCTCCGATTTGCGATTATGGCGGGCGGCGCACTCTTCATTGGCTTCGCCAGCGTGCTCTATCTCAACTGGGAACATCAGCTCATCCTTGCGGCGCTAACGCTCATCATCGCCATCTGGATCGGCCACAGTTCAAAGTCATACCAGGTAACGCTGACGCTGATGCTCCTCTCGATCTGCGCGACGCTGCGTTACGCATACTGGCGCGTCTCCACCGTCCTTGCGTTTCTCCGTGATCCGGCAGCCCACTGGAGCACGCTCGATGCATGGTTCGTCTGCCTGCTTCTGCTCGCAGAGTGTTATGCCTTCGCGGTCCTGCTGCTCGGCTATCTCCAGATAGTATGGCCGCTGCGGCGCGACCCCGTCCCGCTGCCCGATAACCCCGACGACTGGCCCGCGGTCGACCTGCTCATCACCACTTACGATGAGCCCCTCAGCTTGGTGCGCTTCACTGCGCTCGCCGCCATGAACATCGACTGGCCAGCCGACAAGCTCAACGTCTACATCCTCGACGACGGCAAACGCGAAGACTTCCGCGCCTTTGCCGAAAACGCCGGCATCGGGTACATGTCGCGCGACACCAATGAGCATGCCAAAGCCGGAAACATCAACCACGCGCTACACCATGTCCACTCTCCCTTCGTGGCGGTCTTCGATTGCGACCATGTGCCGACGCGCAGCTTCCTGCAACTCACCATGGGTTGGTTCCACCGCGACCAGAAGCTGGCCGTTCTGCAGACGCCGCATCACTTCTACTCACCCGACCCTTTCGAGCGCAATCTGGACCAGTTCCGCACCATCCCCAACGAGGACGAGCTATTCTACGGCGTTGTGCAGGATGGCAACGACTTCTGGAACGCCGCATACTTCTGCGGCTCGTGCGCCGTTCTGCGCCGCAACGCTCTGGACGAAATTGGCGGTATTGCCGTCGAGACCGTGACCGAAGATGCGCACACCTCGCTCCGCCTACAGATGCAGGGCTGGAACACCGCCTACATCAACATCCCGCAGGCAGCCGGCCTAGCCACCGAACGCCTGAGCGGCCACATCCGGCAGCGCATTCGCTGGGCGCGAGGGATGGTGCAGATTTTGCGCATCGAAAACCCGCTCCTCGTCCCGGGCCTCACTCCTGCGCAGCGGCTCTGCTACTTCAACGCGATGTCGCACTTCCTCTACGCGTTGCCGCGCCTCATCTTCCTCACCGCGCCTCTCATCTACCTCATCTTTGGAGCAACGAATATTCCCGGTCTCTGGGTGGCCATCGTGGCGTATGCCGCTCCGCACCTTGTGCTCTCCAACCTGACCCACTCACGCATGCAGGGGAAGCACCGGCACTCCTTCTGGAACGAGATCTACGAAACGGTACTCGCACCTTACATTTTGCTGCCCACGCTGTTTGCGCTCATCAACCCCAAGCTGGGCAAATTCAACGTGACGACCAAAGGCGGTGTAGTCAATAAGGATTTCTTCGACGCGCGCATCGCTCGTCCGTTCCTCTTGCTCCTCGCCTTCAACTTCTTCGGTCTGCTCTGTGCAATCCCCAGGTTCTTCCAGTTTCCAACGTTGGATGTGCCGCCGTGGTTGTCATTTGCGAACTGGCCAGCGCAAATCTACGACGGCAGCCACGCAGGCACCATCTGGGTCAACGTGCTGTGGACGCTCTTCAACCTTGCCATCCTCGGCGTCGCAACCGCTGTCGCCTGGGAGAGCCAGCAGCGCCGCAACGCGGTCCGCATAGCGTTGGCGGTGCCTTCCGATGTCATCCTCGCCGACGGCTCGATGATTCAGGGCATCACCGCTGATCTTTCCAATGGCGGCGTGCGCACACAAATGGATTGCGCAGTCAAGGCCGTGGTCGGCGACCAAATCCAGTTTGTCTTTCCTGTACTCGACGGCACCGCCACGCTGCCTGCAACGGTCATTGGCGTCGATGGCAGCCATCTTCGTGCCCGCTTCAACGCGCTGAGCCTGCAGGAAGACGAGGCGCTCACCATGCTCCTCTACTCGCGTGCCGACGCATGGCTTGGCCTGGGCGAAACGCGCGAGCCGGACCAACCGATTCGCAGCCTCGGCCGCATCCTGCGCCTGTCGCTGCGCGGTCTCTCGCAGATCGTTAGCGGCAGCAGAAAGAACCACACAAAGAGCACGCTGGCAACCAGTGTCGCGCCCATTGTTTTGCTGGCCGTGCTTTCAGGCATCTCAGCGCAAAACGGACGGGCAGCACAGGCCGACCACCCCAAACTACCTCCCGCTCCTGCAGCGCCGGCAACCTTCGATAACGTCTTTACGCTGACCGACGCAGGCATGCCTGGCCCCATCACCCTGCATGGCGTCGATGCTTCCCATTCCCTCTACTTCTCGGTAGCTCGGAACCAAATCGTAAAGGCAGCTTCGATGAAGCTCCACTACCATCTATCCCCGGGGCTGTTACCCGGAGTTAGCCAGCTCAATGTCAACCTCAATGGTTCGCTGGTAGCGTCACTCGCCGTCGACGCCAGCTCCAGCAACCAGTCCGGCCCGCTAGAGGCCACGGTGAATCTGCCCGCCGAGCTTCTGTTTCCTAACAACCAGCTCACCTTCGAGTTCATCGGCCACTACGCCTTGCACTGCGAAGACCCTTCCAACTCCACGCTGTGGGCCCGGGTAGATTCGAACTCAACCATCGAACTCGCGGGCTCGCTTCTGCCCATCGCCAACGATCTCAGCCTGCTCCCGCTTCCGTTCTACGACTCCGGCGTCAATCCTCATCCTGTTGTGCCCATTGTCTTCCTCGCAGAGCCGTCGCCGAAAGCCATGCAGGCAGCAGGGATCGTCGCGTCTTGGTTCGGCATTTTGAATAGCTTCCGCCCGGTACGTTTTCCCGTCACTATCGGCACAATCCCCGCGGGCAACGCCATCGTCATCGCCGAGAGTCCCTCGGAGATTCCAGCGTCACTCAACCTCACCGCCATCTCCGGCCCCACTGTGGCCATGGTCGCCAATCCGTCCGACCCAACCTCGACCGTCCTCGTTCTGACCGGCGACAACCCGGACGCGCTGCTGACGGCGGCGGCGGCGCTCGCGCTCCACGGAGACACCTGGCAGGGTGCGCGGATGTCCATTCAAAGTCTCACGCCGCCACCGCCGCGCAAGCCGGACGACGCACCGCGCTGGCTCAGTACAGACAAAGACAGCATGTCGAACCTCGGACAAGTCGCGCCCACCGGCGACCTGCAGGGCGATGGCTCGGTACCCATGGCCGTCTACTTCCGCATTCCTCCAGACCTCGACTACGGCGAGACTCAGAACATCCCCTTTCATCTCAGTTATCGCTACGACGGCATACCTCTGGGGGCTGGCAGCACCTTGCAGATATTCATGAACGGTGCCTTCATCAGCTCGACGCCGCTGCCGCATCAGGACAGTGCTTCGGCCGTGCTCGAAACAGTGGTCCCGATTCCGGTCTACGACCTGCGACCCTTCTCGAACACGTTGACCCTGAATTTCGCCTTTCAATCGGCCTCGAATGGAAGCTGCGCCGCTGCGCCGCCGGCGAACCTGCAAGGCGCCATCCTCAAAGATTCCTACCTCGACATCGCCGGCATCCCGCACTGGACATCACTTCCCAACCTCGAGCTGTTTGCCAATGCCGGCTACCCCTTCACGCGTAAGGCCGGCCTCGCCGACACTGTCGTAGTCCTTCCTGGCCAACCCTCCGCCCCCGAACTCGAGATGTTCCTCGCCATGATGGGTCACTTCGCCGCGCAGACGGGATATCCGGCCCTAAACGTCACAGTGACCAACGCCGTCGGCATGACCCCCGGCGGAACCAAAGACTACCTGTTGATGGGCACCGTCGACGACCAGCCCGCACTTAGAATGCTGGACCATTCACTCCCTGTCGGCGTTGACGCCACCGGTTTGCACGTCCGCGACCTTCATGGCCTCCTCGACCGCGTTGCCTGGTGGCGCCACAACTCGGACCAGGCCTCTGCTGGACAGCTCGACACCAACGGTGGCCTTCCCGACGCACTCATCGAAGCGATCCAGTGGCCGGGCGGCTCCAACCGCACAGCCGTAGTGGTGCTTGTGCGCGACGACGCCGCCATCCCGAACTTCCTTTCCGCGTTTCTCGATAGATCGCAGTCGTCCGATGTTGCGCAGTCAGTCAGCGTGATGCACGGCTCCCAATTCTCCTCATACCGGATGGGAAACGAAACGTACCACGTGGGCGACGTCTCGCTATTCGCGCGTGTGGCGATGGTCTTCCAGGAATTTCCATGGCTGATCACAATTGTGTTGGTCATCCTGTGTTTCCTTATGGCAGTCTTGCTCCAGGCAAAGCTTCGCCGCCAGGCACGTCTGCGGCTGCATAGCGACGAGTAACCCAAACCAAGCCAAGCCAAGAGCCCGCATTCCAGAACCCAAACATTGGTAGCTGGCTAGACGTCGCCGCCGTTGCGCCGTCATCGCTTCGCCCGTCCAAAATCTCCGCCCGAATCGGCTGAATTCCGTGTCAAGCGCAGGTGAGCCCTTATTATTTTTCAATCGCCCCCAGATATCCTCAAGTTGTTGCGTCCGGGTGGGCGAAACCGCGATACAGGGGCAGGGAAAAGCGGTAGTCTTCTGCTATAGCTGCAGTATCAAACTTGATTCCTTGTTGGTGTTGGCCAGCGCGCAGATAACAATGATGAGCAAAGCATCTGTAACCCGGCTCTGGGCTCCTGCGATTTTGCTTTGTGGTGTCGTGCTGGCAACCTCCCCGGCCCGACTCGCAGCTCAGGCTCCACAATCTGCGGCGAGGGTTTCGCCATCGATCACCCAGTCGCTGCTGGACAAGGCGCACGCGCTCGAGCTGCGCGGCCGGTTGGACCTCGCCGAGCAAACCTGGCAGCAAGTGCTCCTGTCCGACCCCAGGAACACTGAGGCGCTTGCCGGCCTTGCCCGCGCCGCCAAGCTCAACCACAGCCCGGCACTCGCAAACAGCTACCTCGATCGTCTGCGCGCAGTCAATCCGAACGACCCCGGCATCGCCCTCGTTGAGAGCATCACTCCCGGCGGCAAGCAGGACCAGCAGTCGCAGCTCCAGCAGGCCGCCAAGCTCGCCGAGGCAGGGAAGTACGCCGCCGCAATGGTCCTCTATCGTCGGGCGTTTGGGACTGCTCCCCCCCCTGGCGACTGGGCGCTGGCCTACTACGAGACCGAAGCGGCCACCGAAGATGGCCGCCCCCATGCTGTAGCCGGCCTGCGTGGGCTGCTCGACAAAGACCCCGCCAACGTCGAATACCGCGTTGCTCTGGGGCGCGTTCTGACCTACGACCCCGCAACGCGGGAGGAAGGCCGCGAATACCTCGCGAGCTTCCCCAACGACGCCAAAGCAGCCGAGGCGTTCCGCCAGTCGCTCCTCTGGGACGTGTCGAATCCGGTAGTAGTCCCACAAATCCGCGCCTACCTGGCAGCCCATCCCGACCCTCAGCTAGCCGCCGCGCTACAGTCGGGGCAGGCGCCCGCGAGCACCCCCGCGCCTCCGGCGCAGGCCCCGATCCACACTGCACCGCCAACCCCACAGGCCAAGGTTCTGGCGCCCACCGCCCCCGCTGCCCCCACAATTGCCGCCGCCAAAACTCCGCCACCAAGTGCTCAAGCCCGTACCCCAACATCCAGCGCTGGCGTCGACAACCCGTCGAACCGCCTCAAGGCAGCGGAGTTGGCCGCCTACCAGGCGCTGAACGCAAATCATATCGACGACGCCGAGTCGCGCTTTAAGGCAATCCTCGCCACCGACCCCAAAGATCCGGCGGCGCTTGCCGGCATTGGGTACGTCCGCATGCAGCAGGGAAACTTCGCCGGTGCAATCGGCTTCCTCGAACAAGCGAAGGAATCCAACCAGAACGACAAGGGGGTGGCCTCAGCGCTCGACACTGCCCGCTTCTGGTTCGTCATGGGCGAAGGCCAGCGCGCCCTCAGCGACAACGACCTCACCACCGCCGAGAAGCGCTACCGCGCCGCGATCGATCTCCGCCCCAACAGCGCGGAGGCACTCGAAGGGCTTGGCGGCACGCTCACCAAGGCCCAGCAGCCCGCCGCCGCGGTACCGCTCTTCCAACGTGCGGTGGCGGCCGATCCAACATCCGCCATCGGCTGGCGCGGCCTCTTTATCGCGCAGGCCCAATCCGGAAACGCCCCGCTCGCCCTCGCGACCGAAAAGCAAATCCCGGCAGGGGTCCACACCCAGCTCATCAGCGATCCCCTCTTCCTGATGTCGCTAGCCTCCGCATATTCCGCTGTCGGCCAGACCGCCGACGCGCAAAGTGCACTGGAGAGCGCGCTCAAATTGCCCACCGCCGCGGCTGCAAAGAGCGTAAGGACTGACGCCCAGCTCCAGCTAGCCGCTCTTCTGACCGCCGCAAACCACCTCGTCCAGGCCGAAAGCTTCTACGCCCAGGCAGTCGGAGACAACCACGAAAACGTCTCAGCATGGCAGGGTCTGGTGCGCGTGCAACACGCCCAGGGCCACGATCACGACGCGCTGAAGTCGGTCGAAAGCATGCCTCCCGCCACCTACGCAACCGCCATGCGCGACCCCAGCTTCGCAGCCGCTGTAGTTTCTATTTACGAGGCCGAAAACAAGCTCGATGAGGCGCAGCAGATGTTACAGAAGGCGGTGGCTCAGCAGAGCGATGCAGGCCAGAAACCCTCCCTCGCGCTGCAGATGCAACTTGCGGATCTCTACGTGCAGCGCGGCAGCCCGCAGCTTGCCTGCCCAGGCTATCAACAAATCGTCCGCGACAATCCCGACCGCGCCGACGCTTGGGCCGGTCTGATTTCAACTCTCCACGCCACCGGACACGACCAGGAAGCGGCCGACCAGATCAAGACCATTCCGCCTCCCGTCCGCGCCCAGCTTGAGTCGAATGCCGCCTACCTGCAAACCACGGCGTCGGTCTATCAGGCTCTCGGCCGTTCCCGCGAAGCCGCACCCTATCTCAATCGCGTCGAGCAGGACTACGCCGCGCAAAGCAAGGCTCCGCCCGCCGACGTCGAGATTCAAAATGCGTGGGCGCTCTACAACGGTGTGGAAGACGAGGACCTTTATCGTCAGTTGATGGACCTCGGTACCCGGACCGACCTTACCCCGGACCAGCGCAAGACCGTGCAAACCATCTGGACCAACTGGGCGGTGCGCCGCGCAAATCAGGCAGGCGCTGTCGGCAACACCCGCCGGGCGCTGGCTATCCTCAACGCCGCCGCGCATGCGTTTCCAGATAATCCCGCCACCGTCAAGGCGCTTGCCACCGGGTACACTCAGGCGGGCGACCCGCATCAAGCGGTGCTCATCTACAAGACGCAGAACCTATCGAAGGCAAGCGCGGCCGACTACCAATCCGCAATCGGCGCAGCCCTCGCCGCCGGCGACAACAAAGATGCCGAAATCTGGCTCCGCTACGCCCTCGCCGTCTATCCCTCCGACCCGCAAATCCTCATGCTCGGCGCCAGGTTCGAACAGATCCGCGGAGACACCGCCCGCGCCATCAAGTACTACCGCGCCTCGCTCAAAGCGATGCCGCCGCCAGCCCTCGACTCCAAGCTGTCCGCCGAGCTCAGCCTTCCCGGGCCATCTGCTCCGCAAAGCCTACCCAGCCCGAACCGGCCACAGGATCTCTCCATCCTGCTTGCTCCCGGCACCAGCGACCTGCCTTCGCCCGCGCCTGCCGGCCCGAGTCAACCGTATCCATCAACCAACATCAATCCGTTGTCCCCATACGATGACAAGTCCAGCGTAGTGCCGCCGTACATGACCAATCCCGGCAGCAAATCACCAGAAAATGCGGCGCAGTCCCTGCCCACGCCAGCAGCCACCAATCCTCCCAGTCAGCCGGAAGTAACGGTCGCGGTACAGAGTGCAACCAGCCAAGCCCTCGGCCAGCCCCAGGCCACTGCAAACGCTTCAACTCCGCAGACCTATCAGGCGCAGCAGGTAGCGCGCCTCACGCAACAGGCAGCATCGCAGCCTCCGCCTTCACAGGCCGCCGCGTCCAGCGAGGATGTCTACGGTCCGTATGTCGCCTACATCCCGCCCCCCCCGGCGTCGACGTCCCCCACACGCACCGACCGCGGAGTCACCGGCCAGTTCGTCCTGCCCGTCCAACTCGGCGACAAGACACCCCCGCCCGTACAGCAGCAAACTGACATGACGGACGTCCTTCCCACCCAGCGGTACGCTCCCAGCGCCCGCGCAAACGAGGCCACTCGCGCAGAACCCGAAGTTGCCGCCGCCCGCGCCGCTCGCATCCGCCAACTTCAAGCAGACGCCGCCGCCCGAACTGGTCAGAGCCACCCGCCCTCCGAAGGCACCATCACAGCCACCGCCCTGAACGCAGATTACTCGACCACGCAACTGGCGCAGAACCAAGGCGCCTCCCAAGTGCCACAGCCGACCGGCGCGCCCACGGGTCAGTTCAACAACATCCCCAACACCGGCGCGCAGCAGTACCCGCAGCCTCGCACCCCACCTGCGCCCAGCCGGTCCGCGACCACTCCTCGCAGCCGCCCAGTCTCCGAACCGC
>Ga0302192_10001993_pt1 | contig 12832 bp, 21 predicted proteins | sample II_Bog_E3_2_FD_200230 | JGI IMG/M metagenome (GOLD analysis project Ga0302192, IMG submission 200230) | Peat permafrost microbial communities from Stordalen Mire near Abisko, Sweden - II_Bog_E3_2 | ecosystem: Environmental > Terrestrial > Soil > Wetlands > Peat | place: Sweden: Abisko...
CGGATCGTTTTATCCTGCCCTTATTATATATCAAATCAAATCAAACACTTACCTAAATTTTATTTTATTTTCTATTTTATTTGTCTGCGCCTAAAACTCTGCGCTTTATATTTTCTCTTGTTTTAAACTACACACTCCAAAGGCGTTGTTGAGTATTCAGAAGTGCTTAGGGTCGGACAACTGCACGTCAATGGCCAACTATGGGCAGTGTGGACATAAAATGCGCATCAAACCACTATCAATAGTACTTAAAAGGTAACTTTTCTCCCATTGCGTAGAATTAGAGATACATATATTGCCTTATTCTGCATGGACATACCAGAACGGGGACAAAGCCAACATCGGCGGATCAAATCGCGGCCAATTGCGCCAACTTTGCGCCTACTTTGGACTCGGAAAATAGACATGAGGACAAAGTTAGTCGAAAGGGCTTTTATCCTTCCATCGGTCCCGGTGTTGAGGCGTGTACGAATAGGATAACGGCGGGTTAAATAGGGTAACGGATGACTAAAAGATTATGGGTGGAGGTGTATCGGGGTAATTAAATCGGCGGAGGTGAGCGGGACGGGCGGAGGTGTTTACGGGTTAACGTTGACCGTTACACGGTCCCGCACGGGTTACCCCTGCTACCGTCAAGAGTTGTTGTATGGTGACCGCTCTTTGTGTCCTATCGCGCCGATGTAACCGGGGGACGGTCCCCGCCTTGACGGGTTATTAGAGTGTTAGTGTCCATTTAATCCTATTCGCCTATTTAGCATCTATATGCGCGTTTACCATTGACTAACTGCGCAAAGTGTCGATAATCAATGCAGGGGGAATTCCCCTAGAAAGAGGTTTTCAGATGACAGTAACCCCGAAACAATTGGCGGAATTGCTTGCCGCTATGATTCCAGAACGTTTACCGCTCTTGATTACAGGGGCACCGGGTATCGGCAAGTCAGACATAGTGTCCCAAGCCGCTCAAGCCGCTCAAGCTGACTTGCTTATCTCTCACCCGGCAGTATCAGACCCAACTGATTTTAAGGGTCTCCCATGGTTTGAAAAGGGCGATAAGTCCGCATCCTTCAAGCCTTTTGGGGAATTCAATACCGCATTAAACGCGGTCAATTCTACCCTTTGGTTATTCGATGACCTTGGGCAAGCTTCCCCGGCAGTGCAAGCCGCATGTATGCAATTATTCCTAGCGCGTAGGATAAACGGCCATATCTTGCCGGATTGCATTACCTTTGTTGCGGCGACTAATCGACGTGTTGACCGTGCGGGGGTATCAGGTATCCTAGAGCCGGTTAAATCCCGGTTCGCTGCTATTGTGGAACTCGAAGCCAATTTAGATGACTGGTGCCAATGGGCCTATTCGCACAACGTCCCCCCAACACTGATAGCATTCCTACGCTATAAACCGGATTTGCTATGCAAGTTTGAGGCAACCGCTGATTTAACTAATAGTCCTGTCCCGCGTACGTGGTCGCACGTTGCCAAACTTGAAGCCCTCAAACTGTCCCCCGTGCTGGAGTCCGCCGCATTTAGCGGAGCGGTTGGGGACGGTCCCGCGCTTGAGTATCTTGCGTTTAGGTCAATGGCCAATTCCCTTGTCAACCTTGACGCGATTCTCTTGAATCCCGATACGGCGAAAATTCCGAGCAAACCAGATCAACTTTATGCAACGTGCATAGGGTTAGCGCACCGCGCAAATAATACAAACTTCAACCGTATCGCAACCTATTGCACTAGGCTTGCCGTTGAATCGAATCACGGGGAATTCGCTGTACTCCTAGTGCGGGACGCGATTAGACGTGACGAAACAATCCAATACACGGATTCATTCGTTAGGCTTCAATCGGGACCGATAGGCCAACTGATAAGCGGACGGGAGTAATCCCCGCTTGAGTCCTTCCCCGCAACCGCAACCGCTGTATAAACGATTTTTAGGAGAATACGACAATGACCGCAACTGAACTCCACACACGCGCTATGTTGGTTTCCCTCAGAATCTCCGCATGGTCCGCTCGCAAATACGACCGCAAAGTGTCTCAAGAGACCGCAACCGCTCACAACACCACCATTGACGCGGGACGTTATAACAAATGCCTGTTACCGGGGGACGCTGCAAGTTTCAAGGCTCTAACCTCTTTCGTCTCCAATCTCCGCGTTATCAATTACGCTCAGACCTTGCCATGGTCGGATGACGGATGGAGAATGTTACCCGTCAAGAATTACACCGCGTACACTGACCTTATCCGCACGTCACAGCATGAATTCAATCGGCTTTTGGAAGAATTCGCCGTTGATTATCCATCCTTGCGCGAATCCGCACGTCTGACCTTGAATGGAATGTACAGCGATACTGATTATCCGAGCGATATACGGGGACGCTATGATTTTAGCGTCGAATACTCCCCAGTACCATGCGGGACAGACTTTCGGGTTTCCCTTGCCGCAACTGAGATAGAGGCCATTGCCGCAAGGACAGAGCAACGGGTTACGGATGCATTTAACGCGGCAATGACTGGTAAGGATGGAGCGGTTGACAGACTGCGCAAAGTCGTATCGTCAATCATTGAAAAGTGTTCCTCCCCGGATGCGATTTTCCGCGATTCACTAATAGGGAATGCGCGGGAACTGTGCAATGTCCTAACCCGGTTGAATGTGACGGATGACCCGATTTTAGAGACCCTCCGCCAGCAAACGGAAACCCTGTCAATGGTTGAACCGGAAACCCTCCGCCGCAATGATGACGTAAGGGCAGAGACCGCTAAGCAAGCGCAAAGTATCCTTGACGCTATGACGGCCACTTACGGCACCCTGTAACCCCTGCTAACGGTCCCCCGGTACACGGGGGACACTTGAAAGGTAATCCAATGAGTGCATCTAGCAAGATGACGGCGGGGAGAACTTCTCTAGTCCTTGAAAATCCTTTCTTCGGGACACTTGCCTTATCCCTTACCATGCGGGAAGATACGACTTGTGAAACGGCATGGGTTAACGGGCGGGAACTAGGCTACAATCCTACCTTTGTTGAATCCTTGAATCACAGCACAGTGACCGCTCTTATAGCTCACGAGGTCTACCACTGTGCAATGGGTCACCCATGGAGACGTGACGGGCGGGACCCGAAAGGTTGGAACGTCGCGGCGGATAAAAGTATCAACGGAGAATTGCGGGACAGCGGGTTTACACTCCCCGCCGATGTATTGTTTCCGTCCTCATCCGAGCAAGGAAAGTCAGCGGAATGGATCTATGCAAGAATTCAACAGAATGATAACGGTCAAGGCGGACAGGGACAGGGACCGCAAGGACAGGGTAACCCCGCACCGGGACAGGGGAACCATTTAGGCGAAGTAAGAGACGCGCCAACGTCACCGGATGCGGACGGAGAACCCGCACCAACTGAGCAAGATTGGAAACAGAAAACCGCGTCCGCTCTTCAGCAAGCTAAGATGTGCGGGAAAATGCCTGCCGGTTTAGCGCGTCAAGTTGGGACCGCGTTACGTGCAAGGATTGACGTTAGATCCTTGCTATTGCGGTTTTTCTCCGAGCGGTCAACGGGCGATTATAGCTGGACCCGTCCAAACCCGCGTTACATCTCGCAAGGACTGTACCTCCCCGCCCTAGAATCTAAAGCACTAGGGGAGATTGCAATATTCATTGATACTTCGGGGTCTGTCGATCAGACTTCGCTTGCTTATGCTTGCGGTATTGTCCAAAGTGTTCTAGACGAATGTGACCCAAACGGGGTTAACCTTTACTTTGCCGATACGAAAGTCTGTCACGTTGAACGGTTGGAGAAAGGTGACCCGTTAACATGGACTCCAAAGGGCGGGGGGGGGACCGATTTTAGGCCAGTATTTGATGCGATTGATTCTGAGGGTACAGCGGTTTGTGCAGTCTGTATCAGTGACCTTGACGGGGTTTTCCCGCCTGTCCCGCCCTCTATTCCCTGCATATGGCTTTCAACTGAGGACGGAGTTAACGCGCCGTTTGGGGAAACTATCTACATCGATAGATGACCGTAACCGGGGGACCGTGTACAGCGGTCCCCTGTCATTCTACAGGGGGAAGTAATGCGCAACCGTATACCGTTCTTTGGGTCAACCGGGGAGAACTATCTAACACGGGATAACGTGTTAATGGTAAGTAGTATAGATGACGGTCCCCGCCGCAAACTAAAACGGAATGCGATACGCTCGCAAGAATGCAAGGCTCACAAGCATAGGGCTTGCTCTAGTTCCCCGTGCAACTGTCCTTGTCATAAGGCGCAACCGGGCGGAGTTTACAAGTAAGCAAGGCGGACGCATGGCCGCAACCGTGCAAGCATGGAAACCATAACGCGGGACAGGAAAGGTAAGGGGACGGGATGAGTGAGATTGACCCGGTATCATGGCAACCTGTAGCAAGCTGGAAAGTAGACGCTTTCCTTTTAGCAATGGCCGTTTTTGACGTGGCCTTGATTGTTTGGGCATTCTGGTTTTTCTACTCGAAAGGATGGATCTAAAATGCAAGGAAAATGTTCTCTTTGCGGGTCACCTCTAGATCCTATCGGAGTGTGTCCTAATGCGGGACCGCAAGACCTGTTATGCAATTCTGAGGTGATAGGGATATCACTCGAAACCATGGCGCACCCGGCAAGCTGTAACTGTACCGTGTGCATAACGGTTGCAAGGATGGAATTCCAACTAATCGACGCATAGGAAAGGAAACCATGAATAACCCCGGCGAAGTGGCAAGGAATCTTGCACGCATGGCAGAGAACGAAATGATTAAAGCGCAAGTGGCCTTGATGGATCTAAGGCCATGGGATGCAGCGCACTTTTCACGTATGGCCACCCGGTACTACTCGACAGCGGTAACAATGCTTGCAGAGATGAACGTCAAACTGGAAGCATAAGGAAAGTATCCTTGAGCGATTATGCAAGCATGGCGCAAGCAACGCGGTATAACGAATTGAGAGGAGATCGGAAGCCATGAAACTGGTATGCAATGCAACAACACCGCAAGAATTGCAAGGCGAGATTGTTAGCCTCTTGATGCATCGGGCAGCGCAGCAACGGGCCATTGCGCGAACTCTAGGCTCCAAGAGACTAGCAGTCCAAAGGGAATATGCAGCAGAGACGTTAGTGAATATCGCGGGGGAAATTCAAAACATGGAGATCGTCAACCAGTGGCCTAGCGGACTCACTGAAGTTATCGGGGGAACCAATGAAGCATAATGCGCAAGTACGGGCATACGTCCCGCGACAGCACTACACCCCCGCCGAACTCGACAGCGCAGCCCTTGCCGACTGGATCAACGATGCAGAGTGTTCCGAGCGGCAAGCCGAGCAAGGGCCATTCTATCCTGAACGCGGTATCACAAAGGAATCTTGCCTGTCCTATGCCGCTGAGTGCCGCGCTAAGGCTGAGAAGTACAAGGACGGCGGAGCACATAAGGCAATGCTCACCAACGGATAACACAACACAAGGAATCTACAGGAGATCAAAAATGCTGATGACTGAAACAAACACGAAAGCGATGTCTGAGAGAATCATCCGCGCAGCTAAGTTCGTCCTGGGACCGGGATGCTACAAGACAGACTTTGAGCACGGCCAATGGTGGGTTACACGTCCTGGCGATTACAAGCAATGGTCTGTAGTGGACTGTCAGACACCGGGCGGAGTCGATTATCTTGACTTTGAGCTAGTGTCTCAAGGTGACGAATAACCCATTGATAGGCGACTAAACCGATTTAAGGGAGATTGAAAATGCTTGAACTGGGGAATCCACCTTACCAGCAAACGGGCGATATGAGAACGCATTGCGCTCTGATCGATGCCGTAACAGCCGCTATTCCTTGCCTTACAGACTGGGCAAAGACGACCGGGCACGGGGAAGTCCATAACCGAGACGTTGACGCATTGCGCCTATGCGTGATGGCCGTTGACGTTCTACGCGAGGAGTACAGCCGAACGATTCAACCGTCTAGCGCACCGGGCGAATGGCCCGCTGAGATACTGAAACTCATTCGCCCGTACAAGTACACTCCAACCCATTGATAGCGGTATAACGAATTGAGAGGAGATGTAAGAAAATGGCAATAGTAAAAACATTTGAATTGCGAGTAAACGGCATTGTGTGGGCTACAGGCTCCGTTAAGACACTAGCAGAGTTTGCCTACTACGAACTCCACCGCAAGGACCGATCCATACCTGATGACACCCTGGATGCTCTTGAGAGATCACTACGTAAAACAAAGACAGCGCAACACGGGGAACTTATTTTCTCTATCGTCCCAATCGAAGAAGAGTACGAAGCGGATGAAGAAGAGTAGCCGTCAAACATTTTCCACACCTTGTTACGATTTTACTTGACAAGGAAACCGGGAAAGCGCAGAGTAACAGAGAGAGGTAAGCAATGATCGAACTACAGGGGAAGCATTATTCACGGAATCTCGCAGAGTCCAAGCGGCTCGTAAAAGAGGGTGGAGAGGCTTTTCTAGCTTCCCATACTCACGCTGGATTCTACCGGCTCCACACGAATGGAGTCCTATTCCTTGATCGTAACCGGGAACCTTTCGCCTATGCCGTGATTGATTTCCAGACCGGCACATGCTTTTTCGTGACCGCGTACAGGACAGAGCAGGGAACACGGTATATGTTCTCTACCTGTGAGCATACGGAAAAGGAACTCGGAATCCAAGGGATGAAATGCTCCGAGATCCACGCCATAGCCAAAGAGGTTATCAGGCAGAGCGGTATACCGATGTACAGCAGATTCTATCGCACGGATGAGGTGGCGGCATGAACTGGGAAGTCCATCAAGAGACAGAGACTCTTTGCGAGTACCACGAGTCCGAAGCTGGCCGCGTAGAGCATCGCGGCGCTGAAGGATGGGACGCTTGGATTTACATTCCTGACGGTCTCCGCAAGGGCCATGCAACCAAACACAAGATCGGCGAGTGCTATCCTTCCGCTTCATCGGCAAAGGCTGCTGTCATTCGCCAGTACCGCAAATATGCTCCACTGGGGGCCGCATGAGCCTACAGGACGCCATTACACGCAACCGGGCACGGCAAGCCGCCAAGGTAATCTCCGAGCGACAGGACACGGATATGGGGATGAGAGCGTTCACTATCAACGTAATTACGAATCCTTTGCGTTATATGGTCGAGCTAGGATTAGAACCTACAGCGCACCACGAAACACGAACCATCTACGGTACATCTTTAGCGGACGCTAAGAAACGGGCAGGGATCGAATGACGGCAGAATACGAACTCGCATTAACCGCTGTACGTGAGGCTACACGGAAGTTTGAAGCCGTTCGTACAGCCTACCGTAACGGGTCCATCGGCGATGCTGAATTCTTAGCAGCCAAAGCCGTCTACGATGAGGCCGACAAAGCGTATGAACTGGCATTCGCCAAAGCGCAGAAGAAAGGAAAATAACAGATGACAAACCTTGCAATTCACGAGATGACACCCGACAGTAAACCATCTTTTCCGGAACCTTCACCAACCATAGAGGTGTTTCCGGGGGTCCATGCAACCTTGCTTGCCGACTTTGACCGCTACTGCAACGGATCTATTCCTTTCGGCGGCTCTTGGATGGAAGCAAAGAGCAACGGCAAACAGATTGGAGAGATCGGCGCTGATGGCGCAGGACGCTGGATCTTCAAGGTAGAACGTGCGACCTATCTCGTTGATATGAATGAAGCGTTTGAGGCCGTTCAGAACGCTCATATCGCATCGCTGTAAACACGTTTAACGAGTCCTTATCCCGCTCATGGGATGGTACGTGAGCAAGGAAAGTGAAATGAACGATACGAGAATTGTGAACGCGATACAGGCACGTATTAGCGGCGTATGGGATGATCCAGACCTTCTATCTGTTGGACCACTCCAAACGGACGAAGCGAAGGATATTGTGCAGATTTTATCCATGCGCGATAGGACACCCGGCAACACAACCGTAGAGGAGTTTACGGAATTCATGGAGGCCGACTCCCTGCAAGGATGCCGTGAGAGTGACCGGATAGCAGAGGGACTAGACGAGATGGGAAAGCCAGCAGAGGATAAAGGCATATGCGAAATGTGCGGAGTAAAGCATAATTACGTTTACCCAGATGCGGGTTATCCAAAGCCAACCTTTACCAGACATTTTCTGAAGGAACCTCCTACATTTGCAGACATTGAAGCTCACGGAGCGGCCATACGCAAGCATGGGCATACGAACCAAACCGAGACCATCGACATTACCCCGGCAGGACTCCAAACACCGGAAGGCCGCGAACGAGTCAACCGGGCAATGGCTCACCTTGACGACTGTAACCGTGTTGTAGCTGACCTTGCAACCGAGATGATCGACACACACGCAAGGAATGAGCAGTATCCTAGCGCGAAACTCGACATTCTGAAAGCGGCTATTGAGTCCCGGCGCAGTTCTCAGAACGTTTTGCTCTATGTTGTATCAGGACGGTAACCCATGGCAAACACGATGCAAGCTGTAGTAAAAGCTAAGGCTAAGGCGACGGCGGTAAAAGTAGTCAGGGGCCAATGGTTTGACGCCATGTTCTACCAACGCGATATGGCCATGGACTTCTGGGGATGGTGCATGGCGCAGCATAACGTGGACGTGATGGATTGCGGCTGGAACCGTCCTTATGGATCAACAAAGGAGAGGTTATACCGCATAAGTTTTAAGGTAAAAGAAGACCCTAAAACAGCGTAATGATACTTCACTAAAACTGCGCTCAAACTGCGCTTGTTTTTATTCCAAAGCGCAGGATTTAATTTTGAAAGCGCAAGGAAACGAGGAAAGAATCGTGAAAGTTATCATCATTCGAGACTTCAATAGTCCATGGCGCGGCGGCAATCTCAATATTCGCCAATTGCTCAATCCAATCTTCTACAGCAGGGACGTGAAGCATCCCGACATGAAACGCCAACGCTGTACCATTCAGAGAGATATGTACCTGTATGGCTCTCGACTCTTCAAACAACGGTTACGGTCCTGTCTCGATGATGGTCAGAAATAATTATCACTGATTCGCATTTTTCTCTTGACAAACATTCACACGAAAGCGCAGAGTAACAGAGTAGTCAAATTCTCCATCCAGAGAAAGGGAGCTATCACAATGGCAACAGCCGTAGCAATCAGCGAATCTCCAAAGATGGCCACTACGCTAAAGCAGGTAGGGCAACGGCGCGATTATCAGATGATCGACCCGCGCTTGATCGAAGTTGAACCATCGTTCAACCCGAGAAATTACGATCTTCCCGAAAACCGCGCTCACCTTGACGAACTCAAGATTAGCATCGGCGAGATTGGGCTTATCCAGCCGTTGATTGTCCGACTCAACAAGGAAACAGGCCGCGCAATACTTTTGGACGGAGAATGTCGTCTACGGGCCATTCTGGAATTGATTGCAGAGGGTCACCCGGTCCTGTCCGACGCCGATGTACCGTGTTTCCCCGCCCCGGCAGGTTCCAACGATGAGGCCACCCGTCTCCTCACAGCCATTACCGCCAACACTGGAAAACCACTTTCCAAGTGGGAGCTAGGGGCCGCATTCCAGAAACTCTACAATCTTGGATTGTCGCCTGAAAAGATCATGGCTCGTACAGGCTACTCCAAAGCGTTTATTGCTCAGTCTATGGAACTGGCCGATGCTCCTGATGAGGTCAAGAAACTCCTGTCCTCTCAAGCCGTTACTCCGTCCCTTGCCCTTGCCGAACTCAGGGCCAACGGGTCCGCCGCTGTCCAGAACTTGCAAGCACGGGCGCACGCTGCCCATTCCAGCGGTCAGAAGACGGCAAAGCGTGAGAAGTCCAACCCGGCTCCCAAAGCCTCTCCCAAACCCGCTGAGGCTCCTAATGCGAAGCTGGCAAAGACAATCCTAGACTTGTTTTCAGATGTTCCGGTTGAGGATCTGAATGACAAAAAGATGGATCTTGTCTACGTCAACCGTGTCAAACTCCTCAAACTGGCATCCTTCGCCGTCACTGCCGACGAACTCAAGGCACAGATGGACAAAGTGGGCGCTGTCCAAACCATCGAAGCGCAATTCTAGAGGGATGACGTGGAGCATTTGAACGCAATTCGTGCGGCTCTGAGAGGGGCCGCACCCGTGGTAGCAATCCCCATAGAGGGCCATGCACCTATCTGTATCAAGGCTAAACTGTTTAAGAATGCTCTCAAAGGCGTTTTTGTCCAGTCCGTTACCGTCTTGGAAGATAGACGGCTCAAGGTGACCGGAAGGGTCGGAATGGTTCGCACGTCCTGTACGTTTGTTCCCATGGCGCGATATGAGGCTCTAAAAGCTATTCGTGATTGGTCTAGCAAAGAGCGCGATAAGCGGGTTAAGGTTGCCTGTCAAGGTATTCTATCCGCCAAAGAGCAACGGGCCATGAAACTCAAGGCGGCAGAGAAAGCAGGGATCGCCGAACTCGCAGAGGCACAGAAGATAGAGAAAGAGATTCTGGAAGAGGCGCGGGGTAGAATGTTCCCGGTCCTAACGCCCATGGATGATGACATCAGGGCCGAAGTCCTCAAGGGATGGTCTGAATATCGCTCTACACGTCACCTCCGCAAGCGTGGCTCTGTTATCCAGTGGCGCATCAAGACTCTCAAAGAGGAGTACGCCAAGCTCACCGTAACCAAAGGAAAGCGCAAGGACCGTAAAACGTATGTACGGAACTCTGCCAACGTTCTCAAAGTCCTGTCTCTCACCCGGCAGATCGAGGAATTGGAAGCGCAGTTTAAGGTTCTCTATCCGCCCATATGGCGCAAATGGGAGAGCATGGAAAACGGGGGATACTATCTCTATCCACGAATCGAGAAACGTCCTGATTCTCAGGCTTACCGCATTCCGTGGGGATGGCGCGACGATTGCTGCATAGGAGAAGAGAAAGTCGATGAGGACGGTAAAACGTATTTAACCGGACTCAGGAGACTTGCCGCACGGCTCAAGGATGCACGGGCTGATATTCGGGCCTTAACTCCACCAGCAGATGAGCAAGAGGAACTATCAATAGCAGCTTGAAAGGGAAACAATGTTCGCTGATAATCCAGACTTCTACCCGACACCCCGACACATCGCACGCAAGATGCTTGCGAAGATCATCAACAAAGAAGCGAAGTATTATCTTGAGCCTAGCGCGGGTAAGGGAGACATTGCGGACGTTATCAAACTTCCGCTCACGTTCGATGAGTTTTGCGCTGAGAACCCGGAATATAAGACGGCTAGGAGTGATCGCTACAATGGGCCGCGCTGGTCTGACCGTGAGAATTCACGTATACACGTTGACGTGATAGAGAACTATCCTGACTTGATTCGTGTCCTGCACGGCAAGGAATATGATGTAGTCGGTTATGACTGGCTCACTTATCAGGGGGTTAGTTACTACGATGCAATTGTGATGAATCCACCTTTCAGTGAGGGAGCAAAACACTTACTTAGAGCATGGGAGTTTATCCATAACGGGGAGATTGTCTGCCTGTTGAATGAAGAGACTCTGAAGAACCCATGCACCGGGGATCGGCTCAGACTCACACAAATCATAGAGCAATTTGGCAGTGTTGAGTATTTGGGAGACTGTTTCTCCAATGCCGAACACAAGACCTCTGTCAATGTGGCCATGGTCTATCTCAAGAAAGTTGCCGTGGATGACGCCCCGGATCTGTGGGCTAAAGAGGCAACACGAGAGAAGAACTATACCGTAGACTTCGACGGTGACCCTACCATGCTTGCTATCCGCGACAATCTTGGCAACATGGAGCATTGGTTCAATATGGCGAATGAGCACTGGTGCAAAGGAATTGAGCACATCCGCAAAGCTAGGCTCTACATGGACCAGAACAAGGTCAACGACTCACGAGACAGGGTAAGCAGTGATGAGTTTAAGACTATCCTTGGGATCGCCTTAAACAACGTGCAAACGTGCCGCGCTGAGTATCTGAGGCGTCACCGTAGGCTCGCGTGGACCGCTGTATTTCAGCAGATGGAGTTTGGTAAGTGGCTGGACTCAAAGCAGCAGGAACGGTTTATGCGTGATGTTGAGCGCGATAGTACCATTCCGTTCACCGCTGAGAACATAAAAGCGACACTCGAAAACGTGTTTATGTCTCGCAAAAAGCTATTTGATGAGAGTGTGGCAAATGTGTTTGATGAGCTATGCAGCCATGCCGTAGAGAACTGTAGCGGTCCTGTTGCTCCGTCGAGTCTTCACAACAGGCACAGTGAGGGATGGAAGACGAACGACAGCTATAAAGTCAACCAGAGATTGATATTCCCGTATGGCGTCGAGAGGGATTATAACGGCTACCTTCGGCAACGTGGCTATGGATCTGGCAGCAGTGCTGTAGCCTGTCGTGACCTTGACCGCATCCTTTGCGTGTTGGACGGTAAGCCGTTCGATGAGTGCTATACAGTTGGGGCGGCAATCGATAGAGCTAGACCGGGACAGCTTACGGAATCTCAATACTTCGAGATTCGCGGCTACAAGAAAGGCACCTTGCATTTGAAATGGAAGCGTCTCGACCTCTGGGAACTGTTCAACAAGACAGCCGCAGCCGGTAAGAAATGGCTAGGCGAAGACACACAGCAGTACAGGCCCAAGAAGCGCAAGGACGGGCACGAAGCCGAGAACTGGCAGTGCAGAGAGGAACACAGCTTTGTAAACGGCGTCTGTGAACGTTGCAACGAACCGGAAGTAGACGAACTCGAATCCGTTGAATGTGACTACTGCCGCGCCATCTTTGAGCACACCGGGCGCAAGCATTGCCCTATCCATCAAGACGCTGAGGACATGCTACCAATGATTCCTACGTCTCAGGAGTATCAACTAAGCTGCTAACGA
>Ga0302192_10001994_pt1 | contig 12826 bp, 8 predicted proteins | sample II_Bog_E3_2_FD_200230 | JGI IMG/M metagenome (GOLD analysis project Ga0302192, IMG submission 200230) | Peat permafrost microbial communities from Stordalen Mire near Abisko, Sweden - II_Bog_E3_2 | ecosystem: Environmental > Terrestrial > Soil > Wetlands > Peat | place: Sweden: Abisko, Stordalen...
GCGTGCATACGAACGATACGTCCAACACGTTCTTTATTGCCAGTTGTGGTATTTAGAACATATGATCCAGCAGTTAAAGTACCGCTATATACTCGGACGAAGATAAGCTTACCAACAAATGGATCTGTTGCAATTTTAAATGCAAGACCAGCCATAGGTTGGTTGTCTTCTGGAAGACGTTCAATCTCATCCCCGGTCTTAGGGTTAACACCCCAGATACCTTTGCTATCAAGTGGACTTGGAAGATAATCAACAACGAGATCAAGAACCTTCTCAACAATAACACCACGGCCATCTCCACCCGTTACAAGGTAGAATTCACCAGTAAGAACACTCTTACGAAGAGCTGCTTTTAGTTCGTCAACAGTAATTGAATCTTCACCTTGATCAAGATATTTTTCAAAAAGTGCGTCATCAGCTTCAACAGCTGTTTCGACAAGCAGTTTGCGAGCATTTTTAGCCTTTTCGAGCATATCTGCAGGGATTTCACCGACAACTAGTTCATGATCTGTGAAGTCTTTGTAGGTATAGGCTTTCATATCAACAAGGTCAACAACTCCATTGATGTCCTTTTCGAAACCAATAGGAAGGTGGATTGGAAGAGCGCGCTTCGAAAGACGAGCATGCACTGTATCGAGAGACTTATAGAAATCTCCACCGGTCTGGTTAATTTTGTTAATAAAGCAGATACGAGGTGTACCGTATTTATTTGCCTGGCGCCAAACAGTTTCGGTTTGAGCTTCTACACCCATCTTGCCGTCAAAGACAACGACAGCACCGTCGAGGACACGAAGTGAACGTTCAACTTCTACGGTAAAGTCGATGTGGCCCGGGGTATCAATAAGGTTAATCTTATGGTTTCGCCAAAACACTGTAACGGCAGCCGAGGTAATCGTAATACCACGCTCACGCTCTTGCTCCATCCAGTCAGTTGTTGTTGCGCCGTCGTGAACAGCACCAATCTTGTGAGAAAGACCAGTTCGGTATAAAATACCCTCTGTTGTGGTAGTCTTACCTGCGTCGATGTGAGCAATAATACCAATATTACGGAAGTCCTTAATTGGGACAGTTCTTTCAGCCATAAAAATCCATGTTTCCTTTTCTTAATTATTTTTTGCCATAAAAAATAGCTCTTACCTGTTATTATATCAAATAATTCAATATATCTCTAGTGCTGTAACCTCTTTTATTCAGGTGAGTCTACACTATTCGGAGGAAAAAAGGATTCTTCCAATCTATTCATTGCCTCTTCATTATGTTGTTTATGGATTTCACTAAAAGCAAATACAGTCGCACCTATGCCAAACCTAAATACGCGACGAAATCTTTCATAACTTACAACATCATCTTCCCATGGAATAATCTTTTCAACAGATGCGTCGCCCATTCTTGCTAAGCCTCTCTCGCTTATATCAATAAGCAGCCCGCTCATTCGATTTAAGTCATCAGGCTCTTCGTCATCTACTTTATCCAGTCCCACATAAACTGCTATGAACTTTAGGGCGCCAACAGGTCTAATAAGACCATTATGTGCGAGATCCGTGATTTGCATTCCTGCATTCATTCCATGCCTAAAAGCTGTCGTCGTTCTGAATAGCTCATCGTCAGCACCGCCACTTTCGTTACGAGATTCTAGTAAAAAACCAATTCTACCTATGTTGTGTTGGAACATGAATGCTTGGTTTTGACTAGCTTGAGCTTGCATTTCTAGTCTGTTGAAAAAAGTCCAAGGGCCACCCTCACTATTAAAGTATTCCGTGCTGATATCTACCGCTGTTTCGTAATCTGATTCGTCGGGAAGTGGTATATATTTTTCGGCCATAAGTACATGGTAGTATAAAAACCTAAATTATCAAAAGCAAGCACTAGTAACATAAAAGGTGCCCGTACAGTAAAATGGATACCATTTTACACTAAACATTCTAAGGAGTAGGATACTCGATGATTACGATGCCCGAGCCACCAAGTCCAGCCGATCCGCCGCCACCACCAGTATTGGGAGTTCCTCCATTTTGAGAAGGTATTTCACCGAAGTTACTACCGCCGCCACCCTGCGCAGAAAGATCCTCTGCTGCTCCCCCACCTGCATACCATGTGGTTGTACCCGAAATAGCTGAGCTAAGGCCGATACCACCTTGGCCTCCAACGCAACCACCGCCAACAACCCCTGGACCACCAGCACCCCCGCCGCCGCCCGGTAATCCTGGACAAGGAAAGTATGGTGTACCTGTCGCACCACCATTATAACCAGCAGTACCCGTAGCTCCTGCACTACCTACATTAGCTGCTCCTCCACCGGATGCACCACTTTTTGGATTTCCCCCATAATGCGCGCCAGCGCCACCCCCAATTGCAACGTTTGATCCGAAAGAGCTGCTCGATCCGTTAGTATCTGCTGCACCCCCGGCGCCTATAGTTACTGTCGTAGAACCACTTACAGTCTGTCCACTTAGAGACAGGAACTGTCCACCACCCCCACCTCCACCTTCGCCAGGACCTCCGGAAGTATCATTTCCTCCGCCTCCACCCCCACCGACTATAAGAATAGACACGTTCGTAAGACTACCGCCTGATACTGTAAATGTTCCACTAGAGGTAAATGTGTTGATAGTATATCCGCCCGAAGTGGTTACAACACCACCAGAAGTACTTACAGAACTAACAGCCGATGCTATTCCATCATTTGTAATATTGTAGGTTAGAGAACCATTCTGTTCTGTAAGACTAAATGTTTGTGGACTAACTGCATTATTATAGGTATAGCCTGTATAAGTACTATTACTACTTGCCTTGAGGCAAATCAAAGGTGGAGCTGGGTAAGCTCCAGTTGAACAATCATTAGATGTCGGGTATGCACTATTTGTAGCTTGGTAGATCTTTAATTAGTTTGCTGAATTCGTGAGATCAGATATTAAAGCTGAGGTCTTAGCTCTTTGGCTAATACCTGAATAAGCCACGATGACAATGGCAGCGATGATCGCAATGACAACAATAACAATGAGGAGTTCAACGAGCGTAAAACCTTTTTGCTGCTTAGTACGATACTTTAATCCACTTTTAAGCTTCATGAGATATTTCAGTTATAGCAGTTTCAATTTAAAACCACAAGCAAAATAAAACCTCACACAATTCGTGTGAGGTTTTATTTTGCAAAAGCTATGAGTTAGCCACGTGCAAAGTGAGCGAAAGCTCGGTTGGCTTCGGCCATCTTGTGTGTATCTTCTTTCTTCTTGAACGCTGCACCGGCTTCGTTGTAAGCATCAATAATCTCAAGTGATAAACGCTGAGAATATGGAATACCCTTACGAGAACGTGCAGATTGAACTAGCCATGTAAAAGCATAGTGCAACTGACGATGACCCGATACAGGAAACGGAATCTGGTAGTTTGCACCACCAACACGACGAGATTTAACTTCAAAGTTAGGTGAAACGTTCTTTAGAGCACGTTCAAATACTTCAAGTGGGTTTTCGCTATCAAGCTTCTTAGCTGCATTTTCAAGTGCTGTATAGACAGCACGTTCAGCAATAAGTTTTTTACCATCTAGCATAGACTTATTAATAAGACGTTGTACAAGCACGCTTTGGTACTTACGGTCTGGTGAAAGTTTACGTTGTAAACTAGCAGTTACTTTACGAGGCATTACTTGTCCTCCTTCTTAGCACCGTACTTAGAACGGCCCTGTTTGCGCTTTGCAACACCCTGAAGGTCTAATGCACCACGAACGATATGGTAACGAACACCTGGAAGATCTGGTACACGGCCCCCGCGAACAAGCACAACCGCGTGCTCCTGTAGGTTGTGACCTTCTCCACCGATGTAAGCCCATACTTCTTGTCCGTTAGTAAGACGCACACGTGCAACCTTACGAAGAGCAGAGTTAGGCTTCTTTGGTGTCTTAGTCGTTACTTTGATACAAACGCCACGTTTAAGTGGACCGTTTTGCTCATAGTAACGAGTTTTAAGTGCGTTGTGAATACGGCCTAACGCAGGAGACTTACTCTTTTTAAGAGCAGTCTTACGTGGCTTTCGCACTAATTGGTTAATTGTTGGCATTAATAAAACTCCGTTTTATCTATAAAATAATGGGTTGTAGAGGTAGGTAGCCTCTGTCATACGCGTCTGAAATCTCAGCATGATTTCATCGCCTTTTCTTCCTAACTTCTACATTGTCTGTACACATTCAAATAACTCTGTAGTTCAGAAAGAGGAAACTCATCTGTTAGTATAACAATAAATGACACTTATGACAAGAGACAGAAAAGGCCCGCAGATCGGGCTTGGCAGAATTTCTTCTGCGGACCTTTCCTGCGAGCTTATGCCCGAGCGTTGTCTTTGATAACCGCGAAGCACAGATCGTGCTCATCGCGCGTGAGCAAGACCGAATTAAGGTCTTTATTCACATCGTACATGCCTTCATGGGCCCCCATGATATACCTCCAGGTAAGTGTTCCGAATGGGATATGTAAATAATAACATAATTTAAGAGTAAAAGCAATACCCCACTCTTTCGAATAGGGTATTTTCTTTAGTGAACTAGTATACAACTAGGCTGTGAGCTCGAGGTCTTCAGCGATCTCACTTGCAAGTTCCTCGTCGATAACTTCGTCCGTAAGATTACGGGCACCGGTACCAACTGGGATCTTACGACCAATGATCACGTTTTCTTTCAAACCATGTAGGCGGTCGATACGGCCACTTACTGCAGCATTTATAAGTACACGAGTTGTGTCTTGGAATGATGCGGCTGAAAGGAAGCTGTCTGACCAGATAGAGACTTTTGTAATTCCAAGAAGTAGCTGTGTGTAACCAACAAGATCTTTACCATCAGCGGCAAGGATTGCGTTAGCTTCAACAACTGCTGCCTTGCTAACGATATCACCCGTTACAAAAGTGCTATCTCCTGGATCTTCAATCTGAACACGACTAAACATCTGTCGAACGATGATCTCAAGGTGCTTGTCAGCAACGTCTTGACCCTGTGCAGCGTAAATACGAAGCACTTCGTTAATGATGTATCGTTGAGTCTGCTCTGTGCCTTTTAGGCGCATGAGGTCATGAAGATTCAATGAACCAATCGTAAGACGATCACCAGCAGTTACATGATCACCGGCAACAACAACAAGTTGTGTACTACCTGGGATTTCATATTTAACTGGGGAACTTGCATTTGCAGCAAGAACTAATGTATCTTCAGCAACTTCTACAACGCCGTCGAAAGGAGCAACAATTGGCTTAGATTCGCTCTCACCTGTTGCAAGAACATCTCCAACCTTAACGTTACTTCCGGACTTAACAGTGACAGTACGACCTTCAAGAGCAATACGCTCAACGTGTCCTGCTTCTGGGGTCACCTGAACAACATACTTCTTACCGTCTTCCCACACGTCGACAAGACCAGTCACTTCAGTAACTGTAGCTTGACCCTTAGGGCTTCGAGCTTCGAAGAGTTCTTCGACACGAGGCAAACCTTGCGTGATGTCTCCACCAGCTACACCACCGGCATGGAAAGTCTTAAGTGTTAGCTGTGTACCAGGTTCACCAACAGATTGTGCTGCGATAACACCAACTGGCTGAGCGGCTGCAACAAGTTTACCTGATGCCATATCTATACCATAACTCTTACGTGGGATACCACGAAGATTCTTAGTAGAAAGAACGCTCTGGATCTTAACACTCTCAATAGTCTCATCAGCTTCAATAGCCGCTGCAACTTCTCGAGTAATAAGCTCATCAGCACCAATTTTACCGTCAATAGCCTCGGCAGTATAACGACCAAAGAGTCGGTTACCAAAGTCGATCATTGTGAGTTCAGATTCGTTTCTAAAGATTGCGAAACCATCATCACTATCAACTTGGTCATCTACAGTAAAGACGTCTTGAGATACATCGACAAGACGACGAGTAAGGTAACCTGAGTCGGCAGTCTTAAGTGCGGTATCGATAAGACCCTTACGAGCACCACGTGTTGCCACGAACTGTTCAAGGGAGCTTAAACCGTCTTTATAGTTACTTCGGATTGGAAGCTCAATCTCCCGGTTAGCTGCGTCCACCATGATTCCCACCATAGCTGAAGCAAGCTTCACGTTTGAAATATCACCACGAGCTCCGGAGTTAACCATCACACTAATACTCGTATCCATGTCTTTGAGCTTTCCTTGAAGGAAGTCAGTCACAGAACGGTCAACTGCACGCCATGATCCAACTGTTAGGCTATATCGCTCTTCTTCTGTAATAAGACCTTGGTCAAATTGATCAGAGATGAGAGCTGTCTTTGCGTCACCTTCAGCAACGAATCCACTAATTTCTTCAAAGTGAAGATAGTCATCTTTACCAGTCGATACTGCAGCGATAGTTGCAAATCGGAAAGCAAGACCCTTCATACGGTCAGCAGTCTGAGCTGTTGTTTCAGCGTCGTAGTCGTTAAAGATGTTCGCAAGAACTTTCTTTAGTTGCTTCTTTGTCTGAACATTATTATCGTAAGGATAATCAGCTGGAAGAATCTCGTTGAAGAATACACGTCCAAGAGTAGTTGCTCGAACTTCACCACGCGTAAAGACACGAATTGGAGTCTGAAGTTGGATTACCTTGTTGTCGTATGCCATCTCTGCTTCGTAAACAGAGCTGTACGCCTTAACGTTCTCGGTTTGAGCACTTGGCTTAACGTATGTTAGGTAATAATTACCAAGAACAACGTCCTGACCAATATTTAAGACTGGAGCGCCATCGGCTGGCTTTAGAAGGTTGTTCGTTGCGCTCATGAGCTCACGTGCTTCACGTTGAGCATCATTAGATAGCGGAAGGTGAACTGCCATCTGGTCACCATCGTAGTCAGCGTTAAATCCGTTTGCTACAAGTGGATGAAGTTGGATAGCCTTACCTTCAACAAGCTTTGGCTGGAAAGCCTGAATTGATAGGCGGTGAAGTGATGGAGCACGGTTCAAAAGAACGTACTTTCCTTCAATCACTGCATCAAGCGCATCCCATACAAGTGCATCTCCTGCCTCAATCAAACGTGTTGCTGAGCGGATGTTGTGAGCATGCTCACCACGAATCAACCAGCTAATAACGAATGGCTTGAAGAGCTCAAGTGCCATTTGCTTAGGAAGACCACATTCACTGATCTTAAGCTTTGGACCAACAACAATAACTGAACGTCCAGAATAGTCAACACGCTTACCAAGAAGGTTCTGGCGAAAACGACCCTGCTTACCCTTTAACATATCGCTAATAGACTTTAGACGACGACGACCACCAGTTGCATTTACAGCACGACCACCACGAGCTGCAGAGTTATCAATTAAAGCATCGACAGCTTCTTGAAGCATACGCATTTCATTACGACGAATCACTTCAGGTGCATTAAGATCAATAAGCTTCTTTAGACGGTTATTACGGTTAATAACTCGACGATAAAGATCGTTTAAGTCACTTGTTGCAAATCGTCCACCGGTAAGTTGTACCATTGGACGAAGATCCGGAGGGATAACGGGAAGTACTGTTAATGTAAGGCTACTTGGTTTGATACCAGCAGCGAACATTCCTTCAAGAACCTTAAGACGCTTTTGTAGCTTCTTTTCACGTTGTCCCTTAGCGCTCTCAACCTCAGTTGAAAGTTGTGCGATAAGTTCTGCAAGGTTAACTTCATCAAGAAGAGCCTTTAGTGCAGTTCCACCCATGCCAACTTCGACGAGATCTTCGTATTCTTCTGGAAGAGCACGGTAGTCGCTTTCATTGATAAGAGCACCCTTTACAAGGCTATCAAGTTGAGCTTTCTTAACCGTATATGTTTCGTTAAGCTCTTCGATTTCTCGAGACTGTTCGGTTGCAAGCGCTTTTACGTCTGCGTTTTCAGCTTCCGCTTCTTTTTCGTAACGAATCTTGATTGCAGCACGTCCAGCTTCTGTTTCTGCTTCAATATCAGAAAGATATTGATCTCTCTTAGTCTCATCAGATTTTAGAATAACGTAGGTTGCAAAATAAGCAATTCGTTCAAGGTTTCGAACAGTGATTCCAAGAAGGAGACTCATTGCACTTGGCGTACCGCGCATAAACCAGATGTGAGCAACTGGGGCGGCAAGGCTAATGTGAGCCATACGTTCGCGTCGAACGATAGACTTAGTAACTAAGTCACCATTCTTATCAACAGCAGCTTCGCGAGAGCGAACACCCTTTAATTTATTGTCGTGTGGGTTGATATCTTTGACAGGGCCAAAGATTCTTTCACAGAACAAACCATCTCTCTCAGGTTTCTGAGTACGATAGTTAATAGTTTCCGGCTTTGTTACCTCACCATGACTCCATTTAAGGATATCTTCTGGGCTAGCAACTGCTAGTCGGACAGCGTCAAAGTCAGCAATTCCGTTGTTTGCAATAACTCGTGACATATTACGCCTCCTCCTTAATTTCTTCTATTTCGTCAATGTCTTGAATAGTAACACCGTCTCCTAGATCACCAAATTCATCTGCTTCATCAAGAATTTCTTCCTCTTCAGCTTCTTCATCAGCAGCAGATAATGGAAGAGCAGCAACAGGTTCACCATTGATAACACTTCCAATAATTTGCTCTGCGTCGATGATAGCGTCTTCAGATTCATCAAGAAGATCAACGCGTAGACCAAGTCCTTGAAGTTCCTTTACGAGCACATTGAATGATTCAGGTAGCTTTGGACCGACAATTGCCTCGTCCTTAATGATTGATTCGTAGGCTTTTGCACGTCCGTATACATCATCGGATTTGATTGTAATCATTTCCTGAAGTGTTGAGGCTGCACCATACGCTTCAAGTGCCCAGACTTCCATCTCTCCAAATCGCTGTCCACCATTTTGCGCTTTACCACCAAGTGGCTGTTGCGTAACCATAGTGTAAGGACCAGTTGATCGTGCGTGAATCTTATCGCTTACCATGTGGTGAAGTTTAATCATGTGCATAACACCAACTGTTGTTCGCTCTTCGAATGGAGAACCATCACGACCATCGTAAAGTTGGAACTTACCATCACGGGCAAAACCAGCTTTTTCGAGTTCGTCGCTAATAGTATCGTTTGGCACACCGTCAAATGGAGGCGTAGCAACTTTATAACCAAGCGCACGTGCAGCCATTCCAAGGTGAGTTTCAAATAGCTGTCCAATATTCATACGGCTCGGCACACCAAGTGGGTTAAGAACTACATCAACTGGAGTTCCGTCTTCCATAAATGGCATATCTTCAATAGGAAGGATTCGGGCAACTACACCCTTGTTACCGTGACGTCCAGCAAGTTTATCACCGACAGAGATTTTGCGGAGTTGAGCAACAAAGATTTGAATTTGCATAAGAACACCAGCTTTAAGCTCATGACCGTTTTCACGGCTAAAAATCTTAACCCCGACAACTTTACCACCACCAGCATTGTTCATACGTTGTGAAGTATCACGAACATCCTTAGCCTTTTCACCAAAGATAGCTCGTAGGAGACGCTCTTCACTAGAAAGCTCTTGTTCACCTTTAGGTGTAATCTTACCAACAAGTACATCACCAGACTTAACTTCAGAACCAAGCTGAACGATACCATTCTCGTCTAAGTGACGAAGTGATTCTTCAGATACGTTTGGAATGTCTCTTGTGACAATTTCAGGGCCAAGCTTAGTTTCACGAACTTCAACTGTGTAGTCCTTGATGTTAATACTTGTAAGAGCATCGTCTTGTACAACACGGTTAGAAAGGACGATGGCGTCATCCATGTTGTATCCGCCCCATGGCATGAAGGCTACAGTTAGATCTTTTCCAAGGGCTAACTCACCGTCTGCAATAGATGCACCTTCAATAAGAATGTCGCCTTTTTTAACCTTATCACCACGTTCAACGCGAGTTTTTTGGTTAATTGACCGATCGTCATTACTCTTCGTAAAGTGAACGAGTTCATATACCTTTACACCGTCTTTGTACTTAACATGTACTTCTTCGCCGTCTGCACGAACAACTTCACCGTCACCACTGGCAACAACAAGCTGGCTCGTGTTGCGTGCGATTTCTCCTTCAATACCAGTACCCACAACAGGAGACTCTGGAGTAAGAAGTGGAACTGCCTGCTTCTGCATAGCAGAACCTGTTAGGGAACGGTCGACACGGTTCTTTTCAATGAATGGAATAAGCGCCGCACTTGATCCAAGGATCTGTTTGTGCGCAGCATCAATATAGGTTACTTCTGTGGCATCTACTTGCTCTGGAAGAAGACCGTTTCGAGCACTCACGCGCTCGTCGATAAATGATCCGTCATCATTCAACTTAACTGATGCGTCTGCAATAACTTCAGTGATTTCTTGTGAAGCATCAAGATATACAACTTCATCGGTTACCTTATTGTTTACTACTCGAAGATAAGGAGTTTCAATGAAGCCATATTCATTAACTCGTGCGTATGATGCAAGGTTAAGTACGAGTCCAATGTTTGCACCTTCTGGAGTTTCAACAACACAAAGACGTCCGTAGTGAGTTGGGTGTGCATCACGCACATCAAATCCGGCACGCTCACGTGAAAGTCCACCAGGGCCCATAGAGCTTAAACGACGTTTGTGTGAAAGCTCAGCAAGAGGGTTTGTTTCATCCATAAGCTGAGAAAGCTGCGAACTTGCAAAGAATTCGCGAACTGCAGCAACAACAGGGCGAGCATTAATAAGCTGACCAGGAGTTACTGTCTCAATATCACTCATACTCATACGATCCATAGCATTTCGTTGCATACGAAGCATACCAACACGGAATTGACGAGCAACAAGTTCACCAACTAATTTAACTCGACGGTTTGAAAGTGCATCGATGTCATCAGCAAGTTCTTGTTCGTTGTTAAGACGAATAATTTCCTTAACAATTGCGATAAGGTCTGAAAGTTGGAATACACGATTCTCAGTCGTGTTTGGAACATCAAGAGCAAGTCGTTGATTAAGTTTGTAACGACCAACACGGCTGTAGTCAAAACGCTTGAAGTCAAAGAACATACGTTCGATCATGCTTCGTGCGTTATCAACAGTAGCGAGATCGCCTGGTCGAAGACGACGATAGACTTCAATAAGTGCTTCGTTTGTTCCACGAGCTGGATCTTTTTCGAGGGTAGCATCGATATATTTAACTTCACCAGTATCAACATCGGAGAATAGGGCCTTAATCTCAGATGTCTTATTGTGTCCAAGAGCTCGGAACAATGTTGTGATAGGAAGTTTACGACGACGGTCTATTTTTACGTAGATAACACCATTACTAGCTGTCTCAAATTCAAGCCATGCACCACGACCTGGAATAAGTTTTGCTCCGTAATAGTTACGAGTTGCAGCTTTATCTGCAGTAAAGAAAACGCCGGCACTACGTATAAGCTGTGAAACAACAACACGTTCTGTACCGTTAATAATGAATGTACCGCGATCAGTCATCCATGGGTAATCACCAAGATAGATCTCTTGTTCTTTAACTTCACCTGTTACTTTGTTTGTAAGCTCTACGTTTGCATGTAGAGGTGCGTCAAAGGTAAGGTTGTTTTCTTTAGCGTCACGCTCAGTCGTTTTAGGTTCTTGAAATGCATATTCTTTGAAACGTAAAGACAACTTCTGACCCGTATAGTCATCGATTGGGTTTAGTTCTGCAAATATTTCACTTAGACCAGTTTCAACGAATTCACGCCAACTGTCCTTTTGGTGGGCAATTAGGTTTGGTAATGGTAACGCAACGTCATCCTTCGTAAAGAAGACACGCTTAGCGTTACTAGGCTTAGTTTTTGCCATAGGTGATGCTACTCCTCGCATATAAATTGTATTTTGATAGGGGGTCTTTGGCTCCGAAGATTCCCTTAACTAGTGGTTTCTTCCGTTGTGATGCCACTCCAACGCGAAGACATAGATAACCACAGCTACACTACTTCTTGGTACCTATTGTGAAGACTTTTAAGCTGTATGTCAATAGATTTGAAGGCTTTTATATAAGATTGTTTGAATAAAAGGCAGAGTTGCGTTTTAAGATGCTTTTCGAACAAATAAGCGCTGATTCATTTTCGCCCTAACGACACGATCCCCGACAGGAAGAATCACTGTTTTACTGGTCATTAATGTGCGCTTAAACCCATGGCGAATCATTGCGTTCATTGCTGGATCAAAAGTATGAAGTGGAATAACGATATCTTTACTTCTATCTTCTTCATTCATTCCCTCTATCATATGAACAAATAATCGATCAGCAGCTTCATCTTGATCGATGCTTGGGGACGCAGATAATGCAACAATACCAATTCGTTCTTTGGCGTATTTATTACCTAAAATCTTAATCTCAGCCTTTTTAACTAGTCGGTCTAATGGAGTGACGCCATACCCATCTTCATCTACACGACCAAAAGTTCCAGATTTTAACATTGCATCTATACGACCAGACGAATTTCGTAGAAAATGGTAGGCTAAAGGTGCTTTTTGAAACTTACGCATCTGTGCATCTTTACCCATATCACCCTGACCTGGTGCTATGCCGAGATATTCACGAGCAGTAGCTTCATCGATTCCACCATCTAGTAAGTCAAGACGAGATAAATCTAATACATCAAGTCCATCTTGTTCATTGGCTCCTACGGCGGACGTTATTTGTTCACTCATATTTAAATATTATACCATTTTAGTAAGATAATATCCACACAAAGCAGTGTAATTTTAAGTGCTTCTACTTAGAAAGATTGGAACCCGAAAGTTGAAAACTAGGAGATATTTGCTGAAGTTTTGCCTTTGTTTCTGGGGTCAACGCCTCTTCAAATGTATCTCGAAGATCGTAGATATCATTTTGAAAACTAACTACCGATGGCGGTGTATGTGATTT
>Ga0302192_10001997_pt1 | contig 12821 bp, 10 predicted proteins | sample II_Bog_E3_2_FD_200230 | JGI IMG/M metagenome (GOLD analysis project Ga0302192, IMG submission 200230) | Peat permafrost microbial communities from Stordalen Mire near Abisko, Sweden - II_Bog_E3_2 | ecosystem: Environmental > Terrestrial > Soil > Wetlands > Peat | place: Sweden: Abisko...
AGGACCTTGGGGGCCATCTCGATGACCTCGCGCGTGAGTGCCGGCTCTGACATGAGCCAAGGCTAGCCAAGGTGACTGGTAATTACTTCGTGATCTTTTCGAGCAGGATCGGGGCGCGCGCAGACTGTTCGTCACTGATGGTGACGGCGTCGCGGATCGCGTCGCGTCCACGCACGAGGTGCTCGTCGTCGTCGGCGTACAACTCGAAGAGTGGCTCGCCCGCGGCGATATGGTCGCCCTCTCGCACGAGGCAAAGAACGCCCGCGCCCGCGCTCACCGGGTCCTCCTTGCGGGCGCGGCCCGCTCCCAGGCGCCACCCCGCGACGCCGACGCGTAGCGCGTCCACGGCGGTGACGTAGCCGCTCGCATCAGCGGAGACGACGTCGTGCAGCGCCGCGGGAGCCAGCACGGCGTCCGGGTCTCCACCTTGGGCGGCGATCATCGATCGGTAGACCTCGTAGGCGGAGCCGTCGTCGAGCTTCAACTGCGGGTCGGTATCGATGCCCACGAGTTCGAGCATGACGCGTGCGAGCCCGAGCGTCAGTTCGCGAACGTCGTCGGGGCCGCCGCCCCGTAACACCTCTACCGACTCAATAACCTCGAGTGCGTTACCCACCGCGCGGCCCAGCGGCTGGTCCATCGCGGTGAGTTGGGCCACGGTCGACACGCCGTGACCTTCGCCCAGCGCGACCATCGTCGAGGCGAGTTCGCGCGCGCGTTCGATGGTCTTGATGAACGCGCCGCGTCCCACCTTGACATCGAGCACCAGCGCCTGAGTTCCCTCGGCAATCTTCTTGGACATGATCGACGACGAGATGAGCGGAATTGATTCGACCGTGCCCGTCACGTCACGCAGCGCGTAGAGCCGACGATCGACGGGTGCCAGCCCGGCGCCCGCGGCACAGATGACCGCGCCGATCGATTCGAGTTGCTCGCGGATCTCGTCATTGGAGAGTGCGGCCCGCCAGCCCGGGATCGACTCGAGCTTGTCGAGCGTACCGCCGGTGTGGCCGAGACCCCGACCCGAGAGTTGCGGCACCGCCGCGCCGCAGGCGGCGACCAGGGGCGCGAGGATCAGCGAGATCTTGTCGCCGACGCCGCCAGTGGAGTGCTTATCCACGCTCGGACGAGAGAGACCTCGAAGGTCAAGGGTCTCGCCCGACGCGATCATGCGATCGGTCCAGGTCCGCAGTTCGCCGTCCGCCATGCCCCGAAAGAAGATGGCCATGAGGAGCGCGGACATCTGCTCTTCGGCGACTTCACCGCGCTGGTAGGCGTCCAGGACCCAGGTGATCTGGTCGTCACTCATCTCGGCGCCCTCACGCTTCGCGGTGATGACGTCGACCGCGGAGAAAGTCATGGACTCGCGCGTATCCCGAGGTCTTCGGGGCCGAACGCGTCGGGCAATAGCTCGTGCAGGTGCCGTGGCGGCGCGTCGGGGCCCGCGTCGACGAGCAGCCCGTTGCCACCGTGTTCGTAGAGCAGCTGGCGACAGCGTCCGCAGGGCGCGATGGGTTTGGCGTCGCCCGCGACGATTGACACGGCGGCGAGACGTCCACCGCCCTGTCGGGTGAGGTCGCTCACGAGCGAGCACTCTGCGCACAACGTGAGACCGTAACTAGCGTTCTCCACGTTGGCTCCTTCGACGACGCGGCCGTCAGTCGTGTAGCCGGCCGCTCCCACCTTTACGTGTGAGTAAGGGCTGTAGGACGTCGAAGTGGCGTGAATCGCTCGCTCACGAAGTATGTCCCAAGGGATTTCGTTCAACGAACTCACGGTGGTAACAGTACACTTCGCTCAGCGTGAACAATTCCTTGGCACACCATGTCGTGTTGAGCGACGAAGTCGCCACCGCTCTGAGCGAGTCACGTCCCGTCGTCGCCCTGGAGACGACCATTGTCGTCCAGGGTCTGCCCGCGCCGATCAACCTGGAGGTCGCTCGCGACTGTGATCAAGCGGTACGAGACTCTGGATCGGTGCCCGCCACCATCGGCGTGCTCAACGGCAGCGTGGTGGTCGGGTTGAGCGCGAGTGAACTCGAGGAGCTCGCGTCACCGCAACGAAAAGCGGCGAAGTTGTCATCGCGGGACCTCGGCATCGCGCTGGCGGTCGCCACCGACGGCGCGACCACCGTCGCGGGCACGATCGCCGTGGCGCATCACGTGGGCATCGACGTGATGGCGACGGGAGGACTCGGTGGTGTTCATCGAGGCGCCGCGCAGAGCTTTGACGAATCCGCCGATTTGACCACTCTTTCGCGCACGCCAGTGCTCGTGGTGGCTTCGGGTGTCAAGTCGATCCTCGACATCGGCGCAACCCTCGAGCGCCTGGATTCGCTGGGCGTGCCCATCGTAGGATTTCGGACCACGAGGTTTCCCGGCTTCTACCGCGCGAGCAGTGGTTTCGACCTCGACTGGTCGGTCGACGATGCCACCCAAGCGGCCCTGGCGTTCTTGAACCACCGGCTGTTTTCTCCCACCGGCATGTTGATCGCGAATCCCGTCCCCGAAGATCGACAGTTGGACGCCCAGACCCACGACCACGCTCTCGAGAGTGCACTCGCGCTCTCGAACCACCTGGGCGTGACGGGAAAGGAAGTGACACCGGTACTGCTCGCAGAGTTCGCTCGCTTCACCGCGGGTGAGAGCGTGCAGGTCAATCGCGACCTCGTCGTGTCGAACGCGGCGCTCGCGGGTGAAATCGCCCAAGCCTTTACGAAGGTGCGCCCGTGAACCAGAAGCGCGTCCTGGTCGTGGGTGACGCCATGGTCGACGTCGTCGTGCGGGCCCTCGAACCAGTCAACATCACCAGTGACACCGCCTCGAAGGTTCGTCTCGGCCGAGGGGGTTCGGCCGCCAATATCGCGGTCGAATTGGCGCTCGATCATCACGTGGCCTTCGTGGGTGCCGTGGGCCACGATGCGGCCGGCGAGATCTTCCTCTCGGACCTTCGTTCAGCCGGCGTGGCACCACTGGTGCAGATCCTTCCTGGTTCGACCGGTGTCGTCGTCGCGTTCGTGAACGACGACGGGGAGCGCGCCATGCTCACTGACCGCGGCGTCAACGCACGACTCAGTGACGACGCGGTGAGCGATGCACTGGCCGTGCCCTTTGATCACCTGCACGTCTCGGGCTACACCTTCTTGGATCCGCGCACTCGCAAGATCGCGACCGAAGCGCTCGGTTCGGCTCGTCAACTTGGCGCGAGTACCTCAGTCGACGTCTGCTCGGTCGGTCCGCTGCGACAACTCGGCGCGATCAGGTTCTTGAAGGCCATTGGTCGGGTGACTTTCCTCTTCGCCAACGAAGAGGAAGCGTGCGCGCTGGGCGAGTCGAAGAGTCTTCAACGAGCCCTCACCGTCGTTCGCGCCCACGCCGAAGAGGTCGTGGTCACCCTCGGTCCCGGGGGAGCGCTCGTCGTGAGCGACGGCGAGCTCGTGGCCAAGCCTTCGCGTGAGGTCGAGGTCGTCGACACCACGGGGGCGGGCGACGCCGCTACGGGCGCGTACTTGTCGAAAAGGCTCAGTGGTCGAAGCCGCGATCAATCCCTCGAGCTCGCGATGAGTCGAGCGGCCAAGGTGGTGCGCAAGTTGGGTTCGCGCGCCTAACCCGCCTGGTACGGCAGGCCGTCGGCCGCCGGCGCTCGCACCCGTCCGACGAGCCCCGAGACCACGAAGATCGTGATGATGTAGGGGAACATGGTGAGGATCTCGGTCGAGATCGGGATGTTGTAGGTCTGCAGGTTGTCCGCGAGGTAGACCGACATGCCGAATAGCACGCAGGCCACGACTGCGCCCGACGGGCGCCAGCGACCGAAGATCATCGCCGCGAGAGCGATGTAGCCGAGTCCCGACGTGATACCGGGCTGGAACTGACCTTGCTGGCTGATGAAGGCCACACCGCCGACGCCAGCGATCGCGCCGCCGAGCACGACGTTGATGTAGCGCACGCGCGCCACGTTGATCCCGACGGTCGCCGCGGCGTGGGGGTGTTCGCCGACCGCGCGCACGTGCAGGCCGTAGCGGGTTTTGAACAAGGCGAAACTGACGCCACCGATCAGCAGCAGCATGAGGTAGAAGAAGGCGGATTGGTTGAAGAAGACCGGCCCGATGATGGGGATCTTGTCCAAGAGCGGAATGGCGAAGTTCCCCAGTACGTTGCCCGTGTTCAGTTTGGGGTAGGGCGTGAAGATCTGCAGGTTGAGATACGACGACAGACCGCTCAACATTGTCACCAACACCACGCCCACGATGATCTGATCCGAGCGATAGCGCACCGCAAGGAACGCCAGTATCCAACCGATGATTCCTCCCGCCACTAGACCCCCGATCGCGGCGTAGAAGTAGTTACTGGTCGTCGAAGCGATCGAGGCGCCGACGAAGGCGCCCGCGATGAACTGACCTTCGATGGCGATATTGACGACGCCCGCGCGTTCGCACATCACGCCGGACAACGAACCGAAGATGAGCACCATGGTCACTTCCGAGCTGCCCACGAGAATCGACGTGAGATCGATGAAGGAGACCTGGGATGGCCCCGGCGTGCGCACGGCCCAGAAGAGCAGCGCGAGCAGGAACAAGACCGAGATGAAGCCGAACCTGCCCATCACCCCACGCCGGGGTTGGCGCCACAACACTTCGAGGCCGACGCCAATCATGATCAGTCCCAAAATCACGTTGGTCCAAAAGGTCAGCAGCGTGAGGGTACCGAGATGCCACGGTGCGTTGGTGAGGATATCGACCGGACTGAACGTCAGGGCGGAGTGAGCTCGCGATGAAGTATTGAGACCCAGCGCGATGAGCGAGAAGAGGCCAATGACGACGATGATGACCCCGATGACGCGCGTGCGACCCACGGGCACTTTTCGAACGGAGGGCGTGTCGACGGCAGGCGTAAGTTCCTCGACGCTCATGAGTTCCACCCCTTTGTCGCGAGTTCGACGGATTGGCTCGGAGCGCCACGTAACCGGAAGATCTCCTTCACGAGTACCGGCGTCGCGACGAAGAGCACCACGGCCGACTGAATGACCGTGGCGAGGTCGAGGGGGATACCGGTCGTGGCCTGCATGGCTCGCCCCCCGACGCCGAGGGCAGCGAAAAGGAGCGACGACCAGACAATGCCCATGGGACGGTTACGCCCGAGCAGCGCGACGGTGATCGCCGTGAATCCGATGCCGGCGTTGCCAATGAGAAAGACGCCGTCGATGTAGTGGGTCGTGCTCGCGACCTGCACGACACCCGCGAGACCCGCGAGCCCGCCCGAGATGAGAAACACCACGATGACGATGATGCGTGCATTCATCCCGGAAGCCCGAGCGGCCTGTGGATTCGCCCCGGTGACGCGGAATTCGAAGCCGAGCGACGAGCGATCGAGTAGCCACCAGGCGAAGAACACGACCGCGACGGCGACGAGGACGCCCCAACTGACGCGCAGTCCCGACTTGGCACCAAAGATTGGTGCCAGTTGCGCCGAGGGGTCCAGCGTGCGCGAGATGTCGTTCTGCTGGCCGGGCTGTTGGAGCGCAGTCGAGAGGACTGCGAAGAGCAGAAAGGCGTACAGCACGTAGTTGAACATGATCGTGACGATCACCTCATGGGCGCCCGTGAGGGCCTTCAGCACGCCCGGCACGGCGCCGGAGATCACGCCGCCGGCGATACCCGCCAACAACGTGAACGGGATGTGAACCACGGTCGGCATGTGGATCATCGATCCCGCGGCGGTACCGATGATGCCACCCAGGACTGCCTGACCATTGGCACCGATGTTGAAGATGCCCGTTTGAAAGGCGATACCGACCCCGATGCTCACGATGACGAGCGGCGTCGCGTACGTCAGTGTCTCCGAGATGGGCGTGAGGGTGGCATCCCAACCTTTGCCCGTGGTCAGTGAATGCCAGAAACCCTGCGGGTCGACAATAGAACCAGTGAACATAGTGCGATACGCCGCACCGACGTTGTCGAAGGAGACCTTGAGCGCGTGGCCCGGGGCGCCCCAACTGTGGAAGATACCCCGCCACGCGTCGAGTACCGCGGGCGTGGTGGTGATAATGATGAGCGCCCCGACGATGAAGCCGAGCACCAGCGCGAGGGCGGCGACCACGATCGGGTCCTGGGAACCTATCCGGTGCAGGAGATGACGTCGCGGCTTGATTGCGTCGGGTACGGTAGCGACCGAATCAGACATGCTCGACCTGCGTCTCTCCCGCCATGAGGAGGCCGATCTCCTCGCGACTCACCGAAGGATCGACGATGCCGCTAATCTTTCCCGCGAACATCACCGCGATCCGGTCGCCCAGGGCCATCACTTCGTCGAGTTCGGACGAGACGATAAGCGAACCATTGCCCTCGTTGCGGTGCTTGACGATCTGGCGGTGCACGTACTCAATGGATCCCACGTCAAGACCCCGGGTGGGCTGGGAGGCGATGAGCACTTCGAGGGGCCTCGACAGCTCGCGCGCGACGATGACCTTCTGCTGGTTGCCGCCGGACAAGGAACTCACGAGCTCGTGGATCGACGTCGTGCGGATGTCGAATTCCTGGACCCGGTCATGGGCGTTTTGATCGACGGCGCGGAGATTTCTTGTGCCGTGCTTGGCGAAGGGCGCGCGTTTGGGGGTGTTGAGCACCAGGTTGTCCGCAAGCGACATCGACAGCACGAGTCCGTAGCGTTGACGGTCCTCGGGAATGTGGCCAATACCCGCGTCGAGCGCTTGGCGGGGTGTCACGTTAGTGATGTCGCGACCGTTCAGCGTGACGGTGCCGGATTCGACGGGTCGAATGCCCGTGAGGGCTTCTACGAGTTCGGTCTGGCCGTTGCCCTGCACGCCGGCCAACGCGAGGATTTCACCCGCTCGAACGTCGAGTGATACCCCGTTCACGGCAACGAGACCGCGATCGTCGCGCACGACCAGGTCGCGAATCTCCAGTACGTCCGCGCCCGGTGCGAACGCCGACTTTTCAACGGTGAGGATCACCTCTCGTCCCACCATCAGTGACGCCAGTTCCCCTTCGGAGGCCGTGGGCTTCGCAGTGCCGACGACCTTGCCCTGGCGGATGATCGTGATGACGTCAGAGACGGCCTTCACCTCTTTGAGTTTGTGCGAGATGAAGAGAATGGATTTTCCCGAGGCGGCGAGTGAACGCATGATCGACATAAGGGCGTCGATCTCTTGTGGCGTCAACACCGCCGTCGGCTCGTCCAGGATGAGGAGTTCGGCGTCGTGACTCAGGGCCTTAAGGATTTCTACTCGTTGTTGTAAACCGACCGGGAGGTTCTCCACGATGGCGTCGGGGTCGACCTCGAGGTTGAACTCCTTGGAGATCCGACGAATCTCCTCGGTGGCCCGCTTGTAGTCGACGCGGTTGAACGACTTAGTCGGTTCGAATCCGAGCACCACGTTCTCGGCGACTGAGAAGACGGGTACCAGCATGAAGTGCTGGTGGACCATGCCGATCCCACGACGAACGGCTTCTCCCGAGTCGGCGAACGTGGTCACCTCGCCGTCGATGAGGATCTCGCCCTCCTCGGGGTGCAAGAGCCCGAACAGGACATTCATCAACGTCGACTTGCCAGCGCCGTTCTCGCCGAGCAGACAGTGGATCTGTCCTGGTTCGACGGTGATGCTGATCGAATCATTCGCGGTGAAGGAACCGAATCGCTTGGTGATCTCGCGCAGTTCTAATCGCATAGTGGCTTATCGTACTCAGACGAGAGGCCCGGGCTGATGGTGCCCGGGCCTCTCGTCTGAGTCACTAAGACTCGTTAACAACGCTTAGCTGGCTGGGTACTTGTTCGGGTTCACCGAGATCGTGCCCGCAATGACGCCCGCCTTCGCCGTGGCGATCTTCGCCTTCAGCGACGCAGGAACCTTCACACCACCGAGCTCCAGCTGTGTACCGTTGTTCGCCAACGTACCGATGTAGGAACCACCCTTGAAGGTGCCCTTGGCGGCGGAGAGGACTGCCGCCTCGACCGAAGGCTCCACGCCCTTGGCGACGGTACCGACGAAGTACTTGCAGTCAGTCGCGTCCGACACACAGCCGTTCGAGTCGACCCACATCACGTAGTGACCAGCACCAGCCTGTTGGGCGGCGGCCACCGAGCCGAGGCCCACGGAACCAGCAACCGGGAACACGATGTCAGCGCCAGCGGCGAAGTCACCGGCGGTAATCGTCTTTCCAGCGGTCTGGTCGGTGAAGTTTCCGACGAATGTTCCCTTACCGGCGCACGCGGCGAGGCTGCACGCACCCTTACCAGGAGTCCAACCTAGGACCTTAACCTTGGTGCCGTAAGTCTTGTTGTAGTAGCGAACGCCCGCGACGTAACCGTTCATGTAGAGGGTCACCGCCGGGAAGTTCTCGCCACCGTACACTCCGACCGTTCCAGTCTTGGTGATGCCCGCGGCGAGTACGCCACCGAGGAAACCGCCCTGGTCGGTCTCGTACTGCAGTGCGAGTAGCTCGTGGCTCTTAGGAGCCGAGGGCAGGTCGTCGACGATCGCGAACTTCTGAGTCGGGTGGGCGTTCGCGGCGGCGGCCGTCGCGGCGTCCATCAAGAAGCCGACGGTCACGATGATGCCGCAGCCCTTGCCGATGAAGCTGGCGATGTTCGGCGCGTAGTCAGCCGACGAGGTCGACGAGAGATACGAGGGAACAATGCTCGAATCCTGCTTGGCGGCGGCTTGCAGACCGGCCCACGCCGAAGCGTTGAACGACTTGTCGTTGATGCCGCCGGTGTCGGTGACGACGCACGCCTTGAACGTGCCGGCCGCTCCGGCCGAACTTACCGCCACCGTCGTGGCGGCCACGCTTATTGTTAAAGTGCCCAGAACCAATGCAGCGGCCCCGAGCGTCGTAGTGAGGCGTCGAACGCTCCCCATGTGTTTCTCCCTTTATGTAGTCAGTCTTTGAGAATCAAGACTGTCCAATCGTGTGGAGTTTCCCCGACAAGGTCGCGTCACACGGTTAGATGTTTATCAACGCGAGGATAGCCCTCTGGAGAAGAGGCTGTTGGGTCCGGCGTGTGAATTCTTGCGTAAATACGACCTTTTCGGTCAGTGATTCACGGCGTGATTGGAAACACGCGGCACAGCGAAACTGACCACGAGTGCCAACAGGGTAATCAGCGCTGAAACCTGAAAGGTTCGTTGGTAGCCGCTAACGAGGGCGAGGGGTGAGGCGGGACTCGTGAAAGTCGCGCTGCGGTCGGCGGCGACGGTCGCGAGGATGGCGAGGGCGAGCGAACCGCCGACCTGGCGAGCGGTGTTGAGCACGCCTGAGGCGAGTCCGGCGTCCGCACGGTCGACGCCGGCGGTGGCGGTGTTGGCGAGGGGCGAAAACAGTAGACCCATGGCGAAGGCGCACAGGAATGCCGGCGGCAGCACCGATCCCCAGTAAGAACTGTCGACTTTGATCATTGAAATCCAGAGGAATCCGAGGGTGGCGATCGACGCGCCCACGAGCAGGATCGGTCGGCCACCCGTCTTTACCATGATCCTCGAACTGATCTGGGCGCCCGCGATGATGCCGATCGCCATGGGCAAGAAGGCGAAACCGGCCTTCACCGGTCCGTAGTGCAGGATCAACTGGAAGTAGTAGGTCAGGAAATACCACATGGCAAAGAACGCGCCGCCCACGAGGAACATGACCACGTTGGCTGAAGTGAGCGCGCGCGACTTGAAGATGCGAAAAGGCACCAAGGGGTGTGAGGCCACTTTGGATTCCCAGAACAGGAAGATGATCAGCGCGATGGCACCGGTGAGGAACCAGGACAACGTGAACGAGGAGCCCCAGCCACGCGACGTGGTATTCACCACGCCGTAGATGAACGACGCGAGCGAGCCCGTGACCAGGACCGCACCCGTGACGTCGAGCTTGACAGTGGCATCGCGATTGCGCAATTCACGAAGGTACATGGACGCCACGATTGCGGCCACGATGCCGATTGGCACGTTGATGAAGAAGACCCAGCGCCACGAAACCCAGCCGGTGAGGATTCCTCCGAGCAGACCGCCGACGGCGCCACCCGCTCCCGCGACCGCGCTCCAGGCGCCGATTGCCTTGGGCATGCGTGGTCCCTGGAAGGTCGTGACGATGATGGTGAGCGTCGCCGGTGAAAGTATGGCTCCTCCAATTCCTTGGACCGCGCGAATCGCGACCATCTGGGGACCGGTCGCGGCGAAGCCGGCGCCGATGCTCGCGATGGTGAAGATGGCCAGTCCCGTCATGTAGACGCGCCGACGGCCAAAGATGTCGGCGGCCCTGCCGCCCAGAAGCAAGAATCCAGCGAACGTGAGCACGTAGGCGTTCACGACCCACTGGGCGCTCGAGACGCTGAAGTGCAGGTCATGACCCATACGAGGTAGCGCCACGTTGACGATTGACACGTCGAGCACGACCATGAACTGTGCCAAGCACGCAATCGTCAGGATTATCCAGTCGGGCGCGTGGCGATGGGGGGCTTTGACCTTTGTTGACATGCGACGAGTGTAACGGTGGCGTGTCGCATGAGTCACCGACCCCTCGTCATCGCACCCCGAATTTGGGTAACACTAGGTGTCATGGCAGCCCAGTTCATCTTCACGATGCGCGACCTTCGTCGCTTCTATCCCCCCGACCGCGAAGTGCTTCGGGGCATCAACCTTTCGTTCTATCCCGGCGCCAAGATCGGTGTCATCGGCGCCAACGGATCGGGCAAGTCCTCACTGCTTCGAATAATGGCAGGACTCGATGACGGGTTCACCGGCGAAGCTCGCTTAACCCCTGGTTTCAGCGTGGGCTATCTCTCGCAGGAACCTCAGCTCGACGAGTCCAAGGACGTCGTGGGCAACGTCGCCGACGGCGTGGGCGAGCAACGCGATCTGCTCGTGCGTTTCAATGAAGTGTGCGCGGCGATGGCCGACCCGGACGCGGATTTCGACGCACTGCTCGCCGAGCAGTCCGATCTGCAGACCAAGATCGACGCCGCGGGGGCCTGGGACCTTGAACGCACACTCGAGATCGCCATGGACGCGTTGCGTCTTCCCGCGCCCGACGCGGACGTGAGCACGCTGTCGGGTGGCGAGCGCCGTCGAGTGGCGCTCTGTCGGCTCCTGCTCTCCAAGCCCGACCTGCTCTTGCTCGATGAACCGACGAACCACCTCGACGCAGAATCGGTCGCGTGGCTTGAGCGCTTCCTCCAGGACTACGCCGGCACCGTGGTCGCGATCACCCACGATCGCTACTTCTTGGACAACGCCGCGTCGTGGATCTTGGAACTGGATCGTGGTCACGGTATTCCGTGGGAGGGCAACTACTCCTCGTGGTTGGAGCAGAAGCAGGCACGCCTCGCCTCCGAAGAGAAGGCGGACAAAGCACGTCAGGGCGCGCTCGAACGAGAACTCGACTGGATTCGAATGTCCCCGCGAGCTCGTCAGAGTAAGGGCAAGGCCCGCGTGAGTGCCTTTAACGAACTCGTGGCCGAGTCCGAAGCCGCGGAGCGGCGCTCTGACCGCCTCGAGATTGTGATCCCTCCGGGACCGCGCCTCGGCGACATCGTCGTGAACGCGAGCCATCTCGCCAAGGGCTTCGATGATCGCCTGCTCATCGAGGATCTGACGTTCCTCTTGCCGCCGGGTGGCATCGTCGGTGTCATCGGACCCAACGGCGCTGGGAAGACGACACTCTTCAAGATGATGCTCGATCAGGAGCAACCCGATGCGGGCACCATCGAAGTGGGCAGCACGGTGGCGTTCGCTTACGTGGACCAGAGTCGTGACAGTCTCGATCCCGAGGCCACGGTCTTTGACGAGATAAGCGGGGGCCAAGAGCACATGGTGGTCGGCCATCGGGAGATCCACGCACGCGCCTACGTCGCGAGTTTCGGATTCAAGGGCAGTGACCAACAGAAAAGAGTGGGAGAGATCTCCGGTGGCGAGCGAAACCGAGTCCAGTTGGCCAAGGTGTTGCGCAACGGCGGCAACGTGCTGTTGCTTGACGAACCCACCAACGACCTGGACGTGGACACGCTGCGCGCACTTGAGGATGGCCTCTTGGGCTTTCCCGGGTGTGCGGTCGTGATCAGCCACGACCGGTGGTTCCTTGACCGCATCGCGACCCACGTCCTCGCCTTCGAAGGCGACTCCGTCGTGCGCTGGTTCGAGGGTAACTTCAGCGACTACGAGGCTGAGCGTCACAAGCGACTCGGCACTGACGCGGACCAGCCACATCGATTTCGCTACAAGCCCCTCACGCGCTCCTAGCGACTGCGAGGCTTCGAAGGGTTAAGTATTTGCTAGAAGTAGAGTGCACTTCGTGGGCAACAGTACGGATTATTCGACGTATTTACGCATAAACGACCTACTCGAGTTGCAGATTCCCTTGACCGACGACGCGCCCGATGAACTGCTGTTCATCGTCGTGCACCAGTCCTACGAACTCTGGTTCAAAGTGATCATCGACGAACTTCGTCGCGCGAATGGCGCGTTGCGGGAGAACGAGCCCTGGCGGGCCACGGCGCACCTGCGCCGCATGGTCTCGATCGAGGATCTTCTGCTCGAGCACCTGCGGGTACTGGAATCCATGTCACCCGAGGGATTTCTACAGTTTCGCGATCCGCTCGATCCCGCCTCGGGCTTTCAATCGTTCCAGTTCCGCGCGATCGAGTTCCTCAGCGGCGCCGGCAAGAAGGCCATGCTCACCTTCGAACTGTTCAGCGAGGCTCAGCGCCTCTGGCTCAAGGAGATCAGCGAGGAGCCCTCGCTTTGGTCGACGTTCGAGCACTCGCTTCGCCAGACTCTTGGTGCCTCGAGCGACGATCTCTTGGACCTGGTGCGTGCGCTCTACG
>Ga0302192_10002002_pt1 | contig 12810 bp, 11 predicted proteins | sample II_Bog_E3_2_FD_200230 | JGI IMG/M metagenome (GOLD analysis project Ga0302192, IMG submission 200230) | Peat permafrost microbial communities from Stordalen Mire near Abisko, Sweden - II_Bog_E3_2 | ecosystem: Environmental > Terrestrial > Soil > Wetlands > Peat | place: Sweden: Abisko...
TCAAACTCGGCTTCGTTCCGTCCGTTGTGTAAATGATCGATGCGCCGGGGGTTGAGCTCGAAATCGTTACGGTCTGTGGCGTTGCGTAGGTTCCCGCGGCAGGAGAAAAAATAGGCGGCACGGCTTGCGAACTGAGCGACAGAGTTTCCACTAACGCAAACGTCGCGGGAATAGTCACGGTATTGCCTGCAAAGATAGCGCTATGATTATCGCTCTCGAAGGAGGTTCCGGTGGACGCGTTATAAAAGGCAATCGTATCGATCGTTGCACCCGTGATCACGAAACTGACGTATGCAAAGGGTTCTGCGGAGTCATTAGCGCCGGAAGCGATATTCGGATTGCCGAAGTAGGCGCTGGTCTCGTATGCGGTGCCATTATTAGCGGTTATCGTTCCGGTTCCGTTGTTCAGGAGCGACAGCAGGCTCGCCGTGCTGAAGGTTCCGTAGAGCGTGCTGCCGGAGTACAAGGCAACCCGGTTGTTGGTGTCGCCCGCTGACCACCAAAAGCCAAAATAGGACACAGGTTTCGTTAGCGTTAAATAAACTGGAGCGGTACTGCTGCTATCGCTGCCTACAGCGAAGTAGTTGGTCGGCGTGGTGTGAGTACTATCGGTTGCTCCGCCGTACTCAAGATAAGGCGCAGTGGGGGGCTCAATCGCGAAAGTTTGACTCGAACTGCCATAAGTGCCTATTCCGGCAGTCGAAACATAGGCAGATGTGTGTTTCCCGGTGGCCAGCGCATCAAAGGTCTCCGTTAATGCGCCGGGGACGGAGGTTGATTCTCCTCCGGCTCCGGGCGCAGAGAGATAGACCATCAGAGTTCCTGGGGCTGTCGTAATAGTGTAAGTCGCGGAGGCAGGCGTGCTGTTGGAGTAGCCCGTGACCACCGCGATCGCCTCCAGCGTCTCAGTCGAATTGACCGTGATCGCCGTGCCGGCGGTGTACTTGGTCGAGGAGGTCGTCGGGGTTGAGCCGGTGGCGCCGAGAGTATAGTAGATCGTCGCCGCGGAGTTAGCGTCGCTGATGGTCACAGTCTGCGAACTGCCATAGGTCCCCGTTGCAAGTGAGAAAGTGGGCGTGGGAGCCACGAAGGTGTAGGTCGCGGAGGCAGGCGTGCTGTTGGAGTAGCCCGTGACCACCGCGATCGCCTCCAGCGTCTCAGTCGAATTGACAGTGATTGCCGTGCCGGCGGTGTACTTGGTCGAGGATGTTGTCGGGGTTGAGCCGGTGGCGCCGAGAGTGTAGTAGATCGTCGCAGCGGAGTTCGCGTCGCTGATGGTCACGGTCTGCGAACTGCCATAGATCCCCGTTGCAAGTGAAAAAGTGGGCGTGGGAGCCACGAAGGTGTAGGTCGCGGAGGCTGCCGTGCTGTTGGAGTAGCCCGTGACGACCGCAATCGCCTCTAGTGTCTCAGTCGAATTGACAGTGATCGCCGTGCCGGCGGTGTACTTGGTCGAGGATGTCGTCGGGGTTGAGCCGGTGGCGCCGAGAGTGTAGTAGATCGTCGCTGCGGAGTTCGCGTCGCTGATGGTCACGGTCTGCGAACTGCCATAGGTGCCGGCCGCAAGTGAGAAGGTGGGCGTGGGAGCCTGTAGCGTATAAACGGCAGTTGCCACGGAAGAATTCGTATCGCCCGAGGCAGTCGCGATGGCCTCCAGCGTCTCAGTCGTACTTACCGTGATCGTCGCACCGGCGGTGTACTTGGTCGAGGAGGTCGTAGGGGTTGAGCCAGTGGTGCCAAGAGTGTAATAGATCGTCGCCCCGCTCGTCGAGTCCGTGATTTTCACTGATTGTGCACTCGTGTAGGTGCCAGCGGCCGGAGAAAACGTCGGCGTTGCCACCGTAGTCGCTCGTGCCACAAGTGGCGCGCAAACAATGGCAAGAACAATCAGGACGTTTGACAACGAGGTATAGAGACGAGACAAGCGGCTCATGAGAAAACCTTTCTACTCAATTCATCAACTTTTAAAAATGAACAATCTTGGAAATGCTGTGCTGCAACGGTCGCAGGCCGGACCGGGCGGATACATCCTTTGCGGCGCAGCACTAAGTGCCGTGCGTAGAGGTGTGACCGTTGAGTGCTTATGAGATAACTGGCTTAGTTACGCACGCCAAGCGCGTACCCATAGCCTGAAACGCACGACCTGTCGAGGTACCGGGCGCCGAGGCATGCCCAAGGCCGGATGATAGTCGTAGAGGACTTAAAGCTGATTGTTGTAAAAGGAATGCAAATAGAAACGGAAATGGCCTTGGTACGGAGAGGGAGACTTTCATTCGGTCCTCGCAAACTGGGTGCTGGAAGGAGAGCAAATCAATCGGAGTACAGAACACTGCACAAGCAGGATACTACGCTTGCCTGCGGATCTTGGTTGGACTTACGGTTCAGCGGAATTGCTTCATCCGCTTTGCGTGTCGTCAGGCTTACAATGAAGTTTCTTCGCGATAGGTCAAGTGGAGAGCATCTCGCGACGGAGTGCAAACGAGGCTCAATTCCACGGCGGATTCAAATCAGGAACAAGTCCCAAGATAAGGTGTAGCGCGTACCATTTCTTTCACAGCCAAGCCTAAGAGTCAATCAAATTCTTCTCAAGTGATACTTGTCACAGGACGTTCACCTATAAAGGTGACTCTTAAGTAAATAACAATCCGCTCGGATAACGTCATTGAAATCGCAACACTCACGGCAGGCTGTGGGCCAAAAGGGGTAAGTTTTGACCCACAACCGCAGCCACGTGTTTCCAAGGGCTTGCATAGGTCAAAAGTCCGGTCCATATTCACAGCCCCAAATTGTCGTTGACGGCGACGGCGATCTCCTGCTCGGAGCCAAGGTAGCGTTCGGTCGTTTGGATGGAGGCGTGGCCGAGAAGGAACTTGATCTGTTCGAGGTCGCCGCCGTTCTTGCGGCAGAGTTTGGCGCAGGTGCGGCGCAGATCGTGGGCGCCGAAACGCTCGATGCCGATCTCTTTCGCCGATTGCTCGACCACGCTCCACACCGCCCAGTCGCTCAGTTCATCTCCCACGACGCGCCCGCTTTTGTTGACCGGGCGGAACAGCCGCCCGCTGGTGATTCCGGCATCGGCCGTCCAGGCGTCGATCAGTTGCTTGACCCACAGGGGTACGGCCACGGTGCGGAAGCGTCCGCCTTTGCCGCGCATATCGGCGATCACCCAGCGGCCCTCGCGCTGCTGAATATCCTCCATCTTGAGTGCGGCCAGCTCGGCCCGGCGTAACGCGCAGCCAACCAATAAACCCAGAATTGCCGCATCGCGCTTACCCTTGAGGGTCGAGCGATCGGGCACGGTGAGCAGTTCCCTTGCCTGCTCGCGGGTCAGCCAGTTGCCCAGGCGGGTTCCCTGCTGGGGGATGTTGGGCACGTCGGCCATAGCTGCGGCCTGGTCTGCCGGGAGGATGCCCTTGCGCCTGGCCTCGTCGATCAGCTTGCGTACCGCCGAAAGCCGCACATTTATGGTCGAGGCGCTCAGCTTGCGCGCCAGCATCGCGGCGCGGTACTCCATCAGAAGATCGCGCGAGAGCGGCTGGTGCCGCTCCGCGCTGAGGGCGAACAGCTCATCGAGCGCCTTGCCGTAGTTGCGCTGAGTGTGTTCCGACTTCACCGCAAGCAGAACCATGCGGCGCAGCTCGGCCAGGCCGAGCGCGCCGACGGCCTCTGGCGCCGGCGCTGCAAGAACCAACTCAGTCGTCATGGCCGACCGCCGCCGATCTTTGGGAAGCTCTTCCGATAAGCCGCAAACCGTTCATCGAAGGTGCTGTTGCCGCGGACCCAGCGGGCAGTTATCGGACTCATCCAGGAGAGGGTGTCGAAGATCTGGTTTGCATCTCTTTGCAGGGGGCGGCTCAGGATCGGCTCGTGGTGGGCGATCCGGTTGCGAAGCTTGCGGATGCTGTTGAGCCGCATCTGGACCTCGGCCCGCTGCACGGGCCGGCGAGGGAAGATTTTGACCAGGTGATTCTTCCAGAGATCGCCGTACCTGGGGCCGGTCAACCCGGTCCAGAAGCCGAAGGAGAGTTCGGCAACGATCCGGCCGGGGCCGAGCGGCTTGCCTTCCCGGTTCAGCGCGCTCTGGGCCTTCTGCAGCATCGTGGCTTGCTCCGGCTCCAACCCGACCGCATTCCACCAATCGGGCCGTCCATGGCCGGCGGCAAGCTGCTCATGCATTGAGTTGCGCAGCGCGACCTCGAGCCCCTGCAGGACGCCGTAGAGCGACTCGGCAAGCAGAGTGTTCTGCTCATAGAGCCGGACGGCAAGCTCTCTATCCCCGCCCACACTGGTTCGATAGGGATCGAGCCGGTCGGCCGAGAGCGTCCGCTCCAGCTCGGCCAGATTTACCGCTGAGTATTCAAATGCCGTCATCGGTCAGTCTTCCTTTGAAATGGAACAGTGCTATACTATTCCCGTACACCCGGATGAACCCCTGTCGCTTCGTCGATATGTGCTCCGGGTAATCGGATGCCGCCTTCGGGCGGCATTCACCTTTCCGGCCCGGATGGCCTGCTCCGGGAGTCTCTTCAGAAGGATGCTGCCCGAGAGGGTGCTATCCTTTCTTTCACGGGCGTGCGGCTTCCCTTCCCTGCCCGATTCCCAGCCAATCTTACGGTAGCAACGAAAAACGAGCCAAAATCAGTATACGCCATTATCTGCAACGACAATTGGCATTGTCGTAGGTAATAATTAGAGCCGCAACTTCATTCCAAATGAACATTCCTGCGCACTTGCGCAAGAATACCCCAGGGGTGAAAATCTCTCCAGACGGCTGTTTTTGCCAGGTGTTGACTCCCGCGGCCGGGAAAGGAACAGGCTTATGGCGCGTCCGGTTTCGTGGCTTCCCCGCCTCCCTGCCCTGGCACGCGCTGTCGGCGAATCGGTCCGCTCGCACTACGCCTGCTCCGATCTCGAACGGCTCTTCGAGGTTCAGCCCCGCTCCGCCCAGATGCTGATGAATCTGTTGCCCACCGTCCGCATCGGCCGAAGCCTGCTGGTCGAGCGCGAGGTGTTGGCCGGCTTGCTTGCCCGGCTGGGGGCCGCGGAGGACCCCGGCCGCGAGCTTGCGGCGATGCGCGCCGAAGTCAGGCCGCCCACGGTCCGGCGCAAGCTGCGCGAGCTGGTCCAGCGGGATCTGGCCCCTGGCGCCAGTTCCCTTCCCCCCCATGTCCACCTCGAACCGGGCGCGCTGACGGTCAAGTTTACGACGATCGAGGAGCTGGCCGCCGCGCTCTGGCGGGTGGCCATCCTCCTCGATGAGGATCTCGACGGATTCGCTTCCCGCTATGAGCTCGTTTCGGAGGCAAGCACCGAGCCGGAAGAGGCAGCCGCGGAGCGTGCCGACGCCGCCTGTCTTCGCGAGTGGCTGGCAGCCCCAAGAGTTGAGAGCCAATCCTCATGATTGGGCCTTAGACCCTACGAGCACATCCAACCGAAAGCCCTTAACGGAGGTTTTCGGTTGGATGTGGCTGGTACCCCTTTTCGCGGTTTTAGTCAAAACGCCGTAGAAGAAATAATTTTAAGTTGAAGAAGGTTAGGTGTGTATATACAATGGCTATATGGACGTGTACTCCACGCTGGATGGGCAGGGTTTTGTCTGGGATAGCAATAAAGCCGCCAGCAATGCCTCGCGGCACGGCATTCGCTTTGAACAGGCCCGCGAGGTCTTTCTGGATCAGCTAGCCCGCTACGAAGATGCCGGCCCGGAGGAAGAAGCACGGCAGGCATGTATCGGTCTCACAACCGACTATCGACTGCTATACGTTGTCCATGTGATTCGCGAAGGTGATGTGCTCCGCCTCATCTCCGCACGTCTTGCGGAACCGGCGGAAAGGAGACGCTATGAGAATGACTGAACGGATCAAACGCAACATGCAACTCGACAAACCCATGACCCTGATTTCCCTTCGTCTGCCCGATCACGTTATCGAGGATCTCAAAGAGGTCGCTCCATCTCTTGGCTTTGGGGGGTACCAGGCTCTCATCCGTGCGTACATCTCGAATGGACTCCGCAAACACCTGGCCGAGAGGGAAGCGCAACTGACAAAGGATAGCACCGTCGAGGAGTTCAGCCAGAGACTCATGGCTCATGGTGTGCCAGAGCAGGCTATCCAGGAAGCCGTGGCCGAGATGAGGGCAGCAATATACTGACCACTCACCATGCCCATTTTTCCGTAGTAGGCTTAGCCCGGCTTTTCGTTCCACTGGACCTGAAACAGCAATCTACTTCGCCGCTTTTTCGGCCTTCGCTAGGTTAAGGCCTTAATGGAGGTTTCCGGTTGGATGTGGCTAGTACCCGACTGCCGCCTATCGGGCGTAAAGGCGCCGCAGGGATGGACGTGCCGCCACTTCAGGGTTGGCTTGGCAACTGTGAATCCCCTTCTCAGGGCAAACGCATAAGCGGCTATGCTTTTCATCTCGCAACCGCTTCTTGTGGACGCACGGAATCTATCAGGGTATATTACTGGATATAAACGGGAGGTTTCATTGAGCAGCTCGGCCCAGACACAAGCCGTGAAGAATTACCGCCGGCGCCTTGGCCAGCGCGGGATGGCCCGGTTCGAGGTGATGGGGCTCAGTGCGGACCGGATGCTGATCCGCACCCTGGCGCGCCGGCTGGCCGAGGACCACACCGACACGGGCCGAAACCTTCGCGCAGCGTTGTGCCGCAACCTGGAGGGAGCGCCTGCCAGTACAGGAGGCATTCTGGCGGCGCTCCGCCGCTCCCCCCTGGTGGGCGCCGATATCAATCTCTCCCGCGAGGAAACAGCAGGACGAGCGGTCGATCTATGACCCGCTATCTGCTCGACACCAACATACTCAGCAACGTGACCAAGCCTGTTCCGTCTGCATCTCTTGTTGCCTGGATGGCCCAGCAGGCCGACGAAAATCTGTTTATTTCCACTTTGACGGTCGCGGAAATTTGGCGCGGCGTGCTGGAAGGACCAGCTGGAAAAAAACGGCAGCAGCTGGAGCGTTGGTTCGCCGGCCCGGAGGGACCGCAAGCTCTCTTTGCCGGCCGCATTCTCCCCTTCGACGACAATGCGGCGCTTATCTGGGGGAAAATCATGGCAAAAGGGACGAAGGCCGGAAGGCCAAGGAGCGCGATGGACATGATCGTCGCGGCCATCGCAGAAGCAAACGACTGCGTTCTTGTCACGGACAATGAGAAGCATTTCATGGGCCTCAAGATCATCAATCCTCTATGCATCTCAACTCTGTAAACTCCCTCGGTGAAAGAATAGAGATCTGCGATAACGCTTATCGCGACGATATTGCGGCTCTCCCCTGCTATGCCCCTATTTGGTCTAGGAGCTGGCGGAGCGCATCGTGATATGTCAACTTGAGCTGGTCGGCATAGGAGACGAAGCGGTTGTATTGGCTTTCAGGAAGCCGGATGGCTAAGTGCCGAGTGGGTTCGGTGATGGCAATTCGCCGGCGCCGCGGGCGATTGACAGTCTTCTCACGGCTCACAAACCCATGAGCTGCTGCCGCCTCGTCCACCTCGCGCAGCGCGAGCGGCGACGGCCTCGTTCCGCGGGGAAATGCGGAAAGCCGTTGAGTCAAAGCTGCTTGAGCGTCGGCCTGGGGTGTTTCCGGTTCCTCTGACATGAGTCCGAATTTACTGCTCACGGTGCTCCTCCTTGGGGGTTGGCTGGAGTTCTTCGACAAGTTCTGTCGCGAAATCGTGGATGTTTCGGTAGGCCGCATCCAGATTACCCACCTTGATTCCACTGTCTTTGAGCTCCGTCAATGTCAGCCGTTCCACGAAGACCGCTTTGTACGCAAGCCTGTCGGCTATGGATGTGCGAAAACGAGGGATGCCGGCCGCCGTTATCTCCGCCTCAAGCTGCCTCTGAACGGACGAAACGGGAGCTCCGGGCGCCGGAGTGCGGGTGAGAAGGACCTTGTAAGGTATCCTCCGATTCGCGTCATAGCGTTGGACTACCTTCTCCTCGTCGCGGATGGCGCGGATTGCTTTTCCGGCTTGCCTGACATCGACGGCACTGGCCTGTAGGGGCACAATCACAAAATCGGAGATCGCAATCGCGCGGGACACCAGAAGGCTTGCAGTACCCTCAAGATCAATGATGACGAACTGATGGTCAAGGCGTTCCACGTGCGCCATCAGGTTGGACTCCTTGACCCCGCCTATTACCTCCAGCGTAGACGCCGTCTTGCCTTTCTCCTTCCAATCGAGGATGGGCTGATTCGGGTCGGCATCGAGTACGCAGACCCTTGCTCCGCGTTCGGCCAGGTACGTGGCGAGAAGAAGCGCCGTCGTGGATTTCCCGGAGCCTCCTTTCGGGTTGCTCATCGCAATAATCGGCATGATCCCCTCTTCCTCTTTAGCAGCCCAGCCAAGGCTTGCTGGTTTGGTGTAACTTTATCGCTTATATGTCGCTGCAATATCGTTGCGATAAAGCATAGCGTAACGATATCGTTGCGCTATGCTTATCACGATGTATTCAAGAGACTTAACACATCTTGAACTCGCATTAACTCTGCGACATTCTTGCACTATTGCTATATTACCATATCGCTCGTTGACTGCAACATTTGACGCAGCGATATTGTTTACTGCATATATACATGTTCTTCATGTGCTCGTTCGCCGCTCCTTGCGCCTTTCCTAGACGCCTGCATATCGCAGTTCTCCCACACCGGGATGCTCTCTATGTCGCACCGATATCGCTTATCGCTCCAATATCGCCGCGAGAATCTCTGCATATCGTCAGGCAAGACGGCCTTGCGTTAGTGGCATTCGATCACAGCGGACCCGATCCCGCACCAGCTCGCGACGCATCCAACAGCGAACCCTCCTGGAGTTCCTGTCAAGCATGGCTGTCCGGCGGCCGCTCCCGGCAACATGCAAGGCCGCCTGCAGAAAGGCGGCCGTCCGGCATTCCGTTGAACACTGCGATGCCGAAGTCGCCAAGACAACTCTTGAGAACCCGTCCGATCAGCCGACCGGATCGTCTAAGAGCCGGCCGGTCTCGGGATTGTGGCTCGCGAACAACTCCTCATCCGACCGGGAATAAACACCCGGAACCATTCCAGTAAACAGGGAAGGGAACTGCGACATATTGCAGATCCGGTCGCCGGCGCCCCAGTCTCCGCCGCACTGCGTGAATCTCTCCCGCACTCCCGTACTTGATTGGCAGAATACGCCTGAACCCGCTGATTATTCTCGCCTTACGAATTTCGCTGCCAAACGACCACGGTACGAACCCCATTGCGAGCGCCAAAAACCCGTACCTCATTGGCAGTATTTCTCCTATCCCATTGAACTAACAAGCCTTACGTAATTTAATGCCACACAGGTACGGGCACAACCAGCCTTTCGACCGCCTATTCCCGTACTTGCTTGGCAGAACTATTCTTATCTTATTGGTTATCCACCTCTTACAATCCGGAACCCGGTCGATTCTCTCGACGCCACACTGGCACAAAGCCTCGACTCCGTACCTGGTTGGCAGACATACTCCTAAGCACTGTTTTTTCATGCACATCCGTCCCTGCCTCGTCCCCGTAAACGGCGACCAACCACTATCTAGTCGCTCCCGTACTTCGTTGGCAGAAGTCTGTCTATCTCATTGATTATACAAATGATCTACACATGGAACTCGATCGACTCCGCACCCTCACGACCAGTGTCTTCTGCCAAAACGACCTCAACTGCCGATCTCCTGGACGCTCCGCCTGGAGCCCAGCGTCTACTAGTTCTTTCGATCCAATACGTCCCCGACACACCCAACCACATAAACACCGTCCACGCCGTTGACATCCATCCATCAGCCAACCTACACTTTTTCGTTCCGTCCACATAATCGCCAAGCGGCATTCAACCGGCACCATGAATCCAGAAAACGGAAAAGCGCATATCGTCGCAGCCTAGTCCACTATCTACCTTATTCTAAGTGGCTTATCTATCAACGAAGCCCGCGAAGGCGAACAAACCTAACCCCACCGGCCTCCCCACCTCCAAGCCCGCAACCGTGAATCTCATAGTCAAAGCCCGTACCCGATTGGCAAATCTCCCGTACCCCGTTGTCAGATTCCCCGTACCCGATTGGCACCCCTCCCGTACTGCCGTGGAACTCGCTCCGTACTCGCCTGGGAGCACTCCCGTACTCCCTTGGCAAATACCCCGTACCTCGTTGGCACCAAACTGCATTTATCTCACTTATTATCAGGCGGTTGCAAAATACCAATGTGCTTTAGTATTGTTTTCCCTTGTACTTACATTTAACATTCACCATCATCAGCATGAGGCTAGGAAATGTCGCACAAGCTACCACCTTCAACCCCACAACTCGATCTCATACCGTTTGCTGATGTTGATCTTATTCGATTTGAAAAGAATCTCTTGCAAATTGGCTTCTTCGCCGCCCAAGACGAACGCAAAGGCGACCCTCCCTTTATTCGCCGCATCGAAAACACCGTAAACCGTGACGGCCAGCGCATCAGCGTAGTCATCGAGTTCCGGGCAAGCATTGGGCTCCCCTCCACTGCCGACAGAGACAAATTCATGGCGTTTCTGAAGATTGCAGCCGAACAACGCGTGCGCTACGGGCGAATCTCGAACTCGATACGGTTCACCGGCTATCGACTCCTTCAGGAGCTAGGGCTAAACGACTCCGGCCCCAATTACGAAGACCTCAATTCCTGGGGCGAGCGAATGGCCACGACTACGATCACCTCGCGGCAAGTCATTTTCTTCGCCTTAAGCAAACGCTATGCGAACAAGACAATCCATGTATTCGAGAGCTTTCAGCGCGTCGGCAAGCAGTCTGGCAGCGCGAGATCCGAGGAGTTCGAGGTCGTTCTAGCGGATTGGTTGCTCGACAATCTCAACACGAACTATGTCATATCCGAAGACTTCGTGGCGTACAGGCAGTTGAAGCGGCCAACGGCGAAGGGCATATTTGGCCCGCTCCATCTGTGGTTCAAGGCAAGTCAAGGCCGGGCCGTCGAAAAGGATTATAGGCAGCTCTGTATGCTCCTTGGCATCCAACCCTACGCATACCTATCAAAGATCAAAAGCACGATGGGAAAGGCGCTTGACGAGCTCGTCGCCGTTGGCTATCTCTCCCGGTGGGACGTTCAGCCCATGTCGTCTAAAGATGGCTACAAGATAGTTCTCTGGCCAGGGGACGATCTGCTTCGCAGTCTTGCCCTGTCAGCCCCGAGGTTAACGGGTGCGACCCCGAATGCCGGATTGCCCGGAAGCATTCCCGAGCAGCCTGCGGAAGCCGAACCAGCCAAGGAGCTGACGATGGACGCGCAGCAGGCGCTGACAGAACTTCTGGCGCTTGGCATCGCTCCGAATATGGCGCAATCGCTGGTGAAGAAGCACGATCCTGGGATAATTCTAGACGTGACTGAGTATGTCTCCTCCTTGGTGACCACCGATAAGGACGGACGTATCCACAACCCGGCAGGCTTGCTCATCTATTACCTCCACAACGACGTGCCTGTACCCGATGCCTTCATCACTTCCCGGAAGCGCAGCAAAAGCGAAGCAGATAAACGTCAACAAGCCGACGAGCGACAGCACGATTTAGATCTTCAAATCGCGTTTGCTTCATGGCGCGACCGGCAGGTTGATGCCGAAATAGCCGCACGTTATTCCGGCCCTGCCCTAAGCCAGAAGATTGCAGAGGTAGTTGCGCAAAGGTCCAAGACCGACAAATACTTCATCCGGGTCAACCCGACCCAGCGCGAGGTACTGGCCCGCCAGATTCTGGTGCGAGAGGTCCGTGAACAAATGGCGTTTCCGCCCTTCGAGGACTGGTGCAAGACACACGCTCAATACGGCCTCTTCGCGGAGTAGATTGCCCACTTTGTGATGGCGTCGGCTTCATCAGGACTATTCTGCCCGGCGGAGTAAGCGTTACTACCCCCTGCAAGTGCCAGAGCGAGCAACGGAGCAGGAATTTACTGCTTCGCGCAGGCATACCCGCTCGCTATGAGCACTGTAGCCTCGAAAACTTCGACGCCGCCTATTCCGGTGCGGATCGATCCTTAGCCGCGGCACAGATACAGGTACGCGGCTTTGCCGCCAACTACCCACTGGATTCCCGAGGTCTGATTCTGGTGGGATCGATAGGGACAGGAAAGACCCACTTGGCTGTAGGCGCGCTCAAAGCGGTAATCGCCGAACGCGGAGCCCAAGGCCTTTTCTGCGATTATCGAGAGCTGCTGCGTCTGATTCAGAACTCATACAACCCAGAGGTCTCCACCACGGAACTGGAGATACTGAATCCGGTCATGAACGCGGAGGTTCTCCTCTTGGACGATCTCGGCGCCATTCGACCGACAGAGTGGGTTTGGGACACAGTATCTCTGGTCCTCAACAGCCGTTACAACAGCGTCCGAACCACCATCATCACCACCAACTATCCAGCATTGCCACCTGGCGCCGGCGGCCTCCGCGAAGAAACCCTCGGCGACCGCATCGGTGAACGAATGAGGTCCCGCTTGGTGGAGATGTGCAGGGAAGTCGAAATGCGCGGCCAGGACTTCCGTCAACTATCGGAACGCAAGAAAAAAAGCAAGCCTGCCTAAGGAGGGAAGGGAAGTGACCCAACGCGCCGCCATTCTCAACCTCCAGCTCCGTTATGAGATCCGGCGACACTGGCGTTTCAGGACCGATCTGCCGTCGACCAGCAGTATGGCGATTTAGGATGAATTGACTCTGTCGACCGTCTTTCTCCGGAGGTGCACTTGATTCAAATCGACGAATTCCAGATGGTCAAACGGCTTCGTTGGACAGCAATTGTTCTGGTTGCGGCCGGAGCGGCTCTC
>Ga0302192_10002009_pt1 | contig 12794 bp, 10 predicted proteins | sample II_Bog_E3_2_FD_200230 | JGI IMG/M metagenome (GOLD analysis project Ga0302192, IMG submission 200230) | Peat permafrost microbial communities from Stordalen Mire near Abisko, Sweden - II_Bog_E3_2 | ecosystem: Environmental > Terrestrial > Soil > Wetlands > Peat | place: Sweden: Abisko...
AGCGAAAGTCCTTTTGTGCCGTAAACACTGTCTAGTCAACATGTTTTTAGCACATCAGGCTTTCGCTCCATACTGCTTCGTGCATTATTCAGGCTAGCGTGATATTCATCCAACAATATTCGTCCGAACAGCTTCATTTGGCGTGGAGAAATCCTTCAAAAGGCTGGTTCGTGGAATCTGGAGGCGGAGTTTCGATTGAAGAGAATCGTATAAGGCTCATCGATGCGGGCAGAAGTCCCGGCTCCGCAAGTCCAACGTCGCGAATCGACGACTTTTGCCGGCGCGGCCAGGCATCGTCAATGAGCAGAAAATCGCCGAGGCACTCACCGAACTCGGATATGTCCTCAAATGTCGCCTTATGGCAGGTTTTCCAGGGAACTTGGCATCGTTCCTACCGCATCTGACAACTCAATCCCAGCTTCGTAAGGGAAGAACAAATACTGACCTGGAATCATTCCGAACTCGAGAACCTAAATCTGCCCGCCGTATCGAAAGAATGGCGTACCTTAGCGCAAACGCCCCTGCCATCGCAAATCGGCATTCTCCACCAAACACTTTGCACGCATGTTTCTGGTTGCGGTGTGGTAAGCCTATGATTGACATAGGTGGAAATTCCATGGCGACTCTAGGTCGATCGCTCAACGGCTCTGAAGATAGGCGGCCCAACGCTGCCGGTCGACTTTGTTGCGTCGCCCGGCAGCCGATTCTGGATCTGCACAGCCGCGTTCATGCTTATGAATTGCTTTTGCGAGGAAGGACAGAGCTGGAAGGGAGCGGTGAATCGGTCGGCCGCAACATGGCAGAGACCGCGGCGTTCTTTGGTCTGCAAAAGCCAAGCGAATTGAAGAAGTTGACCGGCAAAATGACGGCTCATGTGAGCTGTCCGGCAGAGGCGCTGAGCGATCAGCTTGCGCAGGTTCTTCCTCCAACCCTCACAGTTCTGGAGATACGGGCGACCCCGGAAATCTCGGCCGACATACTTGCCCAATGCCAGCAAATGAAGGGACTGGGGTTTCGGCTCGCACTGGACGATTTCAGATGGCAGCCGGAATTGAAGCCGCTCGTGGAACTGGCCGATTACATCAAAGTGGACATTGGACGGACGCGACCGGAGGAACGCCGGGAGTTGTTTGAGCGGCTGCACGGGACGCCCCCTGCCATGCTGGCCAAGAGCGTTCATACCCAAGTCGACTACCGGCAGGCGCGCGAAGAGGGATTCGCGCTCTTCGAAGGCTACTACTTCTGCCAGCCTGTGCCGATGAGAAACCGCCGGCCGCCTGTTAACCAGATATTACGGATCGACATTCTGAAAGCACTGCAACAGCAACCCTTGGACTTGCGCAAGGTGAGCCAGTTAGTAAAGCGCGACGGTCCGATCACCTATCAACTGCTGAGGTTGGTCAACTCCCCAATTTGGGCAATACGCCAAGCGGTTGCCTCGATCGAAGTGGCGCTGCTGGCGGTGGGCGACGATGCATTTCGCCGTATTGCCACGCTGGCTATCGCGAGCGAGTTCAACGGTTCTCAGCCTGCCGAGCTGTTGTGTATGGCGATGGTGCGGGGGCGATTCTGCGAAGTGGCTGGACTCAAGCGCAACCTGGACCCGTTTGGACAATACCTGCTGGGGCTTTTGAGCCTGCTGCCGGCAATGCAAGGCCAGTCGATGAGCGATGTTGTTCGAGCGCTGCCGCTCAACGACGAAATACGGGCGGCGCTCTTAGGAACGAAGAATCCAGAGCGCGTGCTGCTGGAATGGCTTGAGAGCTGCGAGCGCGGCGACTGGGCCGGGTGCGATGCTGCGGCCCAGGCCGATAATCTGGACCAGCAGGAGCTGGCCAAGGTTTATGTGGAAGCGGTTGCATGGGCTGAGCTGGCATTGCATTCAGCCGGCTAGGGCAAAACCATGGATATTGCGTCCTGATTAGTTTCGTTCCAGATCGCTGCTCCCTGGTGGTCGCATCGACTGGAGTGCTTTCGCCCCGGGATACATCGTCCCTGGTTTTGCCATAGCAATTCTTCCCGGTTGCGCTTCTCCTTCAGCAGGACCGGCTATAACTGAATACTCACCGGCCAAGTTTTCCAGATATCGGAACAGTAATCCCGAATCGAGCGGTCCGAGGAGAATTTGCCAATCCGCGCCACATTCAGGATGGACATGCGCGTCCACGCCTCCTGATTCCCATAGGCCAGGCTCACCGTGTCCTGACAATCGATGTAGGACTGGTAATCGGCGAGAAGCATATAGTCGTCGTTCGTCAGCAAAGAGTCGACCAGGGGACGAAAGAGGTTTTTGTCACCGTGGGAAAGCTCGCCGCTGGTCAATGAATTGAGCACTTCACGCAGGTTCGCGTTCGACTCGTAGATGGTGCGCGGGTTGTAGCCCTCCCGCTGGTGCTGCTCGACCTCGGGAGTTGTAAGCCCGAACAGAAAGAAATTCTCCACCCCAACTTCTTCCCGGATCTCGATGTTCGCACCGTCGAGTGTGCCAATCGTGATTGCGCCATTCATGGCGAACTTCATGTTTCCCGTTCCTGAAGCTTCCTTGCCAGCCAGGGAAATCTGTTCGGAAAGATCGGCCGCAGGGTAAACCCTCTGGCCCAGTTTTACGCTGAAGTCAGGCAGGAACACGACCTTTAGCCTTCCCCTTACGATCGGGTCCGAGTTGATAGCCTCTCCAACACAGTGGATTAGCTTGATGATCAGCTTGGCCATGCGATATCCGGGGGCCGCCTTGCCGCCAAAGATGAAGGTGCGGGGTCCCTGTACGGAATCCGGGTCCCGCTGGATGCGCTTCAACAGTGTCAGGATGTGAAGAACCTGCAAGTGCTGACGTTTGTACTCGTGCAGCCGTTTGACGAGCACATCAAACATCGAGTCGGGGTCGGTCGCAATCCCTAACCGGTCGAGGATGTAAGCGGAAAGCTGGACCTTGTTGTGTCGCTTGATCGCCCTCCATTCCTCGCAGAACTCCGCATCTGCAATCATGGGCTCCAATCGCCGCAACTTTTCAATGTCTCGTATCCACGCCGAGCCAAGCCGCGCCGTGAGCAGCTCCGCCAGGCGGGGATTGCTCAACACCATCCAACGGCGCGGTGTCACCCCGTTCGTCTTGTTCGAGAACTTCTCCGGAGTGAGCGCATAGAAATCGCTAAGCACATTTGTTTTCAATAACTCAGTGTGGAGCGCAGCCACCCCATTGATCGCATGACTTCCGAGTGAGGCCAAATGCGCCATGCGCACGGATTTCTCGCCTCGGCCCCCGTTTTCGTTGATTAAAGACAGACGCTGCACGCGCCCTTCGTCGCCGGGAAACTTCTGGCGGACATTGATCAGGTGTCGGCGGTTGATCTCTTCCACAATCTCCAGGTGGCGCGGGAGCAGTGAGCCGAACAGGCTGCGAGACCACTGTTCCAGGGCCTCAGGCAGAAGAGTGTGGTTCGTGTAAGACAAAGCGTGTTGCGTGACATGCCAAGCTGTCTCCCACTCCATGGAATGCTCGTCGACCAGCAGGCGCATCATCTCCGCCACCGCAATTGCCGGGTGCGTGTCGTTCATCTGAATGGCGAAGTTGCGGTGCAACTCTGCCATGGGTCGATTTTGCGCAGCCTGAATGCCTAGAATATGCTGCAGGCTGCACGAGACGAAGAAGAACTGCTGCGCCAGCCGCAACTCCTTGCCCTGAACGTCTTCGTCGTTCGGGTAAAGAATCTTTGAGATGTTCTCCGACGACACCTTTTCAGCGACCGCGCCAATGAAATCCCCTTGATTGAAAGTCTCAAAGTCGAAGCTCTCAACCGCCTGCGCCGCCCATAAGCGCATGGTGTTCACGGTGTTTGTTCGATAGCCCAGAATCGGCGTATCGAAAGGAACCCCGCGTACCACCTTCTTCGGAATCCATGTTACCCGCAACCGCCCATCGGCGTCGGTGTGGGTCTCGGTGCGTCCGCCTAGCTTTACTTCAAACCCATCCTCCGGTCGCTCCAACGCCCAGGGATTGCCAAGCCGCAACCACTTGTCGGTAGACTCCACCTGCCATCCATCGCGAATCTGCTGATCGAAGATTCCGTATTCGTAGCGGATGCCATAGCCGATAGCGGGAATATCCAAGGTAGCTAGAGAATCCATGAAGCACGAGGCCAGCCGGCCCAGCCCGCCATTGCCCAACCCAGGCTCTTCTTCCTGCTCGATCAGAACATTCAAATCAATGCCCAACTGTCGCATTGCCTGCTCGGTCTCGTCGAAGATTCCGAGATTGATCAGATTGTTCGCTAGATGGGGCCCGGTCAAAAATTCCGCCGACAGGTAACAGACCACGCGGACATCTTGCGCCTGGTAGTTCTTTAACGTCGATATCCACCGCTCCAGTATCCGGTCGCGTACAGTATGCGCGAGCGCCATATAGAGGTCGTTGACTGTCGCCCGCTCGAGCGACCTGCCTTGCACAAAAAACAGGTTATCGAGAAACGACTGTGCAAGCGCCTCGGCGCCAAGCGCTGTTCTCTGCCCCTTGCGCGATGCCGACGGCGGCAATACTGTATCAAGCTCTTCTGACATCGTTGCCCTCACTACACGCCGAACTTGGAGATTGAATGGTGCGAATTGTGCTTGCACAATCGCCCTGTACTTGAAGAATACGCCTTAAAGAAAAGCCAAGTAAGAAAGTGGAGGAACCCGAGCGCCGACTCAGTGGCCTCGACCGACGCAGGGGGATGCTACAGCATCCCCCTTTCGCTGTGGGTGTGCTTGCAGAAACTCCTCATCGGGAGAGGCACCTAAGCGTTAAATCCTGGGGGTACGGGGGCAAAGCCCCCAACTGTTACGCCGGCACCCAAGCTTCCTTCTGATGCACGGGCGATCTCTCATAATGCATCGGCAAACGTGCGTGACGCCATGGGAGTCACATTGACGATGGGAGCCACTATCTCTTCGCTGACAAGTTCGGGTGTCCAGGCAAGGGCAACGACAAGGGCGACGTGGTAGGACTCTGGGGTTATGCACGGCGGAACTTCATGGTTCCGATTCCGAGTGTAAATAGCTGGGATGAGTTGAACGCGCATTTTGCAGCAGAGTGCCGTGAGCGGCGGCTGCGCGGGCAGACGGGGACGATCGGCGAGCGATTCGAACGCGATCAGGCGGCGATGCTGCCGCTGCCTGCTGCTCCATACGAAGCCTGCGAAAAGGTCTCTACGCGGGTCAGTAAGTTGTCGCTGGTGCGCTATCGCACCAACGACTACTCCGTTCCCACCGAGTAATCTTCGAGGAATCTGTGGACATGCGCACACGCATCTGCGCTCAGGTTGGAGGATAAGTCGAGGGATGGCCAGTTGGAAGGGGGTACCCATAACACTAACGGGCAGGTGCCCCAGGTCCCGCCGACCTTCCAAACCCCCTTGAGGGTGCCCCCGGTCTCTCGGCGGGTGGCCCAGGTATTGAAAAATGCTGATCGATCCACAACATGAATGAATGGGTGGCCCAGGTCTCGCTTTTGAGACCTGGAAAGCAACAACGCCTCAGTCGCCAGGGATCACTCCCTTGACGTCGCCCAGCTTCCTGGTTTCTTGCTGCCCGTGCAGTTCGCGCCCTGTCTCCGGATCGCACAAGTTGTGCAGCAGAAGCCGGCGGTCGGCTACCTGGATCGCGTGCAGCGAAGTGTTGCTAGCCGCTTGGGCATGGGACTGGCGCGGTCGCGGCTGATGCTAGCGACTGATACCTCAAGGGGTCTGGTCCAACGCCATGCTCAGACGCGTAGTGCGCCGGGCGTACCTCCCCGTCTGCAGTATCCTCCAGGCCCTGGACCTTCCAACTGTGATCTGCGAACAGTGAACTGCGCGTTACCCCGGTCCGCTGTTGTACACTCCCCTTGATGAAAACCACCGCCTTCTGCACCCTCGTTCTTGTTGCCTCCGCCGCTCTTGTCGCCGCCCAGGAAGCCAAACCCAAACCCGAGGACACGGAAATCTGGAAGCCCGTCCCGACCGTTGTCACGGCCGGCGCAACCTGCGGCGCGCCGCCCTCTGACGCTCTCGTCCTCTTCGATGGCAAAAGTCAGGACGAATGGGTCTCGGCGCAGGACCACACGCCGTCAAAGTGGAACATCACCGACGGCCTGCTTACAGTGGCCAAAGGCACCGGCAACATCGAGACCAGGCGCACTTTCAAGGACTACCAGCTCCACCTCGAGTGGCGCATTCCCGCCACTATCACCGGCTCCGGCCAGGGTCGAGGCAACAGTGGCGTCTTTCTCGCCTCGACCGGTCCCGGCGACGACGGCTTCGAGCTCCAGATTCTCGACCCATGGAACAATCCCACCTACACGAACGGCATGGCCGGCAGCCTCTACAAGCAGGCCATTCCCCTCGTCAACCCGGGCCGCAAGCCGGGCGAGTGGCAGACCTACGATGTGGTGTGGACCGCGCCCACCTTCAACGACGACGGCTCGTTGAAAACGCCCGCCTACGCCACCGTCTTCTTCAACGGCGTCCTGGTCGAGAACCACTTCGAACTCAAGGGCCAAACCCTCTACATCGGTAAGCCCTTCTATAAGAAGTATGATCGCGCGGCTATCAAGCTCCAGGCCCATGGCGACAAGAGCGAGCCGCTCAGCTTCCGCAACATCTGGGTCCGCGAACTCCCGTGAAGACAGTGGTTAGCGGACCTCGGCCATCGGTGGTTTGCCGCTGTTGAAGAGATTGAGGGGCCTGCTAGACTCTCCGCCTGCGCACTCGAAGACCCCGGCGAAGCGTAGCCGGAGTTCGAGGATGGAGGCCCTTGCTTCGAGAGCCATTTGAGAAGTGAAGGCAAAAGACAGCCCCGGCGCGCATTTGAAGCGCTGTGAATTTCGGGACCCTTTCCTTCATTCCCGAGCAGGTATAGACTTGCGGCATTTCAAGCTTCACCAGATAGGGACCCCCATGGGAACAAATCCGTCTTCACCCGACAAGAGCGATGTCGTATCTCAGGAATCAACTCCGATGCCGAATCACAGGTTAGCCCGCGCAACATGCCTGATTTTATTCGCCGGTCTGTTTTTCGTCGCGCTCCGGAGTTGGGGTCAGGCTGGCCCTCCGCAGGGCCGCACGTCAGTCGCTTCCACGTCGGCCCATCATCTCGCTGACCCGCCGCACCGGAGCGGAGCTCTTGTTCCCGGCACGACGGAGGGCGCAAGCGAACCAGCGCCGCTTGGCGTGGCGCCACCGCCTGGCCAGGCCTGGCACGTTCAGGCGAACGATGACTTCGCTCAGGACGACTCAATCAACCAGTCGCTCTGGAACGGCGGTACGGGCGGGGGCATGCCGCCAGGCTTTTGTCGCGCGCCTGCCACGAGCTGCGGGTACACTGGCGACGACTGTAACAATTACTTCGGCACTTACCCGAAGCCGCCATTTGAAACGATCGTCCACGGCGTGGGTCTGGTGATTCAAGCAACGCAGGCCGCGCCGGGGGACGTCAAATACTACGACAACAAGATGGCCGACATACAGAGCTACGGAAAGATAACGATCCATCCGGGGTCGTTCGTCGAGTGGCAAGCCAAGATGCCGACAGATCGACACGGTGAGGGTGATGGCTGGCACGTTGACTTATGGTGCGCGCCCCTCAGCCGGCATAGGTGCGACGATTCAGCCGAGGTGGATGTTGCAGAAAAGGTCCTCAGCGTCGCCGATAGCTCGGAGGCACATTATGTCGTCCACGATGAGCCGGATGGCCTCAACACCGTCATTGAGGAGACCTACAGCGCGCCGGGGAAACCCGATCTGTCGGCTGCCTTTCACACTTACGGCGTGTTCTGGCGCAATGACCCTTCGGGTAAGCAAGGCTCGCTGGAAGCGTACATCGATGGCAAGCCGATCGTGGACCATTCGGTGCCAATTAATGACCCATCATGGGGTGGTGGGGCGTACTGCTACGCCGGATGGATGCAGCAGGAGTTGGTAGTCTGGGGTGGTGGTGTTTCTAACAACGCGCATACCTCTTCGAAAGACCCGCTCTATATCAGGCGCTTCACGGTTTGGAAAGCATACTGAGCCTTGGCTTTCGCTATGAGCGCAGTGCGATCTGCCACTCCATGATCCTGGGTCGACGAAAACAGACGGAAGGCCAATGCGCTCATGCGGAGATTCAACCGGATCCCCAGATTCTGCCACCGATCCTTGACGTGAGCCCCGGCGATCTTGCGTGAAGCCAGGATTCCTCCCGGCCAGGTCAGCGAATTCGGGAACTAATCGCCTAAAAGTGGCCAAAATATAGCACGCCCATTCGCTGAATTCGGATAGATCCTGACTAGTTGCCCAGTGTTCGGGATTGCGACCGCCCGTCCTGGCACCCGATTTCCGGCTGGTTGGGTGTTCTTCGTGCAAGCAGCGATTCCAGCAAGCGGCGGCTACGGTACCGCGTGCATAAATCCCAACCCAAGCTTCAGCCCAAGTTTGTTGGCTCTTCAATGTATTATCACGTACTTACAGGTGCTTGGCAGTCCCCGGGGCCTGCTGTATGTTGTTGATTCTGTTAACGCGTCCGCTTTGGCACGGAAGAGGTCGCTGGTTCGAATCCAGTCGTGCCTACCATATCTACATTTAATTCAAGCACATCCAATGACGACCTCCTCTTTCTCCTCCGATCCAGGGTGCTGAAGGGTGCTGATGGTTTCAGCAAAAATTTCGTCCTGAGATGCCCACAGAATCGGAAGAAAAAGCGTAACTACACATATCGTATTCATTTTATTACGCTTACATGGAACTACAGGGTGAAGGATCATCGAAGATGCTGAATCTAAATCCACAGAGACTTGAGCAGGCTGTTGCTGCGCGGAGAAACATCCACCGGCAACAACGGATGAACGAATACCTTGCGCTGGCCTTTTAGAACACCTTGCGTGCGGTTCTACAGATTGGATGCAGCTCTGCCCTGTTTCTGCTTGGCGATAGCGAGCTCAGTAAAGGGAACGTGCATGGTGCGGTCAATACTCATGTGTCAATTCTGAAATGGACATGCCCCGCAGCCAAAAACATCCTGGTACACCGCATCGCGGTTGCTGAGCGGTAGGAAATGACGAGGTGAAGTGACCGCAAACTGGCTTGAGCAGTGGCCCATGCGCCGGCGACTACTAGTTTCGTTGTGATTGCATCGAGAAGGGCGCGGCATTGTGTGCGTAACATGTACACTGCAATTCGCGTCATGGAAAACCTTGCCACAAGGCGAGTTTTCGTTACAAATCAGATAACGGTGAGTTCGTTGGCGTTTTGGCATGGACTGGAAGTTCCGGCTCCCCCCATGGCCTTTATGAAGCGGTTCCGGCCATCGTGAAGAGTCCTCCTGATGAACAAGCTTCTCATGCCGCAATTGGGACGAGTTGGAATCCGATAGCGTTGGCTTGTTTGCGCAGGCGTTTTTCGTGTCTTTGAGCCTGTTTTCGATCTTCTTCAAGGAAGATGGTTTCGTCGTATGCCTGTCCTGTGGCGAGCATGTGGTAGATGATGCGGGCGAGTTTGTGGGCTGCGGCAGTGATGGCCTGAGGAGCACCGAGGCGTGCGCGCATGCGCCGGTAGAAGCTGCCGAGGTGGGAGCGGCTTCGGGCCAGGGTTTGTGCGGCGAGGCGCAGAGCACGGCTTGCGCGGCTGTTGGTCTGGCGGGTTTTGGATGAGAGCACCTTGCCGCCACTCTTGTTGTTGGCCGGACACAGAGCCAGCCAGCTGGCGAAGGCGGCAGCGTTGGGGAAGCGATTGAGTTGTGGTCCGATCTCGGCCAGCACGATATGAGCGGTGAGGGCGCTGATGCCGGGTATGGCGGTGAGATCGACGCCGAAGATGCGGTGCAGTTCCGGCGCCATTTCGAAGTAGAACTGATTTTTGCGGTGCTTTTGTTTTCCGCTGTTGGCAGGTGGGGTTGGCCGGTTTTGTCGCGGATCGCTTTTGCCGTCCAGGCGCTGCATGAGCTGCTCGATCTCGCGATCGCATTCGGCCATCAGTTGCTGATAGTGCCGGTCGGTCAGGAGTCGCTCCACGGTGGGCGCCAACTCTGCAGCGCCGGTTGAAAGCAGCGCAGAAGCCTTGTGCAAGATGGCAAAATCTGCGCGAGCGGAGCGAACCGCTCTCAAACCGCAGACGAACTCAATGCGCACGCCCCTGCTCACTTTCTCCACCGATCGCACCAGTAACCCGCCGATCTGCCCAGTGGAGCGGACGTGGGTTCCCCCGCAGGCGTTCTTGTCGCAATCTGCAATGTCGATCAGGCGAAAGCTGCCCTGCCTGTCTGGAAGTTTGCGAAGTTGGCCAGCAGCCAGCATGGCTTCGGCCTCGGCGCGGGACACATAGCCAGAAGTTACCGGGCGATCTTCCCCGAGGATCTCGTGCGCAATCCGTTCCACACTCTCCAGACCGTGGGGCGTAATTGGTCCACCGGACAAATTGATCGTCGAAGTGCTTTCCCCCAAATGAAAGGAGATCGTTGGCGCCTGAAGTTCCTGCCAAATGATGGCAGAGAGCAGGTGTTGTCCCGAGTGCTGCTGCGTATGATCGAACCTCCGCTCCCAGTCGATCTGTCCCTCTACATGAGTCCCCGCGGCAAGCGGTTCGCGCACGAAATGTCACACCGTGCCCTCCTCGTCCTCCTCTATCTGTTCCACGGGAACCATCAGCGCCGCTCCGTCCCGCGCAAGTGCGCTCAGCCGCCCCGTATCGAAAGGCTGCCCGCCGCTGGTCGGGTAGAAGGCGGTACGGTCCAGCGCCAGCTGCCAGGCCAATTTTCCATTGCCGCTCGTGAATTCGCGGAGGTCGGTTACGGCTGCGGTGAAAGTTCTGAGAAAGGAATCTGAATGGTAGAGACGCTCAGACATATGCAAGCACGAATCTCCAACTGGGGACCGGAGAAAACTCTTGAAACATCGCGCAGGACCGGCCATCCCCACATAGTGTAGTGCGCGCAGCGCGTGCCGCTCCTGCCAAGAGGGTCTAACTCTGCGGCGAACGGCCTTTTGACTGAGGTGATTCGAGCCAGTCCGCGTCGGCGAGGATTCATGAGCATCGTCTTTGCGGCGTCCCATGGATTAGGATACCAATGGCATGCGAACGGTCAATAAGACACCAGCTTTAAGGTCGTGATCAATTCGGTGGGAAGTTCCTCGAAGTATAGAATCGCAGCGCTTGCGCGACGGCGATTGAAAGCCCAAAGCCAAATAGCTGCGCCGCTCAGCACGACCATCATGCATACATACCGGAATGGGCCGTTGAACGATCCAAGTTCAAACTCCGCGGCGGGAAGTGCGACGGTGATGATGAATATCACGAAGCCCCAGAAGATAAATTGGATATTCGATTTTCCAGGCAAATAAGAGCAGGTGAACGGAACCTTATAGAAGCCGATCAGATTGATTTCCGCGAGGATCCATCCTAGAAGCGCAAGAACGGCAAGATGCGCCGTGACCTGATGCCATGGTCTGAAGGCAAGCGACAAGAATGCCGAGACCAGCCAGACCGGAACGACAGAAAAGCACAGCAGGATTGTTCTGGTTACGGCAATATACTTCTCCGACGGCGAGAGCTGCGTGGTGCGCAAGACCCAATTGGCGGTGAGCGAAATGGGCAGCGAGAAGACGCTGCGCAGTGCGAAGACAGCCACACTCATCATAATGAACGTCGAGAGAATAAATCCGTCGGGCATAGAGCCACGCGTCGCACCCGATAGCTCACCACGCAGCCAGGAGAGCGCGATAGCGAAAACCACGGCAAGAAAAAAGGCAAAGGCGACGCGATGCTGGCGGCTGCGCCACAGCGAGCGAGCACTGAAGAGAGTAAGTGCTGTTTGAAGGGCATTGCCGAAGCGCGGCGTCCAGTGAATGCGACCTGATCCCGGCACCAGGTCCGGCTCTTCGACGATCTTTTTCATGGTGCGCAGATAGCACAGGATCAGGGAGGCCGCAGATCCGGATAGGACGATGCCCAAGCCGATCCACGCCCGCCATGCCAGCCACGTTAGCGTAGAGGGCAACGATCCGTTCAATTGATTGAAAAGTGCAAAGAACCAGAAATCGGGCGAGCAGGCCAGCAGCCACTGGTTATGGTGAGCGGCCAGTCCGGCGGGCGTTTCAATCGATGGTTCCAGGAAATAGACCCCGAGAAAGATGCCGAAGGCCGCAAGCTGCAAGATGGCTGAGAGGCGCAGAAAGATGCGGCGAGGAAGCAGTAGCGCGGAGAATCCTTGCACCGTGAGAATCGAACAGTAGAGGAAGCCGCTGGCCGCGGCCATGGTGAACCAGTAAGCGGCTAAAGCTTGCAGGAATCCCCAATGATTGCCGGGCATGGCTCCCGCAAACGTGGACAACATGAGACTCGATGCGAAGTTCAGTGCGAGAATGGCCAAGCCCATCAGCGCGCTCGAGGAAGTCACCTTCGCCAACAGAATCGTATGCGGAGCAATCGGCAGCGGCGAAAGCACCATTACGTCGCGCAGGTCCGGGAATATTGCATCCCAGGTGATGACGGCAATCAGCCCGGCCACCAACATCATGGTCGCGATCAGATAGTGTTCCACATACCACGGGGCCATTCCGAAAACGCTAAGAATAAAGGGCACGTGGATCAAACTGAACATCATCAGCACCCCGGCAAATTGGCCGAGATACCCGGCAACATCGGCTTGTATCGACAAAGCATCGAAGTCTACAACGCGCAGCAGAAACTGGCGAAAGAGGATGCGAAAATCGGACGGCACATGTGCGAGCAGTAGTGCGAGCAGCTTATGCATGAATGAGATCCGCGATCTGCCGCGCCATCGAATCGGAGTCCTGCTCGACCGCGAGC
>Ga0302192_10002030_pt1 | contig 12734 bp, 11 predicted proteins | sample II_Bog_E3_2_FD_200230 | JGI IMG/M metagenome (GOLD analysis project Ga0302192, IMG submission 200230) | Peat permafrost microbial communities from Stordalen Mire near Abisko, Sweden - II_Bog_E3_2 | ecosystem: Environmental > Terrestrial > Soil > Wetlands > Peat | place: Sweden: Abisko...
CCAGGGTATTGCGGTCCGTGGCTTCGCGCACCGCCTGCAAATGGTCCTCGACCCGCTTGAGGGAGGCATTTTGCTCAATAACCTGGTCGCGAAGCGCACGCTGTTGAATGCGCAAATCCGCCAGTCCTTCCTGAAGGGGGACGATATTGACCGGCGGCGTTGGCGGCATCCTTGGCGGCGGAGGGGAAAGGACGTTGGAAACGGCGGTGCCTATGTTTCCGTCGAGCAAAGGAAGCATCCGCTGCACAAACGGCAATGCCACGCGGAGGATACCCGCCGCGCGTTCCATTCCGGTGCGGTGCTGAGTGGGAGGGGAAGCCAATTTGCGCGGCGGTGCGGGGGCAGGAGGCGCCGGTGGCGCCGTCGGTGTTGCGCTCGCGGTCAGCGAAGGACGCTGGAAATATTTTTCCACGAGTTCCCGAGGCGGCAAGCCTGATGTTCCAACAGACGCAGGTGCTGCTGCGGCCCTGTCCTGGGGCGTGCTGGGATTGGGGGGCGGGGGGACCACTTCCTTCACGCCAAGATACTCTGAATCGCTCATGGGTTTTTCATTCTTCACTATATAAGGGATTTCCGACCCTGATTCAATTTGATGCGGGAAAACCCGCGACCTGGGCTACTCGCTGCCAAGTTGCTCGCCTGCGTGCTCGCTTTCCGAGGCGATCTTTCGGATGCTGACGTGTTCAAAGCGCGCCCAGACCAGGCCGATGGGCGCAATACCGAGAAAGGTGACGAGCAGGAGGGTCGCGGCGCAGGCCGTAGCTGCCTCCGGTGCTGCTCCCAGGCCGGCTAGAGTCGCGGCAACGGCGGCGATCTGCGTAAACCAACCCAGTATGGGCAGCTGGAAGATGCTGGCGCCGCCGCTTGCCGCCAGCAGTAACATGCACTTGCCCAGGGTCATGGATGCTAACTGCGGGCTGGCTACAAAGGCTCGGGACGTCTCCAGGTAGGCGAAGGAAATCAGCAGCCACATGCCCAGCGACAACGCGGTGATGATGCCGAATTCGGAGAAGGAACGCATGGTGTCGAGGCCGGACTGGAAGGTGCGGATTTTGTGTCCCATGGCAACGCCCAGATTCTTTGATACCAGGCTGAATGCGCGTTCGAAGAAGCCGGCGACCAGCCCCCCGGCGAGGCGAACGGCAACGAGAAACAGCGCTCCACAAACGGTGAGAGCGAGGCCCCAGTAACCCGCCTTTTTGACGATTTCAGGATGGGGAAGGGAGCCGGCGGGCGCGAGCAGAATCACGGTGGAGAAGATGAGGGCCATGGAGCCGGCATCGAACAGCCGTTCAACGATGTAAACGGCGATCTGGGTGCTGAGCTCAAGGCCTGTGCGCTTTGCCACGAGGTAGGGACGGACCAGATCCGCAACGCGGCCGATGAGCGCCACGGCGGTGAAGCCGATGACCTGGGTGCCCAGCAGAGAAAACAAGGGCACCTTCTTGTTGTGCTTCATGAGAAGCGCCCAGCGGACGGCTCGAATGACGTAGCCGAAGTAGATGCAGGCTAGACCAATGCCGATGCTGCGCCAGTTGGCGAGAGCGAGCTGGGCACGGAAGACGCCGAAATCGAAATGAAGCCTGCCGCGTTCGAAATACAGGATGGCAGCCAGTGCCACCACGACCACGATGGCAAGGATCCATTGTTTCTTCTTCAAGCGCTCTCCGTCTCGCAGGTGCGAGTCCTGGTCTAGTTTAAACTCCCGGACTGCGATGGCCAGAGAAGTGAGCCTGCGAAGCGGATGAAGATGCGGTGAATTGGCTTGATTTGATTGGGTTTGTTAACCGGCAATGGTCTTCGTGGACCTTCGCAAGTGTGTGGACTTGCAATCGAAAGGGCAAAGGACGAGCATGGTTGCAGTTCAATGCGTAAATCCAAGGAAGTACCACTTACCCTGCTGGCGGCGCTGGCTTTGTCGACGACCGGTTGCGAACCGCCGCCGCATTCTTGTGTCGATTCAACTGGACATCTGGCTCCAGAGAGCTACTGCCAGAACCAAGCCACGGGCTATCGGTATGTTTATGGCGGCTCCTCGGGCGGCCATATCGGTGACACCGTGGTTGGCGCCAGCAGTTCTCCAGATGACGCGGGCGTATCGCGCGGCGGATTTGGTCATGGCGAAGGTGGCGAAGGCGCCAGCGGAAGCGGTGGCGAGTAATGCGTCGTCGATCGATTAATCCGAGGCAGAACTGGCAGGCCGCAGTGGCGCGGCATGGCTTGACGTGTCACACGCTCGAGGACGGGACGCCCTACTGGGACGAGTCGGCCTACTGGGAGTTTTCATCCGCTGAAATTGATCGGCTGGAAGCGGCGACAGCGGAGATCCAGAGATTGGCCCTGGCAGCGGGGGATCATATCCTGGACCATAACCGGCTGGAGGAGATGAGCATTCCGGCATCGGCTGCCGCGCGCATTCGCGAGACCTGGAATTCCGAACCGCCTGCACTGTATGGCCGGCTGGACCTGGCTTACGATGGGCGCCAGATCAAGCTGCTGGAATATAACGCCGACACGCCGACAGGATTGGTGGAAGCGGCCGTGATCCAGTGGTACTGGCTGGAGGAGTGCTTTCCCAAGGCGGACCAGTTCAATTCTCTGCATGAGAAGCTGGTGGCCAAGTGGAAGGATCTGATTCCGTATCTCAAGCAACCGGTCTACTTTGGGCACGACGGTAGCGAAGAAGACGTGATGACGGTCAACTACCTGCGGGATACGGCGCAACAGGCCGGCCATCGCACGGAGGCGATCTCCATGCACTCGGTGGGATGGGAGGACGCGAAGGAGCGCTTTGTCGACCTGGAGCAGCGACCGATCGAGAGCTTCTTCAAGCTTTACCCGTGGGAGTGGCTGCTGGGTGAGCGTTTCGGCCCTCATGCTCTTGAATCGATTGGCAAAGTGAACTGGATGGAGCCGATCTGGAAGATGATGTGGTCCAACAAGGCGCTGCTTGCCATTTTGTGGGAACTGAATCCGAACCACGAACTGCTGGTGCCGGCGTATCTGGACGGACCACGGAGCATGAAAGACTACGTGCGAAAGCCGTTGTTCGGGCGCGAAGGAGCTGGGATTACGACGTTTCGCAACTGGGCGGCGGAAGAGAGCGGGGCAGAGCCGGTGGCCGAAATCCGCTATGTCTATCAGCAGCTTGCGCCGCTGGCGACCGATGGCGGCTGCCACGCGGTGATTGGCAGTTGGCTGATCGACGGCGAGCCTTCAGGAATGGGAATTCGGGAATCGCAGGGAATGATTACAACGAACACCAGCCGATTCGTGCCGCACCTGTTCCGATAGGCGAGGCACCGATTACCGTGACGGTCCCGATGCCGAGGCGACCGCGCTCTTGGCCTGGGCTTCGCGGGCGAGTACGCGGCGGTTGAACTCGTGAATCACGCGTGCGACGTAGGCCTGGGTTTCGCGGTAGGGCGGAATGCCGTGGTAGCGGTCGACGGCCAGCGGGCCGGCGTTGTAGGCCGCGAGCGCGAGGGCCATGTTGTCGTGGTAGCGAGTGAGCAGCGCGTCGAGATACGCCGTGCCGCCGCGCACATTCTGCTCCGGCTGAAAGCTGTCCTCGACGCCGAGTTCATGGGCGGTTCCGGGCATCAGCTGCATCAGGCCGCGTGCGCCGGTACGGCTGACGGCGCGCACGTTGCCGCCGCTCTCCGCCTTGACGACGCTGGCAAGCAAGTCTTCGTCCACGTTGTGCGCGGTGCCGGCTCTCGAAAGAATCTCATGGATGTCGACGGGCGAGAGAGCGGCGGAAGGGTTGGATGCGGAGCGAGGAGCCGAGGGTTCCGGAAACTGCTGTGCGGCCTCCGGCTGAGGGAAAGGGTTTGCGACCGGGACGACTTCCGCGATTTCTTCGGGCCCGAATTCGATGTAGTTGTCCTGACCGGCAGTGAGATACAGGCGGACGCGGCCATCAACCTGCGCATGGTGGTGGCACTGCACAGCGAAACCGTTGCGGAGGGTGACGTTCTCCGCTGCGCGCGCGGAGGGCGCGAGACCAGCCAGGAACACCAGTGCCGCTATCGTGATTTGGAATCTTCCGCGCATTCTCATGCCTATTCAATCTTACCGCTTCGGACTAATTCAGTGATATGAGGCGTGCGGCAGTGGACTTTGCCAGGGCCGCTTCCAGCACTACGGCAACGCCATCCCGGTCGTTGGGGGGAGCCTGCTTCCATCCGCGCATTTTGGCCATGGTGCGCAGTTCGAGGGCGGCATTGCCCATCATGACGCCCTGGCCGGCCCACTCCAGCATGTCGACGTCGTTCCAGTTGTCGCCGATGGCCATGGTTTCTTTGCGGTCAACGCCAAGGCGGGCCGCGAGCCGCTGAAGAGCCCAGCCCTTGGAAACACCGGGCGGCAAGAGATCCAGGATAGAGAGATCGCGCGCAGGATACTCAGTGCGGACGCATTCGCAATGCTCGCTCCACTCGCCCGATTTGAGTAGAGCTTCGGCTTTGCGCATCATGGCCACGCTGCCGGTAACCATGCCTTGAATGGGATCCTCGCCGTCCGGGAGAGCATTCTCGAGCGGGCTAACTACTTCAATCGATTGGCGGTTGGCCTCTACCCACAACGAGATGCGGCCATGCGTGAGTTCCATGTTTTCAAGCACCAGCTCCCCGCGTCCCGGTTTGTCAAAGGTGAAGACCACGGCGCCGAACTCCCGGAGAAGCCCGCACAGGGCACGCGCCACATAAGCTTTCAGGTGGCAACGGTCGATGGACTCTCCACCCAGCGTGCGGGTGACTGCACCATTGGACGTAATGAGGGGCGTATCCGCTCGGAGGTCCAGGCCTTCGAGGAGCGGGAGGGTGTAATTTGTGCGGCGGCCGGTGGCGATGGCAACGGTAATTCCCGCGTCCTGCACGGCTTTGACGGCCCTCACGGTGCGCGGGCTGAGGGCCTGGGCGAAGGTGGGCAGGAGGGTTCCGTCCACGTCGATGGCTACCAGGCGAACCGGGGGATGCATAGGTTCAGTGTACCGGGAAAGGCAGTGGTTAGAGGGCAGTTCGCGGTTCTAAGTTCACAGTTGTCCGTTGCGGATTCCGAGCGTCAAAGGTTTGCTCGGAGGGGTGCGCTACATAGGGTGAAAGACTGCTTGCAAGGTTACAAACAGGGGCAAAGGTGCGCTTATAAGGTTGCATTTCTTCGAGACATGAACCTACGGGGCAACCTTTTCAGCTGTTTTGATTGCTGAGAATTGAACTAATCGAGCATTTGGGTTGCAGAGAATTAGCCGCTTTTTCCGGAAACGCGCTGATTTTGCAGGGGATATTGCTGTAAACCATTGATACTGTGCGCTTTATTTTGATTTTGTTTGCTGTGCAATTGCGCTCGGGAATGGGTTCGTCCAGCGGCTCCCGAGCAGGCCGTGGCCGCCGCAATCCCCGGTCCCTCCGCCGCGGCGGACGAGGGACCGGAGGCACCCTCATTGTTGTTGAAGACCGGGGCCACGCCGGCGAGACATTGACAGCCAGCCATGCTCATTTCTCTTGAAGGGTGAGTGCATAGATCTCGTCGCTGCCGGTATCGCGAAGCAGGAGCGGCGAGTCTGTTGGGTCCAGACCCATCCAGGTGTTGAACCAGCCGGCAAGATGCCAATCCTTCAGGTCCGCGATCTTCTCGGCCGCCCCGCCCCTGGCGCGGATTCGAAACAGACCTCTGTCTTCACCCGTATGCAGATAGTAAATAAACTGGCTGTCCCTGGACCACTCAGGAAAGTTCATCGACACAATCGGAGGCAGATCCGACCATCGACCCGTTTCAACATCGAGAATCTTCCCTGAGTTGTTGTCAAAATGGGTTGCATAGATGAATCGGCCGTCGGGAGACCAGCGCGGCGAGTACATGCCGAGCGATTCCGGGACGGTGCTGACTTTATGGCTTTCGAGGTCGAGGATGCGAAGATCGCTTTTCGCATCCCATCCCCCAGGCTGACCCGAAGCGAACACGATTTTGCGTCCGTCGGACGACCAGTTTGGATCGCCCTCCGCGCCTTTGTCCTCGGGCAGCAGCCTCCGAGGGCTACCGCCGTCGGAAGAGATTACATAGATTGCCCTCGTCGGAGAATTCGTGTCCGTGAACACGAGCTGCTTGCCGTCAGGGGACCAACGGGCCAAGCCAGCGGAAATCGGAGTGGAAGTCAGCTGGATGGGGCTGTCTCCATCCCGGCCGGCCTTCCAAAGATTACCCTCCGGGAAGGTGACGTAGGCCACGGACTTACCGTCCGGTGAAAATTCGACACCCTGGACGGATTTGCCCCCCAGGAAGGGCTGGAACTGTTTTGTCTGTGTGTCAAACCGGGAAAGTTCGCCGCGATGAATCACGCCCTCCGCGAATATCTTTTTCCCGTCATTGCTGGGAAGCGGCCGGTCCCAATCAATTGGGCCTGTGGTCAGCTCCACCGGCTGCGCAGGAGATGGACGGAAAGGCCCGCGCCGCTCATCGAGAGCCCAAATCTGGCTTAACCCGGAGGGTGTATCTCCAGACAGAAATAGAAAGAAATCCCCATTCGGGGTCCATCTGCCGCAGCATTCCAAGCGCGGACTAAACCAGCCCGAGAGCAGCTGGTGAAGGTTCGATCCGTTTGACGATATCTCCCAGAGAGCATTGCTCCTGGTGAACCGGATAGCCCTCCCGTCGGGCGACCAGGCAGGATATACGGCCAAGCCTCCCAGCGAGGCCAGTTTGTGGGCTCCGGTCCCATCACTCTGAATGAGCCAAATGTCCCCTTCGAAAGTGGTGTAGGCGATGGTTTTCCCATCCGGCGAAAAAGCTGCGTCCGCGAAGTTGCCCAGGCGGCGAGCCGCACCTCCCAGCACGCGAACATTCCAAAGCACCGCGGAGGGGTTCCCCTTTTCGACCGATCGAATGAGAAAACTGGACCCATCATTCGAAACATCATCCAAAAAGGCGCCAATCGGCTGCGCAATCGGGATCGGCACACTCTCTCCGCCCGCTACGGAAACCTGGGCAACGGACTGGGGCGAAATCTGCTCGAAGTAGAGCCTGCTTCCATCGGTTCCTACCAGGTACTTTTCATGATCGTCATGCGTGATCCGGGTGTATTCGGCGATACGCGGCGGCGGCAGCGGGCGGTGCAGGTACCAGAGGGCGGCCAGCGCAAGCAGAAAGAGGCCCGCGCCGGGGACGAGACTCATCCGGAGTTTCCGGCGCGCCGCATCTTTCCGTGTTCCCGTCTTTGTAGCCTCGCCGGCCTCCTCGGCGCCACAAAGCGGGGGATTCGCAGTGGCCCCCACAACGCGTCCATTCGTGGCTGCGTTGCCGGCCGGCGCTGGAGTCTGAAAGGCGCTCTCCAGAACCTCCACTTGGCATAAAAATCGGTATCCGACGGTAGCGACGGTTTCAATATAGCGCGGACTCCGGATCTCATCCCCCAGCAACCGCCGCAGCAGCGCCATGGTCCGTGTCAGCGAACTCTCCGTCACCGCGGCGTCGCCCCACACCGCGTCCAGCAACTCTTCTTTTGTGGTCAGTCTTTGCGGGTTGTGCAGGAGGTAGACAAGCAGGCGAAATATCTTCGGCTCCACGGGCAACACTTCGCCCGCTTTGATGACAGTGAACTCGCGCTCTCGGACCTCCACGTCCTCGAAGCGGAATACAAAGGACTTATTTTCCGTCATAAATTCATTCTTCCGCCTTAAGAAAATCAGAGGAATTCCGTAAGGACAAAATTACAGCCGCGAGTTCAAAGTGGCCTCAGACAATCAGGCCATATTCAAAAAAACATTACTTGAGGAGATGGAAGTATTATGCACTCCCGTCCGAAACTATGCGACACCCCGACGAGTTTGACCCAATCTTCTCCACCATCTCCCTCCCCTGCGCTGGAAACAACTCTGCAAACCTCTGCACAGCAAATCCCATACTCCGCCAATCTCGGTGTTTTTGAGGCGACCCTCGCCCCTTTAATGACGCAGAACATTCTCTCGTGGCCTTCGATGGCCGCGTTGCAGAAAAAAGGACGTTCACTGCCCGGGACCGGCTCCCCAGTCGAAATCATAAAAAAATCACAACTTCTTCAAGACCCGGACTAAGCCGCGCAGGCAGAGTCGCTTCATCCAGCGCACCAGGTCAGAATCTTTCCCTTGCAACGAAACGCGCGCGTAGTTCCCGGAGATCAAGTCCATGCAAATCTCGATCCGCAATCTGTCGTTGTTTCTGGGCGCTTGTGCCCCATCTTTCAGGGCCAGACATGTTCCCGCGGCGAGGGCTTCCCGAAGGATTCCTGGTGGGATTTCCCGCTGGAGTATCTTCGCTGCGTTTTTGGTCGTGATCGGACTGGCGTCCGGTAAGGCTGCTGCGCAGACAGCGCATCTCAGCGCGTACCTGACGCCGGTGGGTCCGGGCAACGGCACAGGTGTGTATTTCTGGGCCAGCGGTGTGGCCGTTGACGGCCAGGGGAATGTCTACATAACCGACGACTATCTGAACCAGGTGGTAATGGATACGCCTGTAGGGAATGGCTATGCGCAGACGGTTTTGCCGTTTACCGGCCTGAATCAGCCCGCTGGGGTCGCAGTAGACCTGAACGGCGACGTTTTCGTGGCGGATACCGGCAATAATCGCGTTGTCATGCTGACGCTTGCGGCGGGTGTGTACACGCAAAGCACGCTGGCGCAGCTTCCATCGAGCGGAGCGCCCGCTGGTGTCGCGGTCGACAGACTGGGGAATGTCTATTTCACAGACACTGCAACCGGCTACGTGACGATGGAGACCCTTTCTGGCGGCGTCTATACCCCCAGCGTGATTACGGGAGGCGAACCGGAGGGTCCGATTGCAGTGGACTCCGCAGGGAATGTCTATGTATCGGGGTACCTGGGGGGATATGGCGAGATGGGGGTGTTTATGCTCACCCCCGGACCGAGCGGGTATACGCTGTCTCCGTTTTACCTTGATTCCCATGCTCAGGCTTTTGCGGGTCTCGCCGTGGATAGCAGTAACAACGTTTACTTCTCCTACTACCAGTGTTGCGAGAAATATCCTCAAGTGATTGAGGTTTCAGGAGGAGTTGCCACCGATGCGGCATACACGGGAGTGTATGGCCCTGCAGGGATTGCAGTGGACGCGAGTGGCAACCTTTATATCGTGGATGTGGGCGCCAAGATTGGCAACTATGTACAACCGGTGGTGAAGCAGTCCCCTGTTGGAGGGGTATTTCAGGCGAGCGACACCAGTGGTTTTCCCCAATTCATAACCGGTGCAATCTTCACCTTCGATACGGGAGGAACGCTGGCCTCGACGGTGGTGTTGGCAAAAGCCATCAAATGCAGATTGTGTGGGATCCACTGTAGGCCGATTCCGCATCACCCATCCCTTCCATCCGCTACGTGGCACCGAGTACGAACTGGTGACGCGAAAGCGTACCTGGGGGGAAGACCGGGTCTTTTATTTCGACCCAAATGGGAAGCTTAAGTCCTTGTTTGCCAGCGTGACAGACGTGGTCACGACTGATGCATTTGATCGCATCTCTGCGGGCCGGTCATCGTTTCGTGTGGACGATCTTTTGGAGCTTCGGCGTCTAGTCGACAGGCTCAGAGAGGCTGGCAAGGGAGCACAGGATGTGTAAGGTAAATATCGCCGCTATTGACAAAACAATTACGCCGCACAGAAATAGGTGTCCGGGGGATGAAATTCGGCAGTTGTGCGGATTGATCTCATATTATTTGCTGTTTACCGAAGAGATACGCGGAGGCGATGTTGCTAGTAATTGCTTGACTTGGGACTCGAAGCGGCGTTATTTATATTACATCACGAATTTCGAGGATTCGAATGAAAAAGCAGCGGAAGGCCGATCAGAAAACGCTCGAGTTGAAACGGGCAGGCACCCTCAACACCCGCCCCGGCTCAGTTTCCGACACTCTCTTCAAGGAGAATCCATTCTTCGATCCCAAAGATCTCCTTCAGGTTCGCTACGAGATGCTGCGCCGGCACGACGTGGAGGGGGTCTCGATCGTCGATGTGGCTGCCAAGTTTGGTGTTTCGCGCCCCACTGTGTATCAGGCCCACGCAGCATTCCTGGAAGGCGGCTTGAGCGGCCTGCTTCCCCAGCACCGCGGACCCAAAGAAGGTCACAAGCTGTCCACCGAGGTCATCGAGTACGTGCGGACTTTGCGAGCAGTCGAGCCCAAATTGACGACTACCGCCTGTGTTCAAGCTGTTCAGGAGAAGTTCAGTATCACGATTCACCGCCGCAGTCTGGAGCGGGCCCTGACAAGCAAAAAAAAACCGCGCAATCCGTCGTAAGGCCGCCCATTCCGGAAGGGACCGTCGATGCCTACGAAGGACTCCGCCGACAGGTAGTCCAGCTGAACGGACAAGGAGAACACGCGCAAGGTCGTGGCGTTTTTATGCGCTCCGGCTTGGCAGCTTGGGCGCAGATCAAACACCAGGCCGTGCCCGCACTCGCGCCCAAATCGTATTCCTCTTCTGGAGCCGACGCTCCCGTCCTCGATGAGTTCGGAGTCGAACTCGTTCGACTAATTGCAGGTCTGATTCTCAGCACTCGACAGGAGGTTTCGCATGCCTGAGCTAAAAGTTACTCAACAGCATCTTGCACACGATGCGTATCTCTACATTCGACAGTCCACCCCGCGTCAGGTTCTAGAAAATACGGAGAGCACGCAGCGCCAGTATGCGTTGCGTGATCGCGCCGTTGTGCTGGGCTGGCCGCTCGAGCGTGTCCACGTAATCGACTGCGACCTCGGCAAGTCTGGATCGCAATCAGCCGGCCGTGATGGGTTTCAGAAACTGGTCAGTGAAGTCGCGCTCGGTAAGGCTGGCTTGGTGATGGGGTTGGAGGTTTCGCGCTTGGCCAGGAACTCTGCTGACTGGCATCGGTTGATTGAGTTGTGTTCGCTGGCTGGAGCACTCATTCTCGATGAGGATGGGATCTATGATCCTGCAAATTTTAATGACAGGCTCCTGCTTGGATTGAAAGGGACCATGTCGGAAGCAGAACTTCATTTCCTCAAGGCGAGAATGAGAGGCGGAGTGATCAACAAGGCTCGACGTGGCGAACTTGAAATGCGACCGCCCATCGGGCTGGTTTATCGGGACGACGGCGTTCTGATCCTCGATCCAGACACTGAAGTGCAAGCCGCAATTCGCCTGGTCTTGGACACCTTCGAGAAGACCGGATCAGCGATGCAAACCACGAAGAGTTTCCGCGAACAAGGTCTCCTCTTTCCACGCCGCATTCGCGCGGGGTTGGGCAACGGGGAGTTGCATTGGGCGCAGGTATCACACTCTCGAATTATCCAGGTGTTGCATAACCCCCGCTATGCCGGAGCATTCGTCTACGGTCGCGTACGCACGCGCCTTTTGCCGGACGGCAAGCATAGCACGACCAAGGTTCCTCAGTCGGACTGGCAGTTTGTAATTCCCGGCATCAATGCAGGCTACATCAGTTGGGAGCAGTTTGAGGTAAACCAAAAGCGCCTCGCCGAGAACGCAATGGGATTCGGAGGAATGCGAAATGCCGGGCCGGCACGCGAAGGCCCTGCGCTTTTGCAAGGTCGCGTCATATGCGGCGTTTGCGGAGAGCGGATGGGCGTTCATTACAGCATTGCGTATCACCAAGTGACCCCCACTTACGTCTGCCAGGAAGCCTCCATTCGAAAATCAGAGAAGGTCTGCCAACGCGTCCCTGGCAGAGTAGTCGACGAGGCAATCAGCAATCTCTTGCTGGAACTGATGCAGCCGATGACTCTACAGGTCGCCCTCGCAGTTCAGCAGGAAGTGGAGGCACGGATTGCCGAAACCGACGCGTTACGGCGAAAGCACGTTGAGCGAGCACGATACGAGGCTGAGCTTGCTCGCCGTCGCTACATGAATGTCGACCCTGATAACCGTCTTGTCATCGATAGTCTCGAAGCGGAATGGAACAACAAACTCCGTACCCTCGCCGAGACGCAGGAACAGTACGAGCAGCAGACACAGAAACAGCGCCTGCTGGTTGATTCTCAGACAAGGAATCAACTCCTATCCTTGGCTGCTGATTTTCAACATGTCTGGAATGACTCGAGTGTCGAACACCGCGAGCGGAAGCGTATTTTGCGTCTGCTCATCGAGGATGCAACCTTGATCAACGGAGAAGAAATCCAGGTCCATGTTCGCCTTCGAGGTGGCGCCACTCGAAGTCTAAACCTCGCCAGACCCTTGCCAATCGCCCAGATCCGAAAGACGAAGCCGGAAGTGGTCACCGAAATCGACCGGTTACTAGACCTATACTGTGATCGCGAAGTCGCAGAAGTGCTGAATCGACAGGAACGACGAACCTGGCAGGGAGAAGCATTTAACCTGAAGAAGATTGCTCATATCCGCCAAGCCTTCAATCTAAAGTCCCGCTTTGGCCGGTTGCGAGCACAAGGGTTGCTCACAGCGAAAGAGATGAGCGAGCGATTCGACGTGACGTTCACTACCATCAATGCTTGGGGAAGGAAAGGCCTCCTGAGGAAATACAACTACGATAATGACCGGCGCTGCCTATACGAGCCTCTGGACGCCACTCTCCTTACCAAAGGACACGGAGGCAGAGGGGCCAAGCAACCAGTTTTCATCGTTGAACAAGCGGGATGAGGTGCAATATGAAACGTAAGCTTTATCCCGTGGGCGATATGGCCGCGCAGGCAGGATGCCCACGCCATAATGAATCGCCAGATCGCCATACGTGCGATTCAGTTCAGGCTCGTAGTAGCAGG
>Ga0302192_10002033_pt1 | contig 12728 bp, 8 predicted proteins | sample II_Bog_E3_2_FD_200230 | JGI IMG/M metagenome (GOLD analysis project Ga0302192, IMG submission 200230) | Peat permafrost microbial communities from Stordalen Mire near Abisko, Sweden - II_Bog_E3_2 | ecosystem: Environmental > Terrestrial > Soil > Wetlands > Peat | place: Sweden: Abisko, Stordalen...
GTCGAAGATCAGGTCCTCAGGCCGCAGGCCGTACTTGTTCACGGCGAGATCGTGGATGCGATGGGCGATGGCGACCTTGCGATCGGCGGTGAGCGCCATGCCCTGTTCGTCGATGGTGAGCGCGATAACCGCTGCGCCGTAACGGCGCGCCATGGGCAGCACGAGACTGGTGCGCTTCTCGCCGTCTTCCAGGTTGATGGAGTTGATGATCGGCTTGCCGGGGATACGCTTGAGCGCCTCTTCGATGACGGCGGCCTCGGTTGAATCCACCAAAATGGGCGCGGGAACGCGGGTGGCAATCATCTCGAGCACCGCGTTCATGTAAGCCATCTCGTCTTCGCCGACGATGGCGCAGCAGAGGTCAAGCATCTGCGAGCCTTCGCTAGAGAGCCGCTTGGCCAGGGTGAGAATGCCGTCGTAGTCGCCCGCGCGCACCATGTCGCGAAAGGTTTCGAGGCGGGTGGTGGTATTCATCTCCTCGGCGATGATGACGGGCTGCGCATCGGCTTCGAGCGACACAGCACTGAAGGCGCTGGCGGCAACCGATTGTTGCAGCAGTGCGCGCGGCGCGGACGCTACTCCTTTCATCGCTTCGGCAACTGCGCGTAAATGCTCCGGCGTGGTGCCGCAACAGCCGCCGACTACCTGCACGCCATACTCGGTAACAAACCGTCGCAGATAAGCGGCCAACTCGGCGGGCGTGAGCTTGTAGACCGCGCGGCCGCCCTCGTTCTGCGGCAGGCCGGCGTTGGGCAGCACGCTGATGGGAAGCGTGGAGTTCTGGCAGAGAAAGCGAACCGCGTCGTTCATTTCCGCAGGGCCGGTGGCGCAGTTGAGGCCAATCACGTCGGGCTGAAGGCTTTCAAGGACGGCCAGCGCCGCGCCGATTTCCGAACCAAGCAACATGGCGCCGGTAGCTTCCAGAGTGATCTGGACCTGGAGCGCAACGTTGCGGCCGGTGGATGGGATGCGGCCCTCGCGAGCGTCACGAATTGCGTCGTGACAAGCGGCGAGCGCGATCTTGGCTTGCAACAAATCCTGGCAGGTTTCAATCAGCAGCACGTCCACGCCGCCCTCGATGAGCGCCTCGGCCTGTTCGCGATAAGCGGCTGCCATGGCGTCGTAGCCGATGTGGCCCAGCGAGGGCAGCTTGGTGGTGGGGCCAATGGAGCCGGCGACAAAGCGCGGCTTGTCCGGGGTGGAGTATTCGTCGGCCACCGAGCGGGCCAACCACGCCGCAGCGATATTCAATTCGCGGGTCCGGTTCTGGAGGTCGTACTCGGCCAACACAATGCTCGACGAACCGAAGCTGTCAGTCTCGATTACATCGCAACCAGCCTCAAGAAACGAGGCGTGAATGGCGCGGATCACGTCGGGCCGCGAGAGCACCAGCAGCTCGTTGCACCCCTCTTTGCCCTGGAAATCCTCCGGCGTGAGGTTGTGCTTTTGCAAATTTGTGCCCATCGCGCCGTCAAAAACCAGCACGCGCCGTTTCAGTTCTGATAGAAAATCAACCAATGTTCGCTCCTGCACTTATGCGCCGCCTCAAAAAAACGGGCAACGCGGCCAACCTTCTAGGATAGCTGGACTTTTTACATTGAGGCGATCTCGAGAAGGAATGGGGTGTTATTTTGCCGCCGTCAGCGCGCTTACCGGGATCAGCATATCTTCCTTGCGCATGACCAGGTTGGTGGCGTTCAGCGTGGCCAGCTCGAAGCCGTGGCCGTGCGTGATTGCGTCAGTGGGGCAGGCCTCGACGCAGTAGCCGCAGAAGATGCATCGGTTATAGTCGATGTTGTAGACCTTGGCGTAGCGCTCCGAGGAGGAGATGCGCACTTCATCGGTGTTTTCAGCGGCTTCAATATAAATGCAGTTCGCCGGGCAAGCCGCCGCGCAGAGGAAACAACCCACGCATTTTTCGAGGCCGTTTTCGTCGCGCTGCAGGACGTGGGCGCCGCGGTAGCGCGGCTCAAGCACCGCGCCGCGCAGGGGGCCCTTCCCGTCGGGATAGTTCTCCACGATCGTGGGTTTGAAGATTTCTCCAAAGGTGATGCTCATGCCCTTGGCGATGGCGGCGATGTTGCCCACAATGGACATGAGCTAAGTATACGATGGATGGCGGGAGAGGTTCATTATGCGATTGAGAGTTTGGACTTCAATGCTCGGGTTCACGGCTGGAACGGTGTTAATGGCCGCGACGATTAGCGCAGTTTCGCAGGGGCAGAGCCAGCCGCAGCCGGCAATGGGCGGGATGGGCAGCATGGGCATGGCCCACGAAATTAGCAAGCCGGCGGTTCCGGCAGGGCCTTTGAAGATTGTTTTCGGAGACAAATCCGCCGAGTGGACGCCGGCCACGCTGGCAGCGCTGCCGCATCAGACCGTGACCGTTGTCAACAGCCACACCAAAGCAAGCCTGGCTTACTCAGGCGTGCCCCTGATCGACCTGCTCAAGCAGTTGGGCGCGCCCGCCAAACCGATGGGCAAGCAATTGCGGCTCTATCTGGTGGCTCAAGGCTCCGATGGCTATGAAGCGGTTTACTCGCTGGCCGAGGTCGCACCCGAGTTGCATAATGCAACCGTGATTGTTGCCGACACGCTGGCGGGAGAACCACTTGGAGACAAAGGGCCTCTTCAGCTTGTGACTACAGGGGATAAGGCGCTCGCCCGCTGCGTGCGGAACCTGGTCGTTATCCGCGTGCTGACTGCGGAGTAATCGAGCGCCTCTTGTCCTGATGCCCGCGGAATCCGGTTTGGATTCGCCGCAGGATGCTACTTCTTCGGATGCTCCTCCTGCTTAGGCGGAGCGGCTTGCCGCTGTGGCGGAGCAGCTTGGCGTTGCGGTTGCGGTGCAGCTTGCCGTTGTGGTTGTGGTGCGGCCTGACGCTGTTGCTGCGGAGCAGCCTGACGCTGCGGTTGTGGTGCTGCCTGACGCTGCTCTTGCGGTGCAGCCTGGCGCTGTTGTTGTTGCTGAGGCATTTGGCGCTGCTGTTGCATCTGAGGCATTTGGCGCTGTTGCGGTTGCGCCTGAGGCATTTGGCGCGGCTGCTCTTGCGGTGCCGCCTGGCGCTGTTGTTGTTGCTGAGGCATTTGGCGCTGCTGCGGTTGGGCCTGAGGCATTTGGCGCTGCTGCTGAGGCTGCATGGCGGGCACCTGATGCTGCTGTTGCATCGGGGGCACTTGATGCTGTTGCTGAGGCATCCCGGGCGCCTGGCGTTGCTGTTGCGGCTGCTGCATCCCGGGCGCTTGGCGCTGCTGCTGTTGCTGCTGGCTCCCAGGCATTTGATGCTGTTGTTGCTGCTGCATCGCGGGCGTTTGATGCTGTTGCTGCTGCATCCCAGGCTGCTGATGCTGTTGCTGCTGAGGCATCCCGGGCTGTTGTTGCTGCTGGAGCGGCCCTTGGTGCTGTGCCTGCATCGGTTGGCCCTGACGCTGCTGGTGCTGTGCGTCAGCCTGGTTGCGCGCCTTGACCTCCGCCGGCATGCGGACATTGTGATCGGCTTGAAGGGGTTGGTTGACGGCCATGCTGGCCGGGCGGCCATGGTTGACATTGGCAAACTGAGCCCGGTTGCCGCCAGCAACGTGCTCGTTCTGGAGCTGCGCCCTCATGGGCGGAGCATGCTCCTCGTGGCGAGCCGCCAGCTCGGCGGGCCTGGCTCGGACCTGCAACCCACCCGATCCGCCGTTGAAGCTGACACGGACGCCGCCCCTGTGCTCGTCGCGCATTGGGCGGTCATAGACGTTGTGTACGATGTTGACGTTGACATTGTTGTACGAACGGTTGTAGTTGAAATGGCCGCCGCCCCAGTAGCCGCCCTGGTAGCCAAATCCTACATAGCCAAAGCCGTAGTCTACGCCGCCATAGTAGCCGATGTGGGGACCCCAGTAGCCGCGGTAAAAGCCGTAGCGGTGATGGTAATAGCCCCAATAGCCAGGGGTCCAAAGAGCGCCCTCGTAGGGAGCCTCGACCCACACGCCGGGCACCCAGTAATATCCGCCATCACCCCAAGCCCAGTAGCCGGGCGTCCAGAGGTAGTCGTCGCCGGGAGTGGGAGGCTGGTCGTATTCGGGCAGAGGCGGGGGCGGCTGATCCGCGTATTCAACAGGCTGAGCGCCATAGCCGGGATCGTCCGAGCCCTGGTCATAGTTTTGGTTGGGAGCCTGGTAGGCGGCCTGGCTGTATGAGCCGCCCGAGTTGGAGGCATTGGAAGGCGCGGGCGCCGAAGTGTTTGAATCGGCTGTGGCCATATTGCCGGAAGCCGGGTCCACTGCCTGATCCTGCGAACCGGCCTGGCTGGAAGAGGCTGCCGCCTGGTTCTGACTCCAGGGGCATCCGGTCATGCAGAGCGCGGACGCCAGGGCAAGTAGAGGTAATGCCGCAAATCTCGAAAAGTAACTCATTTCACACCCCAATTCAGTTTGATGGTATGAGAAGCGACGGGAGCGAGACAGTCCACTATTGACCATCTCCGGGATGGCCTCAGCGGCGGCCGCCAGGCGGCGCGGATCGGCCGTGGTTATTGGCTGGCGGGGTGGTGACAGGCCTGCGTGCAAGGTTCGGCTTGAGGGTCTGCTGGCAAAGCGATGAATCCTGCCCGCGCGCCAATTCCGGAGCAACACTGGGCGCGCCGCAGAGGCGCTGCTTCATGGCCTCTGCTTCCTTGCCCATGAGCATTTGGGTGCGCTCCAGGCCGCTGAAGGGGTCCAGATCGTAGCGGTAGACAATGTCTTCCGGCCGCTTCTCCTCGCCATAGTCGAAGTGGTTCCATGTGCCCACAAGCTGGCGACCGTTTGGCTCGGCGAGAACCGCGTAGACCTGGGTCAAATCAACTCCCTGAGAAGGATTGGTGTTCCAGATGGGCACGGACTGGGCGCCGCGCATCCAGCGGCCGGTCCACATATGGTGCGGCAGGTCGTAGTGGAAGGCGGTCAGGAAGGTGGATGCGGCGCACTCGTTGCAGTTGTCGTAGAGAGCGCCGAGTTCGCGCGGCGAGCCGTCGGCAAGGAGCATCCAGTCAAGTAGGCGCAGGTTAACGCCCTGGAGCAGCGGCGCAACCACGTGGCTGGTAAGTGAAAGATTCCATACGGTGAAGGTGTCCGCCGAGGGTTGCGACTGAGGAGTGGCGCGCAGGGTGGTGACGACCAGAGCCGCGTCGTATTCGACGCCGATCTCGCGAATCGCCGTCCATTTTTCCGGTTCGAGCGAACGCGTGACCCATGCGACTACGCTCTGGTCTTTTGCGGAGTGGAAATCGATCCAGCGAAAGCTGTCGGGGGATTGCTGGGCGGAGACGGGGGCGACGGCGAACAGCATTGCCGCAATCGAGAAACACAAGAGCGAAAAAGATACGAACCGCATGAGTCTAGGGTATCGCAGAGGGGCGCTCAGAGCCGTTTCATTTGCTTTGTTGAGATGCGCAAAAATGCGTCGAGTGGGACTCCGAGAATGAGCGGGCTTCTCGGGATTGCAAGCGAGCGGACTTGGAAAATTGTTCCACGTGGAACATATTCATTCCTTTGACTTTATAGGCGAGTTTACTACTTAATTAACTGCAAAATATTTGGACATTTTGTAAGAGATTTTGGGCGGCAAGGAGGCGAGGTTTGCAAGGCATCAAAAGTGGATGGGAAAAGGAAATATTTGGTTTGAAAAACTGAGTGTTTTGGGATGAGAGAAGCCGTCGGCTTGGCGGTTGAGGTTCGTGCTTTCCCAGCCTTCGCAGAATGCGCGAAGGCTGGGGCACGCGGCCTCCGAGCCCGCCTTTTGGGGGATTCTCGGGTCTGAACATCCAGAACTTGGGCACCCGGCTTTGTAGCTGGGCGGATATGAGTCACCCGCCAGAAGATCGCTCTCGGAGACAGTATCCTTTTCGCTCTCGTCTCCGGGGCGGCACAAAGGGTCGCTGCCCACCGAAGAGATGGTGAACTCCTGTTCAATTATGCCGATGGTTACCTAATGGGTGTGGCTTTGAGCTATGGTTCGCCGGAAGATCTACACGCAGCCTCTTCCGGCAAGTACCGGAAGAAGCAGGGATTGGCAGGCATAAAGGCTGTCAGCGCCGTATGCATTTCTTTGGCCTTGATAGTCGCCTTGGGCTTGACCGGCCTTTTCTCTGCGCAAGCTACACCGCTGACCGGGCCGGGAAAGAAATCTCTGGGAAGATTACCCACGATCACCACCGCGCGCGCGGTGCACTCTCTGACTTCAGAGGAGGCGGCACGCGCCTATCCGGTCCATCTTCGGGCAGTGGTGACGTACTTCAATCCAGACCTCGGCAATGGATTCGCCGCCATCTTCGTCTGCGATGGGTCCTGTGTTTGGGTTAACCTGGCTACCGGTACGGGCAAATCGCTGACTGCCGGCACACTCGTCGATGTGACCGGCGTGAGCGGCAATGGGCTGTTTGCGCCTGTCGTCGCTTCTCCGCACCTGCGCGTGATCGGGCTATCGCATCTGCCGGAACATCCGCTCCGGGTGAACCACATCGACCTCTTCAGCGGCGTCTATGACAGCCAATGGGTCGAGGTCGAGGGCACCGTCCAGTCCTTTTCCTGGAAGGGGCTGACGGTCACCCTCCATCTCGTCATGCCTGATGGACCCGTCAACGTGCTTATGCCCTTGGTTGCAGACGCAAACTACTCCAACCTAGTCGATGCCAGGGTGTCGGTTCGTGGCAATGTCGCTCCGGTCTTCAGCCGCGTCAAATACCAGATGGTGGGTTCGAGGCTGATGGCACCGGCCCTTGCGGTCGTCAAAGTTCTTGAAGCCGCGCCCAGCGATTCCTTCAATCTGCCTGCCGCGCCCGTTGACAGTCTCATGCGCTGGGATCATATCTCCATCCTCAAGCACCGCGTGCATCTGCTTGGAACGGTCACTCTTTTCTGGCCCGGTTCATCGCTCTGCATTCGTGACGACAGCGGCACAATCTGCACCCAAACCGAGCAGCAGACGCCGCTTGCGGTGGGCCAGTCGGCCGATCTGGTCGGATTTGCAACCATCCGGGGAGACGCGCATATCCTTACCGACGCCGTCTACCGCCCCGCAGGCACAGGCCGGCCCGTTGCCCCCACGCCCATCAACGCTGATGACATCCTGCACGGGCTGCACGATTCCGAACTGATTTCGATCGACGGCCAATTGATCAATCTCGACATCGCCTCCTCCGATACCACTCTGACGCTCAGCACCGGCAAGATCGTCTTTGCTGCCGTGCTTCCCAATCGGCTGATGGGCGCGGCAGCAGATCGGTGGCGGATCGGCAGCAAGCTGCGCATCACAGGCATCTGCTCGGTGAGCCTGAATGCCGATAGCAGTGCGGTCGGGCAGGGCACGTCGGAGGACGAGGAAGTGGCCAAGTCTTTCCGGGTTCTCATGCGTTCTCCCGGCGACGTCGTAGTGCTTCAGAAAGCCTCCTGGTGGACGCCGGCTCATGCAATTGTGCTGTTGGCAGTTGTGTTGACTGGTGCGCTGTTCGTGCTGGCGTGGGTCGCGGTACTCAGAAGACACGTCGAGCAGCAGGCAAGTCTTCTTCGGGCCAGCGAGGAGCGCTTCCGTCACATGGCGATGCATGACGCATTGACGGGATTGGCGACACGCTTACTCTTGCGGGATCGCATGAGTATCGCGATAGAAGCCGCACGGCGCCATCAAACCGGGCTGGCACTGCTTATGATCGACCTCGATAGGTTCAAAGAGATAAACGATACCTTTGGCCACCCGGCGGGAGATCAGGTTTTGCGCGTTACCGCGAATCGGCTGCAGGAAGCCGTGCGCAGGAGCGATACTGTCGCCCGCATCGGCGGCGACGAATTCGTCGCGTTCTTTGCCGAATTAAGCGATCCGCAGTTCGCCGCGTGTATTGCGATGAAGATGGTAAAGAATCTCTCAGTTCCCATAACGTTCGAGAACCACGAGATACCGGTTTCCGTAAGCATTGGGGTCTGCTCCGCATCTGGCGAGGAGCTTGACGCAGATACCATGCTCCGGAATGCGGATAAGGCTCTCTACTGCACCAAGGCGCAAGGACGAAACGGATATACAGCCTTCACGCCTGAGTCAGCTTCAGCACAAATCGGGGTGCAAGTTGGTCAGCTGTCTCCGGGAGCCGTCGCTTCTGCGGTTGGAAACAGCTAAGTAGGCCGCTTCAGGGTCCGGCGCATCGCTTCGAACGCGGAGTGCAGTATGGCAACGACGCTTTGTGCAGAGTCGCCACTTCTTGCTGAGACCGCGATGAACGGGGAACGGCTTCTCATGGCTCATGGCGATTCTTCGGGACTAATGAGCGGGCCACCTGCCCGTCACAGTCCCAGTTTGGCCCAGATTGCATCGACTTTAGCTTTGGTGGCGCGGTCCATTTCTATCATGGCGGGCCAGGGGCGGCTAAAGCCTTCGGCCTTCCATTTGCGGGTGGCGTCGATGCCCATCTTGGAGCCGTAGTTGGGCAGGCGCGAGGAGTGGTCGAGCGTGTCGACCGGGCCGAGAGTGAACTGGATGTCGCGCTCGGGGTCGATGTTGTTGGCTACGCGCAGCACGACTTCGGCGACATTCTGCACGTCGCAGTCCTCGTCGACAACGATGATGATTTTGGTGAACATGGCCTGGCCGAGAGACCAGATGGCGTTCATCACCTTGCGCGCCTGGCCGGGATAACTCTTGCGGATGGAGACCAGCATCAGGTTGTGAAAGACGGCCTCGACAGGGAGATGAATGTCTACCAGTTCAGGAATCTGCATGCGCATGGCGGGCAGGAAGATGCGCTCGACGGCCTTGCCCATCCATGCGTCTTCCATGGGCGGCTTGCCGACGATGGTGGCGGCATAGATGGGATTTTTGCGATGGGTGACGCAGGTGAGATGGAAGACCGGGTAGTCGTCGGTGAGGGTGTAGAAGCCGGTGTGATCGCCAAAGGGGCCTTCGCTGCGCAGTTCGCCGAGTTCGACGTAGCCTTCGAGGACGATTTCAGCGTGGGCGGGAACCTGGAGATCGACGGTTTCGCACTGGACGATTTCGACCGGCTTGCCGCGCAGGAAGCCGGCGATGAGATACTCCTCGACCTCGGGCGGGGCAGGGACGATGGCGGCGAAAGTTGTAGCCGGATCAGTGCCGATGGCCACTGCAACTTCAAGACGCGAGCCTTTCAGATTGCCCAACGCGACCTGCGGGAGGCCGCCGATGGGACCGTCAGGGATGGCGACCGCGCCTCCGGCTGACTCCGCCATAGCGGCAACGCTGGTGGTGAGCGGGCTATCGGTAGATTGAAGTGCCGACGCGTCTCGTATCGCGTTGCGATAGTGTTCGGCGGCGACCTTCTGCCGCTGCCAGTGCATGCCGGTGGTTTGGCCGTCGTAGACCTGCATGCGATACATTCCCACGTTGCGCTTGCCAGTGCGCGGGTCGCGGGTGACGACGCAGGGCAGGGTGATGAACGGGCCGCCGTCATGGGGCCAGCACTTCAGAATCGGAAATTGTTTCAGGTCGAAGTTCTCGCGCAAAACGACTTCCTTGCAGGGAGCGTCTTTGGCGCTGACAGTTTTGGGGAAGGCGCTGGTGAGCGCGCTCAACTGCGGCAGCATTTTGAGTTTGTCGAGCAAGCCCTCGGGGGCTTTGAGATTCATCAGGCCGTGGATGCGCTCGGCGATCTCGTCCAGCCGTTCGACGCCGAGAGCCAGAGCCATGCGGCGCTCGCTGCCGAATTGGTTAATGAAGACCTTGTGGCCGGGATGGCCTTTGATGTTCTCGAAGAGCAGGGCCGGGCCGCCGCTCTTGGATACGCGGTCAGTAATCTCGGTAATCTCAAGCTCCGGGGAAACTTCTTCGCTGATGCGCTTCAGTTCGCCGTGCTTTTCGAGGGTCTTGATCCAATCGCGCAGATCGTCGTAGGCCATGAATTGTCTCCTGCCCGGCAGGCGCCGTGCTCAATTCATTAGCTTAACTTGTCGCACGGCATTGAGGGCATTGTTTATCGCTGGGTTTGTGACTGCGTGGGTTGGTAATTGCTCCGGACAGGCGCGGGCGAGGACGCCCGCACTACGGCCGCCCGGAAGGCGCTACATTTCAGACTCAACCGAATTATGCGGTCACGATACTAGCTGACTGCGCTGGCGAGGCAGCCTCGACTGCGGTAAGGGGAAAGCCGAGGCGCTTCCATTCGTAGTAGCCGCCGCGCAAGGGGCGGGCGCGCTCGATGCCGAGCTTTTGCAGAGTGGTGGCCGTTTTGACGGCGGTGGCGTCGCTGGGGCGGCAGGCGCAGTAGAGTACGATGTCGCGATCGCGGGGAATCTCATGGCCTCGCTCGGCGAGGGCCTGGGGTGCGATGTGGAGCGCGCCGGGCAGGGTGAAGGGTTCATCTTTCAGATCGTCGGGGTGGCGCAGATCGACGATAAAAACATCTTCGCCAGCATCGAGCCAGCGCTTCAGTTCGACCGGTTCCAGGCGGGCGGAGATCATTTTGTTCAGAATCATGCGCCGCCGAATGATGCGTGCAACGAGGAAGCCGGCGACACCCAGAAGAAGCAAGGCTCCAGAGAAGCGTCCCACACGATTGAGCAGGCCGGGATCTTGTACCAGCAGCGCGCCGAAGAGGCGGCCGGCAGCCAACAACAGACCGACCCAGAGCGCGGCCCCGATGCCGTCGAAGAGCAGAAAGCTGCGGAAGGCCATGCCTTTTTGCCCGGCGACGGGCGGGGCCAGCATCGAGAGGCCGGGCACAAATTTGGCGTACGTGAGAGCGAGGCCGTGGCGGCGGCTGTAGGACTCCTGTGTACTGCGGACGCAGGTGGTGGGTTCAATCGAAATCTTGCAAAGAAAACGCAGGACATGACGGCCGTAGCGGCGGCCGACCAGGAACCATGAGGTATCGGCGATCAGCGAAGCTGCCATGCCAGCCAGAAATGCCAGCCCGATGCTCAATTCGTTTTCAGCAGAAAGCGCTCCGGCGGCCAGCAGAACCGGCGTGGCAGGCAGCGGAATCCCCAATTGCTCGACGAGCACCCAGGCAAAAAGCAGCGCGTAACCGTATAGGAGGAGAAAATGCTCGGGTAAAGCCATAGGGGAGAGTCCAGTCTGCGCGTGCGGCGGAATCAGACCTGCCCGCTTTCGGCTGCCAGACGAACGCAGACGAGAACCAGAGGAGGTCTCATGCTATCTGATGATTTTCAAGAGTGATTGGCTTCAGCCAATGCGGATGCCGGAACGTTGAGAGACAAAAGAGGCTGCCCGAAGGCAGCCTCTTTTACTGAATCCGTTGAAAGAGAGTGAGCGTTACGGCTGTGCTTGCCCGCTGGCGGGAGCTGGCGGAATGATCGCTGCATCCTGCGGGCCTTTGGAGGCGAACCAGTTGCGGTTCCAAAGGTTCTTGTAGAACTCGCCGGTCAGCTCGGCGGCTCGGGGACCAAATGTGGGCCTTCCGCCTTCGAGAAAGAATACTGTAACCAGACTGCCTTGCGGCGAGTCGGAGTAAGCGGCGAACCAGCCGAAGCGGGTGCCGTTATCCGAACAGGTCCCAGTCTTGCCGAAGACTGGCAGTTCGTGGAAATTGGCGCGGAGGCGGCGGGCAGTGCCGTACTCGACCGCGCCGGCCATGCCGCCTTCCATGTCAGGCACGTACTTGGCGATATCGAGAGTCCGCTTGATCTTGGGCTGGAGGGCAGCAGCCTCTTCCGGCGTGGTGGGATGCTGGAGATAGTAAAGCGTTCCGCCGTTGGCAATGGCGGCTACAAAGGCGCCCAGTTGCAACGGTGTGAGAGAAACACCCTGGCCAAAGCTGCACATACGGCCCACGCCACCCTGAGAAGCGGGTAGCTCCTGGTCGGGATAGACGCCCAACTGCTCGCCTGCGATGTTGTATCCGGCCAGTTCGCCGAGGCCAAACTGCCTGGCGTAGTGACGCACACGCTCAAAGCCCAGCTCGCGGCCCATTTCCTCGAAATAAAGATTGTTGCTCTTGGCCAGCGCTTGGGTCATGTTCATGCGGAAACCGGCCAGTTTGACGGGCGTGTCGCTGGTGACGAGACCCTCAGAGAGAGCGGCCATGGCCACGGTTAGCTTGATGGTGGAGCAGGGTTCAGCACCCGGCGAAAGAGCCAGCTTCTGGTTGACCATGGCCAGGATGCGCCCGTTGGAAGGGTCAATGACTACCGCGGTGCCATTCATGTCGCCCATGGCGTCGATCGCGGCCTGGCGGACGACAGGGTCTTCGCCAGCCGTAACGTCGCCGGCAAATATATCTCCCTTGGCAAAGGAACTGGCGGTGAACCGCTCATAGAAATGATGGCGACTGCTGCGGGTGTAAGAGACGCGGCGCACACCACCTCTTGCTGCGGAATAAGCCCGTCGTCCTGCGTGCGCGGCTCCAGCCGTTGCACGGCGAGAAGATCCGGCGCGAGCCGTCGTGGATCTCCGAGTCGCCGCCCCAGCGGTATGATGCGCGGTGCGATGCGGCTCAGTCAGATGGGGTTCTGTTGTCCTGGAATGGCGCAGCGGATGTTGCGCGTCCAGCGCGGATACTCTCCCCGCGCCAACGCTTAAACCAACGAGAACCAATGCACTTGCCCAAACACGGAAGAAATTCATTCAGCCCTTTTCCTCTCTCCAGTCGGAGTATCGTGCACTGCGTCCCCCCGGGGAGCTCGTATCTACTTACAACGTCCTTCTTTAAACGGCTCTCCTCTTACGGACAGCCTAACCAACTCCGTGCAAGATGGCAATTCTCAAAAGAAAAACGCCACTCACT
>Ga0302192_10002034_pt1 | contig 12715 bp, 14 predicted proteins | sample II_Bog_E3_2_FD_200230 | JGI IMG/M metagenome (GOLD analysis project Ga0302192, IMG submission 200230) | Peat permafrost microbial communities from Stordalen Mire near Abisko, Sweden - II_Bog_E3_2 | ecosystem: Environmental > Terrestrial > Soil > Wetlands > Peat | place: Sweden: Abisko...
AGTACCAATGCATTCCCCAAAAATAGTACATAGCAAAACTCCTAAAGTGTGCGGGTTATTGTCTCTCGGCAGGTGCCGATGAACTGAAGAATGTCTTCATGGGGCAGCGCGAGCCTGTGCGAACTACTCTTCTATCGGCCACTCTCAACTTCCGGTCACGACTACAACAAGAACCTGGCGAGACTCTCCCAATCGAATGTGATAACGATACGGCTGGCAGTGATGGCGTGACTGTTCAAATTTGAACATTTTAGCCAAGCGCGCATGCGGTACAAACTTCATGGGGCCAGGCGCTTTCATCCCAGGCGTATGGATCGTCCTATCCAATTCCCAGTGCATGAGAAATGCTCGCAGTCCAGGTACGGCCGGAGATACGCAGACAACCTTGCTGCCGGGAGGCAAAACCAGGATGACAGAGGTATAAGCCCAACTCGAAGCCGGTGGAGAAAGCCTCTTCGATATAGGTCTATAAAGTTCAATTGCTTTCCTTCATGGTTTGAGGGAAGGTAAACGAATTTGCTCAAGAATCGCGAATTACCAGCGAAATAATGTGGACCGAAGTTAAGTTGCTGTTTGGAAGGCACTGTCTGTGTCTGCGCCGTCTGAAGCGTAGAGTTCAAGTGCTCGCCTGAGTTCGGATCGCCATAACTTGTAGAGAGGCAGGACCATTAAGTGCAGATAGTTTCAAATCGAACGGGCACTAGCAAGCGCGACCATCAATGGGGAGTGATTCTGGCTGGCGGGGACGGGAAGCGATTGCTTCCGCTGACGCGAAGGATTTCAGGGGATGACAGGCCCAAGCAGTTTTGCGCAGTGATTGGAGATGCGACACTCCTCCAACAAACCCGAAGAAGAGTTTCCAAAGCAATCGATTCCGGACAGACTCTTCTGGTTATGAACAGGGTTCACGAGCGCTTCTATGGGGATGAGGTCGCGGACGTGCCTCGGTCGCGCCTGCTGGTCCAGCCCCAAAACCGGGGGACGGCTTCCGCCATCCTATACAGCCTGATGCGAGTCCGTGAACTCGATTCGCAGGGGCTGGTCGCATTTTTCCCGTCCGACCATCATTTCATGAATGACGAAGCGTTCGCCGACCAAATCGGGTTGGCATTTGTGCTCGCTGAGACCAACCCGGAGAGGGTAATCCTGCTGGGGGTTGAACCCGAGACGCCGGAGGTTTCTTATGGCTGGATTGAGCCTGGGCCGCGCCTCGAAGGCCCCTTCTCGGCCTCCATATCGCACGTAAAGCGATTCTGGGAGAAACCTTCGGAGACAATTGCTTTTGACTTGATGCGAAGCGGCTGTCTTTGGAATAGCTTTGTCATGGTTGGGCGACTTGCAAGCTTCCTGGAACTGACCCGGCAAGCAATTCCACGCTTGCACAATTCCTTCGAATCCATTCGGCAATCATTCTTGACGGCAAAAGAAGCCGAAGTCTTGTCCGCACTGTATGCCGTCATCCCTTCTTCCAGTTTCTCCGATGATGTTCTCTCCGTATGTCCAAATACCCTCGCTGTCATGCGAGGTTCCGGTCTTGGGTGGAGTGACTTGGGAGAGCCTTGTCGCGTTCTTTCCACTCTCGCCCGCATAGGACCCAAAGCCGACCGCGGCTGCAATCCAACGAGGGAGGACCCAGGGGCAGCGATAGCCTCAACCGCTTGATGTTCGCCGTTCAGTTTTCCGGGAGCATCGCGCTCCGGCCATAGCGTCCGCACAAAGAACCGATCTGGCGAAGAGTTGTATTCAGAAAACGAGAGAGCGCGGTTTCTGCGAACGGATGCAACAAACTGACCCAGTGAGGGCAATTCGACGTGGAGTGGTTAGCAACTCGTGATGCAAGATGGAAATTCTGGCTTATGCAACAAGCCCCCTTTCGCATCGCGGGTCTGTGCTACGTCAGACGGTCGATGGAATTCCGCGCAAAAGGAGGGTACAACGATGCTTTATCGGCAAATCTACACGCACATCCTAGGTGTTTCGGCGGTGGCGCTGTTTCTTGGCGCCACGACATTCGCACAAACCCAGCAAGACCAGAACTTTGTCAAAACCGCGATGGAGATCAATATCGCAGAGATCCAAATCGGGCATCTCGTCTTAAAGCAGGGAGCTAGCGAAGACGTCAGGAAATTCGGCCAGAGAATGATCACTGACCATACTCGGCTGGAAAATGAGATCACGCCAATTGCAGCGAAGATCGGAATCACCCCGCCCACGGAACTTGCCCCGGACGATCAAGCGCTGCTCACGAAGCTCAAGGGAGAGTCCGGCGCCGAATTCGACGAGACGTATGTTCACGCTATGGTTGAAGGTCATCGCAAGGCTGTCCAACTCTACAAGGCGGAGGAGACCGACGCTCAGGATGCCGCCGTCAAGAGTGCCGCCACGCACGGAGAGCCGGTCATCGCCGAGCACCTGAGGCTGGCTGAACACCTCAAGAGCACTATGGGCAAGAGCTAGCCTGAATGCTCTAACGAACACCAAGGAGTGCAAAGTAATTCCAAATCGAGAGTTCCATGCAGGCCTTGGCCTCTCCCTTTACGCAACACGAGAACAGGTCAAGTGGCTACAGACGCTTGGCCCTGCGACTCATCCTGATCGCAATCCTGACAATCCAGTTGCAACGATCAAATTCTGGTTAAACACTCTCAACGGGCGCTCGTCAAAAAGAAGTGGACACTTCAAGAGATGACACCACCCTGAGGTCAAGAGGGGAACTCGGCCAGGTACTCAAGCATTTTGTCTGCTATCGCAGACGGGTCTGGAGAATATCGAAGTGAATCCCAAGTACGTTATATCTCTGTTGCTCTTGTTCGCTTGGTTCGGGGTAAGTGGACAATCGGCCTCCACTCAAGATGAGACGAAAGCTGTGCGCGCCACACTGTCCAACGGCATGCGTGTCGTCATTCTCCGCAACACCTTGGCCCCGGTGGTCACAGTGGAAACGAATTTCCTGGTCGGTGGCGATGAGACGCCCCACGGGTTTCCAGGCATGGCCCATGCGCAGGAGCATATGGCGTTTCGCGGATGCGCAGGGTTGACGGCAGACCAGACGTCTGCCATTTATGCGCAACTCGGAGGCCAGAACAACGCCGATACGCAGCAGAACATCACCCAGTATTTTGCGACTGTTCCGGCAGCAGATCTTGACGTTGCTCTCGAGGTCGAGGCCGCTTGCATGCATGGGATTGACGACTCGCAGCAGGAGTGGTCGCAGGAACGGGGAGCCATCGAACAGGAAGTGGCGCGCGACCTGTCCAATCCCACCTACAAATTCATCGACCGCCTCAACCAGGATATGTTCGCCGGCACTCCTTATGCGCACGATCCCCTCGGCACAAAAGCCTCCTTTGACGACACCAACGGCGACATGCTCAAGGACTTCTACAAAAAGTGGTACACGCCGGGCAACGCCATCATGGTGATTGTGGGCGATGTGGATCCCATCTCGACATTGACCAAGATTCGGCGGTGGTTTGGCGATGTTGCCAGCCATCCTTTGCCCGAGCGCCCATCTGTCGAATTGAAGCCGGTCAAGTCAGAGACATTTACGCTGGATAGCAATTTCCCCTACATTCTCGGCTTCATTGCCTATCGGTTTCCGGGAACGAATTCTCCGGATTACGCGGCCAGCCAAATTCTGGCCGATGTACTGGCCAGCCAACGCGCCGATATCTACGCAATGGTCCCGGCAGGCAAAGCGCTGGGAGCACAATTTGGAATTGCGGAGACTTATCCCAAGGCCAGCGTCGGCTACGGATTGGTTGCCTTGCCCTCCGCAGCAGACGCCACGGGCGCGATCAAGGAACTTCGCTCGATACTGGCAGGCTACGCGCAAAAGGGCGTCCCGGAGGATCTGGTTGCGGCGGCAATTCGCAGCGAGGTCGCTTCCGCGGAGTTTCAACGGAACTCGATTCCCGGCTTGGCGAACGTCTGGTCGAGTGCGCTGGCCGCCGAGGGCCGTACGTCTCCCGATGAAGACATTGAAGCAATCAAGCGGGTCACGCTCGCGGACGTAAATCGGGTTGCAAAAGAATACCTTGTAGACGAGAACTCGATTACCGCAACTTTGAAGCCGGTGCCAACGGGACAACCCGTCTCCGGAAAGGGATTTGGCGGCGCGGAGGAGGTCACTTCGGCTCCCACCAAGCCGGTCGAGCTTCCCGCGTGGGCAGCTGGTGCGCTGGCCGAGCTCAAGGTTCCCGAAAACTTCATCAACGTCTCAGATACGACGCTGCCAAACGGACTTCGTTTGATCGTTAAGACGGATCGGACGAGCCCGACCGTCTCAGTTGCTGGTTCAGTGAAGCACGAGTCCGACCTGGAGACACCGGCCGGGCAGGAAGGTGTCTCCGGCCTTCTTGGCGGGCTTTTCTCCTACGGAACCCGGACGCTGGATCGGCTGGCCTTCCAGAAGGCGCTTGATGACATTGCCGCGAATGAGAGTGCGGGCTTCGGCTTTTCAGTGGATGTGTTGAAAGAGCACTTCTCTCGCGGCGTCGAGTTGCTGGCTGACAACGAGCTTCATCCCGCGTTGCCGGTGCAAGCATTTGCAGTCGTGCAGAAGCAAACGACGCAGTTTGTTGCCGGCAACATGCAGAGCCCCGGATACCGGACATCGCGCGCGCTTGATCTGGCGTTGCTGCCCGCGAACGACCCGGCCCTGCGGGAGGTGACTCCGGCTACCGTCGGCAGAATCACACTAGACGAAGTGAAGCAATATTATGCCTCCACGTTTCGTCCAGACCTCACTACGATCGTGGTCATTGGCGACGTCTCTTCGGAAGAAGCCCGGCAAGTGATTGAAAAATGGTTTGGAGAATGGAAGGCGGCTGGCCCGAAGCCCGATACTATGCTGCCTCCCATCCCGATCAACAAGCCCTCGGCTGTCAATGTAGCCGATTCTGAAGCGGTGCAGGACTCCGTGGTTCTTGCCGAGCAGCTGAAGCTGAACCGCTTTGACCCGGACTACTATCCGCTGCAATTAGGCAATCATGTTTTGGGCGGAGGCTTCTACGCCACGCGTCTCTATCACGACCTCCGCCAGGTGGCAGGCTATGTCTATACGGTCAATGTAGGTTTGAGTGCCTCGAAGACCAGGGCCAGCTATTCCGTCGACTATGGCTGCAATCCCGAGAATGTCTCTAAAGCAAGGGCTTTGATTCTGCGCGATCTCGACCAGATGCGGACCGACGATGTGTCCGCAGCCGAACTGCAGCAGGCCAAGGCAATGCTCCTGCGGCAGATTCCTTTGAGCGAGTCGAGTGAAAATGCAGTTGCCGGCGGACTACTCGGACGCGCTCAGATTGGCCTTCCTCTCGACGAACCGATAAAGGCGGCGCAGAGGTACATTGAACTGAATGCCGACGACGTGAAAGGCGCGTTTTCCAGGCAGCTACGCATCGGCGATTTTGTCCAGGTTGTCCGCGGCCCAGCCCCGCAGTAGGCTGCCGACCGATTCGGCGTCAGCGCCAAAACTGCAGTTAACCTCAGGCTTCTCGCCCTCTCCCGGCCGGAGTTTGCAGCAACCAGAAAAGCGAGGACTATCCCGTCTCTTTCGAATATGTAAAAGCTTGGATTCAGATAGCGTTAATGGCGAGAATAGATCGCAAACGCCCCGATCGCAGCCAACACAGATAGCGCAATCAGAATAAAGAAAAAGATCACAAGCCCATTGATATGTTTGCGTACCAGCACATCACTCTGCGAGGAATCATGAGGACTATGCACCTCACGCTCAACCTCGTGTTCAAAATCCTCGTACAGCTCAACTACCTGGTCCTTCACCGTAGCGTGCGAGTTCGCTTCAGCAGCTTCCCTGGGCATTGTGACTCTCCTGGGCGGCCCCATCCCTGCAATTGCCAGCCTTAGCGATTCTCGTCCCCGATCCGGTACCCTGAATGGACAATTGGGTACATGCTGGTCGCTCACCTCTCTCTTCGTCTTCGCCAAATTTGCATCGGACAATCGACCTGACGCAAGAGAAGGGATACTACGGATGCCTAATTCTGTGGAAATCGGTTCCCCAGGATAGAATTCAAATACACAAGGGAAGTGATAGATGCGAGGTAAGCCGCTCATTGTAATATACTTATTTACCAAGTGTCATAAATAAAGAAACATGGAGAGACTCGGGGGCTAGTCCTCGAATCCCTCCGCCCAGGCCATTGCAGACAGGACTGATGTTTAAATGTCAGAGAATACTTCAGATCGTCCGCGGAATGGATCGGAAGAAACAACTGCTGGGGGTTCTGGCAGTTCCTGAAATGTTTTCTACGCGATTTGTGCGCAAACATGGCAATCGTGGAATTCTGCAATTTTCAGGCATTCTCCGTATCAGTAACTTGAGCGTCTTCAGTGCCGATGACGGGTTCGACTCCAGCCGCCTCCCAAAACAGAAATGCAGGCTAAATTCGTCACTCGTTTCGATGTTATATTCCTCTCAATGGGCCAAGCTGCGGCGGCGGCAATCTCGTTTTGGCAGTGGTGTTGGACCGCCACTCTGGGCCGGCATATCGCTGTCAATTCGAGGGAACCCCTCCTGGTCGCGCGCTTCGTACTTCCAGAAATATCGAGCGATATACTTGATTGTAAGGCTGCTCTACTCTAGGGACAGCATTACGCCGCAGAGTTTACTGAGAGTGTGGTGGATTTTGTGCCGCAGCTAGTTCAAAATCAGTAGCAATTGGTCGCAATCCGGCACAGATGGAGGGGAGGGAAGATGGTTGTAAGCTGCTAATCCGTAGTGACTTATCTCAATAGGTAGCAGCTCGCTAGGACACTGCCCGCTTGGCTGTTAACCGAGGGGGTGTAAGTGTGAGTCCCACACAGGGTGCCAACTGAGTTCGGGAGCATTTGGAAGATTCCCCACGATAAAGTAATTTCACGTTGGGTTCCTCTTGCTCCCTCGCGGTGACGACTTGGGCCAAGATAATGTCCGTTAGCGTTGGCTATTCTGTCCCGTTGAGAAACAGTCTGGGCAGCTCCGACGCCTGCGCCGCGTCGACGCTGCCCAGGCCACTATTTTCGGCGAGATCCAAAGCTCAGCGCGGGCATTCGCCGCGCTCGCGGCTCCGTGATGAGAGACCGGGATCAGATCACGTCGGGCCAGTAAGTCTCCGCCTTGGCAACATCCTGGGCCGCCTTGATCGGGTCCTCGTCCAGCACGATCTGAGTGGCGCGATACCAGTCACCGGCTCCGAGCCGGATCTCGAGTGCGCCGGTTTGCGCAGTGGAGATTGCGTGTTTCGTGCCGTGATCGTCGACGAGGCGCTGGAGCTCAGCAAAGAACTTGAGCAGGTATTCGTTGGGATTCATCTCTCACCTCCAAGGCCGGCAGGTTGCTGAGCCCGCCGGCCTCAGGTTCGGTCGTCATCTGGTACAGGGTCGCTCAGGATTCAGAATTCACGCGGACCGCCGAGCAACTCAGCGAGTTGTGGCCGGAAGTCGGCAAGAAGACTCAAGAGAGAGCGTCGATATTGAAGTTCGGTCTCATCGATGTCCGCTGCGAAGTAGGCGTCAAGCCGCTCAAACCGGTCTACCGGCTGAAGACTTCTTGAGTAGGCCACCGCAGCGCAGAGAAGTTCGTGCTCCAGATCTTCCGTAGAGAGCCAGCCCGGCGGTTCGTAGTGAACTGGCTCTCGGGCTGGGCGCGGGTTGGTACGTCGTTGATCTTTTCGGTCGTTCGACATTTGCCTCCTTGTTTCCCGCAGGTGAGCCTGGGGCAGCGCATGAGTACGCGCCTGCCCCGAAGCTCGGCGGTGATGGTGAGGGCGTGGGCTTCTGATCGAGCAGGCGATGGATGTGCCGGGATCGGCGCATCAAAGGGCGATGCGGTCGTTCACAGCGTTTTGAATTTCCTGCATGCTGTTGAGGTAGCGAGCGGTGGTGGACAAATCCTCGTGCCCTAGAAGTGCCTGAACCTGCTCCAACTCGCCGCCGGCTTTGCGGCAGAGTTTGGCGCACGTGCGGCGCAAGTCATGAGGCCCGAGATGATCGACGCCTGCGGCTTTAGCGGCCGTGACCACGACGTCCCAGACCGCCCACGCGCTGAGCGCTAATTCCGTGACTGCGCCGCCCTTGCGCATGCGACGAAAGATTGAGCCTGACTTGATGCCCGCGGCGTGAGTCCAATCGTCCAGGGCATCTTTTGCGGCCTGCGGGATCGGTACGGTGCGAATCCGCCCGCGTTTTCCGATGAGGTCCGCGAAGACCCACCGGCCCTCGCGCTGCTGAATCAGACTGGTGTTGAGATTCGCGAGCTCCTCCCGGCGCAGACCGCAGTGGCACAAGGTGGACAGAATCGCGAAGTTACGCTTGCCGATGAGGTCGGCGCGGTCGACAGTTGCAAGCAGCACCTGAGTTTGTTCCTTCGTGAGCCAGGTTCCAAGTCGAACACCGCTCTGCGGTACGCCCGGCACAGAAGTGAGGCGAACCGCTTCGGCCGGATCGATGAAGCCATTCTCACGGGCCTCGTTTACGAGCTTTCGAATGGCACAGAGTCGTTGGTTGATGGTTGCGGCGCTGAGGCCTTCGGCGACCATCGATGCGCGGTACTCCATGAGGATCATGCGCGAGATCGGCCGGCCTGCCGCCAACTCGAACAAATCATCAAAAGCTCTAAGATAAGCACGCTGGGTGTGCCGGGAAACGACTGCGTTCGACAGCATCCTGCGCAGCGCGGTCAATAAATCAGGACTCGTTAGCGACGTCCTGCACAGAGACGGAGACATGAGGGCTCCTTTTGCCTCGTGTAAGCGAGTGAGTTGAGCTTGAGTTTTGGAAAGATGGCTTTTGGGAAGGACCTTGCGCGGCACCGCGCTTGCCTGCTGCGCGTGCGCCGCGTGTTGAGAGGATCTGCGAGAGAATCGGCGGCCAGAGGAGTTTCGCGATAAGGTCTGAGTTGGGAGCGGCCTGATTATTTAAGCCGCTTGTACTCGACGTTGCCGAAGAAGCCGGGCCCGATGAGGGTGTCGGTTTGCTTTACGTAAGTTAAATCCGCCGACATGAGCAGTCCCTTGACCTCAAGAGCACCATCCTTATAGATGGCTCCGGTTTTTCCACCCTGGCTGATGATGAGGAACTCGTCATTGTTGCGAACGACCTGAAAACTGTCGGTTGGGTTTGCCTTGTTCACCCACTTGCCGAGGAATTCCGACCCAGTGGATTTACAGCCGCAAAAGAACACGGCGATGAAGAGTGAGATTGCGATGAAGCGAATGATCGCTGACTTCATAAGAACCTCCATTTGTTGGAATCGCGCACAAGTGCGCGTGTGACGTGAGAAATCTCAGCACACGGTCGAATGTGACTTCGGCGAAGCGTACACGATGTTGTGACCAGAGCCGCGGCTCCGGCTTATGCGAACTCCGGCAGGACTACTCATTTGTCGGTGATCGCAGCGTTACTTGAGACTCCACAGTTGATCGTTGAAGAGGTTAAGTTGCATTGGAGGCACTCGAAAACGCGAGACGCCGGCGATCGTCTTTCGGTCTCCAGGGAGTTGGCCGAAGTCCAGGTTCCGATGAGAGCAAAAATGCTGGGGAGATTGCGGCTCCGGAAGGTCCGAACCCCGAGAAACCCAATTGGGTAGTATCTCCTGGCCAGCAGAGACCACGATCCCCCAGACAAGCGCGAACAGAGGAACGCCTGGGTCATGGTCGGGTCCTGATCGGCAATGCAGATTTGGCGTGTTTTGACCATCATGACTTCCCGGTCAAACAAAAATGGCGGCCCGAGCCGCCACGGTTCGAAGACGCGATTTGAAATATCTTGCCGCCGTCAGTCGTCCTCGTCGCAGCAGCAACCGCAATCGCTTCCGGCTGTCGTGAATCGCCATAGGATGACGAACGGCAAGAACAGAATCGTGAGCGCGACTTTGACCAGCTTCCAGCGTCCGGCCGCCGAGAGCGAGCATACCCACTGAATAATCAGGTAAACGATCAGCACAAAGAACGCGTATTGGATTGCGATAGCCAAATCCCGCCAAATGGGTGTATCCATGAAGTCCATTGGCGAATCGATCATCGTTACTCCTTTCCGGGCACGTTGGCGCGTGCCCGAGGAATGTTTGTTGGATTAGAGAAGAGAAGTCCCGGCGCTACGCCGAGTGCCTGGTGCTCATGTCGAAGGCAGTTGGTGCGTCAGGCGGCCGAAGCCGAGCTACATGATGTAACTGTTCTCAAAGATGAGTTCCATCTCCCCGGGTGGTAGAGTCTCCTCGTCTGGGTCGTAGAGTTCCGGATCGCGATATTCGCATTCCTGATCATCAAGGCAATCCTCGGGATCTTCGAAGGCGAGACCGTTGGCGCGGGCATAGGCGCCTCCCTCATTGAACGATTCGTCGAAGTGCTGAGCATTTTCATCGCTCCTGAAATCAGAAGCCGCTTCTTCCTCCTCTCTCGGTTTCTTTGAGAGTGAGTTGTCGTTAGTCATTGTCATCCGATGTCTCCTTCTGCGGGCAGACTTCTGACCAGACCCACCCTGCATCTTGATTGTCGGAGAAAACACGCGTGCAGAATTCGAAACAGTACTTTCGGGTTGTTCCTCTCAAGCACATCTGTTCGATTAAGAGGCCGCGCTGTTCAACCGCTGCCCGAAGTTTTCGAAGCCTTTCGGGAATCGGGATCCTCGAAGCGCAGGATCACCGCGGTCAGGCCCAGGGCCTGAGCCAGCGGCAGAAGCTTGCTGACGGGAAGGAGTACATTGCCGCATTCGAGTTTTGATAAGTAACTCCGGTTCATATTTGCGGCGAGGTTTGCAAGCTGCGACTGAGACATGCGACGTTGCTTGCGCAAAAGACGAAGGACCGCGCCCAGACTGTGAGCAATCTGGTCACGCTGTTTTTCGGTACAAGAACGTTGCAGGCTATCGATTTCAAACTTCAGGTACCGCAGAGGAAGAGGGTAATGGCACGCTATGCAATCGCCGTCTCGCGGGAATTGGGGGCGGTTACAACGCAGACACGTAAAGGTTTCGGTGTCACGAATGGAGGGGAGAAATTGAGTAGACATGGCTTTCCTTTGAGCAGTTGGCAGTGAAGTTCGGGAACGAAGGGGAACATCGGCTAGCGTATTTGGCATGAGGAGATGAGCGGCAACTGGCTCCGACTGCCGAGCTATTGCTCAGAATGAGCTACGGTCCTAGTGCGCCGGCCGCTCGTTTGTGATTGGAGCGAAATTAGGATCGCAACGATTGTCAATTCGAAGGGATATCTCCGCGCGCTTCGAGGATGGCGTCCACGTCGAAGTCACCCGCATCCGGAACATGCGCAGACGCAGACGTAGCACTGGCGAAAACTGAAGGCGGCACGTATGGCCTATAGTTCCCAAATTTTATCGATTCTGGACTATGGATTCGGTACCCCCCAATCCATAGGCGTTCACTGATTGCGACCGCATATCCTAACGTCGCCAACTCGCTCTCGAGTTCGTCATTGATTGAGCCAGGCGGGACGTCCGCGAAGCCTCGGTCGCTTCTCTCAACAGCCGCGATAATATTAGCTACTGCACGACGCATTTCGTTCCTTTCTGCTGTTATGTTCAGTTGGCGGAGACCTCATTCTCTGGCCGATCTTCCGGCTATTTGCATTTGGCCGGGCGCGTAGACATGTCTTGCACAAATAACGAGATTCTTCCGGCTGCGGCAACGCGGCCAAGAGGAGGTCCTGGGTTTGGAATGGAGGGGGCTTGTGGCCGGAAGGAAGTGATTAGCGACTGAAACCCGAGGCAGGAGGGTAAGGCTGGACTTCAGCAATGACGGGTTGCTGAACCTGAGTCAGTCTATGTTTCCAGACCTACCCGTAAAACCAATCCTAAGCAGCGGCCACGTGTGCCACGCGTGTGCCGCATTCCAGTTTTCGGAAATGGCGGCGATTGCCTCGTGCGTGTGTGGTGGCATGCTTATCGCGGGAGGTGGGCGGAGGGGGTGGCGACGGAGTATCGATTGTGCAGGAGGGCGCAGGACGTGCGGGCAGGGATGGTGGCCGGTTGAGGACCGCCTTTTCATTTCGCTGCGACCGTGCTCGCGCTGATTCGATCAAGCCGGAGGGCCTGGTCTTTCACAGTAGCGAGGGTTCCGTACCCTCTCTCGGCAAGAGCAACCATCGAAACGATCATCCAGGCGACCCAGTTGGAGAACTCTTCGAGGTCCGCGTTCTCAACCAGTTCGAATTCCGCACGATGAATGGCTTTCGACCGCAGTTTGTAGAGGAATTTGAGCCGCCGCTTGAAGTTGAGGTAATCCTTGGGCTCAACGATGCCGTAGCCGGCGAAGGTCAAGAGCGTGGCGATTCCGCGGGCGTTCGCCTCGGTGATCTCGGTCTCCTCGATGGCGAAAAAACATTCGACGCAGGTCCACAGCTTGATGAACCGCATGACGGGATTGCGGTCGCCATGGGCGTCGCCGAACCAATACAACGCGCGGACAATGGCATCCTGAACCTCGGTCCGCTGCTCTTCTTGGAGTAGCGCCATGATCCGGTCGAGAAAGCAGACCCGGCGCAGATAATCAATCGACTCCGCACTTAACGGAAGGCCCTGCGTGCCCTCACTGCTGTTGATGAGACGAGGTTCCGCTCCCCCTTGCTCCCAGCAAAGGATGGACCATGCCGCCCGAGAGGATGAAGCCGAGGCAAACTGCGCACTTCGCATCCACGGAGGATGACGAGTCGATCTGGAAGGAAATCTTTGGGCCCGGATTCAAGACAGAGGATGAGAAC
>Ga0302192_10002038_pt1 | contig 12690 bp, 15 predicted proteins | sample II_Bog_E3_2_FD_200230 | JGI IMG/M metagenome (GOLD analysis project Ga0302192, IMG submission 200230) | Peat permafrost microbial communities from Stordalen Mire near Abisko, Sweden - II_Bog_E3_2 | ecosystem: Environmental > Terrestrial > Soil > Wetlands > Peat | place: Sweden: Abisko...
CTTGCGTCCGCAACGATCACCGTTGTCTCGCCGGGCAACATCGTCGTTTCCGGTCCCACGAATTTCGGCAGCGTCATTCCTGTCACCGGATCATCCTCGAACACCCTGACGATCAGCAATACGGGGGGCACCAATTTCCAGATAACCAGCGCCTCCGTCACGGCGACTTACACGATCACCTCGATCAATGGAGCGGCTCCGGCGTATCCGATCACAGTTCCCGCCGGCGGGTCGGTGCCCATGGTCATTACTTTCGTCCCGACGGTGCTGGGAACGAGCAACGGCACGCTCACGATCAACAACACCTCCGCAAACAGCCCTGTGTCGTCAACGGCGCTCACAGGAATGGGTGCCGCCGGGTTGATTAGCGTCACTTGGCCCTGAACCTCGGAGTAGGGTCAAGGTACCCTACAGGCAAGCGGCCGACCAGGGCACTCATTTCCATTGGGGGCTAATTGCCTATCCACCTAGCCCCTGCGCGCCACAGCGAGGCCGGTTTCTATGACCAAGGCACGCCAAAGAGTCGGGATGCCTATGGCGGGACCTAGAACGTCCGAGCGAGCCCCTCAGGAAGCCTATTTGGCTAAACCCTATGCGAGGCCCGAAAAGGGGCTCCTTTCGGCCTAGGGTTCGGTGGAAGACTTGGCCCCCTGTGCATGCCGAGCTTCCCGAGCCCTCTCCCGGTCGAGCTGGATCTGCACAAACTGGGTGTACTGCGCCGGGGTCATGACCTTCTTGACTGCGGCTTCAAGCTGCGAGGCGAGAACTCCGCGCTGCTCGATCTTTTGCCCGCGTGTCAGGTTCGGATTCTTCACCACCTGTTCCACGGCCACCCGATGCTGCTGGAGGAGAGCGTCGAGTTGCTGCCTTTGCGACGGGGTGAGTCCCAGGAGGGCGAGGGGGCCTTGCCCTCTTCCTTCAGGGTGCCCGACGGGCGGCGGCGTGGAAGGGACCGGCACCGATGGCGCGCTGGCTTGCGCAAAGATGCTTGGACAAATGGAAACGCAGAGCCCGAGGGCGAGAATGAGGCTTTTGTTTTTCATAATTTGGAGGAGTCCGGAGGAGCCTATCGCGCCATCGCCATGGCCGTTTCCTGAGGGGCTCGGAGCGGGAGACGACTGGCCGGCTCTTTGCGGAAAGTTACTCGCCGTTCAGTAACGAAGCTCGCATGGATCTCCCGGACGCGGCCGTCATGAAACACATGCAGCTCATGTCCGGCACGCTTGAGGATGCTGCTTTCGCGTTCACGGGAAAGGTCCTCATCCAGATCCAGCATGATGCCGACGACCCCGTTGGATAGGAGCGTCCCAGTGCGTCGTGCGTCGGCGAACTCGACCGCGTGGAAACACCCGTCAGAGGGCTCACTCCACCATGGAAACTTCCGGGCGGTCTCGGGGTCAATTATTGGGGCTTCCGCGCTCATCCTACAATTATGGGGAGGCGCGACTCCCGGATACCGTGAATCCCCCCCCTCTTACTGACTTCCCATGTCTGGTTGCCGGGTTGGCATCCGAGGTGAGGGAAGCGGCCGAAGGCGGGCCATTTCCCGCTCTTGAGCCAGAGGACGCACGTCATCGAGGTTCATCATGGGGCGGCAGGCGACTTTCGCTGGAGCGCTGACCTCCGACCGGTGGGTGATTTCCACTCCGCCGGCCTGCCCCAAGACCTCCGTGAGGGGGGCAATGTCGTCACGGTCCATCGCAGAGCTTAGGGCGCTGATATAGGCTGGCTTCTGCATCTTCGAAATGTCGAGTTTCATGCCGAGGGCGATCATCTGGGACTCCATGATCGCGCGACCAGTCCGCCCGTTCCCGTCCATGAAGGGGTGGATCGAGATGAATCTGGAGTGGTAGAAGGCGACTGCCGCGCACTTGGCTTCCGGGGTGTTTGCGGCTTCGAGCAACTCGCCCATTTCCGCCTCCAACCTCTGGAGTTCGACCTCGATGCGCTGTGCTTCCGCCCCGTGCCGTCCTCCGAATATGGAAGACTCCCCCGGCTTGCGGAATTGGCCCGCGTCCGTGGTCGCCATCCAGAAGATGTGCCGGTGCGTCTCGGCGATCACCGCTGAGGATGGATTTAGCGGCCTCCTTTGTTCACGAAGGTAAAGCGCAGCATCCGCGCGCCCGACCGCCGTGAGGGATCTGTAGTCCGCCATATTGCGGACCTGGGCGCTGGCACGAGGTTCGATCCTGCGCCAATCGGCCAATTCGGCATTGCGCCGGTCGAATTCAGCCAGATTCGCCTGCTGGCTTTGAGGGGTGTCCATCGCTCCTTTGTGAGGTCAGGCCGCCGGCGACGAAGCGCTGGCGGATGGCCTCGATCTCCGCAGGGGTGTTCACCAGTCCTTCGAGCGCGTTGCAGGCAACGACGTTGCGGACGGCCTCCTCCAGGGAGTAATCGGCCGACTGGGACTGTTTCTGCGGAGTTTGCATGTTGGGCTATGGACTTGGATCTTTAGGAATCATCGTCCAATAGCGGGAAATTTCAACCCATGCCTCTGGCCCGAGCTTTCAGGCCGGTGGGGGCGAGGGGGAGTATGGGCGGTGCGCTCACTCCTAAAGTATGGGGAGGTACGAGGAGACGGCCTTTCAGCCTCCCCATCCTTGTGCCATGCCAAAGGTCACACTTCTGCACTATCGCTATCGGAGCAACGAGGACAACAAGACCGAGGCGGCGGTGATCTTCCCAGGAGAGCCGTCCGGAGGGATCGACTACTTTGCGGTCTCCCTGAAATTGCTGTTACTCACCCCCTTCCGCGATTCGTTCGTCGCCACCGATGTCGGCCTTAGGGACGTTTCCCCGCCTCCTGCGGAGCGCATTCCTGAGATCGACCACGAGCACCACGAGTTTGTCGCCGCGGAGATGGTGGATGAGGGGGCGAAGGTTCCGGTCTATACGGTGCTAGACTCGCGGACTCCTGACGAGTTTTTGTCTGATTTCCGTAAGGCGGTGGGCCAGAGCAACCCCTCGGAGGGTTCGGCGCGACCCAATAAGGCGGCGTAATTCTCGATCAGGGCGCGGCTGATAGGAGATGCCCACTTGCGCCCAATAGGGACTCTGAGGGTGCCGCACCCCATAGTTTAAGGTATGCTGCTCATTGTAAGCTCAACGGTCCTTCTTGTCACCCTCGCCTTGGTAGTCGCGGTGATCTATCACGCTACGCGGCCCAAAGGGGACCCCAACGCAAGCGCTCTCTTTAGCTTCTGCGGCTTGATCGTGGACAGGCCAGGCATTTACGGCAACACGCTCATCACTGGCGAAGTTGGGTGTGGCAAGATTATGGGGGGCCTCAAACCCGCGCTGACGGAAATCCTCAACGGGGCCAGCTCTACGGCGCTGGGAACCGTAGGAGGGCTTGTTCTCGATGGCAAAGGGGACCTGGCGGAATTCGTCAGCCGGTTGGCAGGCTCGATTCCCGTGATCCACCCCGGCATCGACGTGCGCCTTGTGGCGCCGGGCGCTATAGGCGGCGAGACTGAGTGCATCAACTTGCTCTGTCCGAGCGCTTCAGCGGCGCAGACGGCGGCGCTCCTTAGCGGCCTTTGCCTGCGGAACTTGGACAGGCCCATCGACAATTCAACGAACACCCGAAACCTGACCAACTTCCTCGAAGCCTGTCTCATAGCTTTGCGGTTCAAGAATCCGCAACGTGACGTTACTCTCGCCGATCTCTGCGAGTTGGTTGAGGGGTCGGAGACCCGGTTTGGCGAATTAACCCGCGCCCTTCCCAGCACGGCAACCGTCCCTCTCCACTATTTCAACGTAGTCTGGCCCGGAATTACGCCCAGCAGGAAGACAGCCATCACAAGGAGCTTCCTCGACAGGTTTGGGGAGTTTGCACAAACCCCCTCGCTCCGAGAGCAATTCTCTGGCAAATCCACCTTTGATTTCAGCGCCTGCGTAGCCAGCAACCAGTGCGTCTTGTTCTACACAGCACCGGCGTTTGGGCACCTGAACGGTCTGATCGGTACGATGCTGAAGGCCCGGTTCCAGTCCGAAGTCATGGCATTGTTCAGCTCGGATTCAGTGAGCCCGCCAAGCCGAGAGCACTCGGTGCTGTTGGTCGGTGATGACATGGCGAGCTACATAGGGGACGTTGAGCAAGAAACCCAGTGGCTTACCCTCTCCCGCAGCATGCAGGTTATCAACCTCTGGACGCTCAATAGCGACGACTGGCTCTCGGCCTATGTCGGAGTTCAGAACGAGACGACCCTCCTGCACCAATTCGCGAACCGCGTGTGGTTTTCGAACACAAGCACGAGAACCAATGAGCGCGCGGAGAAGATTTGCGGGCTCGCACTGTCCATGAAGGAAACTCCGACCACTACCGCTGCTACGCCGGCGGTCTCGGCGGAGGCGTTCAAGGATCTTGAGCCCCTGGAGTGCATTTCCTTTGGCCAATGCGCCTGGCGCGTCGCCGTTCGGAGGTACAAGCACGACGGGCGGACGAGGGTAGGCGAGGCAGTCGCGGCATAGGCCGTCCGCCTTGCCCCTCACCCTCCCCCGGGGGAGGGGCCATCTTGGGGCGTGCAAGCCCCCTGCCGCATTGCCGATTGCCCGCCCTTAACGCAAAGCCCTGCGTTTAGGCGGTGGTTCGCTGCCTCCAAGGTCACAAACGAGCTGGGAGAGCCCTTGCTGGCCTTCCACGGGGCTGCCGAGCGGTTCACGGCCTTCCGGCGTACCAACCTTTCGTGGTTCACAGACAGCCGCGAGGATGCCGCCGACTACAACCCTCGCGCGATGCTCCAGGTCTACCTTTCGATCCAAAAACCGGCGGATCTTGACGAGCCCGATGTCGCCAGGTTCCTAAAGCGCCACAAATTGCCCGACTCGGACGATCTCTGGGAGCTTACCCAGGTCGGGGCGCAGGTCCGGCAGGTCCTTCACGGGCGCGGCTACGACGGTCTCGTGGTGACCCGGTTTGACCTCAATGCGACCCATTACGCCGCATTTTGGCCGGAGCAGGTGAAGTCCGCCACGGACAACAACGGCGAATTCAACCCGGAAACGCCGGATCTGCGGAGATGAGGGAGCCTCAATCTCCCTCTGGGATGGCCCCCCGGGGGGTAGGTAAAGACGCCCATCTTGGGGCATCACGACCATGAAAGAGCCGGACCATCCGTTCTACTGCGACAAGAAGCACTGCCAAAAGTCCGCATGGGTTACCCCGGAGTACCTGTCGGAGGGTGACTGGAGCGTTGCCGAGGCTATGATCGCCGCGCTCGAAGCTGGCGACGAAGCTCGGTTTCACGACCTGGTGACTCGTGAGCAGGAGGCCGTCTTTTACCGCATCGTGGCATGGCCGGAGGGGCGGAACTACTACTGTTACGGGTCCGAGGTGTATCGGGGTAATTGCTTCCTCGGGTTCGTTGCGCGGGATCTTCCCAGACTCAAGACCGCCGTCGCTGCGCGTCACGGCGAACTCTTCGCCTCTGCTGCGGCTTGAAGTCGAGGGCCATCTTGAGGCATGCCCAGCGCGTCCCTACAGCTCGACTTCCCAACAATGGGATTCCCTTCGTTCGACGAGCCTGCGACCGGCGCTGCGGCGGTCATGGATCGCGCCCCTGACGAGCCCGACCTATCAACCTACGACCTGTTTCTGCTGTGCTTCTCCGGGGGCAAGGACTCTGAGGCGTGCCTTTTGCATCTCCTCGAACAGGGAGTGCAGCCTGAGAAGATTGAGATGCATCACCACTCCATCGACGGGGCCGAGGGAAGCACCCTGATGGATTGGCCCTCGACCCCCGGCTATTGCCGCGCTGTAGCTCGGACGTTTGGAATTCGACATTTCTCCTCCTGGAAGGAAGGCGGATTCGAGCGCGAGATGTTGCGCAACAATGAGCCCACGGCGCCCACGCATTTCGAGAGGCACGATGGGACCATCGGGACCGCGGGTGGCAATTCTGGTAAGCTGGGCACACGCCTTAAGTTTCCGCAGACCAGCGCCTCGCTTTCATGCCGCTGGTGCTCCGCCTACCTGAAGATTGATGTCTTCTCGAAGGTCATCGCCAACTCGCCGGCGTACCGGGGCAAGCGGCTCCTGGTGGTCACTGGAGAGAGGGCAGAGGAGTCTGCCGGGCGAGCCAAGTACAAGACGTTTGAGCCGGACCGCTCGAATGCCCCGAGCCTCGGTCGCTATGTGGACCATTGGCGGCCGGTTCACAAATGGACCACGGCCCAGGTCTGGGAGATCATCAAGCGCCACGGCGTCGTTCCCGCCCCTGCGTATGCCCTTGGTTGGGGACGTTTAAGTTGCCTGTCGTGTATTTTCGCTTCCGCGAACCAGTGGGCGACTATTCGCGCTCTGACGCCTGAGCGGTTTGAGCGCATCGCGGCCTACGAGCGCCAGTTCGGGGCCACGATCCATCGCAAGAAGTCGGTCGTCGAACTCGCGGATGCCGGGCTACCTTATGCGGCGGCTCTGGCCAACCCCGATCTTTTCGAGGCTGCGATGCGCACCGACTGGGACGGCCCGATCATCGTCCCCGTCGATGACTGGAAGTTGCCGGCTGGCGCCTTTGGGGAGTCCGCAGGGCCTCTCTAGGAGGTTTGCGCCATCTTGGGACATGCCTGCCACGATCACGTTATTTACGGATGGCGCGTTTGCGTTCGGCTCCCCCCGGCCCGCATACGGATGGGTGGCGGTCGGCGAGAACGGGAAGCGTCCAGTCGCGACCGGTTCCGGACAGATCCCGAATGACGGCAGCAACAACTTTGCTGGCGAGGCGGCCGCTGCGATTGCGGCACTGGAGTTTGCTGTCACCCAGGGTGCCCGGGTTGTGCATCTCTGCACCGATCTCGCTACCCTTGGGGATCACCTCATGGGTCGATTCCCGAACTGCCGCCGCAAGAGCGCCGCGCTGCTAAGGGAGTTTCTGCCTGCGCACCCCGACCTTCAGGTCGTCGTCACCAAGGTCCCCTCTAAGCACCCCTTTCTCGAAAAGGCGCACCACCTCGCCCGTAGCGCGGTGGCGGCCTGAATCCATCTTGCCACATGCCCACGACCGCTGAGCTTCCGTTCACGTCCTCGCCGCCTTCGCTGATGGGAACCCCTCCGGCTGCTGCCCAGATCATCATAGACGCGTGGACTAGGTACAAGGCGGTCGCCGACGCGTACCTGTCGCAGGTGGACGCCCTCCACAAGGCCGAGAAGGCGGTTCGGCCCGGGGTCGAGGACTACAACCTCGTGACTGACATCCGCGAGGCTACACCAAAGATCAAAGAGATCGCCGAGGGGGCAAGGAACCAGCTGATTCGCTTAGCCGAGCGGCATTTCGCCCCAGGCGGTGCCCGTCTGGACATAGCTCTTCCTGACGAGGAGGAATTGCCCGCCGGGGATCTCGACGACCTAAACCTTGCGCTTGTCTGGGACTACCTCTGCGGCACCTATGGTGGCGAGGGCGGAGCCCGGAAGGCTTATGGCGACATAGCCCGCAAGCTGGGGAAACACCTCGCGATCAAGGTCGGGATGGAGCCGAAGGTTGTCGGCGGCCGGGCCGTGTTCGACGTGTCGGTCTACGGCGACCGGGCCATGGGAGACCTCATGAGCTACCAGGATCGTGACCGGCTTTGCGAGGTGTTCGACGGGTTTTTGGCAGTCGCGGAATGGTCCGGAGTCTGGAATGACCACGAGCAACTGAGCGTCAAGTGGGCGCGCAGCGACATCGAGGCGGCATATATGAAGAAGATACTGCCCGAGCGCAGATCCATCGGAGACTCGGTTCTTGTCGTCCCTTTCAAGTCGAAGTGGGAGTTCCGAATCGCCCCGGCCTTCGGCACCCAGGTACAGCTCTTCCTCTCGGAGTTCGATGGCTTTGTGAAGCCTCGCTCGTGGTAGGACATCCATCTTGGACCATGCCCGTTGATTGCGACACCCCGACTGCGTGTGCCGTGCCTGTCGATGTTCAACGCCTCGACACTATCGTGAAGCGCTTCCGCGCGGTCGCGATCTCATGCAATTCCCGACTGCTCGCGGTTGTCGAGGAGGAGAGGGTTTGTCGCGGAATCGCCGACGCTGAGCAATGCGTCACCAATTGGCACTTTGTCGATGAGGACAGCGCCCTTAAGGAGTCCGTGACGCGGGTCGTACGCATCGCTGAGCAAACCTTCGCCGTCCCTGGCGCCACGCTCCATATCCCCCGTGAGTCAGTCCCAAAGATTGACCCGTCCGAACTGTGGTCTTGGCTGGCTGCCAGGTATGATGGAGGCCAATCGGCAGATGTCGTCTACCACCCGATTGCAAGGGATCTGGCCGGACAGTTCCACCTCTTGCCGGGCGGCGACTTGCGCGTTGTTGGCGGTCGTCCGAGCCTCCGGTGTGCCCTCTGGTCCTGCAAGACCAGTTGCGAGTTTGGGTACAAGAGCGCCGAGAGCCTGCAACATATCCTCAAAGGCTTCCTGACCATTGCCGAATGGTCCGACTTCTGGACGGACATTGAGAGGGGCGCCGTCCTCAATCTCATTCAGGCTACCCGGCACCTGCGGCCGAAGCCCCGCGAGCGCATCGAGATCGGGCAGGACATTCTCATCGTGCCTTGCTGGTCCTCGTGGGAGTTCCGGTTGTCGCCTCGGTTCGCCGAGCGAGTGCAGCTGTTCCTCTCCGAGTTCAAGGGATTTCCAGAGTCTAGTTAGAGTCTAGTCAGACTCCATTTAGATTTTGCGACCCCATCTTGCCTCCGTGGACTCCTCGTGGTACAAACCGCTCTCCCTTATTCCCTCGTTGGGCTCCCAGCACACAGGAGCGGGGTCGTTGGCCGGCCTTCACGAGGCGAGGAAGGAAACCCTTTCGCAGTTCTTCACGCCGAGCGACATCGTTTCGTTCATTTGGCGGACGCTGACCCCGTCGATGGACGCTGCTTTGCGCAGGAAGGACAAGGGGGCGCGAATCGCTCTTCTCGACAACTCTGTTGGGTCTGGCCGCATGCTCCAGTTTGCAAATCCGGACAAGCACACTCTGGCGGGGTTTGATGTCCACGAGCCCAGCGTCGAGGCTGTGAGCGCGGCCGCCAAGGCGGCGGGGTTTCGTTGCGACTTCATCGTCGCCGGCATGGAGGAGGCGCAACCGAAAGGGTTTTCAGTCGCTCTCATCAACCCTCCCTTCTCGATCCACCTTGAGAGCCCGAACATGCAGGGTTTCGAGTGCTGCGCCTTCGGTAAGTTTGGGCCACGCACGTCATGCTCAAGCCACGTCTATGCCGTGGCCCAGGCGCTAGCGGCTGCTGACATCGTTGCGGCCGTGATACCGACCACCTTTGCGGATACGCTTGCCGCGGACTGCGAGTTTTCCCGACGCCTTTGCTACGTTGGGCACCTACCTGTGAACGCCTTTTCAGGAGAGGGCGCAACGGTGTCCACCTCGATTGCGATTTGGGACAGTATTGAGCGATCTGGCAGCCTGTTGATTGAGGAAATCGGGGATCTTGCTGAGGCGGCGATCCCGAACCTGAAGCTTACTTGCCGCTCCGATTACGCCGAGCGCCCGAAGGATCTTGCACGGTGGGGCATCGACCTGACCCAGCCGACTATCACGACCCCGGTTACCGGCAACTCAACGGTTCGAGTGGTTCATCACAACCGGCGCATTGCCCTCAAGTTCTCGTGCGGCCTCACCGAGGCCAAGGTGTTGAATGCCGTCTATCGCGAAAAGGTTCCCGTTACGGATCATCACCGCAACCCTGTCGGCGTCCTTTTCAAGGGCCAGGGCATGCTCGATTTACAGGTTCACCTGATGCAGCCTGACTCAGTGGCCTCGTTCGAGGACTTGGTTTCCACAATCGCAAGGGCTGGTGGAGTTCCTGACGTGGACGAGGGCATACGGGGCTACCTTCGCCGGCAGGCAAAGCGCCTCGCACGCCATCGCGTGCCCTTCTCCCACACGATCCGGGTTGAAGGCGTGCAGCGGACCGCGAGCGGCAAAGTCTCCCTTATCGCCCGCGACACGTTCATCCTGAACCCCAAGAAGTGGGGCGGTCCGGTCATCAAGAAAGGCGACCGCATTAACGCGGTGCGCTCAGAGGCGGGCAAGTGGCTGGTGAATGCCGGCGGGGCCGAGTGGCCCATGACCGACGAGGAGGTTAACCGGAAATTCCATGCGGAGGCGGCACCCGAGGCTAGCGGTTCCGCTTGGGTAGAGAAGTTCACCGGACGCAACAAGGCTTTCCCAGCCATCGCCCTCCAGGAGCGGCGTAGGGCGGACAAGATGGGCATACCAGCTTGGCTTTCGTGGGGCTTCCAGTTGTCCGACCTTGTGGAGATTTCCGGGTCCCCTTATGGCTCAATAGCCGCGTGGGAAATGGGCCTGGGCAAGTCGCGGCTCGCGGCTGCACTGCTCTTGATGAGCAGCAGCAAGCACAACCTGCACGTGACCGAGGCACACCTTGTCCCCGAGGTGGTTGCGGAACTCGAAATGATCGGGCTTCCGGCCTCCCTTTGGAAGGTGATCGACTCGCCCGAGGCCCTCATGGATCTCCGCAAGATCAACGTCATTTCCTATAACCGACTGCGCCAGCCGGTTCATTCCGCCGGAAACGGCAAGTTTACCTATGCGAAGGCTCTGCGCCGGCGGGTGGGATGCGTTGTCGCGGACGAGGGCCATTGCCTCAGGAATTTGGACTCGGAGCAAACGCGGGCAGCGTGGGCGCTCTCGGCCAGGCAAAAGCACGTATTCACGGGCACGCTGGTGGCGAACTACCCCCGGGACACCCTCGGGGTCATGGCGTGGGTCGCAGGCAGCGCCACGGCGGCACAGCCCTACGGCATCCGGGGCGCAATGTACCTTGAGCGCCGCCTTGCGGCCTCAATGAGCTACGCTGACCGAGGCGTCGATCAGTACCGCGACTCGTTCGTGACTCTTGAGTGGGTAACAAACGAATTCTCGGACGCAATGCAGGCCGGCGCCAAGCGCGAGGTTCCGAAGATTGCCAATCTGCCCCTGTATCGAGACATGCTCGCGCCGCTCGTGAAGCGCCGGGTGGTCAAGGAGCCAGAGGTTGCGAAGCACGTTCAGATACCTACGCCCGTGGAGACGGTTATCAATGTCCCGTGGAGCAACAGGCACCTGGGCCACTACCTCGATGTTGCGGAGAATTTTGCCGCATGGTACCGCAACGCGCAGGAGAAGGCCGGCAAGCGCAAGAGCTGCGTCAACCTCGTTGCCCTTCTCGCTCGAATCGGGGCGATTGAGACCACCTGCAACGTGCCCCAGTGCGAAGTCGATGGCTTCTGCTATACCGGCGGGGAAACGTCGAAGCAGCGATTTGCCGTCGAACACCTCTCGAAGCTGGTAGGGGAGGGGCACAAGGTCATCGTCTACGTGAAGCGCCCTCACCTGCTTGAGGTGATCGGGCGGCGACTCGATGCCGAGGGCATCCCTTCCGTGATGATGCATGGCGGGATCGCCATTGAAGAACGCACCAAGAACCTGCGGGAGCAGTTTCGTTTTGGTTCCGTGCAAGTCCTCCTCGCGACCCTTGGTTGCGTCCAGACGGGATTAAACATCCCGGAGGCGACTCGCATCGTTTACTTGTCCCGCGACTGGTCCGCAAAGACCGAGCGCCAGGCCAATGCCCGCGCCCTGCGTCCGCAACAGAAGAACGTGGTCGGGATCGACTACATTCACCTTCCCGGGTCCATTGACGACTACCAACACCAGATGGTCAGTTTCAAGGCGGATGCAGCCGACTCCGGACTCGACTGGGCAACTCCGTTGCACGAGGACGACGAGTTCGAGCACCTGGACACCATCCTTGGCCGGTTTGTGACCGACATTGCCAAGCTTCGGGGGGTCAATACGCGCGAACTCAGGGAGTCCCTTGCGACGACTGCCGCGGCCTGACGCCGTTCCCCGGGCATCCCAACCCATAATTGAATCAATGGACTACCAACTCCACCCCCGTACCACGCAATTGATGGCACAGCTTGAAAACTCGCCATCCGGGACGCCCCAGGAGCTTCACGCAAAACTTCTTCCATTGATCGAGCATTTCTTCGATGACGACCGGTTTGTCTTTGGACTTGCCGTGATCGTCGGCCCTGACGGGAAGGTGCATCAACGGATCATGGAGCCTGAAGAGGTGTGTTCTTCGGGGGAGGTGTTGGCCAATATCTACCGAGGCGTGGTCGCAGATTTCGGCCTCAAGACACTGACAATAGGCATACCTGTTAGCCGGGTTCCCACAGGGACCCACAGACCGGATATTCCAAACGCTTACCGCCTACTCACTGTGTCTTCTTCGCAAGCGCCGATTACAACCCTTTGGCGTGTCAAAATGGAACTCGATGGCACGTGCATTGCCTGCCGCCCCGTGTCCAAGAGCGACATGCAACGACTGGGCTTTGATATGGTACCAGCGGGATGGGCGACTCTTTTTCCTGAATGCCCGGTTGTGCCGGAGGCAGTAGTTGGCCGCGCTGGATACTACTTAACCACGTACGTCGAGGTAGCAGGCGCCAAGCCCGACCCGTCCTACCAAGGATACTGACCAGGCCCCATCTTGCTTCATGGAGCGCACTTCCCCTTCAATCAACGTCACTTTTGGCGATGGCGTTGCCGTCATCCGTCGAGAGCGCTCCACCAGCCCCATTGTGGCCCACGTCCTGGGCCGCGAGACCCATGGGCGCGTAGAGACGGTCTACCTTGACCGGCTTGTTCACGACGAGGAGCAGAACTGGCACGAGTGGTCCGCGTCCGGG
>Ga0302192_10002069_pt1 | contig 12578 bp, 16 predicted proteins | sample II_Bog_E3_2_FD_200230 | JGI IMG/M metagenome (GOLD analysis project Ga0302192, IMG submission 200230) | Peat permafrost microbial communities from Stordalen Mire near Abisko, Sweden - II_Bog_E3_2 | ecosystem: Environmental > Terrestrial > Soil > Wetlands > Peat | place: Sweden: Abisko...
GAGCAGTTGGGATTGGGGCAGCATTTCGGCCTTGTAAACATCCTTCAATATCCCTCACACCTTCCGTCTCCGCAAGCTCCTCTCTGTAATTTCTCTGTACCCATGTGCAGCCAAGTATGCCAGTTAGATGTCGCTAAGGTAAGAAGAAAAATTCGTGTAAGCTCCGATTTGGCCGGCACCTAGCTGCGTTGGTCCGATGATACGTGTAACCTGGCCCGAGGCATTGGTGAGAATGACACTCGAAGCATTGCTGCCCATGGTGTTGGAAATCTGGGCATAAATAGTGGCCGTTGAGGCGCTGTAGGCGGCCTGCTGGAGAGGGGAACCGGTGGCATTGGCGCTGGCAAAAGTCTGCATGCCAACCTCGGAAGAAAACCAGTTAATGGCGGTGCTGTCCCCCTGATCGCCCGGCGAGGGATTGTAGGTAACCTCGACAGGTTGGTAAGAATAGTTGTAACTCGGATCAGTGGTCGCCGAGGGGCTGATCGCAGCAGTGGCATAATTGGAACTGTTCACAGGAAGCGGCGCCCCATAGGAAACAAGTACGGCAGTGCTGGCTGCGTTACTATTCCAGATTAAATAACCACCATGGTCATCGATCTGGGAGAGGGAAATGGACTGGGCATAGACAGCGCCAATATTGGTTGTGTAGCCTGTGATAACGCCGCCTGAGGAAATGGGAGTGATGTTGGTCTCCCACGCCCAATTAAGAAACGGGGTGCTATCGGCATAGGTGATGTCTGGGACATTTGCTGCATTGGTAACCTCAAGGGTGGCATCCTGGCCTCGCTGGATGGTGACCCAAAGATTGGCATCGGTAAAATTACCACCTGTGGTCAGGTTGGTAAAATACATATTCAACTGGGCATGGGCGCTCGTGACGGGAATAATCGACAGAGCAAGTAAAGAAACGATTGTAAGTAGCCGAGACATGGTTTTCATCTGTTATATTAGTTCGGAAACTTCGGTACTTTAGGCCGGAGATGAGAGCGTATAGTTGTAGCCGTCTGCTCTTTGGAGCAGGCAGCATTGTGTGTGTTTGATGGTTACTTTGCCGTTTAAGGCAAAGTAACCAGTTGATCGGACGGCGATTCTTCCTACCCCGAATGGGGTTTGGACGATGTTGCCTGTTTTGAATCCGTAAAAGATTTTCTTACGGGGAAGGAGGAGACGCGGGAATCCAAACCTGTCAGGTTTGGTGCGTTGATGTTTTCCACGGCCTTGAGCTGTGATGGTAAAAGTAGGTTGTCTCCAGTTCTTTGCGGTCTGCACCGTTCCGGTGAAGGCTGCATCCAGAGCGTGGGATTTAGGGATTCTATGTTTCTCCCTATTGTATTTGGTTTCTGCTCCTGAGCTTAAAGTAAGCGGTAGTCCGAAAGTTTTCATTTCACGAACTAGAGAATTTCTGATGGAGTTCATTTTGGCTGCTCCTTGTAAGGGTTTTTTGAGGATACTGAGTATCCCGCCGAGGAGCTGGGGATTTCCTGCCAAATAGCTTTCAATGGGAGTGTCTCCCTTTTCTTGGTTGCAGGTGTAGCAGGCAACTACGAGGTTGCTGACTCTATTGCTACCGCCATTTGTGGTAGCAATGACGTGATCTTTTGTCAGCTTGGGGTCGTTACTTGCTCCGTTGCAATAGACACATTTATGATCAAATTTTTCGAGTAAGTATTCCCAGATTTCCCAGCCGAGGAGAGTGCCCTTTTGGTATTCAGCTCCGCTGATTTCTGGGTTCTCCAGTTTCTGGATATCAAATTTGATACGTTCAATGGTGATTCCCGTTAAGGGAGCCCATCGTGCGAAGCGTTTTACCCAGTTAATGAGATTGTTGATGATGGAGCGAAGGGATGGAGGTAACCAGCCTTCTTTTCTCCGTTGATTGAGCCAGCGTGCTGGCCTGCTCCGAAGGTTGGAGGTTCTACGCCTACGGCGATAACCCTTTCTTTGAAGGAGGGCTTTCTTGATTTCCTGAGCTCTGTGCAGGATCTCTACTAGGAGAATTATTGCTTTATTGGTGACCAGTGCTAACCCAGAAGCTTTAGCGCCTGGGTCGAGTTTGATTTCTATGGTTTGTGTGGATCCAGCGGTGCGGTTTTTTAACCGTAGAACGAAGGGGAATCGCAGGATTGCGATTCCCTTGACCTTGGTTAGAAGTTCTCTTGCTCTGGCTGGATGACAGGGCATGAGAGGAGATTTTCTTTTACCGATCACGAAAACTTTGGGGTTCTCCTTGCCCTTGGTTTCCGAATCCGTTACCGGATTAGTCTCCAAGGATTGCTCCTTGGGTAACGAGACGGCTTGAACCGTCTGCTCCTCTCGACAAAGCACAAGAACATCCTTGCCCCTTTCGGGGTAAGATGACAGAGCAAGGGACTGAGGCCAGGTGGCAACGCTTTCGCGTTGTCCCTTAGGTATCCCTTGGTGTTTTTTGTTAGTGTGCGTAGTCACGTTTCAGTGGCTTAGTCTGGTCAAGCCTCTTCCTTTAGGGAGAGGTGGTTGACGATGGTATTGTTGGGTTTAAGCGTAGGCACAGAAGTTCGGATACTTACAGAAGCTCCCGTATGTTGGGAAGAAAAAATTACTTCTTCGCAAGCAAGCCGTAAGGATTCCGGGTTGCGGTAATCAGGACGACAGTTCTGCTATTCTTGGAATAAGATAGCTCGGTCAGGATAGTAGAACCATTAGGGATGATGGTTTGGAAGTCAAACTCATTGATCGCATAGCCCTTGCGTGCAGGATCGTGACCAAAGTCAAAAATACGTGAAGACGTTATGCAGAAGGGGACGTAAATCTTGTTTTCCGCCCTGATGGAAGGCTTTACAGTTACGGTCGTACCGACATCAGAAGAATGACCATCCGTGAATGAATAGCTGACGACAGTCTTGCCATCTTTGCAATGAAAAGGTATTGGAACCCGTTCGACATTGGAAATAATACCCTCATGACCGCTGGAGACAATCAAGGCAGGAAGCGATTTTTCAACTCCCTTTTCAGTTTCAAGGGCTTTCAGCGTGGCAGGCAGATCACCTGAAGGAATAATAATGGGTTGAAGGGCGGCACGTTTTGCTTTGGTGTGAGAAAACAACTTCTGCGCCCAGGTGGCTGCAGGGGTGGTTATCTGAAATTCAGTAACATTGACGGTGATGAGTTGATGATTGGGAACAACTGGTGTCGCAGTGGATGAATTAGCGGCAAAGGCCTGATTGGCTGGGGACAATGCTACGGCAACACCGAGCACGACGAGGTGAAAGATAGATTTCATGGGACTATATTATTTACCACATGATGAAAAAGGGGGCAAGGGGTGGGAGGATTAAACCCCGTTAGATTTACGAAAGGCGGCGATTTCTGCCTTGGCTGCACCCCACTGTGTCTGAAAATCCTTATTGGCAAGAAACTCTTTGGCTAGGAACTTCCCGTAAAGTTTACCGGCCTTGACATCCGCGGGAAAGTGACGACCGAGGATCACGCGATACCAAGCCTTTTGTCTGGCCTGGTGATGAAGTGCCTTCGCCTGATCAGGGAAGGCGTCGGCTAAAAGATCAGCCCACAGGAACGCCCTTGTCGTATGCCCGCTAGGATAGGAGAAGCCATCGCTTTTTTCAGGATCTCCGGTTTCCTTCCAATAAGTCGGGCGTACACGCTGATAATGATTCTTTGCAAGCTCGATCGCCTCTTTGGCGTCATGAGTAGCCAAATCCAGAACATGGGCGGTGACAGGGAGATTCTCCTTGGTGAACCATGGCCCAAGAGTATCCTTAAAGTCGAAGGGGCCATCGTGTGAGGCAATAACCGCAGGCTTGCGCTGCAGGTCATTGGCGATCGCCATGGCATCCTTAAGGAAACCCTCATCAGTCTTCGCCTCCAGAGAACCAGGCTTAGGGGGATCAGGCAGTATGGTAGCCAGATTGTAACTTGAGGGAGCCAGGAACGTCCCGGCAAAACCAAATGAGCAGTACGCGAAACAAGCGAGAAGAGTTAAAAGAAGTTTTTTCATAGTGGGCAAAATTACAGGTAGAAATACCGGCGCCCTAAGGATGGGTTACCAGTACCGGTGTAAGGTGAGGAGGAGCGGTATCAAAAGAGATGAATGATACCGAAAAAGAGGAGGAGTGAACTTGGGAATATCGCTAGCGGGGAGTGGGAGGAGTGAAAGGGCAACAAAAAGCAACCCGAAGAGGAGAGCCCCGGGGTCGATGAGAAAATGTGTGATCCGGTTGATCATTCTGGCAAAAAGTCTAGCCATCCCCTTTGAATAAGGGCGGAGCGGAGGAGGACAATGGGTTCGGCATACTTCCTACGCAGACGTTGCTCTTTCTCCGGAGGGAGCCCGAGCAGGCGATCCTCTCGGGTATTTTCAGACATATCACAGAATTTAATCCAGATTGCACCGAGGTTGCCGCTATCAATGATACCCTGAACCTTCTCGTGGTAAGGTCGGTGATCATCTTTGGAAAAGGTTAAAAGCTCAACAATATCGCGGGTTTGTTTCGAGTAGCCGAGAGAGTAAAGGTAGGCGAGTGAAAAGCCGCGGTGTTTGCAATCCTCAAGCGTGTCGTGGAGTGCTGCAGCATTACGGACAAAAAGAGGGGCGTTTGGAGGGAGGCGTTTTTCGACAGCAATGGGGTGTTCCTCATAAGGGACACCATTATCGTCAAAAACACCTGCATGAGCGCGCTTGATGAGTGCAAGGGTGGCGTCGAACGAAGGCTCGGTATCGGGTGGTTGACCAAATTGAGAGTTCATCGTTTGCGAGATTTGACTTTCGTCGACAGGAGGACATCAAGATCACACTCGATGCGCTTGCGCTCAGCCACAAGAGCACGCACCTTTAGGCGCTTTTCGTCAATATCCTTACTCCTCCAGGCGATACCGCTCTTAAGATCATCGACGGCATTAGCCAGGGCGTCCTCAAAGGTTGAAAAATAGCCTCCATCGGTCATCAACTCGCCATCGTGGGTGACATTTGGCCATCCGCGTCTCTCGCAAAAAGCACCCTTGATACGGCCATTGCCATCGTAGCGAAAAACAGGAAGAGCCTTGGTGAAGACATCCTGCGCAAGAACAGCTTTCTTGAGCTTCTCAGGGTTCGCATCAAACTCCGCCCGGTAGCGCGCAAGTTCATCATTTTTACTCAGATCCAGAGAATCGTCATAGCGCTTAATGAGCACGCCATCTGAATTAATGACGAAAAAATCCTCCCCAAAGAGTGAACGAATGCAAATTTCGCCCCCTTCCCTGACAGTGACGGGGTATTTGATTTTGAATCGACGTTTTAGAGTTTTCCATCCCATAATCGAAAAGATACCGCGAATTTGAAAATTGGGTATATCTTAAATGGAATGAATTTCCGTAAGGATTCGAGAGATCCCATCAGGTGGCAGGGCATCGAGTTCGTCCCACCGGGCAATGATTGCCGGCCATTTGGAGGAAGGGAACGCCTCCGCGACGCGAGCAAGATCAGTCCGCCACTCAGGGAACAGGGAAAGAAGATTCCTGCACCGACCAAAATCACCAGCGTCGCGAGGTGTCTCTCCTCTGGAGTAATGACCAGCAGTCCCGGTGAACTCGCTCCTTGATAACACGGAAAATATGGCAGCGGATGCCGCCCCAACCGAGGTGCCGCGCCACCATCTGGCGTCTCGGGAGAGGTGTTGGAGCGCACGCTCAATTTCGGCGATCCAGGCATTGGCATTTTCTTTAGTGGCGATCGCCCACACGCACGGGCGATACGTCTGACCAATGGAACGAGCAATACCGGGCACCAAAAGAAGGTCATCATCCCCCGCGAGAAGAGAGCAAACCCTTACAAACTCATCAGGGACATCCATAGGGACACCACTCTCAAGTCCTGATGGATGGAGGGAATAACCTCGATCCCAGACACAGATTTCGTATTTTGGATTCATAGATTAGTGACCAGAGAGGGTTTTGAGTCGTTCTATTTCGGACCTGGCTTCCTTGGCAATCCTGTTGCACTCCATGGAGCGCTCGTAATAAATCCCGCGAACAAAGTACTCCATGCCCCGGCGGGCATCACCAGCGATACGGCCAAGTCGCAGCATCTTGGCGGCAGCAAGGATAGCGTCATCGAGTGAATTCTCGTCAAGTACAGCCTTCTTGAAGGCGGGGATAGTCGTACCCGAGGGCAAAAGGCCAGAAACAAGTGGCCATGGATCAACAGGCGACCGGCCTTTATTGATAGCGGAAATAAAGAGAGCTGCCTCCACGGAGACCATAAAATGGGGATTGATGGGCCCACCAATCTCGGAAAGGCGAACAACACCGCATCGTTGTTTTGAAGAAGGCGGCATGATAAATAAGATACAGCTTAAATTAGTAGAGACAAGAGGGATTTGAAAGAGCGAAACGTCGAACCAGCGGGATAAGCTGACCGTCCTCTCCACAAGTAAAGGGGCAGGCTGATTTTATCAGGTGTGGATAGAGGGCGACAAAAGAATCAGAGCCACCATCCTCAATTCGATTTTGATACAGAATAGCATCAAAGCCATCGTTCCGAGCCTTGGTAACATCAAACGCCCAGGAGGCGCCACGATCGGGGAGGGTGACTGGTGATGAGTAGAATAAAAAGAACTCGCTGACGATAGTAGTAAGGGGGAGACTTACAGCGTGGTGTGAAATATAGGATTTGGCAGAGTTCCTTGCCTCAAGAGGAGAACCATAGCCGCTTGGTAGGTCACAATCAGACGAGAAACTGGGTGATTTCCAGTGATGTCGTCCTTTATCATCGCAAAAAGTAACAATAGCGTCTAATTCCCGGTCTCTGGAGACATCCCTGGCGCGATCGGCTGCAGCCAGGTGAGTGCCGAGGTGGAAACCGTCACCGGCAACGCGAGGCAAGGAGTGCAGATGTGGTGAAAACACCCCTGAGTGATAGAGAGGGAACTGAACCTGAAAGCCATCACGGAAGGCGACATCGCAGGCCAACTCCTGCATAAGAACACTCGCCTCCTCCATGGCGGAATCATCACCGGAAAGGTACCGAGAATACAAATCAGAGTGCCTGGCCACCAAAACGGGGACACTGAACTCAACTGTAGGCGAGGGCAGCATCAAGATTCGGCAAAAGAAGGATCAAGATTAACAAAAACATGACCTTCGGGGAAGTCGGTCAGCGAGAACGGAGTATCCTCGGAAACAATGCGATGTTCAACCCATGTCCAGTAGCCAAGTTGGGTGTCGCCATTATCGACTTCGTGCTTCCAGTCATCGCGGTCGAAAACAGAGTGTTCGCCATGAAAATCTACGTGTGGTTGAGTGATCATAATTTGATTTTATTGCCAAAAGACTAGGCGGCTGCGAGTTGGAGTGAATCTTGCACGAGGTCTGAATCATCAAAGGGGGCACCGGCAAAAACGCGGGCATTGAGCATGGCCTGGATGGAGTCAGGAGTCTCATCACCTCGACTTACACCAAGGCCGCCCATGATTGCTGCGCGGACGCCGTGGATAAGGGTGGCCTCTGCAAGAGTGATCGGACGGGGAGTCCAGGTGGTTCCGGCAGAAAAGCAAAGTTCCTTGGGGAGGGTTGCCTCAAGGGCGACCCGCTGAGCGGAAAGCTCTTTGGCCCGAGCCAACCTGTCGCTACTTCCGGGCAAAAGGGATTCCCGCAACGCAGGGTTCAGATCACAGAGCCATCGGGTTCCTTGGAAAGAAAAGGTACTTGCGAGTTCCAGGGCACAAAGTCGCGCATAGGTCTCGTGATTATGAGGGTCATTGAGTGCCGCAAACTGATCATCCAGGGATGAAAAGATGCACAGGGCGCAGGAGACCCGGCTCGCTCCAAACTCCGTATAGGCGGGATGGAGCGGAAACCCGCTCTCGGCGTGGACATCATGAACATCCTGAAGGGTGAATTCCTTAATGGGAGCCCAATCCCAACCCTGAATATTATCTCGCACCCTGGAAAGCTTGGCCTGTGGTTTAACGACAGGTGCCTTTCGACGGCTCGAACTCTCCTCGGAGCGAATACCGGAAGCGGAAAGAATCGATTCATTCGGGAAGCGCTTCCGGAGGGCCCGACAGATAATGTCGGTTTTAAGCTCAGATGTGCAAAACCTCATGGAGGCAGTGGACCAGGGGAGAATAAGCTTAAGACATTCAAGATTCAGGTACCGATCCAGATTGGCGGCCCACCTGGATTCCCATCGTTCAATAAGACCACCCGAAGGACGGGAGACGACCAGAAGAGGCAGATCGAGGAAGGCGGCAAGCTTTTCACACCAGGGAAGGGAGTGCTGCCACTCGATACCGCCGAGGTGGCTATGGATAAGAACCCGCTTCTCGCGAGGGTGTCCGACCTGATCAAGATAGGCATTGAGAGAAATTGCCAGCGCCGTGGAGTCCTTACCGCCACTGATACCAATGGCGACAGGGGCACCGGCTAAAACCAACCGCTGAGTTTCAGGAGTTGTAAGGATTTCCCGTGAAGTTATTGCATTCATACGGGGAAAGATACGATCTACCGCCCTCGCCAAAGTCCCTTCGGCACAACGACATTAAGCGGGATCCCGGACTTGTTGGACGCAGTTGCAAAAACTTCTTCAATCTCGTGGGGTAAATAGCCAGAGAGGCCACAGCCAACGGGGGTCATTAGGAATTCCAGATCGGAATTAGCCTCAGCAAAGGCAAACAGTTCACAGAACTGGGATTCGATTTCAGAAAGAGGAGTGGATCGTATTTGGCCGGGATGACGAATTGTCTCGATGGCGTAACTTCGTCCATGGCGGCCAACCTGGTACCCGCGCGAAACCCCAAAAACCGCCCAATTACCAATCCTGTTTGGATGACCAACCGGCGATATCTTCGCCTTAAGAAAGGCTGCATCATTCCGCCAAAACCGGTCACCGGTGCCGCGCATGGCCATACCGGCCGCACCCGAACCATGAAAGCCGGTGGAATTCGAACCGAAAACGAATACCTGGTGCGGCAATAGAATTTTGATAATTCTTGGCATTCTGTTCGAGAACTAGTAGCCTCCCGAAGCGCCCCCGCCCCCGAAGTCACCTCCGCCACCAGAGAAGTCAGAGCTTCCGCCAGAGTCAGAACTACCACCTGAATCATCGCTGCTGCTTTCCGAACTCGATGAGGATTCCTCGTCATCATCGTCACTGGTTGAGCGTCGATCACTCTCATGCTCGGCGAGCGCACCGAGGGCCATACCACCCAAAAACGAAGAGTGGTCTCGTCCTGAACTGGGTTCAACTGGAGATTCCTCCTCCGGTGCATCACTACCTGAGGCATATCGCATAACGATGGAGGCAATAGCCAAGGCGAGAACGATAACGACAAGCATCGGAAGCAGATCAGAAAGATCATCTAGTCCTGAAGAGGAGCCGCCCACTGTAGTACCATTGCCCTTATATTCATGCGCACTCGCCGCAATCAAAGAATCAACGCCTGCGGTAATTCCGGCATCCCATTTGCCCTGCTTGAAGAGAGGAACAATTTTATCCTCGATGATATTTTTGGCTATGGCATCAGGAACTGCTCCCTCTAGTCCATAGCCGACCTCGATACGAACCTTGCGGATATTCGGAAACCAAAAGAGAATGATGCCATTATCCTTTCCTTTCTGCCCAACCTTCCACTTGTGGGCGAGCGTGACAGTGGTTTGATCAAGGTCCGCTCCCGCATCCAGATTGGCAACATAAACAATAAGCTGGTTGGATGTATCCTTCTCGAACTGAACCAACTTGGAGTCAAGCGCCGAAACCGTAGAGGACGACAGCATGCCGGCGGAATCGGTAACATTCTTGGTAGGAGGAGGGTAGTCGGCCCGAGCAGAGGCAAGGCTGACGGCGATAGCAATAAGAGTGAATAGTTTCATAAACGTGTTGTTGTAGGGTTAGCGGTAAATACCGGGGCTTCCAGGTGGGGTTGGCGGAGTTGGAAATGAGGGAGACATCGGCATATCAAAATCACCATCATCGCCACGATCAGGGCCCTCAATCGTGCGTGAGATAGGCTCAATGACAGGGATTTCTTCTTCCTCGATTTCGAGACCAAGGCGGCGAAGCCAATCACGTCCGCCAATGGCAGAAAAAACCTCGGCAAGGAGAAAAGGGACGCCAGACGACTGAATACCACGAACCTGAAACCCGACATGCACCGGGCGAATCTCAAACCGCTCGTAGATGGTAGGGCTTCCCTCTTGGAATAGAGGATTGGGATAAAAGGTAGAATCACTCATGGGTGTAGAAAGATACAGTGAAAGTCGGGAGAATGTTAAAAGTGAATCGCCGCCCGTCAAAAAAAGAGCCCCGTCTGTGACCGGGGCTCTTCTGGGATAATTGAGTTGGTTCAGTGTGACTTAGGCGCTCTTGGCAGGAGGCGTACCGATCGGAGTTGGAACAACCGGAACGGTGGAAGGCTTCGATTCAGTAACAAGAGTCTTGCTCACGAGTGTAGCCAGAAGCGCGGTGGAAATCCCCCCTCCCTCCCCGCCACCGGTCACGATTTGAGGAACAAGGGAGACGCCCGCCGATGCCAGGGCACGAATACCCTCAATAAGAGCGAAGTTGTTAGAGCCAATGGCGTTAGTTTTCTTTTGGATGACTTCAGCTTCAGCCGTTCCGATGGCGGTGATTTTACCGCCCTCGGCGGCACCGACAACTCGGATAACTTCGGCATCGGCCTCAGCGTTGAGCTTCTTGGCCTTGGCTTGCCCCTCGGCCGCCTTGATGGCTGCATCGGCTGCATAACCGGCGATAGCCACAGAACGTTCGGCATCGACAACGCGAGGCTGAGTATCTGCGATAGCACGCGCCTGCTGCAGTTCCTTTCGGCCATCCTCCGCCATTTTCTGTGTGGCATAGGTGATCTGTTCTTGGCCTGCGATCTTGCGATCTGTAAGCGTTTTCATCAATTCCGCTGGAGGGACGATGTCCCCGATGAGTGTATCAACAGCACCGACGTTGTAGTCTTTCAGTGCATTACCAATGCTCGTCTTGGCGTCGGCCTGTCGTTCCTGACGTTTGAGCAAGAAGTCGATGACATCGCTACCTTGGGCGGCGTTGCGGAAGTAATTTCCGATGGTTGGTTCAAGAACCTGGGTGACGAGGTTGGCGACAGTTCCAAAACGGGCGATAACCTTCGGCGCATCGCTGCGTGGGATGTGAATAATCTGGCTGACATCCAGATTGAAGCTGAATCCATCGGAGGACCGGACGGTAATCGTTGAGAGATTTGCATCAAGCTGGTGTGCCTCGGATTTACCCGTAGCCCAGTTCAGAACAACATTGGCGGTAGGTACGTTCTCAACCCTGTGGGTGAAGGGATTGATGGGATACTTGCCTGGATCCAAAGGTTCCACCCATACCCCCTTTTGGCCTTTGCCGACAAGGTTCCCGTGCTTGAAATTGTCACCGGTAACATCAACACCCGTCTCGCCGACATAGGCGATAACAACACCGGCATACGCGATCGGTACCTCCGTCATCGGCTTGATAGCGACAGTGGCAAAGAGGGGATTGATATAATACCGGCCGGCAAGAAGTATCTGTTCCTGAAGCCCCTTGTACCCACCGTTAGTGATGAAGGCATATCCATCCTGAAACATGCTGTGATCGGGGATCTCTTGTCCGGCAATATCACCGGTTGCAAGAGGCTTGCCATCCTTGGTCGTGATGACACCAACCATATTGTCAGGGATTTCTGTAACCGGCTGAACGGTCACATCGAAAACAGCCGTATTGATACGATAGGTTCCTGGAGGAATGATAGTGATCTGAGGGCCACGTTCACCGCCGCCTTCAAGAAACGCTCTTGTGTCCTGAAAGGATTTACAAGCAACGTCACGCCCCAGAACCCGTCCACCGGAGATGGTCTTTCCGGCCTTGGATGACACAATACCGAGATACCCGCTCTTGATACTGACAAAGGGAGTGATATCGACAGTGTATTGCCACGGAAAAAGCAAGAAATGGAGGCCGGGTGAAAGAGTGTCGGCTTGGCAACCAGCCTCTCCATTAAGGGCGACAATCTCGCCGTCGGGAAGCGTGCGGTTCTTGCCGAAGATAACCCACTTTTTATTCACGACGCCAATGGCATCTTCAGGGACAACGACGACGCCGAAAAGACGAAGGAATTGCTTGAAAAAGAGAACCAGTAAGACGGCGATGACTGCGACGGGGATGAGAGGGATGAGATTATTAACGTTCATGATGTGTGATTGCTGAAAAATTAATCTTATAAAAATTAAACGATTGTCAAAAAGAAAAGTCCTACTTGGCGGAACCTGAGGAGGCCGGAGCGGCAAATTGCAAACCGGCACCAAAAGGAACATAGACCCGCTCTGCCCCCTTGATATTCTCAGCCTGGAGATACTGAATGTAGGAAGGTGTTACCACCACCGAGATGGCAGAAATAGCCTTGGATCGTTCTTCAGCCTCAGCAAAGACGCGAGCCCCGTCAGCTTCGCCATTTTTGCGCTGAATATCGATATTTTTGTCAGCAATGGGTAGTGGGTCAGTTTGCTCATATCGTTAAGGATTTGAGATTAAATCTGACGTGTCAATGGGACTGATTCGAGGATCCGGCCCGTGCGCCCCTTGGATA
>Ga0302192_10002085_pt1 | contig 12536 bp, 6 predicted proteins | sample II_Bog_E3_2_FD_200230 | JGI IMG/M metagenome (GOLD analysis project Ga0302192, IMG submission 200230) | Peat permafrost microbial communities from Stordalen Mire near Abisko, Sweden - II_Bog_E3_2 | ecosystem: Environmental > Terrestrial > Soil > Wetlands > Peat | place: Sweden: Abisko, Stordalen...
TCCGCCCTTTCCTTCGTTGAAAGGAATGCGATACAAATCGTATTGAATCGGTATCTCAGCGGGATCGTTCGCGTAGGAAGCCATCTTTCCGTCTTCTGGAACGGGGTTCTTGGCGCCAGCGCGAGAGAAGACAAGATATTTACCATCCGGACTCCACACTGCATTGGTCTGAACAAGTTTGGGATCTTCGGCGCCCGGAAGAGGTTGTAACTTGCGCGTCGCGGAGTCATACCAGGCAATGATGCCGCGGGTCGGATAGAAGACCTGGAGAAACCGGTAATCCTCAAAATTGGCGACGTAATAAAACTGTGAGCTCCTGACTCCCGGCGGCCTGATCGTTGTCACCACGTAACGTCCGTCCGGCGATACCTGCGACATGAATCCTTCGCGCAATGGACTGCCCAACTCGCCGCGAAACGACGACCATGAGATGACATCCCGATTCCCAATCGTCATCTGCTTACGAACCGATACGAGCGTATAGAGTCCCTTGTCGTTCTGCGGACCATCCAGATCCATTCCCATAGCTTTGCCATTAACGGCAAAGGAATGGCAGTTGGCGCAGGTATGCAGGTCGTGCATCACAACATGGCTGCTTGTCTCACTCACATTTCGCAGCCGCCAATCGATCAAGGGCACAGCGCTTGCCGCCAGCGGCTTGATGACGCCGCCTTCCGTCTCCGAAGGCATCAGTGGGACATCGCGATAAAAAATAGGTGCGCCAACCGGATCGGCAGATATCCGCAGTTGCATACTCCCCTGAGAAGAAGGATTCGCGAAATCGTCATCCGAATAGCCGCGAATGGTGATTGTTGCAGCGCCTTTGACAGCACGCCTTTGAATCTCGGCCCATGTGGCGGGGTCTGGTCTCCAGGTATGCGCCGCGGCTTGTTCGGGTGTAAGCGCGGGAGGCTTATTGGTAGGTGAAACGCACCGTGGATCGAGTTCTCCAAGCATCAGTGATTCGCCTTTCGAGGAGATACGAATCACGGGTGCGGCATCCGCAAAGGTAATTTCAATTCGCCATGAAGTTGAGTCGACGGCGGGATCTCGCCATAAAAACGTGGGAGGGGCCATGTCAGGTGGAAAGACCGATTGTGTTGACGGGTAATCAATGATAATCAGACCTTGGCTATCCTGCCTCCACGCTGCAAGGATTCCAATTCCCAACAAAATGCAAAAGAGCGCTAAGCCGGATTTTAGAATTCGTTGTGCAGTTCGAGATGTAAGCTGCTTTGACCAGTCGGGTCTAGCGGAGGGCTTTTGAGTAAGTGGATTCATGCTTTGCGGATTCATGCTAATGGCCCCCACCGTATCACGTTATCTGACTGTGTGCACTTTAGCGGAAACGGAGAATTTGGAAATTTCTTGCAAGCCGCCACCATGCCGTCGGCTTGCATCTTCATAGCTTTCCAGCTCCCACCAGTCAAGAAGATTCTATTGACTCTTTCCCGTTATTGTTTATCGACTTCAATCAATTGTCGCTCGGACGAAACTCTGGTCGTCAAATTGCTTTGTCAGATCGAATGCAACGTCTGCCTGAGCGATTTCGCTTTTTGCCTAGCTTGGCGGAAGGCCGCCGAGATAATAAACGCTTAGACTGGGAGCGGCCTCTATCAGTCGAGTCAGTTCCGGATTCGGAAAGCGCCGGACATACGGCTGCGCCCACCCGATCTGGTCTCCGCTCACAACTCTGGGAACTTCTTGTTTTATGCCGGTAGCTTTCTCAAAAAGTGCAGGATTACTGAGGCCAGCCACCGACACATTCACCAACCGATGAATCGCGCCGTTTGCATGGCCATACAGTTCGAGACCATTTGCCTCTCCGAACTCCGCCAGCAGAGCCAGCGGCGCGAGCGCATAGAGGTGATAGTGCAGCGCCAAACGGCCGCGAGACATCTCCAGGGTAAGCGTTCCATCCGGTTGTATCTGGTTAACTCCGGTGTCATATGTTGACATTGCCCAGTCAAAATCACCGCGATTGTTTGCGGCAACTCCGATGGCTGCAAGCTCAACTCCGGCCCAGTAGAGATGATTGTTCTTTGCCGCGCGATGCCCCGCTATGTGTCCATCGAAATAGGCCTTGGATTCTTCTCCAACGCTCTGCAGCCATTTGCTAATGTCTTCGGTCTGTTGAGGCGTCGCATCCCCCCCACCACGGACTTTCAGATATGCAATTGCCACCGCTCCAACAACCCAACCCTGAACATAGTAAGCCTGATCGGACGAGATCTTCCTACTCAAGGACCTATCCTGCGCCATTTGCACAATTCGACTCATTGCACATTGGGCCGCTTTGCGCGAGCCAAATGTCCGGTAATCGTCGGCCGCCTTGACAATGGCCAATCCAACAGCCTTCACGCCGTCGGCCGATTCGCGATAGGCCTTCATCCGCACAGGATCGACGATCGAGTGAGTTGGATCGTCCAAGCGATAGAAGCCATCCGTTACCAAGTCAGCGGCGATATGCTCCACGGCCGGACACGGATAGGGAGCTTCGCTACCCGCCATAATTCCTACATCCCACGGTGAACGCAAGGGGTTGGCTAGTGCTGTAATCGGGGCGGAGACACTAATCGCAACAGCAGCTAGCAGTGCGGCAAATCTGAAGTATTGAGCGCTGCACCTGCCGACAGCCAACCAGGATTGAGCAGACCTAATCATTCCAGTTCCTTCGTATTCATTCTGTCCGTTAACAGCGCGGAAGGAGGATTTCTTACATCTGATAAAGCCACCCCAAGGGGTGGCCTTATCGTACATCGCCTGCGAGTAAAGAGTTAGCAAACAATCCCGCCGGGAAAACCGGCGGGAACTCAGGTTCAACTAAAAGAAGATGCGAGTAGATGCTTGCATCTGACGTGGGGGTTGTGTAGAAGTGATCTTTCCGAAGCCGCTTGACGTGTTGAATGTGGCCGCAGTTGTTGTTCCAACTGCGGTAACTGAGAGCGAACCGCTGGGCGCCGAAAAGTTTGTATGGTTGATTACATTGAACGCGTCCACGCGAATCTGGAAATTCATCCTTTTGAAGACCTTGAAGTCCTTTGCAACCGAGGCATCAAAGTCTACTTCTCCGGGTACCCGAAGAACATCGCGCGGAACGTTGCCAAAGCCAGTTGTGACAATCTGCGTTCGAACGCCGCCAATGGTGTTGTAAACCGGACCGGCCGGCGTTAGTGGGAAATTCGTGTCAGTTGCGGTATCGAGCCATTGCATCGCCGATCCATTCATAGTCGGATGCACCTTCAGGAGTTGGGCGTTTCCGTTGGGACGCTGCGAGGAGCCAGGAATCTCGTTGCTCTGCGTAATGTTGAGAGGGACTCCAGTGCGCCCGACGAAGACCGGAGAAATATGCCAGTTGCGCAGCCACCACGGACCCGGAGTTGTATAGATGACAGCAATGTTGAGTGTTTGCTTGGTGTCGATGTTGCTGGGTGCATAGTCTGAGATCTTGTTCGGACTATCGACAGGGTATTGCGAGTTCGCCGTTCCGTTCGGAGCGGAGAAGTTGTAGATGGTGCTGCCATCGTCCAGGCTCTTGGCATACGTGTAATTGGAGAGCGCAGCGAGCCGAGTGTTGAAATTGCGGCGAACTGTCACCTGCAACGCGTTGTAGTTGGACTTTCCAATGTTGTCGTCTGTCGTGAATCCCTTGAGAGTCGGGTATTCCAATGAATTTTGAGTCGCGAGACTGCTGTTGGCGAGGGTTACAGCAGGCACCGACGCCAAGGGAACTTGGTTCTCGGCGAGATTATAGGCAAGGTGGACAGCATGGTTGCCGATATAGTTGGCCTCCAACGTAAGGGAAAGAGGCAACTGACGCTCGAAGCCGGCGTTCCATTGCTGCACCAACGGCATGTGATTCTGGTTGTTGAAAGAGATGGCAGGGGCGTAGGGGTTGCTGGCTGTAGCAGCCAGGACAACCGCGAACGGATCCTGCAGATTGGCGGGCGCCGCAAGTGGCATACCCTGCGAAAGTGTGAATGGCTGGGCGATCGCCGTTCCCAGGTTGTTGTAGTTGATGGTGTTATCAAATCCCGGATAGGCGAGTTGACCGCCGAGGTTCTGGAAGATGGTCCCATAGAATGTGCCGAATGCTGCGCGAAGCACGGTTTTGTCATTGATGCTGTAAGCAAGACCGATACGCGGCGAAAAATTCTCCTTGGGTGTGGTGATGTTGAGGGAATTTGACGTCCCGTTGCGATCCGCAGCCAGCATGACCCCAGTGGCAGGGTCAATACGGCTGTAGATATCGGTGGCGATCGTTAACGGCGACTCGTACTCATAACGAACGCCCAGGTTGAGAGTCAGCTTCGAATTGAGTTTCCAGTCGTCCTGAAAGAAGACACCGAGGTTGCGGTTGCGCCGTCCGGTTGGTGGCTGGGGCTGCTCGTATTGCCCAGTCTTGATCTGACCGAGCAGGAAATCCGCAATGCCGGTGGTGGAATTGCCGGAGGCTCCGTGATTAGTGACGGAGCCGTCGAATTGAAACAACCCGTCGGGGTATGTGGCGGGGTTGTATGAGTTGAACTCGTTCATGCGATAGGACGCGCCAAATTTGTACGTATGACGACCGGCTACTTTAGTTATCGTGCCGAATGGAGTATACGTGTTTGTAATATTGACCTGATCGGTGTTAGAGGAGGGTCCTATTTGGCTGAAACCAGGGTCGGTAATCTGGGGCGCCTGAGGCAAAGGCAGCGACGCAATACCCAATTGCGTAGAAGCGGTCGCGCTTAGCCCAGGAGGAACTCGGATCACGACGTTCCGGAAGTAGCCCATGTTCAAATCCATCACGAGACTTGGAGACCATGTGCGGGTATAGTCGACGGAGGGCAGCCACGCATTGTTGCAGGTGCAAAGCCACGTTGTGTTGAGCAATGGGACGTTATACGTAACGGCCTGCGGCGTCGATGTCGTGTAGCGGTAGACGTTGAAGATCACCCTGTCCTGGGGCGTGACAAGCTCGTCGACGCGGGCCACGAACTTGACAGCAGTGTTTGTGAAGTTTTGTTGATCGGTCCAGTTGTTTATATAACGGTTGCCTACCGGGTCGTAAGATCCGTTGGTGTCCGTCGCTGTCGTGATTGGCAGCAGGGCCAGGATCTTCGCGGCTGCGGGATCGACGGGGCCATAGTTGGTGATTATGTTGCCGGCGATCGCTGTCGACGTTTTTGATCCAGGTCCATAAACAACTTGTGGAGTACGGGCTTTGCCAGTTGCATCGAGAGGAGCGAGAGCGGCCGACAGGTCGCCTTTGACCTCCGCGGTCGTGGGAACGGTTTCAGAGAGGTTTGTTGTGGAAGGTGAGATGGTGCGGTCATAGTTGGCAAAAAAGAAAGTCTTATCATGCCCGTTGTAGACGTGAGGAATCCGGATCGCGCCGCCAGCGGAACCGCCTTCCTGGAAGAACCGGTCGCGTGGTCGTGCGGTAATCTTCCCGGTGGTCGAATTGACCGTCACCTTGTTGAAGAACGTGTTGGCATCCATGTCTTCGTTGCGCATAAGGAAGTAAGCTTTGCCGTGATAGGTGTTCGTACCGGAAACGGTATTCACGGTGATGACAGCGCCTGAGGTGCGGCCATACTCGGCCGGTGCATTGGTAGTGAGGACGCGGAAAGAATCGATACCGTCTGGTGATGGCAGAGTTCCCGGAGTTCCTGTCGAGGCTACGATCGTCGAGACGCCGTTCAGCAATACTTCCGTGTTCAGTGTGCGGCTGCCATTGATCGAAAGCTGGGAGGTGGAAGGCTGATCTCCCGCTCCACCGTGCGCTACGCCGGGAATAAACGCCAGCAGGTTTTCCGAGGCGCGTTGTTGCAAAGGAAGATTCAAGACATCGCTCGGGGTAATGAGGGTCGAGACGTCCGATGTGCTGGTGTCTATCTGCTCACCCGAGGCGATAACCGTCACGCTTTGGGTTACCTCGCCAACTTCCATATGGACGTCCACCGAGGTAACCTGAGCAACGGTCGCGATCAGGTTCTCTAATACAGCCTGTTTAAGCCCCGGTGCGGTGACCGTGATCCGGTAGGGACCGGGAATCACTTGGGGCGCCACAAAGACGCCGGCAGAGTCGCTCTTGCCATTGAAGGCAGTCACGCCGGTATCTTGATTGACGATGAGCACCTGAGCGCCGGACACGAGAGCGCCCTTCGGGTCGATGATCTGGCCGCGAATTGTCGCATTGGTGTTCTGAGCATAGGCTACGCCTGCACCGGGGATAAGACCCGGCAACATGCACAATGCCGTCAGCGCTATTACAGCTGAGGCTATTGAAACACTAGCAAAACCAAGTGTTTCACGAATGAATTTCATAAAGCGGCTCTCCTTGATTGTCGTGCGTGCGGCACCCTCTCGATCCGAGTGTCTTGTGTTCAACGGTGTGTGCAGCGTCATGGCCATATTCCTCCAGTTGAGGCGTGATCTTCGTAACTAAGTTGCAGCGCGAAGGCGCGCCGGTAGTTAGAGATTGAAGGATGCAGTGGGCATCCCTTCCGGTGTAGCTTCGATGGTGCAAGCTCCTTTGCAAATGACTGAGATTTCAGCGCGTCCATTGGATAGTTGCAACTCGCGCGAGGCACGCGTGGTCCCAAGGTTGTCTATGAGACTGCCCGCACCTGTGAGCTGGAATCGGATGGTCTTTGCGGAGTCGACGCAGAGAATCCCCTTTACGTCAAATAGTTTGGCTTCCACGGTAACCAGGTTCTGGTTGCGTGCCTTCTCGGAAAGGCGCACCTGGACAGGATCGCCCCACGATTCCGTCTGGTAGATCAGGTCGATTTCATCTGAAACCTCCGTCTCCCCCTTGGTTGCAATCGTGCTTAGATGATTAGTTCCATGCTGGAACTCAACCTCCCAGCGCAGACCCGCCGCGGGAAAGTTCTGACTGTCCCGATGCTTGGTTCCCATGGAGTTACCGTTGAGAAACAGCTCTGCATGATCGCAGTTGGAATACACATGCACGCTGCGCTTTTCGCCCGCGTTGCCCCATCGAACCGGCCAACTGTGCCCATAAATATGAACCATCGGCTCTTTTGCCCAGTAAGACTGAAAAAGGTAGTAGGACTCCTTCTTGGTAAAGTCCCGTTCTAAAACGCCTTTCTGATTGACACGGGGGACGGGATTGTCCCAGCGCTCTGGCGATGCAAAGTCTTTGAACACCCATTGCGCGGATCCAGTTAGCCACTCTAACTTTTCCTGGGTTTTCAGATGCCAGTCGAAGAGAAGGCAGGCATAGGTCTCCGAGTAGTCGCCATCCTTGGACATGCGCTCTTCGCCGCCGGTCTTCAGGTTGTCGAGGCCGCTTTCATCGGTACCCAAGCCGGTGGGAACCTTGCGCAGAACCGCTTCGGGGTCTTCAGTGTGGCGGCCGGCGTGGCTATCGGCGCCCCACTCAATGTGAATGAAGCGCTTGACCCGTGCGCGCTCCGCATGGAGGGTTTGCTCGTACTCGCGATAGTTGCCTCTATACCACCCCGCCCAAATGGAGGGCGAATAAACATCGGGAATATCGCGGGCAAAATCGCAGCGGCGGAAAGAAGTCAGGCGCGAGTCATCCAGCCGGTGCGCCAAGTCGCGCAAATCCGTCATGAACGCGCGAATCGCATGCTGGTCCAGCTTAGGTGACTCGCCTGGCCAATCGTCCTCGTTGCCCAATCCCCAGAGAATGACTGAAGGGTGGTTATAATGTTGCTCGATCATGTGCGAGAGCATCTGGCGCGCATTCTGCTTGAAGGCTTCGCCGCCCACGCCGGCACGGCACCAGGGAACCTCTTCCCACACCATCAGTCCTAGTTCGTCGCAGAGATCCAGCACCAGGCGGTCCTGCTGATAATGAGCCAAGCGGATGAAGTTGGCGCCCATGGCGCGGATTATCTGCATTTCACGGCGCACCAGATCATCGCTCATGGCGGCGGCAACTCCCGCATGGTCGGCGTGGCGCTGCGTGCCGCGCAGGAGCAAGCGCTTGCCGTTGAGCTTGAAGGGACCGTTCTCGACAAACTCCAGGTGACGAATGCCGAAGCGCTCCTCCAGTCTGGTTTCACCAGCCTTAGTCGAGAGCGTAACCCGGCAGCGGTAGAGGAGTGGTGTCTCGGGTGACCAAAGCTGCGGCGCGGCGAGGTGAAACTCCGACAGAGGAGCGAAATCGGCGAGGGCGGCCGTGGTGGTCAGGCTGCGCGACGCATGGTGCACCGCCATGCCCTGCGCGTCCAGCACCTCGACGGAAAGTGTGCAGGTCGAGCCTGAGCCGGTGGGATTGTAGAGCCGAGCGGAGATCGCCACCTGAGCCGAACCGTCTGCCGCGACCGTGGGCCGAATGTGGACCGCGTCCAGAGCGACGGAGGGAAGATAGACCAGGTTCACGTGCCGATAGAGGCCGCCGTAGAGGCAGAAATCGCTCAGGTCGGAAGGCAACCGGTCCAGATCGGGGGAGTTGTCGCAGAGGACCAGTAGCGGTATGCCATCGTCGTGCTCTTCCCCGGGCAGTTGGCCGACCGCCTCGGTAATGTCGAAGACGAACTCGTCATAACCGCCCTTGTGACTCCCAACCGAGGTGTTTCCGATCCAAACCGTGCAGGACTGGCCTGCACCCTGAAAGTGCAGCAGGGTCCGCCCTCCGGCAAAGGGGTTGTGGATCGCGATCCGCGTCCGGTACCAGCCTTGGCCGCGATAGTAGGGCGTCTGGGGATCACAAGCGTCCATAGCGTTGAAGCAGTGCGGCAGGCTGACCTCGACCCAGGCGCTTTTCTGTTCAGAGGCCCAGACTGAAAGGACGCTATCCAAGGCGCCTTGCCTGTACTGCCAGCCAGATCCTAGACGGATAGCGTTTTGCACCACTCCATCTTCGGAAGAGAAAGCTTCCAGGTTCGCAGCGCGCAAACCCGGACGAAGCAAGAGTCCACCAGTTGAGAGCGATGCGATTTTCATAAACTGCCGGCGGGACGAATCGAACATGAACACCTTTTCCGTTGCTTGGCAGCCAATAACGTTGTCAAGAAATCGAAGCAAATCGTTTGTCTGGATGCCGTCCAAATCGTGGTGAGGAGACCGGAATGAACCCCGTGCTGCACCTTTCAGCAAACTCAGCCATCCTCCGGGCTACCAAGCGTGATTGGCAAGTAACTTACGGTTTGCTCTGCAACCGCTTGTGATCTCCTTTGGAATGTTTCAATTAACGCTGGATTGACGCTTGTAACAAACGTCTTGCCCGGGGTCGTGAAGGGCGTGTATCATCCCTCTTGCCGATGAACAGCGCAAACAGAACACTGGAAAGCTGGCACCCGCAGTCGAGACAGGACTGCGATCTGGTGCTGCGCGAGTTGTACGAAATACTGTCCAGCCCTCACTTCAACAACAGCAAACGCTACCCTGCGCTGCTCGAATACATCGTGAAACACACCCTAGACGGTAGGTCAGAGATGCTCAAGGAACGTACGCTGGGAGTTGAGGTCTTTGACCGGCCACCGACTTATGACACCAACTCCGACCCGGTGGTGCGCTATACGGCGGGCGAGGTGCGCAAGCGGTTGTCGCTTTACTACTCCGAGCATGGAAACCACGCCAGTATCCGCATCTCATTGCCGGCAGGCTCGTATATTCCCAAGTTTTCCCAGGGACGGGTGGAAGCGGAAGAGACCATGGGCGACAACGCCAATGCTGGGCAGCACAGCGGCGAAAACTACGGCCCGGAAGCGCACGCCGTCGAACACCCCACCCTGCGCAGGCCCCATCACCACGAAGTGGGCGGCGAAGGCTCTGAACACTCCGAGGAGGGTCCCCCGAAAGGGGTTCTCACGCTGCTGAAGTGGCTGGCCATTGCGGCTTTGCTCGCGGCGTTCTTTGTGGCAGGATTCTGGTGGAAAGATCGCGGCATCCGCCCCTTGACCGCGGTCGACGATTTCTGGGAGCCCCTGCTGCACGGCCAACATACCATCGTGCTCTGCACTGGCAGCGTGGTCTTTGCGCAAAACAACTACTCAGGCGTACACACCGCCGGCAAGGACATCGATTACCCCTTCATCTCGTTGCAGAACGCCTCCGCCATCGCCCAGGTGGCTGTAGCCATCGAGCGCGGCGGAGCTGAAACCATGCTGGTACCTGCCGGTTCCACCCAGCTGACCGAGTTGCGCGAGCATTCAGTGGCGCTGATCGGCGGCTACAACAACCGGTGGTCGATGCGCCTGCTCGAACCGCTACGCTTTCACTTCTCTCCGGACACCCCCGACTACCTGTTGCCCAACCAGAACCCCGCCATCGTCGACCGCACCCAGCCGCAAACGCACTGGGAGCGCGACCTGGCGTTGCCATACTCCGGCGCCGACGACTACGCACTGGTGGCCCGCTTTCGCAATCCCTCCACCGATGGGTGGGTGGTGGTGGTGGCCGGACTGGGGCGCAACGGCACCGAGGCCGCGGCCCTCTTCGCCACCGACCCGCACTACCTCGATCAATTGCGCGGGCACATCGGCAAGAGCTTCGCCAACCGCAACGTCGAGGTCGTGCTGAAGGTCAACGTCATCGACGGCAAAACCGGCGCTCCCTCAATTATGGCTGTCCACGTCTGGTAGGTGGAGCTTCATCTCTTCACACTGAGAGCGGCGGTTTGCGCGGAGGGTATTCTTAGCAATGAAGAAGGCATCTGAGTTCTCAGGCCATGATCGGCCTGCAGAACGGCAGCCGGCAATCCGAACCAAGAACGAGATGAAGAACGATCTAAGGAACCTCTGAAAAATCGTCGAGTTATAAGGTTTCTCGATCGGAATTTCTCCGCATCCGCTCAAAATCGCGGATTTTGCAACTATTCCACCGCTCATTTTGCCCGCCGGGGGCTCTCTCAGCCTCCGGCGGACACACTACGCCCCTTGTAGGGCAAGCCGTAAATTGATCTTCGCCAGCCTCCGGCGATGCTGATAAATATTGATCGACGCGAAGGCCGCGCACAACCACTCGTGATTCTTCTTCAACCCGCGATAACGCACCTTCGTAAATCCAAAGACCCGCTTCAACACTCGGAATGGCCACTCGACCTTTGCGCGTACTCTCGCCTTCACGCGGTTCTTGCGCTTTTGTTCCTCGTCCACACCGGCCTTCGTCTTCACGCGGCGGCTGGTCATGTCCTGCGCTTGGGGCGCGGCCTCGCGGATCGCCTCGGTCTGCCCTTGATAACCCGCATCGCCCCACACCTTCTTCTCGTCGCCATGCAGTAACTCCGGCAACATGTGGACGTCGGAGACGCTGGCCGCTGTGGAGCAAACCGAGTGCACGATCCCTTCCTTCGAATCAACGCCAATGTGCGCCTTCATTCCGAAATGGCGAGTCGGCCGGAGGAATTTCGCCTCCAGCCGCTCTCAGAACCGTACGTGACACTCTCGCGTCATACGGCTCCCATCATCCAACCTTGATCCCTACCAACCTCCAGTGATGAAATAACTGCGGTTCGGCATCCTTCATCTTGCGCAACCACTGCACTCCGGCACGCAGTCTTCCCGATAGGGCCTTGTACTTGCGTCTAGCCCATCGTTCAAGCGCACGGTCGATGTGCATGTAAAGATCGAGCATCGCTGTCGGATAAAACTCCCCATAGTAGTTCCACCACCCGCAGATGATCGGGTTGTATAGCTTGGCCAACGCAGCAAGCGCCACATGCGTCTGACGATTCAGCCTCCACCCTCGCACCGCCGCCCTCATCTTCTTCAAGGCATCTGCGCTTACGCCCGGCAGGAAACTGGTGAATATCCGGCGCGTATTGCTGATGGCCTTTCTCGGCCGAAACGTGAAGCCAAGAAATGTGAAGTGTATATGCGGGTAAGGTTGAGTGCGATTGCTGTCCTTGCAATAGACGATCTTCGACTTTTCCGGGTGCATCATCAGTCCGCATTCTGACAGCCGCGATGCAATCGCTTGCATCACCTCTCGCGCCTGCTCCTGGCTTCCGCAGTGGACTACGGCATCATCGGCATAGCGACAGAACTGGCATTGCGGATAGTTTCGATTCATCCAGAGGTCGAACGTGTAATGCATGAACAGATTCATCAGGATCGGTGAAACCACCCCGCCCTGTGGGGTACCGCGTTGCCGCGGCACTTGCTCCCCGCCAGCAGTCTCGAACGGCGCTGTTAACCACCGTTCAAGATAGAGCAGTATCCATCGTTCCTTGATGTGGCTGCGCACAGCCTTGAGCAGGAGGCCATGATCGATTTGATCGAAGGCCGCCTTGATGTCAAACTCCACCACCCAGTCATATTGCCAACACCGCTTTCTGGTGACAGCAATTGCCTGTTTCGCCGAGCGGCCTGGTCTGTATCCATACGAATTTGGATGAAAGATCGGGTCCAGAACCGGCTCGATGATGCGCTTGACCACAGTCTGTGCGATTCGGTCCGACACAGTGGGGATACCCAGCTTTCTCGTGCCGCCCTTTGCCTTCGGAATCTCCACCTGTTTCACCGGCGGCGGGAAGTACGACCCCGACGACATACGGTTCCACAGCTTGTAGAGATTCTTCGACAGGTCCTGCTCGAACATCGCGATGGTTT
>Ga0302192_10002086_pt1 | contig 12533 bp, 10 predicted proteins | sample II_Bog_E3_2_FD_200230 | JGI IMG/M metagenome (GOLD analysis project Ga0302192, IMG submission 200230) | Peat permafrost microbial communities from Stordalen Mire near Abisko, Sweden - II_Bog_E3_2 | ecosystem: Environmental > Terrestrial > Soil > Wetlands > Peat | place: Sweden: Abisko...
TGAGTAGGCGCAGTAGCCCAAGTTGTGTATATCGGGAAAAGATAACGCGATCATCGGCTGGCAGTAGCGTTTTCCACTTCCAGGCTGGCTCATTATGCGGGTGAGACAAGACGGAAAGCGCGATCCATACGTTGACATCAGGAAAGTATAAGGTCATGCGGGTTCTCATCCACGGGGAAGCGAGGCCCCAGCTTGCCCGTGCCCGTAATCATTGGACCGGTTACCGGCTTCCCCTTTTTGGGCTGAGCATAGGTCTGCTCGACCGCGCGCACGATGAGAGAGCGGATGGAGACGCCGGAGGTCTGGGCGCGCTCTTTCAAACGCTCATGCAGCGATTCAGGAAGCTCGACAATGGTTCGGGCTGGCATGAGTTGATTATGCCACAAGTCAGGATTGAAGGCGCCTGTGATTCCTGACCACTGACCCCTGTTTTCGCCTCCCAAATAACCCCATTTCGCGCAAAAAACCTTCACTTATATGCAAAGACTTATGGTGCGAAAACGGCCTGAATTCTACTTATATGTAGAAGGTTTTTGTCGCAAAACGACAAAACATCGCGCTCTACCAGCCTAGAACGTAGGCAAAAATCAGCGGCGCGACAATCGATGCATCCGACTCGATGATGAACTTGGGCGTTGTCTCGCCCAGCTTGCCCCAGGTGATCTTTTCGTTGGGCACGGCGCCTGAGTAGGAGCCGTAACTGGTTGTGGAATCACTGATTTGGCAGAAATATGCCCACAGAGGCACGTGCTCCCGCTGCAAGTCCTGGTGCAGCATGGGAACTACGCAGATGGGGAAGTCGCCGGCGATTCCGCCCGCAATCTGGAAGAATCCCAGCGGCGTTTTGGCGGTTGTGGCCGTGTACCACTCAGCCAGCTCCATCATGTACTCGATGCCCGTGCGGACGGTGTGTATCTTCTTTACATCCTGTGAGATACAGTGACCGGCGTACATGTTTCCCAGCGTGGAATCTTCCCAGCCGGGCACGAACATGGGCAGGTTCTTTTCCGCGGCGGCCAGCAGCCAACTATCTTTAGGATCAATCTGATACGACGCCTTCAAAGCGCCAGAGAGCAGAATCTTGTACATGAACTGGTGGGGGAAGAATCGCTCTCCGGCCTGGTCAGCGCGGACCCACTCTTTGAGCACCTCGTTCTCAATCCGCCGCATCGCCTCCATCTCAGGAATGCAGGTGTCGGTGACGCGGTTCATGTGCCGGCTCAATAACTTAGCCTCGTCCGCCGGGGTCAGATCGCGGTAATGTGGCACGCGCTCATAGAAGTCGTGGGCCACCAGATTGAAGACATCTTCCTCCAGATTCGCGCCGGTGCAGCAGATGCCGTGAACCTTGTCCTGGCGAATCATTTCCGCCAACGAAAGCCCCAGTTCGGCTGTGCTCATGGCTCCGCCGATGGTGACCAGCATCTTGCCGCCCGAAGCCAGTAAGTTGTTGTAAGCATTGGCCGCATCCACCAGCGCGGCGGCGTTGAAGTGGCGATAATGGTGCTTGATAAACGATGTAATGGAAGGCATGGCGCCCTTTTTCTGTTCTACAACCCTAAGCTAACACAGTTGGTTACGCCTTCTTCGCCTCCAGTAGCGCGTTGAGCTTGGCCATCACCGGAAAGGCGTCGGCGACGTAAACCACATCAGCTTTGCCGCGCGTCCAGCCGCAATTCGGGTCCAGCGAAATGGCCCGCCTGTCGCCGATGAAGCGCCAACCCACTACGTGCGGCTCCTCGCCGTGGCAGCAGGTGGAGAGGCCCTTGGCGTGGCGCGGCGTCGAGCCGGTTTGGCCGATTTGATTCATATGTGTAAGGAAGGGCAACACGGGTTCCCCTTCTCCGCCCTGATCGACGAGAGATTTGCTGCTTCCCAGCGACGCTCCAGTGGCGCGTAAGAAGCCTAGAATCAGCTCTCCAGCCTCGGCGACATGAATCTGGCCGTCGGGCTGCTTCTTGGTCCATCCGGCTCCGGCGACAAAGAGCATCTTGGCATCGGGACGGATGGTTTGCTGACCCTGCGCCGGAGCGCGGAAGCCGCTGACGGTGGTGCGCAGCGCCGGCAACGTGACCGCAACCTGCTCAATCTGAATAGGTTGACTCTCGCCAGCATAGGCCGCATGGGTGCCTGCATCCAGCAGCAGGAACCATGGGCGCACGCTGCGGCTGATGACTGCTTCGACGCGCTGGCGATAGAACCAGCGCGTAGCTTCGATGGTGTCGGTACCACCGAGAGTGGTGATGTGCGTGTCGATAAAGCCGCCCAGCCGATGCGCTACGCCGGCGGCGACGCGGGTGAAGCGCGAAGTGCCGGGGACGAGGACAATGGTGGCGTTGGCTGCGCGGCAAAGTGCTTCTGCGGCGGCGGCGTCTGAAGCGTAGCGCGACTGGGCGAAGGCCTCGCCGGAGACAGCCAGGATGCGTGCGCCGGTGGAGGCCAGGGTGCTGGCTGCGGCGGCGGCGTCGGTGGCGACAATGCCGATGGTGAGCGGGGCAGAGAGGCGCGCGGCCAGCTCTTTGCCGGCGGTTACGGCTTCAAGCGAAGCTTTGCTGAGTGCGGAGCCGGTTTCGTCTGCGTGTGTCAGTACGAGAATGTTTTCCATTATTCGGCTCCAATCCAGGCGACCAGCTCGGCTGCAATCTGATCCGGGGTCATGTCTTTCACCACGCGAGTCTCGCGCTGCTGTTTAGGCAGGCTCACCGAGACGTAGCTGAGACCGTTGGCTTCGAGCTTGGCGGCCTTGGCCTTTTGCAGCGCGGGCATGATGGTGCGCATATTCGCCATGCCGACCTGCGGATTGTTGCGCGGCTCGGCGAGATTGCCGGTTGCCCAGCCGAGTACGGCTGGAGTTCCAGAGCAGGCCGAAACCTGGTGCTTGCCGCCTTCGACACGCTCCAGAACCTCAAAGCTGCCATCGTCGCGGAGGCTGATTTCATCCACGCCCTGGAATTGGTCGGTAATGCCGAGGCGCTCGCCGACGAGTTGAAGCGTGACGCCCGCGCCACGCGTTGCCGACTCCCAGCCGCCGAAAAGAAGCAGCTTAGAGCGGTCGAGGCCGGGCAGGGCGGCGATGGTCTCAGCCAGAACGGCTGCGGTCGCGTGCGAATCGGGAAAGCCGCCGATGGGTCCGTCGATGGGAACCAGCTCGAAGGGGACTTTCTGGGCGACGGTCATCATGACTTGTTGCAGCTTGGCCTTGGGGCCGAGCGAGACCAGCCAGAGCTTGCTGCCGGGGTTCTTCGTGGCCAGAGCCGCCGCTTCATAGAGCGCGCAGGCGGCCCATGGGTCGAGAACCGCTGGCAGGACCATCTCGTTCTTCAGCCCCGGACCGGCGGGCGTGGTGACCGGTTCCAAAGTTTGCAGCGGGTCGGGAACGATGCCCGCGCAAACCACGATGTGCAATACATTTGCCATTCTTTTTCCTTTTCCAATCGAACTATTCGGAAACGCCTGTGACCGCGCAACGCCAAACAATCCCCTCAGGGAGAAGCAGCTCGTACTCCTGACCGATCGGCGGGACGCTCGGCTTCGGCGAATCTTTCAAGAGGCGCGCCTGAAAGTCGCCCAGAGACAATGGCGTTTGATAGCTGCCGGAAATCCATGTCCAGGCTCCCAGCAACTCGATCTTCTTTCCGTTCAGGACCGCATCCGCGTAGGCCACGTCTTCGTTGCGTTCTGTGGCGAGAAAATTCGGACCGAGCCAACTCGGACTCGCGTAATAGGTCCGGATATGGATTCCAGAGATATGCACCTTGAGCGGGTAATCGACTCCCTGCTTTGCCCTGGGAGCTTGCCCATATCGCGTTTTCTGTCCATAGATCACAGATGTGAAGCAGAGCAGAAAAAACAATACTGCGGCGACTTTTCTCATCGAAGGCCTCCCTGAAGATTATAGCCAATGCGCTGTTCAATGAGAGCGGCAGTGAAACTCAGTTTTCCGCCGAGTGCAGGCCACCCGAGCCGGCGCGGAACTCGATGTTGGAGTGCTCACCGTCGGGGGATTGGCCGCAGTTCCACAGGCATGCGCCGCAGTGGATGCACTTTTCGCGCTCGAAGGCGGGCGCGCCGTCCTCGCCTTGCGTGATGGCCTGGCCGGAGCACATGGCTATGCAGGTTTTCTCACCACACGCGATGCAAAGCTCCGGATTGCGGAAGACGACGTGATCGGCGAAGCCGGGCATGGCCTGGACCTTGCCGCCCATCAGCAGCGCATCCTGCTGCGTGACCAGAAGGCGGCCATCAAGGGGAATCTCCGGCCAGCCGCGCGCCGAGAGCAGGGCATCGTGGAAGGAGCGGCCGTCGGCGATGGCTTTCTGGACGAGATCGACCTGTTCCGGGGAGAGCGAGGTATCCCACCCATTTCGCAAAGAACGCGAAATGGATGGGGCACAGAGCTTTGTTTTTTTGACTGCGGCAATCTGCTTGTGGGGCGGGGGAATGTGCACGCTGAGCGAGAGACGGCCTCCGGTCAGTCCGGCGAGGGCCATTCCGATCATGCCCTTGATGATGCCGTCCTGGAAGCCGTTGCGTGCGTTCTCGGCCTCATTTGCGCCGCGTTCCACCCAACTTGCGCGACGGCGGACTTCGTAGGTGGCGGCAAGATTTTCCTGCGTGAAGGGCTTGCCGGCGCGGAGCAACTCAATGACCGCCTCGCCGAGTTGGGAGCCCGTTGCCCATGCCTCGTCCACACCGGAGCCAGTGAGCATATTCGTCGAACCGGAGCCTTCGCCGATGCGGGCGTAACCGTCGCCGGTGAGGAATGGCTCACCGTGGCGGCCTGATTCCTCCAGGGATTTTGCTCCCCAGGAGCGCAGCGTTCCGTCCTTCAAGTACTTCCACAGGGCGGGATGCTGGATGTAGTGCTGCAAGTAGCGGTAGGCGGTGCGCGAGGGGTCGTGCATCCAGGAGGGGACGAAGATGCCGACAGAAACAAGCCGCTCCGGATGCACGTAGAGGAAGCCGAAGATCTCCGGCTCCGGAAAACCGAAGCTGTGCCAGACGACGCCGGGCTTCAGCGGCGAGGCCTGATCCGATTCACTTGGCGACAGCTCGATGACGAACTTCATGCCCAGAGCCCACTCGCGGTGAGCGTGACCGGGCGGCAGGCCGAGTTTGTTGTCGATAGCCTGGCCCACTGCGCCGACGGGTCCGTCGCCGACGACGGTCAGTTGCGCGCGGACATCCATTCCGGCCATGAAGCCGTCGGTTGGAAGACCGGATTTGTCCACGCCCTGATCGGCGAGGCGGAGGCCCTCGACTTTCTTGCCATTGAAGATTGGCGCGCTGACCGGAGTACCGGGCCAGATCTGGACGAGCCCGGTGGCCATCAGTTGCGAGCCGACCCACTGGTTGAACTGGCCGATGCCGAGCACCAGGCCGCCGTGCTTGTTGAGGAAGGCGGGAGTCCAGGGCAGCGTGAAGGCATGGTCGCAGACGCCGATGAGCCGTCCGGCGGCGCGGAGAAGGGCGTCGGCGGCTCTCAAGATGAGCGAGCGCCGGCTTGCGCCGATGGGGTCCAGAAGGTACATCACCCGTTCGCTTGTGACGGGGACGGCCATGGGAATTTCGGCGGGATTGAGGGCAGGGAAGCTGGAGCGGATTGCTTGCCCGCGCGTGACCACGCCGCTGACACCGGAGCTGATGTCGTCGGCGCGTTCGTAGCAGAGAACTTGCAGGGGCATTCCCGGCGCGACGCGGCTCTCAAAGGCAGGATCGGCTGGGTTTTCGTTCCAGGCATTGGTGAGCGTAGAGAGAAAGCCGCCGGTGGCCGGACCGAAACCGACGCAGGCGATGTCCACTTCCATGGAGGGACGGTCGATGGTCTCGGTGGTTTGGGGTTCTGCGGTCATGCGGACCTCCTGAGGATCGATCCATGGTCTTTGACTAAGTCAGCAAGTAAGCTTCCGCTTCGCGGAAATAGCGAGTTAGCAAGTTAGCGGTTTGACGCTCAAGTATGAGTTCGTGGTATCCCACCCTTTCGCCAGAAAAAAGGCGAAAGGATGGGGCACGGAGAGTTTCTCTGGCGCTCATGCGGGATAATCCAGCGCCTCGGGAATCATTACCTTGCTGACGGTTTCGGCGGCGCGATCCTTTGCCAGGCGCGAGCCGGTCAGGCAGGCGGTTAACCTGTTCTGCATGCGGAGGAAGTCGGCAGAGCCGGCGCAACCAGCGCAGGGACCGGCCTTCTGCGGATGCGTTCCGTCGGCTCCCAATACATCGAAGGCCATGGCGCTGATGCCGGACATCGTTCCTTCGAGCTCTTCCAACTCGCTGGCCAGGAAGCAACTGCGATGCTCTTCCTCGTCCCAGGAGGGGTGGCAGTTGTAGCCGAAGACCAGCTCGGCGCAGATGCGGGAGACCTCGCCGGCGGCCTGCGCTGCTTGCGTATGACAGAGGTCGCTGAGAAACTGGACGGTGCCTTCAAGGCCTTCGGCTGCGACGGGATCGTCGGGGCCGCGCTTTTCCAGTTCGAGCACGTCGAGAATCTGCGCGCGCGAGGCAACCAGCCAGCAGAGCGCGTCGGCCAGGGGGAAGGTCACGCCCTGGCGCTGACCGTGATAGAGCTTGCCGCCGCTGGGGTCGGTGGCGCGTTGTAAATGACCCAGCGTCCATTGCCACATCTGCATCGCCGACGCAAGAGTACAGGCACCGGTGCCAGGGCGGCTGGAGGCGATGTGCCGCATCTCAGCGGTCCATGCGCGGAACTGGGCGAGGAAAACTTCCGAGGTCATGGTGACCGTCAACTGGCGACGCTGCACGGCTTCGGGGCCTTCGTAGGTGGCTTCGAGCTGCGCGTCCATCCACTTGTTGCCGAGGAAGCCGGGGCAGTCTTCGGTGATTCCGTATCCGCCCATGAGGCTGACGGCCTCGCGCAACAGGTTAGCGCCATGGCCGGTGTTCCAGAGCTTGGTGGCCGGGCAAAGCACGTTGGCCTCGGCGTCCTTCAAGACGAAGTTCACCAGTGGATCGGCTTCCAGCGCATGGCGGCGCGGTGTGTCCGAGCCCTGTGCTATGAGAGAGGCAAGCTCGATGGCGCGTTGCTCGCTCTCGCGGAGCGCCTTGAACTCGGCGCGTCCGCCCTGGATGCCGCGCTCTTTCAGAATGGCCGTCTTCTGCTTCTCGATGGGGTCCAGCTCGTCGAAGAGGCGCGCGGTGGAAAATCCCAGCGAGGTGGCCGCTTCTCCGGTGGCCCATACGTCTACCAGCCGGTGCAATGCATCTTCGCGCTGCTGAATGCCCTGCTCGTAGCGCAACGAGCCGGGAGTTGTACCCTCGGCTCCGCGGAAGCGTCCGCGCTGGTAGCGAATCACCGGCTCGACGGCCGAAAGCAGCTTGGCCGCTGACATGATGCCGACCGGCACGCGGGTGCGGCGGAAGACCGCCTCGATCACCTCGCCGTGGTTGTAGTTGGGGATAATGACGCCGTCTTTGACCGTGTATCCGCCGATGATGCGGCTGGCGGGAACCTTGAGGTTGAAGATGGGATCGCCGGTGGAGGAAAGCTGGTGAACGAGCTTCTTGGTGGGCGTTCCATGGTCGAAGATGCCCTCGTCGGTCTCTTCCAGAATCACCATGCAACTGCCCTTGATGCGCGGGTCGTCGGAGATGACGGCGGCGGTGACGAAGTTGGCAAAAGCGATGTTGGTAATGAAGCGGCCGCGTTTGTCCACCTGCAGCCAGGGCTCTTCGCCTTCCTTCCACTCGGCCACGCGCATCTTGCCGCTCAACATGCTGGCGTCGACGCCCACGTAAGGAATCGGCTCGGTGAGCGCAAATGCGCCGCGCCAGGGGATACGATCTTCGCCCGGCTGGGGAGGCGCGGCGAGACTCTTGTAGCGGTTGACCTGCTCTGGTGTGCCGCGTTCATGAATGGGCGAGAGAGCCAGGAAGCCGGCCAGGCTGGCCGTGGCCGCGCCGCCGTCTACCCAGGCCAGCTCGAAAGCCGCCAGCGAAAGGGCCAGATTCTTGGGCCCGACAATGAATCCACCTTCTTCCGGCTCCATGAAGGCCGCGGTAACACCTGCGCGGTCAAAAGCATCCATCATTTCACTCTTGCCGGGGGTCCATTCGTGGGTATTGCGCTCGCCGGCCGCCACCAGGCGCGCCACGGTTCCCCGCGCCACGCCGCGCGCCGACTGAACCAGCATCTGCAAATCAAAACGGTCAGCAAAGCGCCACAGAATCTGGCGCACCGCGTCCCCAGGGAGAGTGAGCATGATTTTTGAATCAGTTACCGCAACCGTACCCATATTTTGTCCTCAAGAATAGGCCTTATTGTGCATGAAACAAGAGGTCGCAGCAAGTGACATGCATCACTTTGCCGCACCTGCTGCCAGGCTCGCTGTAAACGGAAGATGCAACGATTCCTTATGTAAGAATACGCGAATGATTCGGACCGGACGCGGAAGCGGATTCTTCGATGTGTGACCGGCGTCACTTCCGACCGCGCAACAAAGACTATATGACAGGTACTTGACCGGGAAACGAAAAACGACCGGCCAAGGAGCAATACTATGACTCATGGAATCAAAGCGGCTGTTGTGATCCTGCTGGCCGCGCTTATTGCGGCGCCGGTCTTTGCGCTGTCGCCCGGTGCAACCGTCTACAATACGTCCGCCCCGAAGTGCGGCATGTGTCACGGTGCTGACGGGCTTGCCACTTCGGCCATGGCCAAGAACATGAAGGTCCTGTCCTTCAAGGACCCGAAGATGATCAGCGCAAGTGATGCCCGGTTCTTTGCATCAACGAAGAATGGCCTGAACAAGATGCCCGCCTACAACGGCAAGCTGACCGACCAACAGATCAAGGACGTGGTTGCGTACATTCGCACGCTGCAGAAATAGCAGCGCGCCAAAACAAACTCCGGCCGCAAGGCGCACACCGGGAGAGATGGGCCGTTGCCCTTTCTCTCCCGCGCCTGTGCTGGAGACCGGCTTGAAAGCATTAGGCTTGAAAGCGTAAGCATTGATCGGAGCCGAGATGAAGATTGCTTCCACTTTTGCGCTCATCCTGGGGGCGCTTCTGGTTGTGGCTGCGCCGCGCGTCGCGCAGGCGGATGCTGATTGCCTCGGCTGCCACGGGGACAAGAGCATGCAAGACGCCGCCGGGCACAGTATCGGCGTGGATGGCGATATTTTTCACGCCAGCCTGCACGGCAGCATGAAATGCGGCGACTGCCACACTACCATCAAGGATTATCCTCATCCGGATCAAGTGACGCCGGTCAAGTGCGAGAGTTGCCACACTGGCGAGGCGGAGGGGCTGGTTGGAAGCGTGCATGCCAACCGGGCCGAGCATCCCTGCATCAGTTGCCACGGAGACGCCCATACTATTTTTCCCAAAAGCGATCCCCGGTCGGCGGTGTATCCACTCAACGTTCCGCACACCTGCGGCAACTGCCACGGCAACGATGCACTGGCCAAAAAGCATGGCCTGCCCAACGTCTACCCGATGTACCTGGATTCCATCCACGGGTTCGCGCTCAGCAAAGAGGGGCTGCTGGTGGCGGCCAACTGCCAAAACTGCCACGGATCCCATCACATTCTGAGTCACAAGGATCCGCAGAGTCCTACCTACAAGACGAATATTCCCAAGACCTGCGGACAATGCCACGCGGGGATTACCGCCAACTATCTAGGCGGCGTGCATGGCAAGGCTATTGCGTCCGGCAATCTGAATGCGCCGGTCTGCTCAGACTGCCATACGGCTCATGCGATCTTGCAGCCGACCGAAGCTACTTTCCGCATGCAATCCACACCCATTTGCGGCTCATGCCACAAAGACAAGCTCTCTACTTACCGGGATACCTTTCACTCGCAACTGGGCTCACTGGGCGGCTACGTGGAGACAGCACGCTGCTGGGACTGCCACGGAGCGCATGATGTATTGCCCGCCTCCGATCCCCGCTCCCCGATTGCCCCGGCCAACTTGGTGGCCACCTGCGGCAAGTGTCATGCAGGCGCCAACGCCAGTTTCGTGCAGTATCAGCCTCACGCCAACGCGCACAACCGCAAGCTGAATCCGGCCCTCTTCTTTATCCGCTTGTTCATGAACCTGCTGCTGGCCGGGGTACTGACGTTCTTCATGATTCACACCATATTGTGGCTGATCCGCTCGCGGTACCAACAGGTCAAGACGCGTTCGGCAAAGGGAGGCAAGAATGGCTGATTTCGAGCAGACAGAGGTAAGCAACGCGCAAAGCCACGCGGGTGAGCGGTATTTTGTGCGCTTCACACGCGCACAGAGATACATGCATGCCGTCCTGTTCACCACCTTTCTGGGACTGGCGGCCACCGGGCTGCCCATGCGCTTCAGCGAGAGCTTCTGGGCGAGGAGATTTGCCAGCGGCGTGGGCGGATTCGGGAGCATCATCTTCTTTCACAAGTTTTTCGCCGTGGTGCTGACCGTGGCCTTCCTCATCCACGTGAAAGAAGTTTTCACCCGCGGGCTGCTCCATCGGGAAAAGGGAATTTTCTGGGGAAATACCTCCATGGTGGCCAACTGGAAGGATGTGAAGGATCTCTTCGGTCACATGCGCTGGTTTTTGGGACTGGGACCCAAGCCGCAGTTCGAGCGTTATGCCTATTGGGAGAAGTTCGATTACTGGGCGGTCTTCTGGGGCATGATTGTCATTGGTTTTTCAGGATATGCCATGTGGTTTGCCCCATTCTTTGCCCATTTCCTGCCCGGCTGGGCGTTGAATGCCGTGCTGGTGATTCACAGCGAGGAAGGGCTGCTGGCTATTTTGTTCATCTTTTCTATCCACTTCGTCAACACCCATCTGCGCCCGGATAGCTTCCCCATGGACATGGTGATTTTTACCGGCGTGGAGAGCGAGGAAGAGTTCAAGACCAAGCGCCCGGAAGAGTATCAGAGGGTTGCGGCCCAGGGAAAGCTGGAGTCGAGGCTCGGGGTCAAGCCGCCGATCTGGCTGCTGAATTTTTCCAAAGTGGTGGGATTCACGGCGATATTCATCGGATTGTTGCTTTTAGTGCTGACGCTGAGCGCGTACTTCGGGGGCTGAGCGAGCGGTTCAGCGGACAGGAACCTGCCGAGCAAACGGTTCGATCATCTGGTATCGGAGAAGGGTATGGGCTGAAGCTCATACCCTTCGCTGTATAGGTTCTGAAAGGCTCATGGAACGGTTCCGCCGGTCTGTGAGCCTGTGACTCCAGTCACAGCGGGTTTTGCCGCCGTAGCGTCTCCTCAGAGGCGTGAAGACTTCCAGAAACATCCTCGCCCAAACGCTTGCTTTATCCCTGTTCTTTTGCGCCTGCGCGGCTCGCGCCGAGCAAAAGCCCAAGGATAAGGACTGTCTTGCCTGCCACTCAGACGCCACCTTGACCACGGAGGTCAACGGCAAGCAGGTCAGCCTGTACGTGGACGAAAGCAAGATGAAGCAATCCATTCACGGCGGCATGTTCGCCTGCGTGGATTGCCACAAGGATGTGAAGGGGCTGGTCCACGAGACTACGCCCAAAAAGATCACCTGCGCAGAGTGTCATGCCGACGCACAGCAGGCTTACGCGCACAGCCTACACTCTACGGCGAAGCCCGGCGCGGCCCAGGCAGCCAATTGCCAGGACTGCCACGGAGGCGCGCACGAGATTCTGGCCGCCGCCGACGACAAGTCGCCGGTCAATCACGCGAACATTCCTGCCACCTGCGGCCGGTGCCACGGGCAGAAGTTTCTGATGGAGTCGAACGGCGAGAGCGGCCAGCCCTTCATCTCCTACCAGCAGAGCGTGCATGGACTGGCCATTGAGAAGGGCTCCAAGAAGGCAGCGGTCTGCACCGATTGCCATGGTTCGCACGAGATTCTTCCCGCCAACAACGCCAAGTCGCCGATTTACAAGTTCAATGTTCCCAGCACCTGCGGCAAGTGCCATGGCACGGTCCAGCAAACCTTTGACGAGAGCATTCATGGGCAAGCCATCGCGCGCGGCAATGGGCTGGCTCCGGTGTGCACTGATTGTCACGGAATTCACTCCATCAAGGCGCACATCGACCCCAACTCGTCGGTCTCCGAGCAGAACATTGCGCGCACCACCTGCGCCCGCTGCCACGAAGGCGTGCGGCTCTCGCAGGAGTTCGGCGTGGCCGGAGGCCGCGTCTCCACTTATCTGGACAGTTATCATGGGTTGGCCTCCGAGGGCGGCTCGGTGGTGGTGGCCAACTGCGCCAGTTGCCACGGGGTGCATAACATCCTGCCTTCCAGCGATCCCCGCTCCACCATCAATAAAGCTAACCTCGACGCTACCTGTGGCCAGTGCCACAAGGGAGTTACGCAGAAATTTACGCTGACCAAGGTTCACGGGGACGGCAGCAAGTCCAAGGACATTGGTTCGATTGCCGTGCGCTGGGTGAGATGGTTCTATCTGGCATTGATCCTTCTGGTGATCGGCGCCATGTTCCTGCACAACGCGATCATCTGGCAAAGCAAGGCCAGGGCGCTCAGGGCCGTGCAGAATCCCATGATGACTCGCATGAGCACGAACCAGCGCTGGCAACACCTGATTCTGCTTTCCTGT
>Ga0302192_10002108_pt1 | contig 12467 bp, 14 predicted proteins | sample II_Bog_E3_2_FD_200230 | JGI IMG/M metagenome (GOLD analysis project Ga0302192, IMG submission 200230) | Peat permafrost microbial communities from Stordalen Mire near Abisko, Sweden - II_Bog_E3_2 | ecosystem: Environmental > Terrestrial > Soil > Wetlands > Peat | place: Sweden: Abisko...
AAGCCCGGTTCACACAAGCGGTAAAGGCAAACATCAGCGCCTCTCTCAAACGCCCTTCCGAGGTAGACACAATTGCATGCCTCAGAGCCGCTAGGGCATGGAGGTTTCGCCGAGTAAAGAAATGGCTGACGTCTGTAATACCCATTGCTGTATGCGATGCACGCCACATCTCTCTGTCCGACCCAAACGGCACCTTGGGTATCCAATAAGGTATTGGAGCGGCGTTCGCCTCCTCAATAAGTTCCAATTCATCTTGTGTTGGGGCGTGCACGGAAATTCGATTGCTGCCAGCAGAAACATGGGTTTGTACGGGAGTTTCGCTCACCCAAAGCAGGTCGCTTTTACGGACGTAGGAGTCACAATGTGGACAAGTCAGTCCCTGCGCATCAGTACCATCGGCCTGCACAACATCCCAATAAAGGATGCTCTTCTGGCACTCACTACACTGGAACGTGTCGCTCCAAGTCGTATATTCGACGGTTTGTCCAGGCTGCATTATGGGGTGATACAGCCAGCGCATAGTAGGTTCAACTTGATCCGCTACCAGTTGCAGCACACGCTCAAATTCCTTGGGGTCACAAGGCGTAGTGTAGTTTCTGGAAATGTGGACAGCGGCGGGTGAGAGGTCGGACAGGATAGCGCAGCGACCTTCGGAAAGTGCAGCTACGCCAGTCATCCCCGACCCTGAGAACGGGTCCAGTATCAGGTCACCAGGCATGCTGAGCGCCCTGATAAACGGGCGAATCGCTTCCGGAGGGACTTTGGTATGGTAGCTGTGTGCTCGATATGACGCTGTTGTTTTGCTAACTTCAACACGCTCAGGAATACCCACAGGGGTGTGCTTTGCACCTTTATGAGTCGTGACCCCAGGCAATGGCTGAAGTGGATGATCAGGGTAGATTACTGCGTGCTGCTCATACCGCTGTCTAACTGAAGCAGTGACTTCAGCTGCATTGATCGCTATAGCGTCTCTCACGTCGCATGGCAAGCGACCGGCGCTTAGCAGCAAAAGATCAATTGGGATGCCGAGAATGGACGACAGTTGAGCCGCCTGCTCTTCCGTCAGAGCTCGATCATCAGACTCGACGTAGCTCATGAAGGATTTGGTGACACCAAGTTGAGTGCCAATGGTCTCAAGCGAGAGGCCAAGTGCCTTTCGGCGTGATTTGATGGCGTTGCCAGCAGACCATGATTTCATAATTTTTGACTTCTGTTGTATCCGGAGCGGCTCCATTGCCTCCGCATGGCATGTTAACAAAGCTTGTCAACTAATGTCACTCGGAAAACGGATCAACAACGTCAAAAAGAATGCTCACGTAGCATAAGGCATTCAACCAATCTCCTGCCGCATTTGGAGTGCGCAGCTGACTGGTTCAGCCACCAAGATTTAGCCAAATCACGTCCACCGGCCGTGCCCGAATGGCCAAGAACCACAAGCCAATCTACTGTACTTTAGAGCAGTAGAGATTGACAGCCCTATATTTCAAGCGCCAGCAGAAACCAACGCTTCACCATTCCTTTTAAGCGCCCCCGCCTCTAAAGCTTCCAGCGGTGGCCAATTTAATTTCCCCCTTCGTTTGGCCTGCAACCCATGCTACATGGGAAATATAGCGCAACTTGCGACAATAAATAGCAATATAATCGCAAGCATGCGGCCAATGTATTGCTTTTATGTGCAAGTATGCTATTTAATAATGCAAATAGATCACACATATGCAGTAAGGAGGCGTCGTGACGCAGCAGACTGTCAATATTAGCCCGGTTGAACTTGGACGGTTTCTAGCAAAGCTTCGATCAAGAGCAGACATGCTCCAGGGGGATCTGGCTAAACGTAGCCAGCTAAGCACCACCATCCTCTCCAGAATCGAGTCTGGCTCCAGATCGGTCAGCCTTGAAGAGGTCATCGATATCCTCAACAACATCCCCACTGATGAAGCCGCCATGGCCATCCAGGCACTTCAGCGACAATGGGATGTCCTTCCGATGCCGCCTATCGACCATGACGACCAAGAGTTACTGTGGGAGTCCGAACAGGTGGTCCGCAAGCTGGAAGGCATCCTGGTCCGCCCCGATGTGTCACAGGCTTTTGCCCGCCGTATATTTGAGTATCGGGATGAAATCCGGCGTTGTGTAGATCTGCTACTGAAACGCGATCATCAGGTTGCCTTCATCGGCCCCATCGGAATCGGCAAGTCCACCGGCATCTGTTACATGACGAATATGGTGGTTCCCCTAGAAGATGGAACCCATGCGCCAGTGCTGGCGGATGGATCTGGAGGAACTACCTTATGTGAAGTCCACTTGGTCGTTGGCCCGGAATACGGCATTTCCATTGAGCCGTCCACGAGCGACGAAATTCGTGAGGATGTCAGGGACTTCGTCGACTACCTCCTTAAAGGTGCGACATCACCTGCCGAGGAAGGCGCGCGAGCGCCAGACGCTCAAGGAACCTCGAAGGAACTCCAGCGCGCAATTCGCAATATGGCAGATCTGTCCATTAAAGGGCCACGCGATGGCACTGGAAAGCGAGCCGACCCGGCCAAGGCTCTCGTGTCCCAGCACCCTACTACACGGGATTTGGTTGCAGAAGTTCTCACCCGCATGGCCTTGCCGGCACGTGATCGCAGGCAACTTTGGTATGACAGTGCGTCCGGCAAGACCCCGCTGGCTTGGATCAGGGAGCAATTTCGCCGCGTTAACAATGGAACACATCCCGAGTTCACTTTGCCTAAACGCATCGATGTCATCGTCAAGGAGCCACTAATCCAGGCCAATGGTCTTGTTGTCCGCTTGGTCGACACCAAAGGCATTGACCAAACGGTGGCCCGTGAAGATATTGAAGTTCACCTCAAAGACCCACACACGCTGGCCGTCATTTGTTCAGCCTTCAATGAGGCGCCTGGACTCCACTCCGTGCAGTTGCTGCAGCGCGCCCTAGACGCGGGCGCCCGGACGTTGGAGCGAAATGCATGTGTCATGGTTTTGCCAAAACACCGCGAGGCATTGGCCATGACCGACGACGCGACAGGTATGCCTGTTGAGTCGGTCCAAGAAGGTTATGATCTGAAGCGAGAGCATGCGGAAATGAACATGGCCTCTCTACGAATAGAGGACTTCCGCATCGGCTTCTATAACTGCCATGCAGACGCGCCAACGACCGCACAGACATTTATTGTGGAAGGAATAGAGCGAGCACGAGATTCCTTCCGCCAGCAGCTGGAGGGAGCATTAAGCGGCGCGAGGAATATGCTGGACAACCAGGACCAAGAAGCAGCCCAAGCAGCCCTTGCTGAGACAGCGGAACGCATTCGAGTATGGTTACATGAAGTTGGCGGCACACCAAATTTCGCCGGCAGCGTTAATGAAGACCTACTGGACCAAATGCGCATTGTACACGCAGCCTCCATTCATGCCGCTGCTAGACGGTCTGGCGACTGGAAGAACTTCAGCTACTCATATCAGCTGGGCTTTGGCGCTCGTAAACTTTGTGTGAGGGCTCTCGGCCGCGCAATAGATGGATTCGCCGATTTCTGTAAGGTTGAACGTGGCAGCACTGAGCTCAAGGCTGTTCACGAACTCGTTGCCCAGGCGCTCCGCGTCCTAGAGTATGGTTTTGGACAACTGCAGACAAAAGTCCAGACTATGGCTCAAGGGTCCTACCTGGACGAACTGAAGCAGGCCGAAGATCTCTGGCAAAACTGCATCAATGAATGGGGCCAACGTCGTGGCTACCGTGAAGCTGTAGCCAAATATAGCCAGAACTGGCTCAGCGATGACATCCGGGTCCAAATTGAATCGGAAATCAAGGACACCATTTTGCGTGAATGGTCGCGCGTACTTCAATCACTTCGTGAGCTTTTAGGGGAGTCGCAGTCATCTCTGTAATGGGGAGCGCCACGATTTTAGGCAAATAAAGGCTTGTCCGGGATTCGTGCAGGGCGCGAATCCCGGACAGCAGGATACCACCAGCCCGGCCACCAGATCTCCACAGCGGCGCCATCAACTTACTGGAGCATGCAACAATGAAGTCAGTTCTTCGCGACTCGATGAACCCAGATGAACCGCATTTCACTTGTCACCATTCCCGGGATCTAGGCGTGGCGGGGGTGGCAGATAATGTCCACCAAGACGGCCAACCTCAGCATTGCTCAAATAAGCAATAGTCAATCCGTTGGACTGAAAATTCTGTTGCGCCTGCGCTAATTTTATTTCTGCATTCTTTGTAAGACCTGAGCCGCCTGCTAATAAGTGCCCCGTGCAGCCTGGATGCTTGGGAATGTCGGCAATAAATTTATCAACCGTAGGGGCGCCTAGCTTGCCACTTGTCCTCTTAACATCAATTCGGGTACTTTGAGTCGGCAAACTTTTGGCGACGGGAACTTTAGGTTCACCATTATTTTTGGCGTCGGATGAGGGCGGAAGAAAGGTTCCATTTGCCACCTGCAACAGCTTATCCAAGAACTTCGGCGGATGCCTTAGAAATATATCAGATCCCATGTCGGCTGAATTTGTAATTGATGGCCGTGTAAAGTCGACACCATCCTCATGGTAACCAATGGATGCGGCGATCACGGCCACGACCATTTCTCCATCTTTTCCCTGGTTCCCACTCATTATTTTACCCCAGCTGAATCACTACACGGTCGTCAGCCTCAAACTGCTCCAGCTTCAGGCGTAGCAAAAAGTGAATATTACATATTGTTCTAACTGTTGTTATCTGAGAGTCCATCCCTTCAGTCGCTTCTTGAGACAAATGCTCGTCCGCTGTGCTGCGAAGAAATAACTCAACCATGCGCTGCTTCAGATCTCCCACTCTGGGGCCGCTGACACAAGTAACCATATTCTTGGCATCATCTTCCGCCTCTTCGAATACGGTTAGCTCAGCCCAAGGCTTCAAATCTTCAATTTCCTGCAGGATATCGTCACTTATGAAGCACCCCTCGATCTTTTGAGCAGTTTTTTCAATGTATCGGCCCTTGGGGTCGTTTGGGTATCTGTAAAGAAATAGGTTGCTGGACATGTTTTTACCTTCTCCTAGAGCAGGAAAATATTACAATTCATCGGGGAAAAGTGGATCAGTCAACTTTCGCCTGGTTGTGTCCAAGGAACAAGACTAATCCTATATTATTATACGCCTAGTGATCTATTCGCCAAGTTCACAGAACGAGGCGTAACGAGCCGACCGTCCAGATGTACCCATTCAGTTTATTCACGGCGCCTCAAAGGGTCTTCGGAATTTTGGCGCGATTTCTGGCAGTACGCTCCACTGACTGACTTATTTAGACACTAAGAGACCTGATTTCCAATCTTCCTCGAAATAAATCTAAAAAGCCCCGCGCCTTACAGCCGCTGCCACCATAAATTTTATAAAAAGGACGATCACCTTATATGTGCAAGGGCTCGATTGGTTGAAAATACACAATGCAACCCAGCCCAAGACATTTGTTTACTTCCTTGAACATGTACCCCCAGCGATCCATCCAAGCATTAAACGCGGTGCACGCCAAATTCCAATCTTTGACTAGAAGCTTCATTTCCTCAACCTTTGCGCCTGGACTCCCTAGCGAAACCCTAAGTTCTTGCCCTGCAAATTGTCCTGCATATAATACATTTCTCAATGAAAATGAAATGGCGACCAACATAGATGGGTTATCCAGTGCGCTTTCCACAAGCAATTTCCGCATTTCAACTATTGCTGAGCCAATGGCAAAGAAATACTCTCGATTGAACCGTATCACTTGCGGGCATCTTTCCCCATATGCATTCCATACAAAAAATGGGTTGCACATGTTGTTCAGGGAAACAAAGCTATCCACGTCATCAAGTAGCGTACTTAGACGGATCTTTTGGTCCACAGATAGCCGTACCGGAAAGAATCGATCTCGTATAGCGTGGAATCTTCCCGCCACCTCTCGCAAGGACCACACGACAGTTATCAAAGCCCCGATTCCAATTGCCATTTCTCTAATCAATGGCGGATAGTCATGTGACAATAGAGCCCCGGCAGCCAAAATAACTGCCGCAAGCGGAGTCAACTTTTCAAACGCGCTCGCTGCCGCCCCCTTAGTGTCCATCCGGATTCCCAAAAATAGTCTTTATGTAACCGATGCTAAACGCCCCAATTGATAGTTGGGGGCCCAACTGAACTATATCCTACGTTTCAACAGTTCGCCCGCTGCATTGGACGTAAACATCTCGGCTTCCTCGATGTATTCCCGAACCGTGCTGTCGGCCCTCCAGCCACCCTGCTTCTTGATAGCCAAAAAGTCAGCTCCCGCCCGGTGGGCACTCGTGGCCAAGCCACGCCGCAGGCTATGGCTGGTTAGGCGGCCAATCACCTGGGCCTCAGCCGCCCGCGTAGCGACAATAGCATTGACGGAACCTACGCTGAGACCTTCCTCTCCCAGGGTGTCGCCCTGCCAGAGGCGGCGAAACAGTGGACCCGACGTGATGCCGGCGGCGTCGAGCCAGGCGCGCAAAGCTGTAACGGGGCAGCAGCGCGCGGGATCTCCATAAGGAATGGCCTTAGTGATGCCCTCCTTGGCCTGATCGGTCTTCGATCGGCTCAGCTGGAGGCGCAGGCCTTCCCGCTCCCAGGACAAGTCCTTGATCTGCAGCTGGACCAGCTCGCTGCGGCGAAAAGCCCCATACAAACCCAACTGCAGCAACGCGCTATCGCGCAGCGCCCGCCGGCTGCCCTGCTCCCGCAACATCGCGACGATGGCGTCAAGGTCCTCGACGATGAGGGCCTTGGCCTTGTTCTTGGGCTTCCCCTCGCTATTGGCGATGCCCGCCAACACCGTGGCCACCTCCGGCGCCCGCGTGGGATCGTCCAGCAACAAAAGGCGGTGCCACTGGCCAATAGCTGTCACACGCAGCCTCAGAGTGCGGATGCCATGGCTGCGCGCGTGATCGACCAAGTACGCCACCACCGCTGCCGAACCACAGGGCAGCAGTCCGCCCCACAATAGGAAATGCTCAATGGCCGCCCGATAAGCCAGCCGGGTGTTGTCGGCCTTGGCGGCCTGGATCAGATCAGAGGTACGTTGGTCCCGTTCGGCTGTCGCTGGGACACCGGTGTTTTGTGTCGCCAGTACACTTAGTGTGATGGCCATCCCCTGCCCTTCCCCTTTTTTGACGCCGACGCCGGCGTGCTCCCGGTGGCCGGGAAACGTGCATTTCGGCCCCAGTACATCTCGTCTACTCCAAATTCTAACCCAGAATCGCAGCTTACTCATCATAACCTACATTATAGATGCTGCTTTTTCAATTATTTTACTACTTCTCCAATATGTACTATTACGTTATATTATGTGTCATGTATCACGGCACGTTAAACGCGGAGAAAAAAATGGCACGGGGCGGCATTACCTACCACTCGGTGGCTAAAGCGGCGCAGCAGCTGCTCGACAAGGGCGAGAACCCGACGGTCGATACCATCCGCGCCCAGTTGGGCGACACTGGCAGCCGGAGTACGATCGGCCCCTTTCTCAAACAATGGAAAGCCAGGCACGCCGAGCAATCGGAAGGCGCTGCCAGCGGCCTACCGACCGGCGTTCTTCAGGCTGTTAAATCACTACATGAGAGCATTTCGGCGGAGGCTGAGGCTCGCGTGGAGCTTGCCCAAAAAGAATTTCAGGAAAAGGCCGACGCCCTGGAGCGTCAGCTGCAGAACATTAAGCAACAGCTGGTCGAGGTTGCCAGCACCCGCGACGGGTTGGCCGACCAGCTGGACCAAGAGCGCGTCGTCTCACAGGCTTTGCGAACCGCCAATGCCCAGCTACTCGAAGGTAAACATGCCCTGGACGTGCGCCTCGCGGCTACCGTTGCTGAATTGGAAGCCAGTGGCCACCAGCTGACCGCAGCCAAGAAGCAGTTCACCCATTTTGAACAGACAATGGTGGAACAGCGCCGGCTGGATCGGGCCGATACGGCTCAACGCTTGGCCGAGCGGGACCAGACCATTCAAGCGGCGCACGCAGAGGTACAAGAAGTCAGGGGGCTCTGGGCAACGGCGGATCTGAAACGGGCTGCCCTGGCCGAGCAGGTCAGCCAACTTCTGCAATCCCTGGCCGAAAGCCATGCGTCACAGCAAAAGACGGAAGCGGCCTGGGCCGCAGAAACGCTGGTTTGGCAACAGGAGCGGGCTCAATTTACCGAACAGGCCCATCGGGCGGCCATTGATCTCGGCACCGTCAACCAGCAGTTAAAGGACACAGCCGCCCGCCACGATAACCTGATGGCGTCACATAACATCCTACAGAGCGACTACCAGCGCGTGCTCCAGGAAAAGGCGCGCCTGGAGGGACGGTTGGCTCAGCAAGGGGAGGCGCTGACACCCCCAATGGATACGCAGCCCGCCGGTGACAAAGCGTAACCAATAAACCAAAATACGAGCTGGGGGAACCATGGACAACGTCGTATCGAAAGACCTGCTGGAAACCGTCATTGCCGGCACGCCCGTAACGCCCAAGCACAAGGCATTGCTGGCCGCGCTCGCCCCACTGTCGGGGCTGGCCACGGTGACCTATGCCACCCGCCGCGACGGCTATTATTCGGACGACGAACACTCCTACGTCGTCTCGCCGGCACGCGAAATTCTTGGCCGACTCAAAGACTGGCTAGCCGCCGAGTTGGCCACGTTTAACGGCGACGTGCGGCGTCTCTGGGACCATTACCGCCACGCGGGCTACTTCCTGGCGCCGGCCACGATGGAGTGCTTGTACCTGGTGGCGCGGCAAGGCACCTCACCCGAGGAGGCCATCCAGATCAAAGTCTGGCTCGAACAGCCCAAGGCGCAGCGCCAACTGTTCTCTGCCGACCGCTATTGCGAGCCACCCGATCTAGAACACCTCATGGAAAAGGCTGTGCGGGACACGCCCACGGTCGAACCCTTTGATGTCGGTACACCTACCTACCGCCTGCAAGCGCTCGACGACCTACGCCACTACCTGCGCGAGGAAGCCCGTGCCGATGCAGAGCAAAAGGCGCGTCAGGGCAGGGCTGTACTGGTTATTGGCGAAGGCACGGCGGACGAAACCCGCACCCCTTTCTTTGAGCACTACCCTGAGCTACTAAAGGTTCGTCCAAAGGGCCTCCGCCTGTTCCGCGACTGGGAAAACTCCAGCGCAGGCAGAGCCTGCTCGTTTTGGGATCACTGGGTATTGGTCCAGGTCAACTATTACACCGAGGCCAAAACCGGCCACTACTACGTCAGCTTGATCCCTGGCTGGACGACGGAAAAAAAAGTGGTCGAGTTCAAGTACAAGCGCGATGAAACCATCTATGGTTTGTGGGACCGACTGCAGTCCTTCGACCGCAAGATGAAGTGTCCCTTCGCCTGGTACTTCTACATGCTACACGGCAATCTGCTACAGGACTGGGTCGGCCGTCGTGTGCTCCAAGGGGCAGAGGCGGGCCACATTATGATGGCTGAGCACGACTACCAAGTGCTGAAAGCTTGGAGTCTGCACAAATACGGATTTTAGTAGCCGCGCAGTATTGCTAACCGATATGAACTTTGGCCGGGACCCGAGCATGTGGCCGAGAGCCCAATACTGGTAGCCGGGGATAACTGCCGGCCACCGGAAAACAATCCAGCCCGCCATACCTGGAAGATCCGGAAGATGAGACAAAAAAGGCTTTAATGGCATTGGAAAATGATCCCCCATTATTCTCGGATTTATGCGGAACTCGGGGTGCCCGTCCTTTGCGTGCTAAAAGTGTCGTTTTTGAACCAGGCCCCGAACCACCATCGTGTCTGGAAGCACGCCACCAAAAGGCCCTTCAATAATCCGCCCAGCAAAGACCTCCCCGTCCTTGGCGACGGTGATGTCGGGCTGCAGCCGATCAAGATCGGCCGGCCTGACACTCAGAAAGAAGGACTCGCCCTCGGTCCTCGGCTCCCAAAACGTGAGGCCGTCCGGACCGGGCACCTCACGAGCGCCAACGATGGTCGGAAACGTGGTGAATGCCAGGGCTTTGAAAACGGCCGCGCCGCTCGTAACGGAAATGCTCATGTTGCACCTACCCTTCGTAGTGATTGCTGGAGCAACCAGTATGGCGCTGCCGCGCCACCCCCTCTGGCGCCTGTTTCCCATCCGCAAACACACCCTGGACTGGCAGCAAGGCAGCGGCTACCAGCCGGTGTAGCTGAGCATCAGCGCAGCCAGCACCTGCCGGCGGGGCAGGTCCAGGTTGGACACTACGTCGGCCATGCCGGCAATATCGCACCGCCGCATCAACTCGCCGCCATCCTCGCTGTTATAGAACGAATACAGCGTGGAAATGAATACCCGCTCACCGCTGCTGATCACGCCGATGGCCGAGCTGATGAGCGGGTAGTCCGGCCGTAGCTGGTTCTTGTCAGAGGCCCGGTTCAACCCTTCCTTGGTGCCGTCCCCGAAATACTGATAGCCCGCCAGGCGGGCACCTTCTTTCCAGGCATCAAAGAACCGTGCCGGCGCACCTTGCCAGTGCTGCATTTCCAGCCGGCTCTCCTCATGCAGCTGCTCCAACACATCAGGCGGAATCTCTGTCTTTCGCAGCACAGGCCTGCCGGCGTCCGGCGGCGTTACTGCTGTCGGTGCCGGCGGCGCCGCCGGCAGGGTCTCAGCGTCTGGCTTGATGCCACGGCGACGGTACTCGGCCAGGTCGAGCGGTATTCCGTTGCCAAACGGATCTTCACACTGCACATGCGTGATAGTGCCGTTGGCATCACGCGAGGCATATTTGCCGGTATAGCTGCTGGGCATGTCACGCTCCTGATTTGATGGCAGACCCGATTATATCCGTGTCGGAGCGCTGCGAAATCTAAAGTTGGGCACGGCCGACATTCACGAAAACGGGACAGGGGAAAGCGCCCTTGCCCAAAAACTCACCAGCGACCCGAGACCCCACTTGGCCGGGTGTTCCAAGGGTTTCATGCCGACTTGCCCATAGGCCCGTCCACGCGAACCGGGGATAACTTTTCGGCCCACCAGATGGTAGCCATGCTGCACCCGGACCTTGGCCACCACCACTACCTGGTGCGAGCTCGTCCCATTGGGCCGGCCGCCCCATTGCTGGACCACAACCCAATCCCCCAGCAAGTCCAGCTCGACCCCGAGCCCGGTAGTACCGCTCCGGCGACTCCTAACGGCAAAGCGCACCCGGTGTTGGCATGGTCGCGGCGCTCATCATTTTGTCAAATGTTGCTCCATGAGAAGCCCCGGTTTTCCACCGGAATTCCGGAGGTCGGCCTCCAAGCATTAGTCAAAATGGTTCATTTTGTACAATGTTAGCGTACAAACAACCCGAAACGGGTTGGCCGGCAGGTCAGAGTCGTCAGGGTGCCGGTAGGGAGGTTCTGAACTGGGTATGGAGCCCCACGATGTGGGGAACCCTGACCGGATGGCCTATTGGCATAGGGGACCTTTTTTCTTAATTTTTTTATAAGTCTCAGCTGAAAGCCCTATCTGATATCTAAATTCCTTTTGTAGCTTCCTAAGTGCAGTCGTTGAAATCTCATAACATCCTACGGTACCAGAAAAGACATCGCCAGTTTCAGGATCAACGGCATAAAACCCAAGCATTGCACTCCCGCCCTCGGCTCCGTCCCAGTCGCCCATGAAATTATAATAGTCGGCATACTCTGGGCCAGAGTCATGCTCCAATTCAAGTCCAAATCCTGGTAGGGATCTTGTTTTCAATGTCAACGCAGCCAAAACAAGTTTTTTGGCCTGATCGACAGAAATTGGCTTTTTTGGGAGCTGAGAAATAGCAGCCTGTGGCTGGCTTAAAGCCAGCATAAAGATCAACAGGCCTATATTAGGCATTTTCATCAGGGGTTACCCAAGTCCCGGCATGCAGGCATCTTCTCAGAAAGCAATTACACAGTTCAATTTACAGGTTCTGTATTTCATTATGACGATTTTTTTCCATGAGAGTACCAGCCCGAGAATATAGCTACGCTAGCCATCAACAATCCCGAGGCAGAAAGAAAACGTCCTACTGAATAAAGATGATGCGGGACAACCACAGAGCTAACCGATAATACATTTTCTGAAACCTGCATTCTTGATGCCTCAATCATAATAAGATTCCCAGATAGAAACCCCAAAAATCCAATAAAACATAACCAAGCAAGGCCAAGCCCTGTACGCTTTATCCAGAAAAAAGAGCCGACAATAAAAAACACCTGTGCCAAGTAGTAAACAAAAATATAAAGCCAAGAAAATTGAACTGCATTATTCATGAGTCAATTGCTCCCACACTGTTGACGCCCCTTCTGAACTAGTTCAGGTATAAAAGATACCCTAGGATCAAAGTAGTCCTTAGTATCCGATTGCTGAATCCATGGAGCATAAGGAATATCTTCATAAGTAACATCATCGTACGGGCAAACAAAAACCAAGTTCGGATCACCCCATGCCGATCTAGTAGCAACATGATGTGCACTAATTAGAAATGGTTTTCCCTGCTTACCA
>Ga0302192_10002115_pt1 | contig 12448 bp, 9 predicted proteins | sample II_Bog_E3_2_FD_200230 | JGI IMG/M metagenome (GOLD analysis project Ga0302192, IMG submission 200230) | Peat permafrost microbial communities from Stordalen Mire near Abisko, Sweden - II_Bog_E3_2 | ecosystem: Environmental > Terrestrial > Soil > Wetlands > Peat | place: Sweden: Abisko, Stordalen...
GCCCCATTTGAGGCCGTGCTGCCGCTGATAACGATGGCGCCGATGGGTTCGCTCGAGACCCATCCGGGCAAGTCGACCGGTGTGTATCCAGTGAAGAAGAAACTCGCACGCGAGTAGCCAAATCGTGCCGTGTTCAGAAGTGACGGAGAGAAGACATGCTGCTCCTGGATGCTGGCCACCTGCTCACGCAAACTCTCGTTGACCAGGCTAAGTGGATTCTGCGAAGGCGTGTTGGCCGTGCTGTCGTCGACGGTGTAAACGGCGAAGAGCAAATCTTTGCTTCCAAGATTGTCATCGAACCTGGTGGTGCCGAAGTCTTCACGGATTACCTGCTTGGGATGGCTGAATGCTTCGGCAATGCCGCTGCCCAGTTCAGGCCCGTTCGCGACTGGCCACAATGCTAACAAGGGCTGAACGGCAGTGTTGACGCCGACGTATTGTTCCACGCCCGAGGAGTTGGGCAAATACCCTTGCCGAGCCTGGTTATCAGGAACCAGAGTGACGGCGCTCAGGCCCCAGTTCTGCCGGAAGCCCTCGTAGTTGCCAAACAGGAAGAGTTTATCTTTGCGGATGGGCCCGCCGACAGAGCCGCCAAACTGGTTGCGTTGGAACTCGGGGATGGTTCCCTGGTCGAAGTAATTCCTTGCGTCGAGCGCGCTGTTGCGAACGAATTCAAACGTGGTGCCGTGCATTTTGTTGGTCCCAGATGAGGTGACAATGCTTACCTGTGCGCCGTCGCGCTTGCCGAAGGCGGCGCCATAGGTGTCAGTTGCCACGTTGAATTCGCGCACAGCGTCAACGCCGAGCAGCTGGCCGCTGGTTCCACCGGGCGTCACGTTGATGAGTGACGATCCGGTATATTCAATGCCGTTGAGCAGGAAGAGATTATCTTGCGGGCGGCGGCCACTGACGGCGAACATGTTGCCGACAGAGGAATTCGAAGTGCCGATTCCGCCGGAGCGCTGGTTGGTGTAGTTCACCGTTGCCGGATTGAGGGTGAGCAGTCCATCAAAGCTGCGGCCGTTCAGCGGCAGTTCTTTCACTTCGCGTTCGTTGATCAACCCCGCGGTTTGTTGCGTGGTGGTGTTCACACTGAATGGCGCCGCAGACACCACAATCTCCTGCTGGACTTTTTCAACGCCGAGCACGAAGTTCAATTGCAGGCTCTGCCCAATGGCAAGATTGATGCCGCTTTGCCGATCGGTTTGGAAACCGTCGTGGGCAATCGTGACCAGATAGTCGCCGACCGGCAAAGAGGGAGCGTAGAAGCGGCCATCGCGGTTGGTGGTGAGGGTGCGGGTTGCGCCGGTCTCGACCTGACGTACCGTAGCGGTTGCGCCAGCCAGCGACGCACCAGAAGTGTCATGTACAGTGCCGCTGATGGTGCCGCCCACAATCTGGGCGTGTGCGGCCAATGCCGCGGACAAAAGCAGAGCGGTGAAGATTCGATGCAGATTTGCTGAGAAAACCATGGTGCCTCCAGAGGAAGTAAGCAGATTGTGCCATTCAAAAGACCGGCGTGTGAGAAAGAGCGTCGGCCCCGAGTAATGCCGGTTCCAGTGCGCTCAATGTTCTTTTCGTTGGGGGACTAGCGGCGACAACAACAACCGCTCCGTTGCGAGGCGGAGACGGGGGGCCGGGAGATGGAAGGAACAGTGATCATGTTGTCTGCAGTTGAATTCCGCGATCGATTGCTTTTGACGATGCTCTCAATAGAAAAGCCGCGTCAGCTAAGGCTGAAACGCGGCTGCGTAGAGAATGGTTGAGTCAGATCAGACTTATCCACACAGCCGTTAGGGCGCGCAACAACATGCGCCGCTGACCGCCGGGATAATCCGAATCGCCATGAAGAAACTATAACCAGAACTGGAAACGGCGTCAATTCTCAAGACAGAGGGCATTCGTAAGGGTCGCGGTATCTCAGAGCTTTTTCCGCAGGAACTCGAACACCCCGTACCCGATTGCGGCTGAGCATAGCCCGATGGCGAAGTTGGTGGGGGTCATAATGTCGCTGAGCGCGAAGGCCAGCGTTTTGCCATGGCCGTTCGAGCGCACAAACTCGCCCATCAGCAGGTTTGAATAGAAGAGGAAGATAATCGACGCGACTTCAACCGCCGCTCGCCAGAGCGGGTGAAGTCTCCGGCGACGAACGGGATCTTGCGCCATGAACAAATGATAAAGGCGAAGTGATGCGAGGCGAAGCTGAATCGTACGCGGCGAAGCTGCTGGCGGCTGCGACCGGCTTAACCAGAGCCTAAACGCCTATAATCAGCCTTGTGCTTCAACGTTTCTTAACCCGGCGCCCGGGACTGCCAATGCGTTTTTCTCGCGTGGCGATCGCACTCATTCCTGCTTTATTCTCATGCACTTGCCTTAACGCCCAACTTACTACGGACGCGGTCAAGTCGCTCACCAATCACGGCCGCATCCTGCTGGTTCTGCCGTTCGACAACCGAACGGGCCAGCCCAGCCTTGAATGGATTCGCGAGGCTGCGGCCAATCTGCTGAGTGCCCGATTCGCCTCGGCCGGCTTTGCCCCCATGACCCGCGCGGACCGGATTTACGCGCTTGATCATCTCGGTCTTCCCCAGGGATTCCAGCCTTCACGGGCGAGTTCACTCAAGCTGGCGCAGACACTTGATGCCGACTTCATTGTGGTGGGCAACTATCGCACAGACGGCAACCAGATTGAGGCCCAGGCGCAACTCGTCGATGTTCCCCGCCTGCGCATGACTCCGGTTGTTACCTCTTACGGCGCCATGAGCAACATGATCGCGGTCTTCGATTCGCTTGCCTGGAAACTGACCCGCGAGCTTGATCCGAGTTTCAGTGTGGCCCAGGAGACGTTTGTTGCAGCCGGAGAAAGCCTGCGCCTGGATGCTTTCGAACAGTACATTCGCGGTATTACTGAGCCGGACCAGGCAGAGCGCCTGCGCCATCTGGCACTATCGGTCAAGCTGAGTCCGGGTTTTAGTCCGGCGTGGATGGCGCTTGGCCGAGAACAATACCAGGGCCAGCAATACGAAGAAGCAGCGCAGGCGTTTGCGAAGGTGGATGCCAACAGCGAGGACACGCTTGAAGCGGGATTTTATCGCGGGCTTTCGCTGTTGTTTTCAGGTAACTACGCCGGAGCTGAAAAGGCCTTTGCCGCCGTTGCGCGCGTGCTCCCGTTGGCCGAGGTAGTGAACAACGAAGCAGTGGCCATAAGCCGGCAGGGCCGCGACGGTACCGCCCTGTTTGTGCAGGCAGCTTCGACTGACCCCAATGCCGCGGACTATCACTTCAACCTGGCGGTTAGCCTGAAGCGCCATGGCAAAACCGCTACGGCGTTGAACGAGCTGGGGCAAGGCCTCAAATTGCGGCCCAATGACGGCGAAGCGCAGTCGCTTGAGCAGGCGTGGAAGAGCCCGGCTACACAGCAGGCGGCTGCCGGCAGTGACCCGGCCGCTGCGCCCGACCCGCTGGAGCGCATCGTCCGCACCTTTGACGCCAATGCCTTTCGGCAGGCGGCGGTGATGCTTGACCAGGTTGACGCCACGCATCTCGCTGCACTTACTCCGCATGAACAGTCGCTGAAACTCTGCGAGCAAGCGGGCAGCTATCTGCATCGCGGGCTCTTACTGGAAGCAGAGCGGCTTTACCAGTCGGCGGTTTCGACCGATGGAACCGTGGCTGAGGCTCACGCCGGACTCGCCGAGGTGAGGGAACGCGTGGGCGATAACGAGACTGCGCGTAAAGAGGCGCAAAAAGCGCTGGAACTCTCGCCCTCGGCAAATGGGTACCTGGTGCTGGGACGCGTTGACCTGGCTGAGAACCACCTGGCGGACGCGCGGAGCGAAGCTGATAATGCGCTGAAGCTGAGTCCCGCCGACTCCGCTGCCCAGGAACTGATGCGGGAAGTTGAAGCGCGGGGCGGAAGCGCGAAATAAGCCGGCGGTGATTCGGGCGGTAAATTCACCCGCGCCGTGTGCATCTGTCGCGCAATTCCCTTCGGGTGTATGCTTGGCTCGCACGGGTCCCTGGTGCTTAGAGGTGCAAGTGATGAATCGGCACGTTGACAGAATCAGAATTGGTTTGGCGGCTTTCGCGGCGTTGGTTTTCATTTTCCCGTTCGGTTTCCTTGCCCGTCCCGCGCGCGCCGAGCAGCCAATCGTTGACAAGTTCGTGCTCGACGACACCATTCAGCCGGTCACCGCGGACGAGCTGAAGCGCGCTATTGCCCGAGCCAATTCCGATGGCGCAAGCGCGCTCCTCATTCAGATGGATACTCCCGGCGGCCTGGTCGACTCCATGCGCGGCATGGTGGGCGACATTCTGGCTTCGCATGTTCCGGTGGTTGTTTATGTGGGCCCTTCGGGAGCGCGCGCCGGCTCTGCGGGGTTCTTTATTCTCGAGTCTGCCGACATTGCCGCCATGGCTCCGGGAACCGAGGCCGGCGCTGCGCACGTGGTGTTTGAGATGGGCAAGCCCGATGACACCATGGCGCAGAAGATCGAGAACGACGCCGAGGCCTTTTTGCGTTCCTACGTCACGCAGCGCAATCGCAACGCCGAGGCTGCCACGGCGGCCCTGCAATCGTCGCACTCCTACACCGCTCAGGAGGCGCTCGACCAGCATCTGATCGACGTGGTTTCAAACTCTGAGAGGCAACTGCTGCAAACTCTTGATGGACGCGTGGTGACTCGCTTCGATGGCAGCAAGGTGACGCTGCACACCGCCAATGCGCGAGTCGAAATTGTGAGACCAACTTTGCGCGACGGCGTTCTCGGCTGGCTGGTGAATCCAAACATCGCGCTGCTGCTGTTATTTGGCGGCGCGCTGCTGATCTATCTCGAGTTCAATGTTCCGGGCACCATTGTTCCCGGCGCGCTGGGAACGCTCATGGTGTTGCTGGCCGTTTTTTCGCTCGACCTGCTGCCCATCCGTTACACCGCGGTGATGCTGCTGGTGGCCGCGCTGGTGCTGATGCTGCTTGAGGCCAAATTCGGCGGCCACGGAGCCTTGGCCATCACCGGCATTGTCTGTCTTACTTTCGGCTTGTTGACGCTGGTTGCCGCGCCGGTGCCGGAGATGGGTGTGAGCCCGCTGGTGGCTATCGCGGTGAGCGCGGCGTTCGGAGTTATCACGGTGCTGCTTGTCCGCCTGGCAGTACGCGCGCGACAACGCAAGGCGCGCCTCGGCGCCGATGCCCTGATTGGCTCGCGCGCCACGGCCATGGAGCCGCTTTCGCCGGTTGGACACATTCTGGTTGAAGGCGAGATATGGCAGGCAGTCGCGAGCCAACCCCAGCCCGCAGGTGCTCCGCTTATGGTGGTAGGCAAAGACCACATGGTGCTGCGCGTTGAGCCGCTCGGCGCGAATGAGCCCGTACACACGGCGGTTTAGAGAATTGCTGAGCGAGACTGAACAAGGCTGAACAAAGCTGAACGAGACTGAATAAGGCTGAACAAGCCGGCCGGCCTTCAAAAATAGTGAGGGGTATGGGGACGAAATATCGCACGAGGCGAGATTTCCTTTTGAAGGGCGGTCTTGCCTTGAGCAGCCTGGCTGCTGCTCCCCGGCTCCGGCCACTGAAAACCAATGTGAACCTTGAGTCGCTTAACCCCACCGAACAGTTGTTCAGAGATCGGGCGCGAGGCCCACGACTGCGCGGCTTTATGGTGGATGCTGGCCGGGTTCCGGAGCCTCTGAGTTACTACCGGAGGGTTATAGACTTTTGTGAGGAATGGGAATTCAACGCGCTCCAATTTCGTCTTGCAGACGACCAGGGATGCGCAATACGGTTTTCATCCGCGCCCGGTCTCCTGTTCCACGAAAATGCATTTGCGCCAGAACAACTCGGCGAGTTGGCGCAGTACGCCCGCAGCCGCGGTGTTGAATTGATTCCTGAACTGGAATCTTTCGGCCATACCGGGTACATCACCAGATCAGCCGCATATGCCCATTTGCTGGATGCCGATCCGCAACTTTCCTCAGAGTTCACCGGCGTCATTCCGGTTCATCTCGAGACGGCGGCATTGTTCAAAAAGTTATACAGCGAAGTCGCAGCGAACTTTCCGTCGGCCTTTCTGCACGGCGGGTGCGATGAAGTGAACTGGGGAGGGTCGGAGTTGTCGCGCAGCGCGCTCGAAACAAAGCCGCGGCATGAAATATGGGCGGAGTATCTGAATTCTCTCAATAAAATTGCAGAGGGCCTGGGGAAGAGATTCATCGTATGGGGTGATTATGTATTGCACAAAGAGCCTCAAATTCTTGACCGGCTCAACAAAAACATCGTGGTGATGGATTGGAACTACAGTGAAACGAATCCGGCAAAGATCAGTGAAGTTCTTTTGAGGGTGCGCAGCAACGGTTCTCGGGGCATCGGGGCGCCGGCCCTGATTAATTACAAGTGGGGGCCGCGTGCCGGAAGCGAGCAGTTGGCAAACATCGAGGCATTCGCCGATGCCTACCGGGCAAAGGGCGACGACGGTTCACTTGGTGTGATACTGACAAACTGGGTGCCGAGCCGCTACATTCAGAACTCGATCTGGGATGGATTTGCCTATGCGGCAACAGCGTTCATGGAAGGATCCGGCGTTGCGCGGAACGCCGGTTTTCAGCGATTTGTAGAGAAGCATTACGGGGCACGCTGGAACAATGATTGGGATGCGGCGTTCCGGCTTATCTACGCGAGCGCGCCAGAGATTGAACGTGCGTCCACGGCAGGAACGGTGCCGCTCCATGTGCCCTGGAGCAACGATGAGCAGCTTTCAGCAGTGCTTGAAGACCGATCGCCTCGGTCGAACCGGTTTACGGAGCTGCGCCATCTACTGACTCGACTGGAAGCGCTGGTGTTGAAGAATCTGGCGGACTTTGAAGCGCTTGAACTTTCAATCGCATACCTGGAGCATTTGTATTGGCGCGAGACAATTGTTGTTGAACATGCGGCGCGGAAGCCGTCAACGCTGGACGACGCGGACCAGTTGATGAAGAATATTGCAGAGCGCGATCATGGTTTGGCACAAGCGCTTTCAAAGGATTGGGATCAAGGCCGATTCGCCGATTCTGCCGCAAAGTTGAAACCACTATATGGTTTTCAGCCGAAAGACCAACTTGTCTTCCAGTTCCAGCGAGCGGCGGATTATTCGGCGTCTCTCGCTTCGCATCCAGACCGTTTTCTCGAGCTTGTGACGGCGTCTAAACCGAAATGATCCGCTAAGGAGAGAATGTCAGGTTTGGGGAGTTCGTCGTTCAATGGAATCATTGTTCGCGTTGCGCAGTCGCGTGCTGCGATGGGGACGCAAGCTGCCGCCGCGATCGGGGATGAGATTCGTGCCTGCCTTCGGAAGCAGGCCGGAGTTCGCATAATGTTTACAGCCGCGCCGGGCGCTGCCCGCCGGTGCGCCTCATCCAGATAACTATCGTCTAGCCACCGCGCGAGGGAACTGGTTATCCCGCACCGTCCGCAGGTGCAGCCGAATTAGAATTGGCACACAGCGCAGCACGAATGCGAATGACCGATGGTATTCCTTTCGCAGGTTCAGCAAATCCTGCAACGTCCTGTTTCGCCCCAGACGAACATTGAAGAATGCAACTTCATCATCAAGGGGAGCATTCCTCAGGTGATAGCAGAAATAGCAGCTGTGCAGCGAGTGCTTGAGTGCGCCCATTGCATATCTTGTCGCGTCGGAGAGCACGGGGAACGCAGCGGCGCTCAACAGGACCAAGCCTGTTAATCGGAAAAGTGCTTTGAACACGTCGAGGCTGCGGAGGACTCCAAGAAAGCGCCGCTCGCTGCACTACCAAACAAAATCACGCTCACAAGAGAAATCACACCACCGCGATGTAATTGCTCGATTCCATCCAGGTACTGTTGCACACGATTCGCCATCTTCCGCCGGCATCCCGTGTCCATTGCATGAGGCTGCCTGAGCAGCGAAAACCACCAGGTGTTTGCGGCTCAACTTCCGGCTAACCTAACCTCGGTTTCGAGACTTCTGCATAGCCGCCGTTGCCCGGTTTTCATCGATTCGCAAGACCGGGGCTGTTGCCGCCAAGCCTGCCGTTCGATTAGTGTAAACGGCCCTCGGTTAACCCGGTTGGCGTACAATTCCTGCTGAGTGAGGTAAGCCTATGTCAGCCAGCGATCTACCGATTCCGTTACTGATTTTTTGTGCCATTGTGCTTCTCTACCTGGTCAATTGCATCAAGATTCTGCGCGAATATGAGCGCGGTGTCATCTTCAGCCTCGGGCGTCTGCGGTCGGAGCCGAAGGGCCCCGGCATCATCTTTGTTTTCAAGCCGGTTCAACAGATGGTCCGCATCAGCCTGCGCCAGGAAGTGCTTGAGGTGCCGCCCCAGGACGTGATCACGCGCGACAACGTCACCATCAAGGTGAATGCGGTAGTTACGCTCTACGTGGTGAAACCCAACGACGCCGCCGTCAAAGTGGCCAATTACGTTTACCAGACCTCGCAGTTTGCGCAAACAACGCTGCGCTCGGTGCTGGGCGAGGTTGAACTCGACGAGTTGCTTAGTCATCGCGACAAGCTCAACCTGAGGATCCAGACCATTATCGACCAGCGCACGGAGCCGTTTGGCGTAAAGGTGACGTCGGTTGAAGTAAAACAGGTTGACCTGCCGGAGACTATGACTCGCGCCATGGCCAAACAGGCTGAGGCGGAACGCGAACGCCGCTCGAAGATCATTCACGCCGAGGGCGAGTTCAACGCCGCACAAAAGCTGGTGGACGCCTCCGCGCTGATGGCCACGCAGCCCATGACCCTGCAATTGCGCTACCTGCAGACGCTCACCGAAATTGGCGTTGAAAAGAACACCACCATCATCTTTCCGCTGCCGATGGAATTTCTCACGCTGATGAACAAGATGGCCGGGACCAACCCGCCGGAGGCGCCGAAGGCGTAGCGGGCACGTCTGAAACAATAGCGGTAAAGGCGGAATATGAGGGGTGTTTTTGACGAAGAAGATCTGGAGCCAGTGAGGCCCCGGCGCGACACTGAGCTCACGCTGGGGTCGGGCACGCTGCTGGCTATCTTCTTCGGCCTGGTTCTGCTGTGCGGACTTTGCTTTGGCCTGGGGTACGCGCTCGGCCATCGCGGCACGCAGAGCGCCTCGGCTGCGGAGCCCGGTGCAAACGCTCCCCAACCGCTAGCCGGTGGTTCGGCGGCAAAACCCTCTGCCGGTGCACAGACACCTGCCGCTCCCACGGCCGACATTGCAACCGCGTCTGCGACAGATTCGCCTCAGGCTGCGGTTTTGCCTGCGGGCACTTCTCCCGCCGCGACTGCGCAAACCATTCCTGCCGCGCAAACCTCATCGCAGCCCGCGGCACAGCCGGCGGCCAACGCCGTTCAATCACAGGTTCGTCCGGCATTCAACCCGGGAATTTCAGCATCGCCGGCGGCAGCGCAGCCAAATGGCGGCGTTCATGCTGCGCTGGAGCCGGCCGGCGCTTTCGTGGTGCAGATCGCCGCGGTCTCAAATCAGGAAGACGCCGATGTGCTGGGTAACGCGCTGCGCAAGCGGGGCTATGCGGTGATTGCAAAGCGCGAGCCTGCCGACAATCTCATCCACGTACGCATTGGCCCGTTTGCAACCGCAGCTGAGGCTAATAGCTGGAAGATCCGCCTGCTCAACGACGGATATAACGCGATTGTGCAGCAGTAGGAATCATGCACTAACTCGCTGCGTTATTCACTTGTTCCTTTGATCCCTCGTTCTCTGCAGTCCGCATCCACTCGGGCAGTCCCGAAGCGATTGCCCTCCGCACCGCCTCAAGCAGATCTTCGCGAGTTGCAAAGTTGTCAGGATAGATTGGCGCGTGAAACTGGATGTGCACCGTGCCCGGTCTGATTTTCATGCTGCCCTTTGCCATCATGTTTTCTGTTCCATGGATCGACACGGGAACGCACGGCGCGCCGGTTTCCTTGGCCAGGTAAAACGGGCCTTTCTTGAACGGCAGCATGCGCCCGTCGCGTGAGCGCGTGCCCTCGACAAATGTAGTAATGTGGATACCTTTCGCCATCACTTGGCGCGCGACGGCAATGCTCTCCTGCGCGCTCTCAACGCGCCCGTCCCGATCCACGGGAATGAACTCGCCCAACTTGAATCCGAAGCCCAGCACGGGAATCTTCATCAGCGACCGCTTGATGAACGCGGCCGTGCGCCCCGGAATGCGCGGAATCAGCGCCGGCGGATCGAGATTCGAAACGTGATTCGACATGAAGATGCACGCGGTGTGCGCGGGAATGTTCTCGGTGCCGTTAACTTCAACACGAATGCCGGCGAGATTAAACGCCAGCCGCTGAATCATGATCGCGATATTGTAGAGCGGCGTCACGTTGCCCGTAATCAACGCCCAGGGAATCAACACGACTGCCGTAGGAATGCCAAGCACGATGAAGGTAGCGAGTATGGTCAGCGAGGCGATCATGCGTGCGTCCTAAATCGAAGGAGCGGCCGGAAATAACTGATGGAGACGCGCTGGCAGTTTCTCATAGATTCCGTCAAAGCCGCCATTGGAAAGGATGGCCACCACGTCGCCGGTGGCGAGTTCGGGCGCAACGCACTCGACAATTGCATCGGCGTTTTCAAGCAATTCAGCAGGTGTGCCCGTGTTATTGAGAGCGTGCACCACGTCTTCAGGATGCAGGCGCTCCGCATCGGGAATGCGTTGCTGCTGATAGACGCCGGCCAACACTACGCGGTCGGCCAATCGCAAGCTCGCCACCAGGTCGGCTTCAAGCACCTTGCGGCGTAGTGTATTTGAGCGAGGCTCCAGAATTGCCCACAGCCGTGCGTTGGGGTAGACGGCCCGCAACGCTCGCAGCGTTTCGCGAATTGCCGTGGGATGATGGGCAAAATCTTCAATCACCGTGACGCCGCCAATCTTAGCGCGGACTTCCAGCCGGCGCTTAACGCTCTTGAACGACTTGATGGACGCGGTGATCGCCTCTTTCGTCACGCCGCATCCAAAGGCCAGCGCCGCGGCGGCCGTGGCATTCAGCGCATTGTGCTCGCCGGCCAATTGCATCTCAAGTTCGGCCCAGAGTGCGCCCTCGTGCCACACTTCCCAGCGCGAAACGCCGTCTGCATAGCGCATATTGCGAAGCTGCCAGTCGGCGCCGTCTGAAAAACCATACCGCTCCACGCGGCACAATGCGTGCTCCACGCATTCGGTCACGTTCTCGTTTGCGTCATAAGCAACAATCAATCCGCGCCGTGGAATCAGGTTCACGAGGCGCTTGAATGCAGTCTTCACCGCGCCGAGATCGGCATAAATGTCGGCGTGGTCAAATTCTACGTGCGTGAGGATAAGCGCGTCGGGAAAGTAGTGCAGAAATTTGGGACCCTTATCGAAGAACGCCGTGTCGTATTCGTCGCCTTCAACAATAAAAGTCCTGGTGGGACGCAATTGAAAGCTGGTTCCAAAATTCTCAGCCACGCCGCCAATCAGGAACGATGGCTCTAAATCAGGCTTTGAGTGCGAGGCTGTCTGGTATATCCACGCGAGCATGCTTGTGGTGGTAGTTTTGCCGTGCGTGCCGGCCACCACCAGCGACTCGCGCCCTCTTAGAAACTCTTCGTGTAGCAGCGCGGCCATCGATGTGAAGGGAATGCGTTCGTCAAGCACTCGTTCCACCTCGGGATTGCCGCGTGAGAGCGCATTGCCGATCACTACCAGGTCGGGCGGGGGCGTAAGGTTCGCCTCGGAGTAAGGCTCCATGATTGGGATGCCGAGCTCGCGCAGCAGATCGCTCATGGGCGGGTAGGCCGCTTTGTCCGATCCGGTAATGCGGTGCCCCTCGAGCTGCAGCAGTCCGGCAAGGGAGGCCATCGCCGTTCCGCAGATACCGCTTAAATGAATGTTCCGCGGCGTCCCGCTCAATTCGTCACCGCCAGTGCAGTTCGCATGATCATCTTTCAGTCCCTAGTCCCTTAGTCCCTTTATATCGAGCCGCGCTTCTAATCCCGCCGTCAGTTCTGCATCGACGCCGAATGTCAGCGTTACGTTACTCCGCGACACATGACCGCTGCGCAGTCCAATCGCAATCGGCCCATCGAAGCCATCGAGCGCGTTCAGGATTGCTTCATCGAGCAAATTAGGTGCAGCACCGGGCGAAACACAATCGAGCATCTCGCCGAAAATAATTCCAGTGACGCCATCGAATTTGCCGGCCTTGCGCAACTGCCACAACATGCGATCGATCTGGTACGGCTTCGCGCCAACATCTTCAAGGAACAACAACGTTCCCTCGGTGCGTGGCTCCCACGGCGTGCCGATGAGCGCAGCCAGAATGCTGAGGCAGCCGCCATATAGCACGCCACGCGCGGTGCCTGTCATCAGCGTGCGCAAACCCTCGCCCTCGCCAACACTGTACGCACTGCCACCGAGAGCCGCGTTAAAGCTCTCCATATGCACGCCGTCTTCGAGATAAAAGTCCGC
>Ga0302192_10002116_pt1 | contig 12448 bp, 8 predicted proteins | sample II_Bog_E3_2_FD_200230 | JGI IMG/M metagenome (GOLD analysis project Ga0302192, IMG submission 200230) | Peat permafrost microbial communities from Stordalen Mire near Abisko, Sweden - II_Bog_E3_2 | ecosystem: Environmental > Terrestrial > Soil > Wetlands > Peat | place: Sweden: Abisko, Stordalen...
ACTTCTTCTCGTAATAGCCGTTTCGTTGGCGCTATTTGAAGTCGGGAGTCATGTCTCGCGAAGAGGCATCCGCGATCTTCAAACAACGACCGATTCCTCACGTCATCCAGCGATTGTAAGCATCGACGGTTACGCTCATCAGTAGTTCAAATGCCGTGGGTAGCGTTAAACAGCGTCGGGAGGGTCGCTGTGTTGTTGTCTTGGTTAGAGAGGTACTGGTCCGCCGTGGCAGAACACGGGGAAATTTCTACTTGGATGTTGCCATAACGGACGACGTTGACGAGATTGCTTTTTCGGCGAGTCCCACGAAATCATATGGCATAGATAATCACTCTGACTCCGCGTGATTGGCGAAACATCGCGTCTCTGACAATGCCGGCGCTGTCAAGCACTTTTTGGGCGTACTACGCCGTCCGCTCCGAAGAGCGCGCCATTTCGCTTTCGTTGAAGCTTTTGCTGTTGCTCTTGCTTTTGCTCTACCAACCAAGGTCCGCTCATAATCCGTTTCAAGTCAGAAACTCAGTCCGACCCATGCATCTCTTCGGTCATACCTTCGATCATGATTACTATTTCGAACTCCCCCGTGAAGGGGAGCGGGATACCCACTCAATTGCTCGGTGTTTTACTTCACACCATCGCGATGTCCGGGCTTTCCCGCGTACGAACCGAACTTTCTCAACTGCTCGTAATCCCATTCCTTCCGCAGCATCCAGTACAAACGCACCGCCAGCTTTCGCGCCATCGCGACCTTGGCGATCTTCCGTCCTCGTCTTATCGTCAGGTGGCAATACTTACTCCGCCATTCCGGGAGGCTGCGAACCGTCACTTGCGCCGCTTCCACTAACAGGAAGCGCAACAGTGAGTTGCCTTGTTTCGTGATATGGCCCAGCCGGCGCTGGTTCCCGCTCGACTTCTCCAACGGCACCAGGCCCAAGTAACTCGCGATTTGCTTGCCACACTGAAACCGGTCCGCTTTCCCGATGATCAGTACGAAGGCCAACGCCGTCAGTGAACCCACCCCGGGATGCGTCTTCAGGCGTCGCGCCGCGGGACACTTCTCCACCTCCATATCAATCGCCTGCGTCAGTTTGCCGATCGTCGGGTTCAGTCGATCTAGCAACTCCAGCAGATCGACCCGTCGTTGGCTGGCCCACGGAGCTAACTTGAACGCCTCCAGTTGGCCCCGTCCGGCCTCTCGCCACAACTTCTTTTTGCAGCGCAGGCCTTCGTTCAACGCCACCGCTTGCAGTTGATTCATGATCCGTGTGCGTGCCTGCACCATGCGGTGCCGGTGCCACAGCAGTTGTCGCAGATCACGATTTTCCCAGCTCGGTACCCAGATCTGCGGAAAATCATCTTTCAGCATCAGTCTCAGAATCAGTTGCGCGTCCTGGCGATCCGTCTTCTGCTTGCGCACCCGCTTCGCGTTGATCGCCGCCGCATCTCCGATCCACAACTCGAACTGCAGTTCTGCAAGCAGTCGCTCAAACCAGCGCGCGTGTCCGCTCGCCTCCATCCCCACGCGCACCTTCATTCCCTGGGCCGCCAGATCACGGTAGAACTTCTCCGCTTCTTCGCGGTGCTCCAGTCGCCGCTCTTGCAGTTCCCCGGTCTCGGTATCTACAAAAGCAATTTGCTCAAAGCCCGGGTGATAATCGCATCCTATAATCATCATGTTCGGCTCCTTTCTCCCGAGCGCTCTTGGTTGGTTTGGTAGCCACCAAAGTTTACTCGCGTACTGGAGCCGACATTGTCATGGAATCCATTTCACCAACTGCCCAGAAACCCGGCAATTCTCACTTAGCGCAAATCCCTGGTTACATCACTCAAATGACGCTATCGGCCCGATTGGCTTGTGCCACCGGTGGCTATATGAAATCCAGGCGCAACGCTTCGGCGAAGCGCAGGCCCCTGCGTCTAGGCACTAGTCTTTGTCGAGCGACTCGCGTTCGTTGCTTTGCGGATACGGCGTCTCGTATCCCTTGGTCGCATGCCACAGGATCAGGTTCAGCACGCCGTCGTCGGCGGCATCGGCGACGGAAAAATCCATTCGTGCCGAAAGTTCGGCATCGCGCAGCGCGGTTCCGTTTAGCGCTGCGCGTTTCGGATTGAACTCATCCAGCGGGGTCAGGTTCTGCTTCGCCGCGTAAGGAGTGAGATCTGGATTTGCCTGGAAGAGCGCCAGCATGGGATTCGCGGCCAGATCAAATTGCGTCAGCGGATCGAGTCCCAGGATAAGCTCGATGGTTCGCAGAATGCTGTTCTGGTTGTAGAAGGTTTTATCGTGATAGCGGCGTCGAGTGTAGGCGCTCACGACGAACCCGACCGTACGGTGGCCATCGACATGGTCCACGCCACTTTGCGGATCGTCTTCCACCACAAAGATCGCCGTGTCTTTCCAAAACTTGCTCTTGCTTACCGCTTCTACGATCTGTCCCAATGCCAGGTCGTTGTCGGCGACTGCGGCCCGCGGGGTGGGCGCGCCTTCTTGCGTAGCTGAGGTGTGGTCGTTGCCCAATAGCACCACCATCAGGTTCGGCAGATCGCCGGTCTTCTCGAAGCGGCCGATCTCGTTTGTGAGTTCCTGCCCACGATAGACATCCGGTACTCCGAGATCGAAAGTGGGATAGCTCCAATCGACGTACGGCATGAGCGATTGCATCTCTGTCTTCTGAAAGAAACGCGTGGAGTGGTCGTTGCGCTTGTAGGCTTCGTAGAACTCCTGCCAACTCTTGTGCGGCTCGGTGCCCAGCTGCCCCTTCAAGAACTCGCTGTACATGCGAATCGTCAGCCCATGCCGCAGCGCTGCGTCCCAGATGAACCCTGCCGGCGAGTAGGCAATGGGATCGGTGCCATCCGAAGGATAGCTGCGATTGAACCCGCCCATATTCTTTTCGATATAGTCGGTGGCGTAGCCTTCATCGGTCCACTGGTGGCCCTCAGCGCTGAGCGTTCCGTTGCAGTACAGGTTATCGAGCAGCACGAACTCCTCAGCCAGCGCGTGATGATTGGGCGTGACCTCGGCGCCGAACATGGTGAGCGAGGGGTCACCGTTACCGCCCTTCAGATCGCCCAGCACCTGATCGTAAGCGCGGTTCTCTTTGATGATGTAGATGACGTGCTTGAACAGCGAACGCTCGCCCGGCCGCGACGGCACCGGGACATACTTTGGCTCGCCGCCTGCAGCACCCGCCGCCGTGAGGTTCGGCAGCCTCATGTTGGCCGCGACTTGAAGAGTGTAGTTCTTCAGTTCCTCCGAGCTTGGCGGCGGAATGATCGAAATGCTGCCCGAGTAATCGTAAACGTTGTGTCCGCCGGGACGCTTTTTATCGACTGTGGGCGCAAAACCGAAATCGGTCCCGCGGGGACCCACGCCTTTTAAATTGGCGACCACGAGTCCTTGCCCGCTTAGGGCGACGGCGCTCGGATACCAGCCTGTCGGTATGAACCCTTCCAGTTTCTGGGTCGCGATATCGATAACAGCGATCGCGTTGTTACCGCCGTTCGCCACGTAGAGGTTCTTGCCATCCGTCGAGACCGTGAGCGCGTTGGGAGCACTGCCCGCGGGTAGGTCCGCCATAGGTTTGGTGCTGATGGTCGCTGTGACCTGGGCTTTCTCCACGTCAACCGCCGAGACCGAGTCGCTGTTGGCGTTGGCGACATAGATGGTCTTGCCATCCGCCGCGAGTGCCATGCCGCTCGGGTGCAGCCCCACCTCGACCTCTTTGATCACTACGCCCTTGGCGAGGTCTACCACTGAAACTGTGCCAGTCGAAGCCACTCCGGTGCGGGGATCGACCACGGTATCGGTGCCGGAACTCTCGGCGGTAAAGTCGTCGCCGGTGGCCGGATGCCGCCCCCCCCAGTTGCTCACGAAGGCGCGCCCACCCGCGAGCACCACGCCATAGGGTGCAACTCCGACTGGAATCTGCGCCTCGAGTTTCTTCGCGGCAAGGTTCACGACCCCGAGCGTGTTGTTGCTGCTCAGCGTCACATAGAGGCGTTGGGTTCCAGTATCAATGGCAATACCGCCCGGCACAGGAGGGTCTCCAATTCCAGCCAGGCCTGGGAGCGTGATAGTGTCGCTCCACGCAAATCCGCCGTTCGCCTGCCGACTGGCGCTGCGCAAACCGTTGAACGAATCTGTTAGCCAAACCCTGTTGCCATCCGGTTCCCATGCGACGCCGTGGAATCCGTTGCCACCCAGGAAAGGACTAAAATGAACATCGCGCGGGAGCGCCAAACTCTGGAGAATGGCGCCGCTCGCCGCGTCAAGGAGCATGAGACCGTGGGAGTGTTGCACCGCCACCAGCTTCTGCGCGGGATCGAGCGCGAGGTCCGTCGGCCTGCCGAAGAAGACTGTGCTCCTGCCTGCCGGCGTGATGACTTGAGCGGTAGCTTGCATGTAGATGCCGCGGCTGGCATCAAGCGGGCCGACCTGCGCGTGCTCCCAATCCCAAGCCCCCGCCGGTTTAGGTGCAGCATTTTGTAATCGCGAGGCCGATGCCTTCTTTTCGGCAGCGCTGGCCAAGCTGGCCACCAGCAACAAGAGCAGAGGAATAGAGCTTATCCATCTCGTCACGGCGCCTCCAGGCGAAAGACTATAAGCGTTGGTATAGAAGACTTCGCTGGTTTAGACCAACTGCGGATGAATAGGTCAACAGGGTGTCTCGAATCGCGATGCTCACATTGGCGAAACATCCCCATTGCGCTAACTGACTCCAGACGGGAAGGCCCGGCGTAGTTCTGGTTTAAAGACAATCGATTCCGTCGGCGCTAGAATGCAGGACCATGCGGATGTTTTGCGATCGCGAAAGCGGTGCGCGCAAAGCGGCCTCGACGCTGGCCTCGCCTCGGCTATGATCTGGCTATCCGGGGAATATCATTCGGGAATGCAACATCACAGGCCAAAGCCGAAGCCTTGACCAACCTTATTTGTGTGCTGTGGCTCTATCTTTTGTGCCACTGGCTCTTGTTGAATCGCAGGAGAATGGGACACGTCGCGGCTGAGTGTCTTCGCCAGCGTCTGTGCGTTGTTCGTATAAATCTGGGCGTCATAGCGTCCACGCGAGACCGAAACGTAGGTCATGCGGCTGTTGAGCAAATCCTTCGCGCCCAACTCGGTGTCCACGTGAATCAGGACACGGTCGGCAGTCTGTCCCTGGCTGGAGTGGCTGGTCATGGCATAACCGTGGTCGAGATGCGGATGCGAGGGCGGGTCGAGTTCAACGGTGCGGCCACTGTCCATCCTCAAGCGCAGATGCCCGTGTTCGTCGATGCTTTTGACGGTGCCCAACTCGCGGTTCGCAACTCTGAGGTCGTTGGCCGGCGCCGTGAACTGGATGCGGTCTCCGATTGAAAAACTCCGCATCTCCTCGCGGAAGACGGAAACACCCTGCTGCCTGCGCGGATCGTAAGTTCGCTCTGCGCCGTCCCGAAGCTCGACTGTCAGCCGGTTTCTCGGAGCGTCGATGTTCTTCACCTTTGTGTACTCACCTTTCCCGATGCCCGTCTCCTTCGATGCCCGCGAGTAGCGCAGCACGTTGCCCACCTCATAGCGCTCGGCCCATGTGCGGTCCGCTCCGGTGAGGTCTTGGCGCGGCACCAGCGTCCGGATGCTGTGCTCCTCCGTGCTGACGAGGCCACTCCGCTGCAATTCCTGATGGACGCGCTCGTTGATCTCCGCGCGAGAGCGATTGTCGGGAGAAATCACTAGCGTATTGTCCGGCGATTTTGCATAGTCTTTTGCAACAGCGGCGATGCGCTCGTCGTGACCTTGAATCTCATGGACGCGGCCCTGCCGGTCAAGATTCTGTATCGCCTCGCGGACTTCACCCCGCGCAAGCTGCTCAACTGCCTGTTTCAGTTCTGGGTCTTTCTGGCGCACGATCTCTTCGAGCTTCACCGTTCTCATACCCGCGTCCTGGAGCTGCGCGAAGGGCCGCCCAGCTTCAATCGCCTCGTGTTGCCGCCGGTCGCCGACGAGCAACACCCGGTCATTCGGATGGAGCCGGTTCACAAACTCGTGCACTTGCCTGGTCGATGCCAGAGAGGATTCATCGAGCACATAGAGCCGTTTCTCCCCGGTATCCGGCTGCTGTCCACGTACCAGATGCTTCTGTAGTGTGGATGTCTCCATGCCTGCTTCCCCGAGCTTCTGCGCCGCGCGGGACGTGGGCGCAAAACCTTCCACCCTGTAGCCCTCGACCTCCGCGCCTTCGCGAATGACGGAAAGAGTTGTCGTCTTGCCCGCGCCTGCGATGCCATCCAAACCGACAATCTTCTCCCGGGAGAGAAAGATCTCATTTACCGCCTGGCGCTGCGAAGTATTCAGTTCCGGGTGACGGTCTTTCGAGGCGATGCGCACTTGGGGCGAGACCAGCATGGGATCGCTATAGTTGCGCCGATTGCCTTCCTCCATCCGGCCTATGACCTCACGCTCCATGCGAACCATCGCGGCGGTTGTGTATTGTTGGCCAGCACCAATGTGCGAGACTTCGTGGAACTCCCCGGTCCCAATCCGACGCTCGAACTCCTGCCGGACCTGGGCATAGGTGGTTTCTCCCATGCCGCGCGCGAGCGCCGTTTCAAGGATCGCGCGGCGGTCCTCGACCGCCGATCTCTCGAAGACATGATCGCGCGCCCAGGTGACGGCCTGCTTCGCATGAACCTCTGGCTCCGGCATCTGGTATTGCCCACGTTGGCGCGCTAGTGCGATGACGCGGTCGGCCTGATGGCCGTACTGTGCCGCCAGCTCACGGTGCCGCTGTAAGACTTCTCCTGGCGACAGCAGTTCCTTGCTGTCGCGCGTGTGGTGGGCCGCGATCTGTGCCGCCGCGGCTCCGTCGATTCCTTGTTCCCGGAGATGGTCTTTGATCTGTTCGCGTCGCGGACTGGACGCCTCCAGATATTCATTCGAGTAGCCCTTTACTTCCGGCTGTCCATATTTGCCGCGCTCCAGTTCGTAGCCCAGCTGTTCAAGACGCAGCGCCAACTCGGATCGGTAGACGGCCGTGACGTAGCGCTGGGACAGGAACATCTCATGCGGTTGCAAAGCACGCATCGGTTTCCCGTTTTCGGGACCGCTCTCCCGCTCGGTCATGTTGAAGATCACGGCATGAGTATGAAGCTGGGGCGCAGCATGGCCATCGACGGGCCGCGCGGTGTCGTGCTCGAAGGTGGCGGCGATAAATTTCCCGGTCGTCTCCGGAGCATGGACATTGCCGATCCGCGCCTGCGTGTATCGCTCAAGTTCCTGAAGTGCCACGCGTACACTCTCCCGATGTGCTTCCCGCACCCGATCATCGCCGCCCACAAGAGCGGTAAGCGATACCGACTTCGGCGCGGAGAATGTGGCGTCCCACCCGGCACGGTGTTCGGCGCTGGTCACCTCTCTGCCAAATTTGCCTTCATAGGTTCTCGAGACCTGATGCCGTACGAGCTGCTCTTCGGTGTGTGGATGCTGGCCTTCACTCAGTCGTGCGAAGTGCTCGGACCCAACGTCACCTTGCAACCCCCACTGCTCGGCGAGTCTGCCCTGCCACTCACTGTGGCCTTGCTGGTCGCGGCTCCAATAATTCTGCTCCTGCGCGGCAAACTCCCGCGCATGGTATGTTCGCGCCTGACTGGCTGAAAGCGGCTTCGAGATTGTAAGCATAAGTGCTCCTCAACTGTGCGGGAAACCGTCACCGCTCGAGTCATGAATGACGCAGAAACGTATTCTCGGCAGATTTCGTCTCATTCGATTCTCTTCGTCTCTTTCGAGGCAACCCGTTCTTTGGGTCGGTCATCGTCGGCGGCGATGGGCGAACCGAAGAATGGAAGCACCGGCTGGATCGATACTTTCGACGACTCGGAGTGAATGCTGTCCTGTGTTTGGGGCGTTGCCTTCCGCGCAATCTCTGGCATCTTCCGCTTCGCAAATCCCGGAAGGCCGAATCGCGTTCTGCCGATCTTTTTTCTCCATCTTTGCGGCCAACTTGTCGGACGTTCGCCCCATTTGATCCTCTCCAAATCCCACTCGTCGTAGGCGTTCAGGCTCCGCAATACACCTCCCGCCGCCAGTAGAAAAAGGAACATCGCGGCTCCCCAAAGCAGCGGCGTCAATAGCAATCTCCAGAAGCTCTGTCCGGCATAGAACTGCGCCTGCAGAAACGGCTGGAGTATGGCTGACTGAAGCAACTCATCCGACTCCTGTAGCAGGCCAGTCCAGCCGGCCTGCCGCGCCGCTGGCGACAGCTGCATCGGGATTCCGAGGTCGTCGCCCGCAGTTGCCGGAACCACGTCGGCATCCGTAGCCAATTCCTGTTTCTCGTTTGCTGCGGTCTTGTACAACCATCGGACCTCGGTACGCGAAGCCGGTTCAGTCCCGGACAAGGCGCACCTCAAATAGGCTCCAAGGTAGTAGCGTTGCATGGGTGTCCAGACCAGCCCATTACACAGAAACAACGCCCCGGACAAGGACAGTATTGCCATCGCAGGCAGCCACGGAAAACGTCTGGGAAACGGTATGTCATTCATGGCTTCCGTCCTCCTCCCACGCCCTGCGGTGCGAGAAAATCGGAAAGCAATTTACGAGCCTGTTGCAGCTTGCGCGCATCGGCTTCGTCGCGGATTTTGAGGATGGATTCGGGCAACATTTGCCTGCCTTCCGATGCCGCCTGAGCGCCAGTATGGAAGAGATTCAGGAGGGCATAACGTAGTGCCCAAACCTCGGCCAACACCAGTTCCGCTGGGTCGGCGGCACGCGTCCGTGCGGCCTGCAAAGCGGTCGCGCGCAGCCATTCGGAGAGCGCCTGCCCCCCGCCTTCAGCGGCAGTCTCGATCTCGCATAGTTCCTCGGGAGTCAGCCGCGTGGCGGCTATTTTTGTGCGAAATCCAGGCTTCGCCTCTTTGCCAAATGGCAGATTGGACTGGGGCGCGGCCTGAATGGGACGAATACTGCTTGGGAAAACCGCCTTGTTTCTCATACCGCGTCCTGCTCTGCCGCCATCCAGCGGCGAAATGCTGGTTCACAGAAAGTTCTTACGCTGCAACGCGTTTACGTCGCTGACGCCAACCGCGCTTTGTCGCAAGAACCAGTTCTCGCTCGCTACCACGAACATTTTCAAAAACTGATCCAATCTGCTGATACCGCGAACGTTAACGTGCGTAAACATGGAAGCCGCTTTCTGGCGCTCCACAGTTCCCGTTTGGGGGTGACGTGTCCACCCTTCTTCCGGTGCGAAGCACCGCGTTTTTACAGTTCGCCATATTCAAGAGTCAGCGCGTCCCACAGACGGCGCACTTCCGGCGCCTGCCACGCGCGCCGAAACAGCTTCTTGATGGACTGCCAGTCTTCGCCTGGAAAGTTAAACGTAATTCCGTTGTCACGAGCCCGAAAATTGACCCCGACTACCTCCGCCTCGTTGTACCCCGTGTGCGCGAGGAAATAGCGACCCTCCCAGAAGATCAACTCCCGCTTTACATCGAGCCGTTCGAGTATCGTCCGAAACTCAGAGATCTCTGGGTATCCGCTCACCGGATAACACGCGGAATGTCGTCCTGGAAAGTACAACCAAACAGAAAAACCTTCGGTCGGGGAACGGACGAATTCGAGACGATACTCGCCTTCTTCAAATTTCGGTAATGGCGGATTTAACGGAGCATCCAACCCCTTTGCCGAAGGGTTCGGATCTTGCAAGGGCTCGGCGTGATGGAAGTAGTGCCCGCGAGCGCACACCCGCCACAGGATTGGCCAGTAGGGCCAGAGGACCTCGTTCAACTTCTCGACATTCGGGAACTCCAGTTCGTCGAGCAGAAAGTAAAGATTCCGAGCGACAAATATCGGCCTCTGCCGCTCTTCGGCGGGGTTCTTCAGCATTCGGATTGTGTGGTTCACAACCCGGCGCACATCCTCGCTTCCGACCTCTTCCGGATTCTTCGTCTCGCCTTGCCGATCCGATGGGAGATGTGCCACGAAAAAGGAGTCCAAATGCGTCTTGTTCTTCTTGCGAAGAAGTTCGTACACCGCCCGGAAAGCCTCAAGGATTCCCGCAAGAGATTCATAGGAAATCTCCGTCTGCGCGGTATTGGCAAATGTCTCTGCGCCGTGCAGACAGTAGTAGGCCACCAGTGTCCATTCCGCCTGCGAGAGCGGGAGTCTTGAGTCTGCTTTGCGACGAATCTTCAACAGGGAATCTGTCGGCTTGGAAAGCAGATTTACCAGCTCCAGTCGCTCTTCTTTCGAGGACTCAAGAAGCTGTTTTGCCGCCTCCGATGTTGAAACAGATTCGCCGCTCTTCATGGACATGAGAACCTTCAAGGTTTCAAGCCTTGTACGCAACGCTTCAGAGATGCGAATGGAGATCACTGGCTGCTGCGGTGTCGATGCGCTCTCTACCATGGAGTCCCTCCCCGGATGGTTACAGTGAAAATATAAGTAACGTTACATATTGACTCTATGTAACCAATGGGATATTGTCAAGAACTTTGGAGCCCGTATGCCAGCCCATCCAGTTCCTATCTCAGCTCTACCAGCTCCCGTTCAACCCGAGCGGTTCGTTGATCCCGATACTGCCGCAGCCTTTGTCGGCATCACACGCCGTGCTCTGCTTCAAAAGGTGAGGGCGGGGAAGATTCCGGGCCACGCTCTGGATCGTGACGCGAAAAAAAAGGAATGGCGATTCAAACTCTCGGAACTGGACCGCTATCTTTGCTCTGCGATAGACTCCGTTCTGCAGCCACCTGAGCCAGCAAATAGGAGGATTTGATGGCCAGGTATCAGAATGGCTCTGTTCGTATCGAACAGAGATCGGATGGTCCAACGTGGGTCTATCGCTTTCAGGTAACGCGATCTGATGGAAAGAGAGTCGAACACAAGACAGCAGTTGGTCTCGTGCGAGATGTCGGCCCGAGCGAGAACGATGCGTGGCGGGAAGTGGATCGACAACGTCTCAGGGAAAACGCAAACCAATATCAACCCTTCCGTGGGAACCCAACGACGTATGGGCAGCTCTGTCAGCATTACATTCAAAACGAGCTGCAGGAAGATCAGTCAGAGGCGACTATCGAGAAGGCATTCACAACCGCGGAAACTTACAGGCGGATTCTGAGTAAGAGAGTGATTCCCCGTTTTGGCAGGAAGTCACCGTTGGCAATCGAACCGCTGGAAATCGAGAAGTGGTTGAAAGAAGTGAAGAAGGCGGAGAGTCTGGAGAATCCTACTCTAGACAAAATCCGGCGGGTGATGAATCTGGTCTACAAACACGGGCAACGCTATGGGCTTATCCCTCGAGATGAGTCGGCTAATCCCATGAATTGGGTTCGTCAGAAGACAACAAGCAACTACACGGCGGTGATCATGAATCCACAGCAAGCGTTCGAGATTCTGCTCAACATCCCAGAGCCACGGCGCACTTTGGTTCTTACGGATGCGGCGACAGCTCTGCGAGTATCGGAGATTCTCGGCCTGATGTGGATGGATCTGGATTTCTCGGATCAGGTGATCGAAGTGAAGCGCGCTTACGTCTGGGCCCAGTTCAAAGTGCCCAAGTCCAAGGCCTCGAAGGCACCCGTACCGATGCACCCGGTGCTTGCCGGCTTTCTGATGGCATGGAGGGAGAGAACTCCTTATGCGAAGGATGACGATTACGTCTTCCCGAGCTTCCGGCTTAAGGGCAAGAAGCCGTTGTCGGCTTCAATCATGGTTCAGAAGTATCTGCGCCCTGCTGCCATTAAGGCCGGCGTCATCAGAGAAGACGAGCGAGTTCGCTTCGGGTTTCACAACTTCCGACATTCGCTGGCTTCTTCGCTGGTGAAACTGAAGTGCGATCCGAAGACGGTACAGGGCATACTGCGTCACGAAGACGTCAGGACGACCATGCAACTCTATGCGCAGTCCGACCAGGAATCGAGACTCGAAGCACAGGGCAAGTTCTTGGCACTGCTACTCGGGGACAAGGCTCACCTGCTCACGGATGCAATCCAGTGAGCTATCTTGGGCTGGACTTTGGGCTGAGGAAAGTGGCCGGGAATGGCCAAGTTCTTTAGAATGATGGTGGCCAGGGAGGGAGTTGAACCCCCGACGCCAGCCTTTTCAGGGCTGCGCTCTACCACCTGAGCTACCTGGCCACTTCTTATGCACGTCAATCCGTACACCGACCGGCGAGATCTCGGTCGTGCACTTGCGCTCTCTCACTGGGCGGGATGCCGCGAGGCAAAACAGCCGATGCGCTGCAACGTGCGGAACCCTCGAATTATAACAACGCGATGCCCTTCGCTCAAAGCGAATGGCGAAAATTTCGTCCCGTACCTCTACCGCTCGATCGCCTGCACTCTCACCAACACCTCAAATCAGAACTCCACAAACCCGTCTGCAACACCATTCGCAACCGTCAGCACGCATCGATTCGCGCCAAACCAGTAGGGAATCTCGCGATAGTCCTTGACATCGAATACAGCGAGATCG
>Ga0302192_10002128_pt1 | contig 12426 bp, 9 predicted proteins | sample II_Bog_E3_2_FD_200230 | JGI IMG/M metagenome (GOLD analysis project Ga0302192, IMG submission 200230) | Peat permafrost microbial communities from Stordalen Mire near Abisko, Sweden - II_Bog_E3_2 | ecosystem: Environmental > Terrestrial > Soil > Wetlands > Peat | place: Sweden: Abisko, Stordalen...
CTGTATCAGAGCATTGCCTGGGGAGTGCCATGGATATTCGGCCGCGTCTATTTTTCCGACGATGAGTCACTCCTTTTGGCTGCAAGGGCGTTCGTGATCGGGGCCATTTGCTATGTGCCTATTTGTCTCGTTGAGATATGCGTGGGGCCGCAACTATACGCTTTTGTATATGGCTACCAGCCGTACCGCTGGGTGGGCGCCGGTCGCTATATAGGGTTTCGCCCAATCGGCATGATGGAAGATGGAAATCAATTGGGCATTTGGATGGCTGCGGCAACTCTTATTGCAGTATTTCTGCTCGTTCGTCAATCGAAAGATCGAATACTCGGCGTGCCCTTGGGATGGGTCGCAGTCGGATTGACCTGCACGACCCTGCTTTGCCAGTCGGTAGGCAGCATCCTTCTTCTTCTGCTCCTTGTGCCCTTCACGATCGTGAGAAGTCGCTCCATCCTGCGGCGCGCCGTTGCGGTGATTGTTCTCGCCGCCGCTTTTTTTGTTCTGATTCGAATGAGCGGTCTTTTGCCGTTGCGCGAGTTAGCTCTCAGGAATGGACTACTCCATTCCATTGTGGAGGTCATGGAACGTCTCGGACGACAATCGCTCGCCTGGCGGTTATCTCGTGACGAGAGTTTTATCAGGATCGCACTCCACACTCCTCTCCTCGGGTCCGGGCAATGGAACTGGTGGCAAAACGGCGATAACAGGCCGTGGAGCCTGTGGCTACTGGTATTCGGAATGTATGGAGTGGTGGGTCTGATTGCCTTCGAATCAATAATGTTACTGCCGGTTATTCGCGCAGTCTGGTCGTTCGCGCCAAGCGACACCTCCGGCGAACTGAATCTCCGCCTGGCATTGGCTGCGCTCATTCTTATGGTGGCCATTGACTGCCTTCTCAACGGAGCAATGATTCTTCCGTACCTACTGGTGATGGGTTCCTTGTCGTCCGGTGAAGGTTTCACTGCTGAATCTGCCACGCCAACCGGGAAATACCGCCGGTCTGTGGAGGAGAGAGTTCCTATAACTCACTAAGATGCACCGGTAGCGAATCTTCCCCAATAGATTTCATGGGAACTGCCGGCAGCGGAGGCCACTAGTCGAAGATCGGTTTCGCCGATAACTCGACTTCATTTTGATATTCAGCTCGTCATCGCGATTCCAGAAGATCATCTACCGAGAGAACCGCAGATAGGGCAGAATATTCGGCTGTTAACCGAAGGGTTGTAGGTTCGAGTCCTACCTGAGGAGCCAATGTTTATTTAGAATCAATAGTTTAGAAATCAACTCGGTCGAAATACCATCACAGATACCATCAATCATTTTCCGCTGACATCCTAGCCCTGAGACCGTCCCTCCCCCGAAGTACACACTCCGTTAATTACGAAGACAGACTTCATTTTGTGTCGGCATCTTACGGTGTCTCCCCTTGCGCCCGCTCTCGATTTGTACTCGACGAGAAGTCGATCATTGATGCACGGAAATACTGTGCGCGGTCCTTCGCGATCCGGGGTGCACGCCCGCGATTTCCATTGTTGTGCGTCGCTATTGGCTCCGGGGTCACCTCCGGGGAGCCCGGAACCGCGAGCCGCCGCTCATTAGCAACTCGAACATCGTGTTGGAATAGTCACGGTGCCGGACCGAGAAAAGGTGCACACCAATGCGCCTTCTCCCAACTCGAGGCTGAATCAAGTCATTAAGAACCGGACTGTTCGTGTGCGCGTAGCAATACTCGGACGCGAACGTTGCTTGTGCCTCATTCACTTCCGAGACGGCTGGAGTGAGCGGTTCTTGATCTCTTGGCACGACGGGCAGTACGTGAAGGCACGCAGTCGGACAGACAGGCAAAAGGACCTCGACATTCGGGCGCTGGAACCCGAAGCCGTAATGTAAGAAATTGCCTCCTCTGATCCAAGTCACAACTGGCGCGTCGCCGATGATGAACGGGTTGTCGGGCGTCGTGGTCAGAATTCCCCAGCGTCCGCCGGCAATTGCCTGATCGAAACTCGCCAGCGCACGTTCCATGGCATCGACGTATGTTGTTTGAATGTGCTCCTCTGTCTGAATGCGCTCGATTGTCTCATTCAAGCGCTCGCGCACCTCGTCGACAGTAACGGTTGCTTCTTCGGGTGAAATACCGACGCCGATCTGTCCAATTGTCCAGCGTGCGACCTGCGAGATTTGGCCATCGTTGGCCAGAACCGACTGCAGTGACTCCACCTGAATTTGAGTATTCTCGCGTGTCGCATCCCTTCTGTTCCGTGACCGGTTGAATAAAAGTGTGATGTAGCGCGTCAGTTGAGCCACGTAATGAGGCTGCCAAGGAAATAGATCGCCGAATCGCAATTCCGGCAGGAATCGGTGGACGGGGTTCTCGATTTCTTGGTTGAGGCGTGTCTCCAGGCGTTCCTCTCGACTGGGATCGGCCGGATCTTGGAAGTGGTGGTCGAACCGCGTTGAGGTTGAAGGCGACGCCTTCCACCACGGCGCCCGATTCCTTGAATACTGCCAGAGGCGACGAGACCGCGTAACCGGGTCGTCGTAGGCGAACTGGTCCAGCAGAAACCGCGGAACCGTGTGGGATTTCACTGGTGTGATGATCTCACGCTGATGCGGTGGTCAGTTAGTACCGCATCGTCCGAGCCGGGCGCTGCGAAGCAGAATCCGAAAGCGAGAAGTCCTATCCGTCAGCGTTTTAATTTCTCTGAAATCACCTTCGTTAATTCGCCTCGAATTTCTGCAAGATGAATAAATTTCGAATAGAGTGTCGCCTCTGCTGCTGTTCCGCCGACAAGCAGTTTGAACCTGTTATCGAGTCTGCCGATCCAGATAGCTACATCCTTGAGCGGAACACCACTCTCGGGCAGCGGTAGGTTCAGATCGAGAGGTGTTCCACAGACCACCCGCCCGGAATAAAGGTTCAGTTGTTCGAGACCGTCGGCAAGTACTTGCGCCCCCCTTTCGTACGTCCATGTTGGGAGGGGGAACCGAGCATCCAACTGATTGCGAACATGCCGAGCGGAATCTTCTAAGAGCCTCACCGCCGCCAGCAGATAAACCTCATCGACAGGAATGGTGACATCCTTCGTCGCACCGACGAATGGGTACCTGCTGCAATATTGATCGTCTGCAGTTCCACCGCGATGGACGTAAAGATGTCGCCGGTCATGTATCTCTTCGATGTCTCGTAGAGCGACGCTAGGCGGACCCACGTCTATGCTCATCTTCTTGTAGAACTTCGCAATATCCTTGAAACCACCACTCGACAGGGAACGCAAGGTTTTATTCACAATGAACTCCTCGACTTCCTGGCTTTCCGCAAGATTCAGAAGATGTTCTTGCGAAAGCTCGATTCTGGCATCTGTTCTAAGGAAATCGGAGGAGCGCTCAGCGAGCTCTCTTAGGGAGTCTGTCAGGAACGCTTCATAAACCGCCACTAGACGAATCAACAAGGTTGAGCGAAGCATCTGCGGATACACATCCCTTGCATGATAGGTCAGCTGCGCCAGTGGACGCCTGCGAGTTGTTGTACCCTCGAGTCGTAGTTCGTGTACTGCGGTCGACGCATCCTCGTTTCTAAGACGGCTACGGCCCGAATCGTAAAGAAGCCGATAACTATCAACCGTGGCCTCGTATAGAACCGTTATGCGATGCGCAGCCTTGCTGAATCTTCGATAGGCACTTATTGACATTCGTTTTTTACCTTTCGCTATGCACAACTAAGCCTACCAGTGGCGCGTCTGGATAATTTCTAGGATCACATGTCATTGTCGATCACAGAGGGCGGCACCTCGGGACCGGCAGCGTACTAATCTGCTGGATCCAACTTCCGTTGAGGCATGCTGCCCGTTTACCTCGGTTGCTGCCCGCAGTCCAATTCAAATCTCCAGAACTTGGTTTTGCATTCGCTCTCCATGTACCGGATACTGGCGACTTCGCAACGCTCTACGGTACTCTCTTGAAGTCGCGGGCTTGCTCCTTCGCCATTGTCTATTCGTAGTGACTGAAGCTGCACTACTATTTGCGCTTTTCAATTCCAGGATGCATCCTAATGCCGTGAACCTTCAGCCGAATATCAGACGCCCCAAAAGCGATGGAAGGTGCATCCATTGTCGGGAAGAATTGACTGCGGTAACGAAAGATCATGTATTCCCCAGTTGCTGGTATCCGGACACAACCCCGGCTCAGGTCCAGCGCTGGACGGCACCGAGTTGCAAAAGCTGTAACGAGCGTTTCGGGGAACTAGAGAAAGAACTCCTGGTGTATCTGGCTTACTGTATCGATCCCCGGAAGACGGCGGCGCAAGGCCTTTACGAGCGTGCGCGCAGAACGTTGGGAATTGGAGTCGAAGATTTGTCCGATGAAGAAAAACAACATCGAGACATGAGGCGGCGCAAGCTATTGAATGAGGCGCAGCCCTATTCGGCTGAAATAGAGCCTCACATACTTCCAGGTTTGGGACCCCACGCCGAGGCACCTGCGAATTCGCAGATGCAGGTAAGAATAAAAGCTGAAAGCATTCATGAGGTGGTCAGGAAGATTGTCCGGGGATGCGAATATTGGCTAGCCGGTGGAAGGATTATTGAAGCTCCTTACGAAATTGGCGTTTTCTTTCCAACGGCAACTCCGCCGGATGTAAACAACCTGATGGCTGCATTTGCCTTCGGTCCAGTTCATTTAGGGCCTGGATTGAGGATACGAAGGGGCGCAGCACACGACGAGCCGCTCTCCGTAATATATGAACTTGTCATTTGGGATACGCTGACTATTTACGCGAGTATTCTGCCGCATGCAGCAGAGGAGCCGAAAGACCGATCTAGTTCGGATGCGGAGCTTGCTTTATGTGCTTACTACCACTGGGAACAGCGCGGCAAGCCACTAGGGTCGCCCGAAGTAGATTGGTACTGGGCCATTGATCATTTGAAGTAAGTTTCAACCGTTGATTCCCAGCAGTAATACAGGCCACGAGCTGGTCATTGAGGTCTTCATGCATGGACGAAGCAGGTATTCCTCGGTCCGCAAGTCGATCTACCAATTTACGGCCTTGGGCTCTTAAAAAATGCGAGATTGAGGGAATGATTCGCCCATCCGTTTTCAAATACCCATGGCCGTTCGCTGGAGCGAAACAGTTTCTCGGCCGATGCAAAATCACGCAGACTCTTGGTTCGCCGAGTCGCCAGTGTATGTGGCACTTTCAAGGGCGAGAACGTTTGCCACGAATCTCGTTGCCGCATTCCTAGCGGCAATCATGACAATCAGGTATTCCATCACAAGAATCAATACTCCGAGAAGGAGCTTCCTTCCTCCAATAGCGAAATACGCAACAGAGACAGTACTAACTACGAGGAAAGCGACGCACAGAGTTGTCATTTCACGAAATCGTAAAAATGCGCCATGCGCATCCTCCACGGAAGCTTCCTCTTTATGAGCACGATAGATTCGGTACCATAGCTGGGTCTGTTGGCCTGGCTCCTGGGGAAGGGAACGGTATTTGCCGATGAGCCTTTGCATATCGACACGTGGATCATGAGGCCCAATGAGAGTAAACGCCCCACTTGAGGGCAAACAATTACGAATCTTCCAAAAGACCAGAAATTCTTTTCCGGCACGAGGCACCACCCAGCCGAGAGTGCCGGTGACCAGGGTCAGGAAGGCAGGAATGGCGATTAGCTTACCGAGTATTGTCCAATCGCCTTTCGAAAGCTCCTGAAGAACGGCGAGAAGCCGGGACGGGCCCAAAGCAAGCAAACCTAAGCCGATCGCATTCGAGACGACGAAGGTGATCAGTTGTGGCTGGTTCTTTTGTTTGAGAGACTTTGCCATCTTTCCTCATCCTTGCTTGATGCCATGTTTTTGAAAAAACGGCCGGAGAGCATCACGATTCTTGAGACTAAGGTGTTTTCTCGGATTCTCTGGCAGCTCAAGAAGACCGAGATGATCCAAATGATAGAGAAGAAGTGCTTCTTGGACACGAAGGTTTAACTGTCCGGCCTCCATGCAGTAGTCGGCTTCGACAATCTTGCGTTGATCGTTTGAGAGTGTTGGATGGGGAACAATGATGGCCTCGATGTAATTGTTCCAGTCATCGTCGTTTTTGGCATCGATTTCCGAACGGCCCTCCAGTTGGATCGCATGAACGCGACCTAGGACAAAATCACGAAATTCATTCCGCGTATGGCAGTACGCTCTCATATGCCAGCGGCGGCCATCGAATCCCAACGCGTGTGGAGAGACCAGCCGTGAAGAAGGATTTGGATCGCTCATGGATTGATACTTGATGCGGGCTGATCTTCGCTCACGCGAAGCCAACAACACCGTTTTCAAGACTCCCGAATCTATCGACCGCGCTGGGTCACGCACGATTCCTGTGTTCGGCGTCCAACCAAGGAACGACGAGTTACCGCTCATTGTTCCGGTAGTCGTGGACCAGACGCGGGTCAAGTAATCTTCAGCGGAATCGCGGACGAGGACCGGTTTGAAGGATTCACTGGCCACGTAGGTCTTCTGCAAAACGTCGTAAACAGCATTTGTCGGCGCCAGCTCCCTATACCGCGCGAAGTCCAAAGATGCCTGTGGTGTCGAGATCGAGAAATAATTCACCAAATCCGTCCGGTTTACCTTTCCTTCCCATTGGAGCCGGAATTCGATGAATTCCAGCCTCCGTTCCTGTCCCCATCGCGCCGGCAAAAGCTGATTTTCCGCCAAATCATCCTCTTTTCCACTTTTCTTCTCCCTCTAAAAAGTAGATGGAGTATAGTAATATTGATTTTACTTGATGAAGGGATGAGCCAGCCGGAAATCGGGACGAGGCCAGTTCCTTAGGAGGTTCCTCTATGGCAACTACGATTTCGTTCTTCCCGGTAGATAACGGGGACATGACCTTGATCTGCCTCGGAGATAAATCCGGGAAGACCATCCTGGTCGATTGCAACATTCGGGCAGCGGCGGACGACCCGGACGACAAGACTCGCGACGTTGCGAAGGATCTACGCGAACGGTTAAAGCGAGATGTCAATGGACGCCCCTACGTCGACGTATTCCTATTGAGCCACCCGGACCAGGACCACTGCCGCGGCTTGAAGAAGCATTTCCATCTGGGTGCACCAGCGAAATATGCAGATGACGAAAAGCCAGACAACGAAAAGCGCATCGTGATCGGGGAGATGTGGTCATCGCCGATGGTATTCCGGCGTGCGAGCGTTGAACACACTCTGTGCGAGGATGCTAAAGCGTTCAACACTGAGGCCAAGCGCCGCGTTGCGGTCGCGCGTGAGAAAAATTGTTCCGGGGTCGATGACGGCGACCGCGTCTTGATCTTAGGTGAAGATGAGGACGGCAAAACGGACGATATCCTGGCAATCGTTGTGAAGGTCGATCAGGACATCACAAAGGTGAATGGCGCCGAGAGTAAAGTCTTCAAGGGGAGGCTACTCGCTCCCCTTGCGAAATCCGCGAGTGATGAGGAAGAGGAGGAGTACCGAAAGAACCACTCAAGCGTCATTTTGAACATGGAACTCGCGGACGATGAAGGCCGCAAAACGGTCAAGAACTTCCTCAGCGGCGGGGACGCTGAAGTGATTATTTGGGAGAAGCTATGGGCCAAGCACAAGCAGGCCCCGGCTGTGCTCAAATACGATCTTCTTCAAACTCCGCACCATTGCTCCTGGCACTCGCTGTCGCGCGACAGTCGTTCGGATCTTGGGGATAAAGCCAAGGTTTCGGCCGATGCCAAGTCGGCGCTGTCACAAATTCGCGACGGCGGCCGCATCGTCGCCAGCAGCCGTGCGATCAAGGATGACGACTGTGATCCACCGAACTACGCGGCGAAACTGGAATATGAATCCATCGGCAAAGGCGCCAAAGGAGAATTTCTCTGTACGGGAGAGAATCCGACCGAGGCGAGTCCGGCTCCCATGGAATTTACCGTTTCCGATCAGGCACTCAGGAGGTCTGTAAAGCAGGCATCCATCGGGGCCCCGTATGTGCTTACGAGGCCGCTCGTCGACGACATCCGCCGCAAGGCTGCCGAAGCTCAGGCGGTTCAGAAGGGCGGTAATAGTCGGTATGCCTGAAACGGCCAGCATCGCGGTCCGCTTGCGTCAGGAAGGAGTTTGCAAACTCGATTCTTTTCTGACCCAAGTGTGCAACGCGCGCCGACTAACTCCGGAGGAAGTCGGAGCATATAGGAATCGATCATTGACCTCAGGTTGGGAGTTTCACATCGAGACTGTCCTGATGACTAGGCGTCTCCAGCTCTTGCTGGATCAGCGGTTCCCCTTCTCTTTGCCCCACTTCTTCCTGATCGACCGGCCGGAGTTCCTCACGTGGCCGCATATCGAAGAGGATGGTCGTCTCTGCCTTCAGCCGGAGAATAAAGTAGCGAAACCCGATCATCCGGCGGAAGCCGCGGGAGTTCTACTGGGGCAAGCGGTGGATTTAATATGCGCGTGTGAAGCAGGCTCCAACGAGGACGATTTTCGAACTGAGTTCTACTCCTATTGGAATCGCGACTTAGAAGAATCACCCGGCTGGATCTACAGCTTGCTGGCCTCAGACGGCCCTTGCAGACTTGTTCGGATATGGCGAGGGGAAGCCTGGTCGGTGGTTGGGGAGTCTGAAGAAAAGGTACTCACCTGGTTACAGCACTCCTATGGCAAGCAGCCCCAGTTCGACTCGACCGATTTGGCTTGCTTTCTTTGGCTCCCGAAGGCGCTGCTTCCGAAACAGTATCCGCGTACCGCTGGTGATATCTACCGTTTGGCCCAGATGACATCAGGTGGCAAACTCCTCTTAGAACAGTTCAGTCGCAAGGGAAAGAATCCCTTCTATTTCATTCTGGGAGCAGACAGTGGAAACGGACCTTGTCTGGCAGGCGTCGTGACACGCACATCGCCGACCGTGGACGTCCGAGGAAAACGACGAAACGGCACGCTGAACGGCTTTCGGCCTGGTAAGATTCCAGACTCCATCTTTACTCCGCGGTTGTTTTCGGACGCCAGTTCAGCATCGCGTTTAAAGGCAGTGCGTGTGGATTCGGCATGGATTCATGGTCGCGGGTACGATCCGCATCAAGCGAAGTTATCGAAAAAGAGCGTGATTGTTGTCGGCTGCGGCTCGGTTGGAGGGCCGATAGCGCAGCATCTAGTAATGTCGGGGGTCGGGCACTTGGATCTCGTTGATCCGGGAACTCTCGACTGGGCAAACATTGGTCGACATCCGCTTGGCGCAGAATACGTCGGCCGAAACAAAGCAGAGGCGCTTGCTGAAAAGTTGCAGCGAAGCTATCCGCACGCCTCAATTCGAGGATTCAATGCCTCTTATGAATTGATAATCTCGGCTACGGCGGAATGGGAATCAGAAAGTCTCTTGAATCTTCAGCATGTTCAAGGGGAGATTACTGGGCCTGTTCTCTACACTTGGACGGAGGCGCACGCCTGTGCTGGACATGCGGTCTTGCTCTTATCATCTAGCCCGTGCCTTCAGTGCGGTATGACACTGGGAGGCAAAGCGCGAGCCAACGTCACGGAATGGCCGGAAGGCAATGAAACGCGTCACGAGCCTGCCTGTGGCGCGATTTTTCAACCGTATGGTCCGGTCGAGTTGCAAGCGGCTCTATCGTTATCCGCATCCTTGGCGTTAGATTCTCTCTTAGGGAAGGTTCATCGAACTATTCATCGGGTCTGGGCCGGCCCGCACGCACTTTTGCTCGAGTCAGGAGGTAAGTGGTCTCCGACATGGTTAGATGGGCACCCCGAACGAGAGAGCGGCGGATTCCAAGAGGAGCTCGAATGGGGGAAGGACGAACTTTGCCCGATCTGCAGTGGAAGCGCTACTGGCGCACCCTTCGCTTCAGAATCGGAAACTCGGGACAGCGCCTCGTCCTTACACCAACCGTTCTCAACCATGTAGCAATGTACCAACAGATCGAGTCCTTCTCAGCGGAGGCAGGCGGACAATTATTTGCTCGCTTTAGCGATGATGAGATTCGTGTCGAACGGGCAACGGGACCCAGGATATCCGATCGTCGGTCGCGTTACGAGTATGTGCCGGATCGTCGGCGTGAACAGGAAGAAATTGACTCGTTGCATCGACGCGGGTTGCACTTTATTGGCGATTGGCACACTCACCCAGAACCTCGTCCCCGCCCATCCACGTCTGACATTCGCAGTATCCAACAAGCAGTCAGGGAATCGACACATCATTTGAACGGGTTCATTCTACTCATCGCCGGTACCGACCGATTTCCGGCTGGCTTGTTTGTCTCCCTCTACTTTGGTCAAGATGAGGCGTCGATCACTCTCGATTCTTAGTTTGAATTTGCATCGCGGAATCGCCCAAGCGTCTGCGGGCCGAAGTTGCGGCGACTGACCCGACGTCATTCATTCCCGAGCCTTGCATCTGCAATTCGCCGGCTCTGCGATTGCTGGTGCGCCAAAAGCATGCGTGAGAAGCGAAATAGCCCGTCGCAGAGTCGGTGAAGCGGAAGTACGGCCCCTTCAATGAAGGGGACCGTCGCTAATTGACAGTACAATGACCTCGGACCTCGCGATTAGGGAACTGCTCGGTTTCGTTATCTTTGTGAGTTTCTGCGTTCTTGTTCCGCAGCTTCCTCGAACGCAGCCAGTGCTTCCCTAAAGTCGAATTCTTCGGTATCTCTGTGTGCGTTGTCCGCAGAACTCTCACTAGGTGGGAACAGTATTTCCGGCGCCATGCCGACCTGTTTGACGAATTCCAAGACAGCCAAGCCGTTCGTGCCATGGTAGTAGTCTCGAATTCGATCCTTCACGCTTAGCGACAACATACCGGACTTGTCGATCTCTGCTAGAACGCTCTTCAACCGCTCTGAATGCTCCGGAAACAAACGTTCGGCTCTCTTCAAATCAGGGATACTGTACGGAAATGTTCGAGGGAACCACCTGCGCAGTGCTTCTTCACCAGCGGCGTTGGACGCGCTGCTGTCGCTGTTTTGAGCATATTCGATCGTTGCGAAAAACTCTTCCGAGGCTGCCGCAGTGAGTGCTTTGAATTGCTGACTTTGCACGTCGAGCATCCGTTCGGCGAGTGGTTCGGTTGTTTCGCGCAACGTTTTCCCGTTCAGAAACGCTGCGTCGTCATTCTCTTCAAGTTCGTAAATGAGTTCGGACTGAACCTTAGCCTTGACGCGTACATTCAGTTCATGGCTCGACCATTCATCTAAATCAATGTAGGGGAGAATGCCGTATTTCTTCCATGCTTGAATCAGGAGTTCAATTGAGTTCTTTTGCCTCGCTGATCTGTCGAGCGCAGCTAGAAACTGCGCCTTGAGTAGTTCGACAGGCGCACCCATGTCCACAACCAGAAATCGTTGTTTTGATCGGGCTGTCTGAGAAAGGTGTGCTTCAGCCTCAATCTGAGACCTGGTCAGCTTGCCGAACATTGCTCCGAAAGCTTCCTCTCGCGACGACGCCGTTGGCAATGAAGAGCTGAGTTCCTTGGAACTCAAAATCATTTGCCGTATTTCTAACAACGACGCTCCAAGGTCCTCGAAGGTCGCTTCACGCACGAACTGCTGGCTGCGAGTAGCTACAAAGAAATGTGAAAGAGTGGGAAAGCTGAAGATGCTGAGACCGATGGTTTCCAAGTCGCTCTCGTCAATCACGCGCTTGGTGCGGATTAGTTCGCAAAGCTCGCGCGCCTTTGAATAGATTTCAGGATAGCCACGCAGTTGGACCCTGTTGTCATCCCAATCCAAAGGCGCGGAGAAAGATGCGTGGAGATCGGCGCGAATCGCGAACTGGACAAACCAGCCAAGTGCTTTCGACCTGATCCTGTCCAGGCGCGGGTTGTAGTTTTCACAACAGTAGCATTCGACCAAGGGGTCGTCGGCTCGCTGGATAGTTACGGCGGTCGAACCAGAAAATGTAGCGTTGGGTGCCGAGCTAGTCTTTGGCATTTCGTACCTCACTGATCTCTGTGTTTATCGGTCGTGAAAGTGAATTCTCTTAGTTGGGTTTCTTGACTCCTCATCGCTGGGCGGATTCAAAGTTCACGAGCGGCGAAACAAGGAGCGCATTTGTCTGATCGATGTGCCGACGAAGTAGTTTTCATTAGGAATCTGTAACGTCGATGACAAGGGATCAGAGAGTCTGCGAGAGCGACAAGCCCCGCTTTCAGAGTGCTTTTGGCAAAACCGAACGATGCCACCCCACTCCTGGAACGACTCGACCTCAGTGGCTGGCTTCACAATGACTCTTTTTAGTGATTTAGCCGGGGACCAGGCATCCAGGATTGCGGCAGCATACGGAGAACCTTCAACGTAAGCTTGAGTGCGTATTCCGGTGATGTGGGCAGGAGATTCCGCTCGATGTGGGCAGGCGTCGGAGCGAAGCGACGCTGGTTGTTTTTACATTAGTCAGGGTGCCCACATCAGTCAAGAAAAGGGTAAATAAATTA
>Ga0302192_10002135_pt1 | contig 12397 bp, 15 predicted proteins | sample II_Bog_E3_2_FD_200230 | JGI IMG/M metagenome (GOLD analysis project Ga0302192, IMG submission 200230) | Peat permafrost microbial communities from Stordalen Mire near Abisko, Sweden - II_Bog_E3_2 | ecosystem: Environmental > Terrestrial > Soil > Wetlands > Peat | place: Sweden: Abisko...
CCATGCCGCTGCCCCGCTCCTGCATCCTCCTGGCCGCCATCCTGCTGACCGCGCTCGGCAGCACGGCGGCGGTCGCCCAGGAGGACAAGCCGCTGCTCACCCTGGACTCCTTCCCCGCCTCGGCTCTCGCCAGCGAATCCAGCCGCTTCCTCCATCTCCAGGTCATCCAGCCCGGCAAGATGGAGTCGCTCTTTGCCCAGGTCCCGGTGGCGGGGCTGCATGCGCTCGAACTGACCTACCGCGTCCGCTACCGCGATGTCCGCCGCGGAGCCCAGCCGTGGTATGACGCGCGCATCATCCTCGATTTCAAGAATGCCAAGGGCGAGACCGTCGCCCCCGGGCCACCCGCGCCGAACTTCACCGGCACGTCCACCGACTGGCGCGCCGAGACGCTGCGCTTCCCGGTGCCCGCGGGGGCGACGCAGCTGAACATCATGCCCACCCTCTTCCAGGCCGCGAGCGGGACGCTCGACCTCGCCGCCCTGTCGCTGCGCGCGATCGATGCCGCCCTGCTGCCGAGCGCCCCCGGCGCGGCGGCGGCAGTGGTGGTGGACAAGGGCGGCAAGCCGCCCGCCCAGCTGCATGTCGATGGCAACCGCCTGCTCGATGCCGGCGGCGCGGCGGTATGGCTGCAGGGCGTCAACGTGCCGAGCCTGGAATGGTCGAACACCGGCGACAACCTGCTCTCCTCGCTGGTGACCGCCATCGAGGTGTGGAAGGCCAATTGCATCCGCCTGCCGGTCAGCAGCGAACGCTGGTTCGGGCACCAGGCGGAGCAGAAGGATGGCGGTGCGGCCTACCGGGCATTGATCGCCCAGGCGGTCCTGGCCGCCTCCACGCGCGGTGGGCGCATCATCATCGACCTGCACCGCTTCCGCGCTCCCACGGCCGAGGATGCCGCCTTCTGGGGCGCCGCCGCCGCCGCCTTCAAGGATGATCCCGCGGTGATCTTCGGGCTGTTCAACGAGCCGCATGACATCTCGTGGGAGATCTGGCAGCATGGCGGCGATGTCACCGATGCCAAGAAGGGCGGCGATGCGCTGGCGGAGAACAAGGAGGCGGTGACCACCTTCCATACCCCGGGCATCCAGGCGCTGCTCGACGCCGCCCGCGCCACCGGTGCGCGCAATGTCATCCTCGCCGGGGGGCTGGACTGGTCCTACGACCTCTCCGGCATCCTCGATGGCCATGCACTCGATGACCATGGCGGCAATGGCATCATCTACGACACCCACGTCTACCCCTGGAAAGGCGACTGGCAGCACAAGTTCCTCGCTGTCGCCGAACTCCATCCCGTGCTGCTGGGCGAGGTCGGCTGCGACATCAAGCGCTACGCTTTCATCCCGCCGGAACGCTTCGAGAACCCCTATACCTGGGCCCCGGACATCCTCGCCTGCATCCAGCGCCATCATCTGCACTGGACCGCCTGGTCCTTCCATCCGGGCGCCTCGCCGTCGGCGGTCAGCGATCTGCACGATTTCATCCCGACCCCCTACTGGGGCGCCTTCGTGCGCGCGGCGCTCCTGGGGGCGACCTTCCAGTCCGACAAGCTCCGCTGAGTGGCGGCGCCGCTGGGCCGGTGGGCACGCACTCCCGGCTGCACCGCCGGGCTCACCCCCTAGGATGCCGGCCTCGAAGACGCCGGATACCACCCTCCTCCAGCGAGACTGCCATGCGCGCGAGCGTGCTCATCATTCTCCTCCTTCTCCCCCTTCTCCTCGTGACGGCATCGCTCCTGGCTGCCGATGATGCCCTGCCAGCCAATACCGCGATCGAGCCGGTACCCAAGCTCGAGCAGGACGGCTACGACTGGTACGCCCGCCATGATGCGGTGATCAAGGCCAAGCAGGGCGCCGATCCCGATGTGGTGCTGATCGGCGATTCCATCACCCACTTCTGGGGCGGCGATCCACCCGGCCCCAACCATGGGCCCACCGCCTGGGCCGCGGCCTTCGGTGCGCACCATGCGCTCAACCTCGGCTTCGGCTGGGATCGCACGCAGAACGTGCTGTGGCGCCTCGATCATGGCGAATTCGACGGCCTGCATCCGCGCTGGGTGGTGCTGCTGATCGGCACCAACAACCTCACCGGCACCAGCCATGCCCGCGAGAACACGCCCTCCGAGATCGTCGCCGGCATCTCCGCGATCTGCACCCGCATCGCCACGCTGTCGCCCACGACCCGCATCATCCACATGGCGGTCTTCCCGCGCGGGCGCAAGGCCGATGACCATTTCCGCCCCAAGATCGCCGAGATCAACCGCCTGCTGGCCGCCTATGCCGCCCAGCAGCACCATGCCTACATCGACATCGGCCCCCAGCTCCTCGACGCGAGCGGGACCATCCCGCCCGACATCATGGGCGACGCCACCCACCCCACCGACAAGGGCTATGCCATCTGGGCCAGCGCGCTCCAGGCGGAGTTCGCCAAGACGCCCTGACCAGCCGCGCCCGGTCTCACCAGGACCCGTCGGCGCTGAACGGATTGCCGTAGCGCCAATCGTCGGTCACCGTCCAGGTCTCGCGGTCCTCGCCCCTTTTGAGCGACGCCGACACGGCTCCGGTATAATCGACATCCCAGGCGATGATCCTGGCGCCGATGCGGTAGGTCCGCAGCATCACGCCCAGGCGCAAGCGCTGGAAATGCGAGAGGCTGCCGGCGGGACTGACCGGCACCCAGGTGCCGCACCACCAGGAGGCCGAGGACAGCACGGCGATCAGGAGCAGCAGCCTCCAGGCCCTGGCCAGCTGCCCGCTAGACCCACCAATCGTCATCGCTCCAGTCCGGACCATCATCGGCAGCCTCCCGCACCGGCGGAAGCATGGGCAATCGCCGTCGGGAATCGAGGTGGAGCCTTCTTGACCGATTGCCGCAATCGGCACGTTCGTGCGCAATCCCGCAATAAATCGCCCGCACAACCGCCTGAGGCGCCCTTGCCCGCCACGGCGCCGATGCGTATCCTCACCAGCATGAGCGAGCACACGACACCGATGCCGACACCACAGGGCAGGGTGAGGAAATGGGGGGCCGTGGCGCTCCTGGTGACGCTGATGCTCATCCTGATGCTCGGCGCGCTCTCCGTCATCCGAGACAAGGCCTATTACACGAGTCTAGCCTCGCATTGTGGTCACAACATCAGCCAACTCATGGGTGCATGCGTCGCCTACAGCCAGCAATGCGAGACCGCGTGGCCACAGGCTCCTCTGCTGTGGGGCAACCCAGGCGAACCCATCGCCCGGAATCCGCATGAGGCGCGCGTAGCGACCATCCGCAACCTGGAGGTCCTGGCTCAGGTCCAGAACCTGCCGAATTCACTCTTCCACTGCCCCTTTTCGCCCACGCACGCGCCCACGACCAAGCCCTACCCGTCCGCCGATGCGCGCGGCACCTGGGGCGATGGGTCGGCCGGTGCGGTCTCCTATGCCTTCGACTGGTCCTCACCCGGAGATCCTGAGGCCCAGCGCGTCATCTTCGCCGACCGGGATCCAACCTATCACCGTGGCCATGCCATGCTGTGCTTCGGCGATAGCCATGTCACCTCCGTCAAGACCATCCCTCGCGGAGCCGCTGCGAGTACGGGAATGGTCACCGAGGGAAGCGACGGAAAGCCGGTTGGAGTGATCGCCAACTGTCCCCAAGGCCAAGAGTCGCAGGAGAGCACTATGCTCAATGACATCTACGAAGCTGCACCGGATACATCTGGCGCCGGGCGGACCATGGGCGCAAGCAGCGCAGCGAGAGCCTGGGTCAAGTAGCTGCGCTCTGCAGTCTGCCCTGCCTGAGTGAAAGCGGTGTGAGTCCTGTGCCCAGGCAATCCAGATCGCGCAAACGACCGCAGTCGGCATGATGAAGACGATTCAGGAGGACGGCCTGCGGTACGCCAGGCTACTCCCTATCCGCCAATGGATCATCTCACCGTGCCAAACCAGAAGAGATGAGGACCCGCTCCGATCTGCGATTGCAGCCAGCGGCTCCCTTCCCCATCGCGCACCGGCACGATTGCATCCATCAGACCCAGCATTCCGCAGTGGGCATGGCGCAAAGAGCGTGAGAGGCCACGTGCAATAGTTCTCAGTCTGCCGTGGCCCGGTGCTGGGGGCTGGAAGCGCGCGAAGTCAGTGGCCTCGCACAGACGGGTGGTGAATCCATTGCTTTCGGCGCAGGCGATCAGGGCTGGACGGTCGTATGAACGCAGATGCTGGGAGCGGTGGAAAATGCTGCCGCACTGAGGACAGCCGATTTCATTCACTGCAGATCCTCATTGTTCGGCGTGGTGAGCAGAAGTCGGCCGGTGGTGGGCCTGAGCACCCGCCTCAATTCAGCAAACAGATGGCCTATCTGCTGCGGCAGTACGTGCTCGATGGTCTGGCTGGCAATGACCGTGTCGAACATCCCGTCCGCATAGGGGAGATTGCCGCCTTCGATGAGCTGCGCTCCCTTCCAGAGTGGTCCGGCCGGTACCCGGGCATTGGCTGCCTCGATTGAACGAGCTGATCCGTCACATCCTGAGCACTCGAGACCGCGGCGAATAATCTCTGCGGCGAGGTAACCCAGCCCGCAACCGACATCCAGAATCCTGCCAGGATGAGCATCCAGCTGGAGCAGAAAGGTGGTCAACCCCACGCCCACCTGTTTGGCAAAGTACTCGTTGGCGTAGGCAGGCGATTGCGAGGCAAAAGCCCAGAAGCGGTCGATCAGATCATCATCCCACTCCAATGGATGCATCTCAGGTCTCGGCATGGATAGAATCCAATCGGCTGTTGGGCCCATCTGCGGCAACGGAAGGACGAGACGCTGGTGCCGCGGCAGGTTGATGAGAGTGAGGCACTCGACCAAGAACGCAGAAGAAGGGCGAGAGTCCAGACGTTCCGCAATCGGAGTTCAGTGCGATAAGTAAACGGTCGCAGGCCGCATTGGCAAATCGGACCATAGGTATGATCACGCGAGCAGCGCGTGGCCAGCGGGGTGCCGTCTCCCACGCAGGGATGTCCAACGAGAAGGTACCGATGTACCACGCCTCCACATCGATCAGGCCTAGGAGATTGTAGGCGTTCCGCACTTCAGCCATCGTCAATCGACGGTGACCGCGATGATGGTGCGGTTGCCAGATCCGTGTCATCTCGCCATGGATAGATGCCAGATTGGGTACCACCGAGAGCAGGCGACCGCCTGGAGCGACCAGGCATTTCAGGCGTCCGATCACATGGTCGAGGTCAGTGAAATGCTCAATCAATCCAAGCGAATATGCGAAATCGTGTCGGCCAACCACCTCATCTGGGACTGAGAAGAGATCGGCGCAGATCACCCGGTGGGGACGGCCGACCTGATCAAGGCGCCGTTCAACCAGCCGACAACCTCGCGGAGAGTAGTCCAGACCGGTGATGGTGGCAGTGCTCAGGGCCGCTAGCCAAGGCAGCCACAGAGAATCCCCGCAGCCAACTTCGAGGATGCTGGCGGGATGCGAGAGGCGTACGCAAGCGGCAAGCGCACGCGCGATGATGCGCTGGTTATAACTGCGGGGGCGCCAGGAGATCTGTTCACCTGGCTCTTGCCGGTATAGCCCATCCCAATGGGGCTGGCTCGTCAAAGCGCGCTGGGCCATGGACTACTCTGGAACATCCAAGGATGCATGCCAGCGGGAAGGACCGCTCCCCAAGCATTTCCTCCATACCGAGAGATTCTCGGCAACGCCGCCAGACTCTTGGTCGCATGAGGGGTGCTGCGGAACCGCAGCCGGACCTATGCCCGGATCTGCACTATGCCGCAAACAGGCAGCTCGAGCGTTCACGGCCTGTTCTGGAATAGGAATATGTGGCAGGAACCTTCAGGAGCAGGAGCGATCCTGAGGGGCTGAAATCTCCGCTCCTTCATGAATGCAGACACCTCTTCGATGGAGGCGACCTCATATGGCAGCCCCCCCAGCCAATCGATGAGGTCATGGAACGTATCCATGCCGCGCGCCTTCTTCGCGTTCCAAGACAGCGGGTTCTTGCCGATGCGTAGTCGGTGCAGCATAACAAGAAATATGGCTCGCTTGACCAACCACCATTTCTCAAATCGACCGGAGGCATTGTAGCGGTGCTTGAGCGCCAAATCGCGCTGATAATGAGGACCTTTGGCGTAGAGCGAGAACCAGAACAGGCCACCAGGCCTGACCAGTCGGCACGCATGCTCCATCGCTTCCCACATCGCACCAGTATGGTGGAGCACGCCCCACGAATAGACGATGTCATAGGTCTCCGTTTCAGGGGGTGCTGGATCGAGGATGGATGCGGTTTCCACGATCCACGAGATTGGCGAACCCGATCGCGTTCGCAGTTCCTGAGTCGCCTGGACACTCCTCTGGTCGACATCGATCGAACGGACCCTTGTCGCTCCACGGACATGGAAGACCAGTGAATGGAGCCCCGATCCGCACCCTATATCGATGACCGATCTGCCGGCGATGGCGCCGTCGTCGATCCACTCGGCACTATCCTGGCGAGCCCGGTCAAGGGCGTCATCAGGCATGCTCCTGAGGAAGTCCTGCCAATTCTCACCGAAGGAGAAGGTGTTTGGAGCCTTATCGACCATATAATCCCGGCTGGGGCTCCTCCGTAAGACGCAGTAGTGCTGTAATCATTGGTGCCGCCGGGACAGGTATCCGCGAAGTCGATTGTAGTCAAGGGGATGCATAAGCCGTGCTTGTCCCGCTTAGTACCATACCGGCAATACGATATGACATCGGTGCGTTGGGCCACCTCAATGCCGAGATATCGCCACGCACTCTGCGACGCAGAGGCCGATAAGAAGGCATTCCACTTCTCATGTCGCTGTCGACTTAGCGATTGCGGGTGCTGGACAAAGAGAGACGGGTGAATGTCACGAAGGAATTCGTGCGCCCAAGGAGCGGTCCCGGTACGCAATAAGCAGATTGACAATCAAGCGAAGGAAAATGACGCGAGAAGAAACGTGGGGCCAAAGTCCGGATCAGGCGATCCAGAGGGGAAAGTGGCCGCCTTCCATAGTCCAGATCGAGATCAGCAGATGTGACAATGCACAGCGATCGGCAATCGAAGTGTCATCCCAGGTATCTATGAGGCTGGAAACGGGGAATCGCCCCCGACCCCAACTAAAATGCGCTCGGGCTTGGCACTATTGACGATAAAACCCACAGGCGACACCAGTGGGTCAACTCGTAAGGACTGCAATGACCCCTAATTCGCGGCATTCCCGTCTATCATTAGCATCGCTTGGCGGGTCTGGATTGGCTGGCTTCATCGCTCCATCCATCGGTCATAGATTGCGACCCCACGCTGCTTGCTCATGACCTGCTCCCCTCGGGCAAATGGCGGGCAACAGAGTGGGGAATCGGGGTGAGTTGCCAAGGCGTAGAATGCTGACCATCGCGGAGCAAATACCTGATAATTACCAGCCTTCGGCGAAGAAGGTGGATATCAGAGGCATTACTGGACCGTCATTAGCGATTCCACCAACTGTCGGGCAGACCTATTTTCCAGAACCCGAGACCCCAAGCGCAATTAGCGGTCTCGGGCATTCCATAGTGTTTGCAATACGTCGCCTTATCAACATCCGCGCCATCGACATAATAGTGCGACACACGACTATCATCCGTCATGGCGCCATTGTAAATCCTGCCATCTTTATATTCGGCAATCCAGGCCTTGCCCTCTCGGAAATGGCAGAACCCATTCCAAGGCTTTCCCTGCCGAAATTCCCCTGAGTTGATCACCTTCCCATGGTCATCGAAATCCAATTCCATTCCGTCCCTTTCACCATTTACGAGCGATTTCTCCAGTGAGAGGGTGAAGTTCGTGTTATAATGCCGGATGACCCCGGTGTAATGACGGGGAAGATCCCAGGGATACCAGATCAGGTAATTCTGGATGACATAAGAGAACCTATTGGTCCACCAGGGAAGGAAGAGCACGGTGAGGATGAGGAGTGCGGACAAGAGCATCAGCGACAAGGTGACAAAGCGCAGCGAGAATGCGGGACGCAGAAAGCGGAATTGAGTCAGTATGGCTGGCACGATTCCTGTAAGTACACCGACGGTGATGGCATTGGCAAGCGTATGCCGACAGAGATGGCTACACCGTGATGCCTACCCTTCACCTATTTCTTGTCGGGCAACTATCCGGCAACAAATTGCCGTGCCAGGCTTGAATGCCAAGGCGCTGAAGCCCAAATCCTCAGGCAAAACTCACTGAGGGCATGCTGGTTATGGAACGGCTTCACCAAACCCCCGGAGAACCCATGTCTCTCCCCTCAGCCCGGTTCCCCAATAACACATAAGCCCTGGCTTGAACCAGGGCTTAGGTGTTCTTCAGTGGGGTCCCTGACGGGGCTCGAACCCGTTACCTCCAGAGCCACAGGTAATCGCCTTTCAAGATGTTCGTTAAGGACTTGCTGAGCGCTTCTGACGGCGGGGACTTGTGAGGTGTGGTCAAGGCTCCCCCAAACCCTCTCGCATCCCCTTTCCCTGCGTTCTGGCGGGGTTTTAGACGCTGACCCTGACCAAGCATCACGACAACCAGGAGCACGACCAGAGCGCTTGGCGAGGGGGATTGATGAGGGTCAGTGGAGGGGCTGGCTTGGACTGTTCTGGCAACTATCCGGCAACTCGGCAAGGGGTGGGGAGGGGTGAGCAGGGGACTGGGGAGGGACTGGAAGCGCCGCCAAGGGTTCGGTTGGCGGCAGAAAGGCCTTGGCAGGGTGGTTCCAGTGGCGTACATTTTGTATGTCAAAAGGACAAGAGCATATGGAAGCCATCGCATACGTCAGGGTCTCAACAGTAGAGCAGAGCACGGACGGGGTCTCTCTGGCATCACAGCGGGCCAGGATTGACCAATGGTGTCTGGGCAATGACTACACGCTCACTGCGACCTATGAGGATGCGGGGCTGTCAGGGAAGAGCAGCGACAACCGACCTGGGCTCCAAGCGGCTCTGGCTCATGCTCAACGCTCGGGGGCTACGCTGGTGGTGTACTCGCTGTCCAGGTTGTCGCGGAGCATAGCGGACACCTGCGCAATCATGGAGCGACTGAATAAGGCTGGTGGCTTGGCCTCCCTGAGTGAGCGCATCGACGGCAGCACAGCAACGGGGAGGATGGTCCTGAACCTGTTGATATCGCTGTCCCAGTTCGAGCGGGAGCAAATCGGGGAGCGGACCTCTTGCGCATTGAACCACCTACGCAACCAGGGGCGGAGAGTGAGCCGACACATCCCCTTCGGCTGGAATTGCTCGAACGGACGGGACCTGACACGGAACCAGGAGGAGGAGGCGGCTATCAACCAAATGATGGCTTGGAGCAAGGCGGGTCGGACACTTGGGGAGATTGCGGATGAACTGAACAGCAGCAATATTCCCACTAAGTCTGGGAAGAAGTGGCTGCGAGGGACGGTCCACCACATCCTCAAGCGGGTGATGAAGGTGGCTGTATGAGGAATTCACCTGAGAATTACTGGAAGAAGCGCTCTGTCAAACGACAATGGTATGGCATCCAATCTATAGTGCGCTGGGTTAAGAAGGGGACAAAATCCACCAAGGCATTTGAGGAGCGAATTGTGTTGGTCAAAGCATTCTCGTTCGAGGATGCGCTCATTAGGGGCGCCAAAGAACTCAAGAAATACTGCGGGGATGACAGAACACTGGAGAACACCACTTATATGTGCGCCTATTGGATTGGCGATGAGGAAATGGTGGAATTTACCGAAGTATTCTCAAGTATTTCGGCTACGAAGCTCTCGACGCGACAATATATGAAACGCTATCATCCCAAGAGTCATGAGAAACCACTGGCTTAGTTCATCTAACCCACGTTTGGGCACAGTGACTAACTATTCCAGCAAGACGCGATGAAGGTGGCTGTATGAAGCGCAGGGACCCGGAGAAGACGATTGAGAAGGCGATGAAGGGGATAACAGCGGCGGCGATGGTGAAGAAGCCCAGAAAGACGGCTCGCATACCGTTGAGGATGCTGGAAGAGGACAAGCAGGGGATAGAGCGGGTGGCTGGGAGACTGGGGCTATCTGTATCAGATTACTTGGTAGCGCTTCATAGGCACGCTCAATCGCGATTGGAGAAGTCGCCATAGAGTTGAAGGGATTGGATTTGGTCTTACCAACTGAAATGACAGTCCCTTGTAATCTCGTCTTGTAGTTTGTCGGGAATACTGGTATATACCGATATGCTTATACCTTATCGTGCACTAATCATCCTGATTTCAGTATCTCTCTCCGTCGGGCTTTGGTCGGAAGACGCGAGCGATAGCGATTTAGCGCACCAGAGGATTTCATATTGGAAAGAACACGGAGTAGTCGTTGAGGGCTACTTCTATTCCGCAGCGCAAGTCGATGTGGCCGCAAACGTCATTGTCCATAGACGTGATTGGGCCGCAAAGGGCATCGTGGTTGAGGGCTTCTTCGCTTCAACGGAGCAAGTCGATGCCGCGGCCAATGTTCTTGTCCATAAGCGTGATTGGGCAGCAAAAGGCATCGTCGTGGAGGGCTTCTTCGCATCCACAGAACAAGTCGATGCTGCGGCAAACGTTATTGTCCGTAAACGTGATTGGGCAGCAAAGGGCATCGTCGTTGAGGGCTTCTTCGCATCCACAGAACAAGTCGATGCTGCGGCCAATGCTATTACAAAACGGGGAACCAGCGGCGATACGCCAATACTGATTGACCATTCCCCGGCTGAAAACGGTTCGCATTACGGAGACCTAAATGAAAATGGAGTTCCCAAGACAGTTCCCGTCAATGGCTATTTCCGCGCGGATGGAACCTACGTTCGCGGATACTACCGCAGTCCTCCTGGCTCAAATCCAAAGTAGATTTGTCTGGAAAGGCAACGAGCGTTGAAACTGACGTGGGTGCGCGGGCTTCACGCCATCCGGGGCAAAGCCGAGCATGGACTGAGATGCCATCGCGCATAACGTTAGGGACATGCACCTATCACACAATATTCCAGATATCCGCTTGGCTGAATGGGGAATCGTTGAGCCAGAAAAGGGACACGGTTGGTCAGTGATGATTACCGGCACAATGTATCACGATGACCGATTCCTGGGCGGTGGCCAAATACTCTCAATTAACCTCAAGGAGGGAACCTCAGATGATGTTGCGAGACAGATTATGTCGATGCTGAGCAGGCATTGCGACACCATCTCGCTGACGGAATAATCAACTCCGGAACCCAACATAGGAGAAGACTGTGAGCTTGAAGGATAACGACGGAATATGGGCTCTGCCAGGAATGATCATTGGGTTGATATTAGTGGCATACTTGTTCCCGAGAATAAAAAGAATTGCGGCGTTTTTACTGGGAATAAAACCAACCGAGAAATCTACTCAGCCGATATTGGAGGAGGATAAGTACAAGGCGAGGGATGAATGGAAGGTTGGCTGCGGCGCTTTTATCTTTGTGATATTGGCAATTCTGATTATAAAGGCATTGATTGGGAAGTAAGACGATCGGATGAAGTGAACGGGCTACTCGTCCAATTCATTCCCGAAGTCATAGCGCCAGCGCCGATGTTCAGTCGGCTCTGGCAACTCCTCTCGCTGGCCTTGCTCTTGCTCCCACGCCATCTGGGCCAGCAACTCATAGGCAAGCTCGCGCGCCTCGTCCTGTTCCCATTGTTCGCCGTCGTTGTCGTATTCCTGATAATCCATTCCCATTCCCTTCCATTGTCAATTTGCTGATGCTATCTCCTGCGATTGGCGGAACCTACCCAGCAACAGGCCGGGTAGGCATTCGCCGGTCATCACGCATCCCAGAAGTTGAAGTCGGCCAGGGGGTCAATCTTGGCTGGCGATGAGGATGAGACTTCCTCAATGGGAGTTGACGCCATAAAAGAAAGAACACCGTTATCCAATAGTGCATTTAGCACCGACCGCAGCACGTCCATTCTCATCTCATGGGGCAGGCTCTCGAAGGCTTCCTGACCTTCCCTACAATCATCGTTATTGTCGTTCATACTGATCATCTTTCCAATCCATTATTCTGGATTTATTTTGGTTATTATTCTGCGCTATCTCCTGTAATGTCGTTTCGTTTTGGAACACCCAATCCGTTTCAATTACATTGGCAGATTTTACTGTCTAAAAATCCAGAGGTCAAGAACAATCTGGCGTGGATGACCAATCTCGGGAGTAAATAACCAATAATTTTTTATTTTAGTGCCGGATATAAAAATCCAATGGGAGGCGATTTGTGGCATTATCTCGGGTCGGTTGGCACTCGGATATGGCCAGGAATATTTGTTTATCTAACAGGCTGGAAATGGGAAATCGCCTCCGACCCCCACTAAAATCCGCTCAGGAATGGCACTATAAACGTCTACTCCTGGGCTGGCGCAAATAATTGGGAAAACGATTTATGACATTTGCCGAT